>SL_8KL_010_SEDDRAFT_10004616_pt1 | contig 11010 bp, 9 predicted proteins | sample SodLakKL_010_SED_4_FD_11160 | JGI IMG/M metagenome (IMG submission 11160) | reverse complement strand
TAAAGCCCGTGAAACATGGCTTTAGTTTATTTGAGTGTTTCAAAGGTTGATCTAATCAAATAAACTTTTAACCCATTTCATTGCCGATAGGCTCAGCTTGCTTGATCGACAGGGAAATACGGCCGCGATCTTTATCGATTGAAAGAATCTTGACCGGGACCATCTCCTCAATCTGCAGGATCTCCAGGGGGTGCTTGACGTAGCGATCCGCTATTTCAGAGATATGGACCAGCCCGTCCTGGTGAACCCCGATATCAACAAAAGCACCGAAATCAACGATGTTGCGGACGATACCCTTTAAAGTCATGCCCGGCTCAAGGTCATCCAGCTCGGTCACTGATTTTAAAAATACCGGCCTGGGCAAGTCTTCCCGGGGATCCCGCCCGGGCTTGCGGAACTCCTGCAAAATATCCTTTACCGTGGGCACGCCTGCCTCAAGACGCCCGGCCAGATTTGCCACATCTTCATGATTAAGTTCCGCTATTTCATCGGGCCGGCCAAGCTGCTGAGGGCTGATCGTTAACTCTTCCATAATCCTGCCGGCCAGTTCGTAAGATTCGGGGTGAACGGCGCTTCTTTCGAGGTAATTGTTGCTGTCCGGCAGACGCAGGAAACCGGCGCACTGCTTAAACACTTTTGGTCCCAGGCCGGCAACTTCTAACAGTTGCCCCCGGCTGCTGTAAGCGCCGACTTCATTGCGGTAATCCACTATTTTTACGGCAACACTACCATTAATCCCCGCCACATATGACAAAAGAGCCGCTGAAGCGCTGTTTAAATCAACGCCCACGCTGTTAACACAGGCTTCCACTGTCCCCGACAGGGCGCTATCAAGTTCTTTTGCCGGCATGTCATGCTGGTATTGTCCTACCCCGATAGCTTTTGGTTCAATTTTGACCAGTTCAGCCAGGGGATCCTGCAGGCGGCGGGCGATAGATACTGCACTGCGTTCGGCTACATCAAGGCCGGGAAACTCTTTTTTCGCCTCCGGCGATGCAGAATAAACGCTGGCTCCGGCTTCATTGACGATAGTATACTCTATTTTGAGATCGTGTTCTTTGATCAAATCGGCAATAAAGGCTTCGCTTTCCCGGGAAGCCGTACCGTTACCGATAGCAATGCAGTCAAGCCCGTACTTGTGCAATAGTTGCAGCACCCTTTCTGCGGAACCCTTAGTATCACTGCGTGGTTTGGTGGGGAATACAGCGGCCGTCTCCAAGAGTTCACCGGTTTCTGACACGCAGGCCAGTTTACACCCGGTACGGTATCCCGGGTCCCACCCAAGGACGCGGCGGTGCCGTACGGGTGGAACAAGCAGTCTTTTCTTTAAGTTTTCCTTGAATACCACGAGAGCGCCTTCTACTGCCTGATCAAGCAGGGTCTGCCAGATTTCTCTTTCCAGGGAATGATGAATCAGGCGCCGGAAACCGTCCGCGGCAGCTTCCTTGATCAATTCGCTACAATCCTGGTTTTGTGCCGGATCGATATATTTTTCGGCAATTACCGCGAGGGCCTTTTCTTCGGGCACAGCAATTTTCAAATCAAGCACTTTTTCTTTGACGCCGCGGTTCATAGCCAGAACACGGTGTGGTTTTATTTTTTTCAGCGGTTCGCTGTAACCTTCGTAATCATCGTAAGTACTTACCTCGGCACCTTTCTTTTTACTAATCTCCACCATACCAAGCTGCCTGTAAAGCTGCCGCAAGCTTTTCCGCACAGAAGCATCATCTGAAGCGATTTCTGCAATAATGTCGGAAGCACCTTTAAGAACTTCTTCGGGACCGGGGAGATCTTTTTCCTGGTCAATATATTTATCAGCTTCCTCCCGGGGGATTACCTGGCCTTCCAGCACAGCCTGGGCCAGGGGCTCAAGCCCCTTATCCCGGGCTACAGAAGCCCTGGTCTTTTTCTTGGGCCTGTAGGGACGATAGAGATCGTCGAGTTCTGTAACCGTGGCCGCTTTTTCCAATTCTTTTTGCAATTCCTCTGTAAGCTTGCCCTGATCATCAATCAAACGGATTACTTCAGAGCGCCTTTCTTCGAGATTGCGGTACTGGCTTAATTTTTCCTGCAGCCGGCGCACTTCTTCGTCGGTTAATCCGCCGGTCATTTCCTTACGGTATCGGGCAATAAATGGCACTGTGTTGCCTTCATCAAGGAGGGTAGCTGTTTGGACCACCCTGTCCTTTGAAATATTCATTTCACTGCTTAATCTTTTGTAAATCTGTTCCTGCATACTATGATTAACTCCTTTTGACATGATCAATGCCTACCGGCCCTTGGGTTTTTCCAGGGGAATTCCTTCTTTACAAAGGGGACATTCACCCGGGTCATAAGATCCAATTTCCATGGTAAAAACCGAGCTGGTGGGCATCCCAAAATCAACTTTCCCGGAAGAACGATCAAAGATAACAGACACCCCGGCAGGCTCGGCGTCTAATGAGCGCAGCAATTGAATAACTTTTTGCACCGAACCACCGGTGGAAACTGCATCTTCAACAACCAGTATTCTTTCCCCGCGGTCGACTTTAAACCCGCGCCGCAACACCATAAAATCCCCTTCCGGTTCGGCATATATCGCCCTTGCCCCAAGCTGGCGGGCTATCTCATAGGATAGGATTACCCCGCCCATGGCCGGGCCGATCACCGTTTTTATGTCCTGTTCCCGGAAAGGAGCGGCCATTTTGCTTCCCAGGGTTTCAACGTACTCCGGATACTGTAACAACTGGGAACATTGCAAGAAGCGGTTGGAATGCTTGCCGGAGGTGAGCAGGAAATGGCCGTCTAGAACCACTCCCGTTTCTTTAAGTACTTTTTCCGGATCGTCCAGCCAACTGTAACCAGAACTATTTTCCATGTAATCATCCATTAGATTATTCCGCCCCCATTTCCCTAATGATCTTTTTTGCCGCGACAAAAGGTTCCGCCGCCCCGGTAACCGGGCGGCCGGCAACCAGGTAATCGCCGCCTGCACGAATTACCTCTTTTGGTGCAGCTACCCTGGACTGGTCATTATGTTCCACACCGGTAGGCCTGACCCCGGGAGTAACAGTTAACAGTTTCCCGGAAAACTTTTGCTTAACAGAGATTACTTCCAGTGGTGAGCATACCACCCCGTCCAAATTGCATTCTTTAGCCAGGGTGGCAAGCTTGATCACCTGTTCCTGCACTCCCAGCGAACAACCGGTTTCAGCCAGGGCCTTCTCATCCATACTGGTCAGCACGGTCACGGCAAATAAAAGCGGCCTTTTACCTCCCGTTTCTGCAAGAGCATCCCGGGCCGCTTCAAGCATGGCTTTGCCCCCCGAAGCATGAACATTGACCATCCATACCCCCATAGCGGAGGCCCGTTTTACCGCCCGGTTAACCGTGTTGGGAATATCATGAAACTTTAAATCTAAAAAGATGCGGTGGCTTGAAGCCAACTCTTCCACCAGAGCCGGTCCTCCGGCCATGTACAGCTCCAACCCTATTTTAAAGCCAACCCCAAGAGGCGCCAGTTCGGCCGCTAAATTTTTAGCTTTTAAAGGATCTGAATAATCAAGGGCTATCAGTAAACGCTCAGCCGGCAGGCCCGGCTCGGAACCTTTCGCCTGTGCAGGCGGTTCGTTCTCTGCCCGGTGATAAACCTCATCCTGGGTGAACTGCCGCCACCGGCCTTGCCTGGTTTCATCCATCTCTGCTTTCCCCTTTCTCCTCCCGGGCAACTCCCTCTAGATCTGTAATTCCGGCCCGGCCTTTATTGTGCAGGTAGCAGGACAAACCCTCATTAATTTTTGCCGGCAGCCCGGGGTCATAAAAAAGCCCGGTGCCCAGGGCAACCGCCCTGGCCCCGGCCATAATAAACTGAAGGGCATCATCGGTAGAACTGATCCCGCCCATACCAATAACGGGAACGTTAACAATTCCTGCTACCTGCCAGACCATTTTCAAAGCCACCGGCATGACTGCAGGCCCTGAAAGGCCGCCGAAAACATTACCGAGCAGGGGTTTTTGCCGTTCAGTATCGATAAGCATGCCGGAAATAGTATTAATCAGGGAAATAACATCCGCCCCGGCCGTTTCTGCTGCCCGGGCCACTTCAGTTATATCGGTAACATTAGGCGAAAGTTTGACCAGGAGGGGTTTTGTAGTAATTCGGCGCACCTTTTCTACAACCCTTGCAGTCTCTTGCGGGTCGGTGCCGAAAGCAATTCCGCCGGCTTTGACATTCGGGCAGGAGATGTTAAGTTCAAGCCCGGCAACATCCTCTAAACCTTCCAGGCAAGAGGCTATAGCAGCATATTCATCTGCGCTGCAGCCGACGACGTTGACGATAATTTTTGTCCCGCAATCGCGCAGGGCGGGTAAATCCTCATTCACAAACTTTTCCACACCCGGGTTCTGCAATCCGACAGAGTTTAACAGCCCGGAAGGAGTTTCCGCCAGGCGCGGCGGGGGATTACCGGTCCACGGTTCAAGAGAAATCCCCTTGACAATCAGTGCGCCAAGAGAACTAAAATCAACAATTTCCCGGTATTCGTGGCCGTAACCGGCGGGCCCTGAGGCTAAAAGGACCGGGTTTTTCAATTCGATGCCGCCAAGATTTACCTCGAGGGACGGCTTAAAACCATTTGTATCGCCGGATTTTACGCCGGTCTTCCCTAAAAGTTTACCGCTAGCTTTATAATCCCTCTTTTCGAAACTGCCTTTCTCAAAGTACTGTTCCGGAGATTGTCCCTTGTTTTTTCCGCTGTCATCCTTTTTCACCTTAGCACAACCTCCTCCACCGGGAATACCGGGCCGTCTTTACAAACTCGCTTGTAGCCGTTTTTAGTAGCTGTTACACATCCAACACAAGCCCCGATACCGCAAGCCATGCGTTCTTCCACAGAAACCCACCCGGGCAGGTTGTGTCTGCTGCATAGATCCTGCACCGCAGAGAGCATCCCGGAAGGGCCGCAGGCAAATATCACTGCTTGATCCTTAATCACACCCGCAAGCAAATCCACTGCGGTTCCCTTTTCTCCCCTGCTACCGTCTTCAGTCACTTCCAGGACGTTAAGTCCGGGCAGGTCGAGGTCACCTGAGGGGCAGGTTAACAGGGTAGCGGTGGGGGCTCCGTAAATCAGCGTCCGCGGCATTTCGGTTGAAGCGGCCAAAAAAGCCAGCGGGGCTATGCCCATACCGCCCGCAACCAGCATAGCTCCGGACGGCAGGGAGGGAAAGCCATTCCCGAGAGGGCCGAGTAATTGCCAGGCCTCCCCTTCTTCTGCCCCGGCAAGCAATGTGGTTCCCGGCCCCTTCACTTCAAAGAGTAAAACCAGCTCTCCCCGGCTACGGTCAGCGTGAAATACGCTAAATGGACGTGGCAGCATGGGCCCACTTCCTGAGGGCATAAAGACCTGGACGAACTGCCCGGGCAATGCCTTTTGAGCTATCTCCGGGGCCTTTAGAGCCAGGCGGCAATAACCGGGAGCCACTATCCACCGGCTGATTACCCGCCCCTTTTCCAATATCCGGTTAAACCCGGCAGGATTATTCAGCCAAAACACCTTCCTTCATCGTTATCCTACCATCAACAATGGTATAAAGGGGGGCTCCGGTTAACCGGCGCCCGGCAAATGGCGTGTTACGCGATTTAGACTGCCAGCTCTCCGGCTCAACAATAAAACTACGGGCGGGATCCATAATCGTTATATCCGCCGGGCTGCCTTCCTGCAGGGTTCCCCCCGCTATTTTCAGGATGCGAGCCGGCGCCGCGGTTAACTTCTCAATCAGGACAGGGAGTGTAAATTCTTTAACCCGTTCCGCATTAACCTCATCAAGCATCAAGGGCAGGGTTGTTTCAAGCCCGGCAATACCGAAGGGGGCAAAGTCATATTCCATATCCTTATCATCGGTATGGTGAGGGGCGTGGTCGGATGCAATCACATCAATAGTCCCATCGAGCAGGCCTTCCCAGAGGGCCTGCCGGTCACGCTCCGCCCGAAGAGGCGGATTGACCTTGCTGTTGGTGCTGTAACCCGAATTTTTTACCAGCCGATCGGTCAGCAGCAGGTGATGGGGGGTCACTTCAGCGGTCACATTTAAACCTTCCGCCCTGGCTTCTCGTAAAAGTTCTACTGATCCGGCCGTAGAAACATGAGCTATATGAAGGCTGCCCCCGGTAATCCTCAAGATCATCAAATCCCGGGCTAACATCGCTTCCTCGGCCGCAGAAGGCATCCCCCGCAAACCGAGCACAGATGATACCGAGCCCTCGTGCATCATTCCTTTGGCTGAGAGAGTGGGATCTTCCTCATGGGCAATAACGAGAGCATCAAAACCTGCGGCATACTGCAGAGCATTGCGCATCATCATTCCATTAACAACCGGTTCGCCGTCATCGGAAAAAGCTACCGCCCCGGCATGTTTCATCCGCCCCAGTTCAGCCAACTCTTTTCCTTGTTGCCCCCTGGTTAAAGCACCAATCGGATAAACCCGGGCAGGAGCTTTTACCGCCTTGTCGTAAGCATAGCGGACCATGGAAGGATCATCTGTAACCGGGTCGGTGTTGGGCATGGCCGCTACCGCGGTAAACCCACCGGCGGCGGCAGCCCGGGTACCGGAAGTAATATCTTCCTTGTATTCCTGCCCCGGATCGCGCAGGTGAACATGCATATCAATCAGGCCAGGGGTTACCACCAATCCTTCAGCATCAATCACTTCAGCGCCGGAAGGTGGCTTTAAGTCTTTTTTCATCTTGATGACAGAGCCATTTTCAATCAAAATATCGGTAGTTTGGTCATAATCGCGGGAAGGATCGATAACCCTTCCTCCTTTTATGAACAGTGGTTTCATTATTCTTTTGTCCCTCCCAGTAAAAGGTAGAGAAGAGCCATCCGCACAGCAACCCCCGCTGCAACCTGGTCCATGATCACCGAACGGGGGCCATCGGCAAGGTCCGAACTTAGTTCAACGCCCCGGTTAATCGGGCCGGGGTGCATGATTAAAAGGTCTTCCCTGGTATGTTCAAGTCTCTTGGAGTTTAAACCGTAAGTTTCGGCGTATTCACGCATGCTGGGGAAAAAGCCGCTTTCCTGGCGTTCCTGCTGCAACCTGAGCGCCATCACCACATCTGCATCGGCAACAGCTTCTTCAATACTTGTAAAATGTTTAACCCCGAATACATCCAAATCAGGTGGCATCATGGTGGGCGGACCGGCCACTACCACCTCAGCGCCCATTTTTTGGAGACCCCAGAGGTTGGAACGGGCTACCCTGCTGTGGCGGATATCGCCGACAATAACTACTTTCAGTTCTTCGAGCCTGCCCTTATGCTCCCAGATAGTAAACATATCGAGCAACCCCTGGGTGGGATGCTCGTGCATGCCATCTCCGGCATTAATGACCGAGGCTTCCACATTGCGGGCCAGGTAATGGGATGAACCCGAAACCGGGTGACGCATAATCACGCATTCCACGCCCATTACTTCCACGTTACGCACGGTATCTTTTAAGGTTTCACCCTTGACCAGGCTCGAGGACGTCCCGGCTACACTTACAGCATCAGAGCTCATGTATTTTTGAGCCAGTTCGAAACTGGCCTTGGTCCTGGTGCTGGGCTCGTAAAAAAGGTTTAATACCGAACGCCCCCGCAGGGCAGGCACTTTTTTTATCTTTCGCTGCATAATCTCCCGCATAGAACGGGCTGTTTCTAAAATCAGGTTTATTTCTTCAGCGGACATCTCCTCAAGGCCCAGGATGTCCTTACGCCTTAAAGTCTGCACCGATCAAAATACCTCCTAACAAAAATATTTTATAAACCCTAAGCATAAATTATTCCTCAGACCTTTCCAGGATATCCACCCGGTCTGCATCATCAATTTCTTTAACTCTTACCTCGACCAGCTCACTCCGGGATGAAGGTACATTTTTTCCGACATAATCAGCCCTGATCGGAAGCTCACGGTGTCCCCGGTCAACTAAGACAGCAAGCTGAATACTGGCCGGTCGGCCAAAATCAACCATCGCATCCATAGCGGCACGGACCGTGCGCCCGGTAAAAAGCACATCATCAACTAAAACTACATGTTTTTCGGTTAAATCAAAGGGAACATCGGTGGTGTGAACTTCAGGTTGATCTGTTCTTTCTATCAAATCATCGCGGTAAAGGGTTATATCGAGGATGCCGAAGGGAATATCAAATGTCTCAATTTCATTTAAATAGGCTTTGAGGTGCCTGGCGAGGGGAACTCCGCGTTTGCGGATCCCGATAAGGGCAATCTTTTCGAGCCCCTTGTTACGTTCCACTATTTCATGGGCGATGCGCCGCAGGGCTTGATGCATGCCCTTTTCGTCCATAACGGTCGCTTTATGGTTAAGTCCCATTATTTCACCCCCTTCCCAACCAAGCATTATTCCAGCCGGCGGAGGGAATTTTTGGGCATATAAAAACCGCCTCTGCTGACGGGAGCGGGCGGCGTATGCGTTATACCCCTGTAGATCGCTCCCTTGCCGGCCTCGCTGGACCACCTTAAAGGGTGCTTAATTAGTTAAAAGTGTAGCACCAAACCGGGTTACTGTCAATGCGCTAATAAAAATTAAATTTTCCTTAAAATTTATTATCTTAAAATATTGAATAATTTCTTAAGTTGTTTTAAAATATTATCAACCCAATAAAGCTTACTGAATGAAATGCCACAGAGGTAGTTTCAGAAGCAAAACCCATCGCCCTATCTAATCCAGGCTATTTAAAAAAACAAATGACTTCATTGCAGTTATCTTTAACGTTTGCACCAGAGTTTGTGAAAAATTTTTACAATCCTGCTGTTAAATTAAGGTAAATGTTAACAAACCGGAAACTCTCTGTTTTAGAGTAAAGCACGCAGAGGAGGTGGTTTAACCATAAGACAAAACAGCCTCACTGGTTTGCTTCAATCACTAAACTTATTTTGAAAGGAGGGAAATTCGGATTTCCGGGCGACCGGATTTTCGAAGAAGAGCATGCATGCANTGTTATTTATTGTTATCGCATTTGTCCTTTACTGGCTGGCATACAAGTTTTATGCCACCTACATCTCGGAAAAAATCTGGAACCTCGATCCCAACCGGCAAACTCCGGCTGTAAAGTACGACGACGGGTTCGAATTCGTCCCCACCCGCAAGGATGTCGTCTTCGGACACCATTTTGTTTCTGTCACCGGTGCAGCGCCGATTATCGGGCCGGTAACTGCTGCAATTTGGGGCTGGTTACCGGCTGTAGTCTGGATTATCCTGGGAACAATTTTTATCGGAGCAGTCCACGATATCGGCGCCCTGGTAACCTCACTAAGACACGACGGAAGAGGACTTGCCGACTTCCTTAAAGACCTGCTTGGCCCGACAGCCACCAAGCTGATGTATGTGGTTGCTTTTTTCCTGCTGGTTCTAGTAATAGCAGTATTTAACCACGTTATTGCCACTCTTCTTGTAGCTTTCCCGCAGGGAGTTTATTCTATCTGGGTTGAAATCCCGCTGGCAATTATCATCGGTTTAATGCTCCGCTATAAGTACAAAATCAACCTTTACGTAGCCACGATTATTTCCGTAGCGATTATGTACGGTTTGATCTGGGTGGGCACCATTTACCCGGTGGAACTCGATTACTGGACCTGGGTCGTTATTTTACTCGTCTATATGTTCATCGCCGCCAGGCTGCCGGTCTGGATGTTGGTACAACCCCGGGACTTTATTAACGGCACCCAGCTTGTAATCGCCCTGGTACTTTCTTCCTTAGGGGTAATTGCCTTGTCTTTCATGGGTGATGCCACCGTGGCTGCACCCGCAATCAGGATAGCACCCGAAGGGGCACCGCCGATCTGGCCTTTCGTAATGATTACCATCGCCTGCGGCGCTATCTCCGGCTTCCACTCCCTGGTGGCCAGCGGCACTACTCCCAAACAGCTGAAAAATGAGAAAGACGCCAAGCTGGTAGGTTACGGTTCAATGCTTACCGAGGGCTACCTGGCCGTGATCGCCCTGCTTACCGCCGTAGTCGGCCTGGGAGTGGCCGGTTACCAGGAGTGGTACCCGGCCTGGGGAGTAGCCGAATGGCCTGCTGTTTTCCCTCAAGGAGGAGCAGCTTTCCTTAGTGCTATAGGGATTCCGGTGATCATCGGAGCGACATTTTTCTCAGTTGTATTAAAAAGCTTTGCCATGACCACCCTGGACTCCTGTATGCGCCTGGCCAGGATCTGTGTAGTGGAAGCTACAGATACCTTCAATGCGCCGGCGATTTTTAAAGATAAAACTGTTTCTATGCTTCCCGGTTTTATAGTCGCTGCTTTCCTCTGTTTCACCGAATACCAGATGGAGCTGTGGCCAATATTCGGCGCTTCCAACCAGATATTGGCCGGCCTGGCCTTAATCGCAGCCGCAGTTTTCTTAAAAACCCTTAAAAAACCGACCACCAGCTACATCATACCATTTATTATAATGATTATTACATCAATGGTAGCCATGGGTTATAACATCATCATGGCTTACATCCCCAACGAACAATGGACCCTGGTAATTATCGGGGCAATCATTTTCTTTGCTGCACTAGGCATAGTACTCACCTCTTATTCCGCGTGGACGAAAAAACAGGAATAACCAAAAACTGGCTAAATAAACCAAATTGCCGCATGCAGATAGTTGAAAAAATGCTTTGAAGAATTCAGGGGCTGTGAACAATAATTCACAGCCCCTATCTTAAATTGACAACTTTTTGCCCTCATGGAATGCTTAAAATTAACCTATTCTCATGAGGTGGTCATGTTATGTTTGAAAAAGAACAACAACTGCAAATTCTTGCTGCTATAGTTCGGTTTCTCATTTATTCTATATCTTCTTTATCTGTTTCCATATCTTCTTCCTGCGCATCTTCATCTTCTTCCGCAGGACTCTCCGGCTCCTCTTTCTCTTTCGGTTCTTCATCCAGAGGTTCTTTCTTTTCTCCATTATCTTCTTCAGCCGGTTCATCTTCGGAAGGATCTTTTTCCTCATCTAAAGGATCCTCTTTGNCCG
>SL_8KL_010_SEDDRAFT_10004614_pt1 | contig 11011 bp, 6 predicted proteins | sample SodLakKL_010_SED_4_FD_11160 | JGI IMG/M metagenome (IMG submission 11160) | reverse complement strand
AATGTGCTTACTACGAATTTTGTTTTGGTGATGTTGAATGAAAAATGATTATTATATTACCCAGGATGGAGAGTTGAAAAGAAAAGAGAACACAATCTACTTTACGAATGAAAACACCCGAAGAGCTATCCCAGTGAACAACATCTATTCGATCTATGCTTATGGTTCTTTGAGTTTAACATCCGGTGCGATATTGTTTCTCGGAAAAAAAGGGATACCTGTTCATTTTTTTGATTACTATGGATGGTATAAGAGTACACTTTACCCAAGAGAAACCTTGATATCTGGTGATATGGTCGTTAAACAATCGTCATATTACCTGGATAACGAACGAAGGATCGAGTTGGCGAAGAAGTTCGTTGAGGGAGCAACTAAAAACATATTGAGGAACCTCAGGTATTATGCAAAGAATGAACCAGATCTCGATGAATGGATCACAGAGATAGAGGGATTACTCGGTGAATTACCTGATAAAAAAGATATCCCATCGATAATGAGGATCGAAGGTAAAACAAGAGAAACATACTATAAATCTATCGATGAAATGATGCCAGAGGAGTACCAGATATTGAAAAGGGAACGACGACCTCCACCGAATAAGATGAATACGCTTATCAGTTTTGGCAATTCTAAAATGTATACGACCGTATTATCAGAGATCTATAACACACAGCTGCATCCAGCAATATCTTTCCTTCACGAACCTTTTGAAAGAAGATTTTCATTGTCTTTGGATGTTAGTGAGATCTTTAAACCAATTTTAGTTGACCGAGTGATATTCAAACTGGTCAACAAAAACATGTTAAAAGATAAGCATTTTGAGGGAGAGCTAGGAGACATGCTGTTATCAGATTCTGGTAGAAAGTTGTTCCTTAAAGAATACAATAAAAGGCTTGACAGGACTATCAAGCATAAAGGTCTGGGTAGGAAAGTATCATATAAAAGATTGATCCGATTAGAATTATATAAACTGGCCAAACATTTCTTGGGTACTAGGGAATACGAACCATTAGTGATGTGGTGGTGAACTTAAATGTATGTGATTGTCGTATATGACGTGAACGTTGCAAGAGTGAACCGAGTAAGGAAATTTCTAAAAACATATTTGGAATGGGTACAAAATAGTGTTTTAGAAGGAAGTTTGACAAAAGCTGAGTTGAGGAAAGTAAAATCCAAATTAAAAGATATGACAGATCCTGAAGAAGATCATATCTTGATTTATAAAGTTAGTACGGAAAAGTATCTCAAAAAAGATGAGATCGGTGAAGCAAAGGGAGATACAAGTACAATAATTTAAGGAATCTTCGTGCTTCTTTATAAAGGAACTACGGAAAGAAGGAAACACGAAAAACAAACCTAAAATTAGGAAAATTTTATTAGTTTAGTTAACCTATCTATTTCTAGAAAAAAATTGCCCTATGGAGGATGGTAAAAAAAGGTTAGAAAACAGGGGAAATAACCTACTCATACGCCCGATTTTCAGCTTGGTTAAAATAAGACCTTTGAGGGATTGAAATGATTACTCCTACTATATGGACTTACCTGCCGATGGGGTTAAAATAAGACCTTTGAGGGATTGAAATTCTAAACGATAGCTATTTTTGAAAACAGGCAAATATGGTTAAAATAAGACCTTTGAGGGATTGAAATACTGGTGCTGTTGCATCTTATTATCTGATGACTAGAGTTAAAATAAGACCTTTGAGGGATTGAAATCTCTATTCTATCAGCGTTATGGCGGCGTATAGTCTGGTTAAAATAAGACCTTTGAGGGATTGAAATTCGCACCGGTGTGTGGAGGAGATTAGAGAAACAAGTGTTAAAATAAGACCTTTGAGGGATTGAAATAAAGATAGAGTTAAAATGCATATGAATACATTAAAAGTTAAAATAAGACCTTTGAGGGATTGAAATTACTCTTCTTCCCAGTCTTAATATTTTTCAGGTTCAGTTAAAATAAGACCTTTGAGGGATTGAAATATCTCTGGCATATCCTCATAGCTAATCCATTTTTTTGTTAAAATAAGACCTTTGAGGGATTGAAATCTATAGAAGGAATTAAGGTGTTAAAATGAGTAGATAGTTAAAATAAGACCTTTGAGGGATTGAAATCGTTCAAGTTCCGGCGTCGGTACGGGTGCCGACCCAGTTAAAATAAGACCTTTGAGGGATTGAAATTTCCGTTCAAACACTAAGAGTACCGTACCTCCATGTGTTAAAATAAGACCTTTGAGGGATTGAAATTTGGCTTTGTTCACGAAGGGGTGTATAAGCCGCAATGTTAAAATAAGACCTTTGAGGGATTGAAATTGTGTTAACGATGAACACGTCGCCTTCGTCGCCGGTGTTAAAATAAGACCTTTGAGGGATTGAAATTTATGAAAACCACGGATTCGGTGTTTGCACCGATTACGGTTAAAATAAGACCTTTGAGGGATTGAAATCGTCTTCGACGACGAAGTATTCACACGAACCAAGGCGTTAAAATAAGACCTTTGAGGGATTGAAATAAACTCGCACTTGGCGAGAGGAAGAGGTCGGCTCAAGTTAAAATAAGACCTTTGAGGGATTGAAATTGCTTTATCCTGAAAAGTATCTTCAGAAAAAACATGGTTAAAATAAGACCTTTGAGGGATTGAAATCTCAAAAAGTCCGTAACCTTAAAATCGAATATATTGGGTTAAAATAAGACCTTTGAGGGATTGAAATACAAGGGTAGATAAAAATCCTTATAAAAATATAGAAGTTAAAATAAGACCTTTGAGGGATTGAAATAATTGATCAAGATCAGCCTGTTCGCCTGGCATCCTCGTTAAAATAAGACCTTTGAGGGATTGAAATCTCCCTGACATACCATTCATCGATTTCAGGGTCATGGTTAAAATAAGACCTTTGAGGGATTGAAATTTGAACATCTGCCGTATGTGTCTTATAGGCACAAATGTTAAAATAAGACCTTTGAGGGATTGAAATTTTGTTGTTTATTATCTCTATATCTTTCTTTCTTAGGTTAAAATAAGACCTTTGAGGGATTGAAATTACATTTACGGTTGAATATACTCATGAAATAGAAGAGTTAAAATAAGACCTTTGAGGGATTGAAATTTTAAAATTAAAATTGCGTGTGGAGGATTTGAACCTGTTAAAATAAGACCTTTGAGGGATTGAAATCTGGATGTTTGTATGTTCAAGCAGATTCAACATGGGGTTAAAATAAGACCTTTGAGGGATTGAAATAATACAAGTATAAAGGTGGAAAGCCACGTTGTTTATGTTAAAATAAGACCTTTGAGGGATTGAAATCGTGAATCATACTTCCAGTATGTAATTTAGAATTATCGTTAAAATAAGACCTTTGAGGGATTGAAATTTTTATACACCTCTTGATAACTTGTTACAGGATTCGGTTAAAATAAGACCTTTGAGGGATTGAAATTTTTCTTAACCTTAATAATGTTATTTTGGATTCTTTGTTAAAATAAGACCTTTGAGGGATTGAAATAAGATAATGCTTACAACATCGATGAACTCAAATATTGTTAAAATAAGACCTTTGAGGGATTGAAATAATGGTAATCATTATATAAAGAAACCTGAAGGGATTGTTAAAATAAGACCTTTGAGGGATTGAAATGAATCTCGTATAGAACCAGATAAAAGGGTTTTTGGAGTTAAAATAAGACCTTTGAGGGATTGAAATATTAGTCCTATCTCCTATTGGATCAAAATTACTTATGTTAAAATAAGACCTTTGAGGGATTGAAATAAGGAGAGGGTCTAGATTCTCGAGATAAATATACGGGTTAAAATAAGACCTTTGAGGGATTGAAATAATTACAGCATTATCATAATCTTTATCAATTTTCTTAGTTAAAATAAGACCTTTGAGGGATTGAAATCTCGACTCTAGGATCTCCCTCGTATTTCTTAGTTCTGTTAAAATAAGACCTTTGAGGGATTGAAATTGAGCAACCTCTGTTCATATTATCGTAACCAATATTGTTAAAATAAGACCTTTGAGGGATTGAAATTACATATGCAAAGCTTTGACTTCATCAATATATATATCGTTAAAATAAGACCTTTGAGGGATTGAAATGTATTTCATTGATTAATCCTTTATAAATGTAGTATTAGTTAAAATAAGACCTTTGAGGGATTGAAATTCAAAAAGAACAGTTATATCTTTATCATGTATATTAGTTAAAATAAGACCTTTGAGGGATTGAAATTATCTTAGTTCAATTAATGAAGTAAGAGATAAAAATGTTAAAATAAGACCTTTGAGGGATTGAAATCAAGATATATCTGGGTGGTTTACTGACGTCATGGCCGTTAAAATAAGACCTTTGAGGGATTGAAATGAGGAATCACCTCTCAATAAGCGTGTTAATTCAAGGGTTAAAATAAGACCTTTGAGGGATTGAAATTAAACTCTGTAGCTACATCATTCCATTTATTGCCCCGTTAAAATAAGACCTTTGAGGGATTGAAATGACCAATCGCTAGTGTCGGTACGCTGTGTGATCAATTGTTAAAATAAGACCTTTGAGGGATTGAAATTAAATGTATGGTTCTCTGATATAACTTCGGGTAGTGTGTTAAAATAAGACCTTTGAGGGATTGAAATCTCGATGTCTAGGTACTGCACTATCTCCTGTAACATGTTAAAATAAGACCTTTGAGGGATTGAAATCTCGTTCTTTGATATTTTGCTACATCTGGATTACAATGTTAAAATAAGACCTTTGAGGGATTGAAATAATGGACAGAAAGTAGTGAAGATGATATATGCGTTCGTTAAAATAAGACCTTTGAGGGATTGAAATTAGTTTGTCTCCCATCTCTTTCAATTCAGGATGTCTGTTAAAATAAGACCTTTGAGGGATTGAAATGTTTACCAACAAACTTGGTGAGTGCTTCGGTGGTGAGTTAAAATAAGACCTTTGAGGGATTGAAATTTCATTCCAACTCATTATGAAGTGGGAATTGAGCTAGTTAAAATAAGACCTTTGAGGGATTGAAATTATGTGAGAGTATTCAGTAAGGATTAGAAAAATGTGGTTAAAATAAGACCTTTGAGGGATTGAAATAAAAATGACTAGGGACTACAAAAAGAAAGCTATAACGTTAAAATAAGACCTTTGAGGGATTGAAATCTGGAAGAGTTAGATTCTAACGAACCAAAAGAGCGTGTTAAAATAAGACCTTTGAGGGATTGAAATAGAAATGACTATCGTAGTTGGAAGTATGTATATGATGTTAAAATAAGACCTTTGAGGGATTGAAATTGTGTTTCACCTTCATTTCTAAATTATCCTTTAACTGTTAAAATAAGACCTTTGAGGGATTGAAATATTATTATTTATTACAATATTTTTATTTCTATTGCTATCGTTAAAATAAGACCTTTGAGGGATTGAAATATAACTTCATCTAGAAGTATCATAGGTTTATCTCTAGTTAAAATAAGACCTTTGAGGGATTGAAATATGTGTGATTGACACCTAGGGTCATGCCTCTAAAGGGTTAAAATAAGACCTTTGAGGGATTGAAATCTGGTCTCATAAATATATTGTGTAACCTCAACACAAGTTAAAATAAGACCTTTGAGGGATTGAAATGCATAATAGATTCGCAGGTGGTAGTGGTACGAGGGGGTTAAAATAAGACCTTTGAGGGATTGAAATACTTGCTACTATGATCGACATGAGTGTGGAAGACGTGTTAAAATAAGACCTTTGAGGGATTGAAATACGGAACCAATAAACGGCGTTTATCTGGAAGTTCATGTTAAAATAAGACCTTTGAGGGATTGAAATCCCCTCCCCTATAGGTACATAAAAATAAAGAAAAAGGTTAAAATAAGACCTTTGAGGGATTGAAATTCTTCTATGCCCAATAGTTTAACGTTCATAAGTTCGGTTAAAATAAGACCTTTGAGGGATTGAAATTAGAATATTTGTTTCTCTTCAGCGTATCTCATAGATTGTTAAAATAAGACCTTTGAGGGATTGAAATCGTTGTAACACGGTTCGATGTCAATGTCGAATTCGTGTTAAAATAAGACCTTTGAGGGATTGAAATTTCAAGCACTCCTAACGCTTCTAGGAAGTTCCAGACTGTTAAAATAAGACCTTTGAGGGATTGAAATACTATCCCGATTATCCAAATGCTTACGAACAGACCGAGTTAAAATAAGACCTTTGAGGGATTGAAATAGGTGTCAATCACACATTAGAGGATATGATAGCAAATGTTAAAATAAGACCTTTGAGGGATTGAAATAATCCATGTACCTTGAATAATCATCGAGTTCGTCGGCGTTAAAATAAGACCTTTGAGGGATTGAAATGAGGATGAGGAACACGATAATATTGATGGTGAAAAGAGTTAAAATAAGACCTTTGAGGGATTGAAATTGGATTAATAATGGCTACAACTGTAAACATACGGATAGTTAAAATAAGACCTTTGAGGGATTGAAATAAAGAGCGTAAATCTATGAGAGAGATCGCAGAAGAATGTTAAAATAAGACCTTTGAGGGATTGAAATATATGACACACTAAAGTTATCAAAAATGGTTACTTCGTTAAAATAAGACCTTTGAGGGATTGAAATAGTAAAAATCGTGAAAATACCCTCCAGGCTCGTAATGGGTTAAAATAAGACCTTTGAGGGATTGAAATGATTGGGGGATATCAGCGGTTAATTGTCCCGACTATGGTTAAAATAAGACCTTTGAGGGATTGAAATCTTTCAACAGGCTGTCTATCACACTCATGAGATTCTCGTTAAAATAAGACCTTTGAGGGATTGAAATTTTCATCCTGGATGTTCCACTCGTAAGCACCTTCAATGTTAAAATAAGACCTTTGAGGGATTGAAATAGGTTCTGAACCCGTTTCCGTGTCCTCCACATTGTAAGTGTTAAAATAAGACCTTTGAGGGATTGAAATAGCGTATCTATTGTGCTCATGGGATCACCGTATCGGTGTTAAAATAAGACCTTTGAGGGATTGAAATGAGATTAGTCTAGTAATTGTAGAACCAGTTGAATTAGTTAAAATAAGACCTTTGAGGGATTGAAATGATGTTGGATGAAAGATGATTTAGATCTGTAAATACAGTTAAAATAAGACCTTTGAGGGATTGAAATGACCTTCTACAATTGGTGAAGATTGTGTTTATGATGGTTAAAATAAGACCTTTGAGGGATTGAAATAGGTTTCAGCACTATCTTTGATGAATGGGGTCCTTCGTTAAAATAAGACCTTTGAGGGATTGAAATGAAAATATGGAAATACCGTACTTGGGCACGAAAAAAGTTAAAATAAGACCTTTGAGGGATTGAAATTATAGGTGATGTAGTATTGCAATTAGCTGTATCACAGGTTAAAATAAGACCTTTGAGGGATTGAAATAAAGTAAAGGAACCGGTGAGGTAAAATTAATATTAAAGTTAAAATAAGACCTTTGAGGGATTGAAATGACAGCCGAAATGGGATAGTAAGAAGAAGATCAATAGTTAAAATAAGACCTTTGAGGGATTGAAATTGATTTTACTTATTACTAACATGACTATCATTATAATGTTAAAATAAGACCTTTGAGGGATTGAAATAAACTGATAAGCGATATTAACTGCAATATTTTAATCAGTTAAAATAAGACCTTTGAGGGATTGAAATTTCGATTTGTATAAGAGAGTGATTATACAAAATCAAGTTAAAATAAGACCTTTGAGGGATTGAAATTCTAGTTCAATTTCATACGCCACAAATTTGGACAAAGTTAAAATAAGACCTTTGAGGGATTGAAATACAGCTATAAGGTGAGGTGATAAAGTGGCACTTACTGTTAAAATAAGACCTTTGAGGGATTGAAATGATTCTGTTCTACCATATATATTCAAATTTACTATAGTTAAAATAAGACCTTTGAGGGATTGAAATCATTCACATTCAATTTTTTACTTCTACCTTTTATAAGTTAAAATAAGACCTTTGAGGGATTGAAATGTGATATGGTTTATTCTGTTGATATTAGTTGTTAGGGTTAAAATAAGACCTTTGAGGGATTGAAATTCGTTTTCATCTTTGTATTCTTTTTCCAATTCCTTAGGTTAAAATAAGACCTTTGAGGGATTGAAATTACAAAGACATTAGATTAAACAATCCTTCTTCATATTGTTAAAATAAGACCTTTGAGGGATTGAAATGTATTTTGATATATTGTGTCCCATCCAGCCTGTATAAGTTAAAATAAGACCTTTGAGGGATTGAAATGCTGAAAGTAGTATAGTAACTAAAAAGGATAGAATGGTTAAAATAAGACCTTTGAGGGATTGAAATTTTTTATCCCCTCTTTTTCATAATTTTGTAAGTATTTGTTAAAATAAGACCTTTGAGGGATTGAAATTGATTTTCGTGCTGCTGACCATGCTGCTGACTTTGCTGGTTAAAATAAGACCTTTGAGGGATTGAAATATCTTTCATATATAATAAATTTTTTGATGGGTACAGCGTTAAAATAAGACCTTTGAGGGATTGAAATGGCGATCGGGATTCTATGTTGTTGAGTTTAGATCTAGTTAAAATAAGACCTTTGAGGGATTGAAATCAATTAACACGGACTTCAAATGGAAGGCAGATGATTGTTAAAATAAGACCTTTGAGGGATTGAAATGAAAGATTAGATATACTTGAAAATAGTAATATATCAAGTTAAAATAAGACCTTTGAGGGATTGAAATGTAAAATTTTTTGTGTATGGTTCTAAATCATTATTGTGTTAAAATAAGACCTTTGAGGGATTGAAATTGCGATAGAAAAAGGTTATGATGTTAAAGATGAAATTGTTAAAATAAGACCTTTGAGGGATTGAAATTCAGCAACGTCAACAACAGCAATATCAACAGTATCCGTTAAAATAAGACCTTTGAGGGATTGAAATATTCTTTTCGAATTCAGTTCCCCATCTCATGATCTACAGTTAAAATAAGACCTTTGAGGGATTGAAATATCTTCGAGAGGAAAAGGAGTACTGGCTGAGAAAGAATCGTTAAAATAAGACCTTTGAGGGATTGAAATCAGAAGGGTTGCAGAGCAGACGAAGGCTGCGGAGCAGGTTAAAATAAGACCTTTGAGGGATTGAAATGAATATAAGGGTGCTTTAAATCACTTAAAAAAAATGGTTAAAATAAGACCTTTGAGGGATTGAAATGTGATTCAGGAACTGTTGGTTATCTTGAATGGATAGAGTTAAAATAAGACCTTTGAGGGATTGAAATATATCTTAAATCGTGACTATTAGGATTATATCTATAATCGTTAAAATAAGACCTTTGAGGGATTGAAATGCTGAAAGTAGTATAGTAACTAAAAAGGATAGAATGGTTAAAATAAGACCTTTGAGGGATTGAAATTACACATTTCCCTTAATTCTTCTTTACTATAGTTCTTGTTAAAATAAGACCTTTGAGGGATTGAAATCATTCTTTGATAATCTATATCAACTGATGAAGGGACAGTTAAAATAAGACCTTTGAGGGATTGAAATAAGGATTTCGAGTTACAGAACATACACGGCAAGCTCGTTAAAATAAGACCTTTGAGGGATTGAAATTGCAGGGGTGGTACTATAGGTAAGCTCTCTGCAGAGGGTTAAAATAAGACCTTTGAGGGATTGAAATGGAATATGAACACTAGAGCGGCTACGAATATCAGCGTGTTAAAATAAGACCTTTGAGGGATTGAAATAGATTCATCAATATCTTCGGGAACGTACTTTTTGACGTTAAAATAAGACCTTTGAGGGATTGAAATAGTACTAGGTTCATCTTCTTTTTCAAAACCCTCTAAAGTTAAAATAAGACCTTTGAGGGATTGAAATGAATAGCTGTACTATCTTATCTAGGTTGTGTATTCCGTTAAAATAAGACCTTTGAGGGATTGAAATATATATTTGATATTTCATCAATTGCAAACGCAAAATGTTAAAATAAGACCTTTGAGGGATTGAAATTCCATTCACTTTTTCTTGCTGGTAATTCAAAGAAACGTTAAAATAAGACCTTTGAGGGATTGAAATTCGGTTTCGTCTTGTTTTTGTTTTTTTTCGCTCATTGTTAAAATAAGACCTTTGAGGGATTGAAATTGTATTTATGCAACTATAATTATTAGTAAAATCATAGTTAAAATAAGACCTTTGAGGGATTGAAATATCATTAAATATTTCAGAATGTTGCTTATAATTTCTAGTTAAAATAAGACCTTTGAGGGATTGAAATACGATTTCAATGAGGTGATTAATGAATGACTAAAGGGTTAAAATAAGACCTTTGAGGGATTGAAATATACCATAAAAACGGTTCTCCGACAGCAATATCATAGTTCAAATCAGACCTTTGAGGGATTGAAATTGTTCTTTCCGCAGGTCCAGCGGTCAGAAGTGTACTGTTCAAATCAGACCTTTGAGGGATTGAAATTAATATCCATAGATCGGCTGAAATTGACCGAAGAGGGTTCAAATCAGACCTTTGAGGGATTGAAATCGGGATAGCCCATAGGTCTCCATCCATGTTTTTAGGGTTCAAATCAGACCTTTGAGGGATTGAAATAATTGTAGATCATGAACACGAGGCTGTGGCTTTTGCGTTCAAATCAGACCTTTGAGGGATTGAAATATCATACACCGCAGAAGGGTTGCACTCGCACACCCTGTTCAAATCAGACCTTTGAGGGATTGAAATTGGCACCGGCGATGTGGGGATCACAAAAGATAAATTGTTCAAATCAGACCTTTGAGGGATTGAAATCTGACACGATCTCGAGAATTTGTCAACCGGTGTTTGGTTCAAATCAGACCTTTGAGGGATTGAAATGGAGATGAAATACTCCTAGAAATTTTATGTAGCCCTGTTCAAATCAGACCTTTGAGGGATTGAAATTGTTGCTTGAAAACTTCAACCCGACCTCCCTTGTATGTTCAAATCAGACCTTTGAGGGA
>SL_8KL_010_SEDDRAFT_10004613_pt1 | contig 11011 bp, 9 predicted proteins | sample SodLakKL_010_SED_4_FD_11160 | JGI IMG/M metagenome (IMG submission 11160) | reverse complement strand
CTGCGCACCCAACGCGACACCTACCGCTTCCTGCACGACGAGACCCTGCGGCTGGCCAACCGGGGCGAGACCATGCTCGAGATCGCCGAGCAGCTCGAGCTCCCGCCCGCGCTCGCCCGCACCTGGGCGTCGCGCGGCTACTACGGGTCGGTCAACCACAACGTCAAGGCGATCTACCAGCGCTACCTCGGGTTCTTCGACGGCAATCCCGCCACCCTCCATCCTCACCCGCCGGTCGCCGCCGCCGAGCGGTACGTGGCCTACATGGGTGGCGCCGACGCGGTCCTCGAGCGCGCGCGAGCGGATCACGAGGCCGGCGATGACCGCTGGGTCGCTGAGGTGGTCAGGCACGTGGTGTTCGCCGACCCCGACAACGTCGAGGCCCGACACCTGCTCGCCGACGCGCTGACCCAGCTCGGCTACCAGGCCGAGTCCGGTCCATGGCGCAACTTCTACCTCACCGGCGCCAAGGAGCTGCGCGACGGGGTCATGGTGCTGCCCACCCCGACGACCACCTCCCCCGACGTCATCGCGGTCATGCCCACCAGCCTGATCCTGGACTACCTGGCGATCCGCCTGACCCACCCGGACGCCGCACATCTCGCCGGCACGACGCTGCTCGTGCTCCCCGACGTCGACGAGCGCCACCTCCTCGAGGTGTCAAACGGGGTGCTGCACAACCGGCCGGTCCCCGCGGGAGCTGACGTGACCGCCGACGCGATCATCACGCTGCCCCGCGCCCGGCTCAACGAGCTGCTAGCGGCGGACGACCCGGCCGCGGCCATGACCAGCGGTGACGGCGTCCACGTCGAGGGTGACCCCACCGCCCTGCTGACCGCGTTCGACCTGCTCGACGACTTCCCGTTCTGGTTCGACATCGTGACGCCGTAGCCGATCTGGCAGCGGCCGCCGAGGACGACCACGGACCAGGGCACCCGAGGAGGAGCACCCGATGGCACGAAGGGCAGCGAGGTTGGGACGGGCGGGTGGGGTCGTAGCCGCCGCCGCGGTGGCACGGTCCGCTGCAGCGCCGAGGACCGCACCCGGAGCAGACGGCGCTGGCTCGAGGCGCTACCAGCTGCGGCAACGGCTGGTCTCGATCGGCGACGACTTCCGCATCACCGACCAGGACGGCAACCTCGCCTACCTCGTCGACGGCAAGGCCCTGCGTGTGCGGTCGACGCTGCTGTTCCTCGACCCGGGTGGCCGACAGCTCTATCGGATCCAGGCCAAGGTCATGCGGGTCCGTGACACGATGGCCATCGAGCGGCCCGACGGAGGCGTCGCCGCGCGGGTGCACAACGCCCTGCTGACCCCGCTCCGGGACCGCTGGACCATCGAGATCCCGGGTGGTGACGCACTGCAGGCCACCGGGAACATCCTCGACCACGAGTACCGCATCCGTCGCGGCAACACGACCGTGGCGACCGTGTCACGGCGCTGGTTCCGGGTCCGTGACACCTACGGCGTCGAGGTCGGTACGGCCGAGGACGCTGCCCTGCTGCTCAGCGTCGTGGTCGTGATCGACATGATGGCGCACCCTGGCCGGTGACACGGGGTGCGATCATGCGTGACATCGCTCCTTCGGAGGGATGTCGTCCGCCAGCTCGTGCTCGTCACCGTTGTGGCAGGATGCCAGCGGCCGAACCGGCCGGACACCAGCAACAGGAGCGGTCATGGGTGGCCCAGGCGTCACAGCGGTCGCGTGGTCCATCGACGGCACGACGTTCAGCTACCGGAGTCCACTCGGTAGCGGCGTACCACTGGGCGGGTACGTCGTGGTCACAGCACCACAGGGCGCCCTGCTCGGTCAGGTGCTCTCGCAGCGAAGCCTCGAGGAGGCCGGCCGCCGCTTGGTCACCGGCACCGGACGGTTGCTGGATGCGCCGCCGGGCCTGATCGCGTTCGAGGAGGTCGCGCTCTCCGCGGCACCCGACCGGCTGGTGGCGGAACGGTTGGGTCGGCGGGGAGCCACCCTGGAACTGGGCACGCTGCGTGGCGCGCCGGAGGTCACGGCTCGGTTGGAGGCGAAGGGCTTCAACCGGCACACGTTCCTGTGCGGACAGTCGGGGTCGGGGAAGACCTACAGCCTCGGCCGGCTCCTCGAGGAACTGGTGCTGCGAACCCGTCTGCCACTGCTGGTGCTCGACCCGAACGGCGACCACGTCCACCTCGGGCAGACCCGCACGGGTGTCGATCAGGCCGTGGCAGCGGCCTACGCCGAGGCGGCACGCGGCGTACAGGTGCTGGGAGCGGAGCCGCGGGATGGGGTGGCACCGTTGCGGATCCGGCTGAAGGAGCTCGGGGCCGCGGCTGTCGCCGCCCTGCTGCAGCTGGACCCGATCGCCGACCGCGAGGAGTACAACGCGCTGCTCCACGCCTTGCGCAGCGCGCCGGCGGCGGGCTTCGAGTCCGTGGAGGCCGCGACGGAGGCGTTCAGGATCAGCGGCGACGAGGTACTGGAGCAGATCCGGATGCGGATGGAGAACCTCGGTGTGGACCCGATGGCGGCCTGGGCCAAGCGCTCGGCACGGTCGGTTGCCGAGGTGTGGGAACAGGACCGACCGCGCGCCGTGATCGCGGACACCTCGGGGTTCGAGGAGCGACGGGAGCGCATCGCGGTCTCGGTGGCCGTACTGGAGCACCTGTGGGCGAACCGCCAGCAGCGCCGCCCGCTGCTGCTGGTGGTCGACGAAGCCCACGACGTCTGTCCGGCCGAGCCGGCGGACCCCCTGCAGCGGCTCGCCGTCGACCAGTTCACCCGCATCGCCGGGGAGGGGCGCAAGTACGGGATCCACCTGCTGCTCGCATCCCAGCGACCGGACAAGCTGCCCGAGAACGTGCTCTCGCAGTGCGACAACCTGCTGCTGATGCGGGTCAACTCGGCCGGAGACCGTGCGGCGCTGGCCTCGATGTTCGGGTTCGTGCCGCCGGAGCTGGTCGAGCTCTCCGGGACGTTCGGGCTCGGGGAGAGCCTGCTCGCCGGGCGGGTGTCTCCCGATCCACAGCTGGCGCGCACGGGTGCACGACTGACCCCGGAGGGTGGGGCGGACATCCCCACCGACTGGGCCACCTGAGCGACCGTCCGGGACGCAGCCGCTACAGCAGACCACGGCCCCTGGCTGCCTCCACGGCGGCCCGACGCCCAGCCACGTCCAGCTTGCGGTAGATCGCCTTGAGGTGCGACTTCACGGTGTTCACCGAGACCGAGCGGGCCTCGGCGATCTCCCGGAGCGTCAGCAGCGACGGGAGGTCGCGCAGGATCTCCAGCTCGGCCGGTGTGAGCCGCAGGAGGGGGTCGACCTCGGTCGTCGATGGTGACCTCGAGTCCGACCGCTCGAGGATCTGATCGACGAACCCCTCGCTCCGGCCGAAACGGCCCTTCCCGCTGATCAGCAGGTCGGTGAGCCACTGGGACTCCAGGAAGGGCTGGAGCAGCTCCACCGGCTCGGCGAGCTCCAGTGCGGTGTGCAACCGGTCCCGCGCCAGCGTCGGGTTGCCGGCACGCAGCTCGATCCCGGCCGCGAGCAACCACGCCCGGACCTCGGTCGTGAGCAGGTGGCAGGTGGCCGTGCCGTCCAGCACCGGGGCGAGTTCCCGTCGGGCCGCTGCTGGCTGACCGGCGTCCACCTGCAGGATCGCTCGCAGCAGCGCCGGCTCACCCGGGTCCGGCGCCCGACGGATCGCCACCTCCACCAGCGCCCGGGCCCAGCGCCGTTCTCCGAGGTCGAGGAAGACCTGGAGCAGGACCGGAGCGGCGTACCCGAGGAGCGCCGGGGACACGTCCGCGTTCGCGAGCTGCTCGTAGAGCCGGAGGTAGCGCTGGAGGAGCTCGAAGGCGTCGTCGCGGTCGGCGAAGAGGTAGAGCTCCAGGCTCCTCGCCGCCAGCTCGACGTCGGGCTCGTTGTGCCGTGCCAGCGAGGCGAGCGAACGGGCTGCGGCCAGCTCCGCGGTCTCGCGATCGCCGCGGAGGGAGGCCGTCCAGCCGACCAGCATGTGGGCGTGCGCGACGGACGGGGAACGCCCCCAACCGCGACGTTCGGCCAGGGTCACCGCCTCGGCCGCATGGCGTCGGCTGGCTGACAGATCACCCATGCTCGCCAACGTCCCGGCGAGGAAGGACAGACCGGAGATCAGCAGGGCATCGCGCCCGCTGGCTCGGGCCAGCGCGATCGCCCGCTGTAGGTCCGACACCGAACCCTCGTAGGCACCGACGAACAGGCGCGCGACGCCGCGCTGCAGCAACGCGTACAGGTCGAGATCGACCTCTCCGGTCGCGCCGGCCGGAGAGGACTCCAGCCGCGCGAGGGCGACCCCGACGTCGAGGTCGAGCCGAGCGCGGGCCATGCCGACCGCCGCGGCGAGGGCGGCCAGCGTCCGGTCCGCGCCTGCCACGATCGCATCGAGGTCCAGTGGCGCCAACCAGTGATCGGCCTCCTCCACCTCGTCCAGTTCCAGTGCAGCGGCGGTCAGGAGGAGCGCGACCCACGGTTCACGACGATCGGGCTCCGGAAGCTCGGTCAGGATGGCTCGGAGCCGCCGAGACCGGCCGCCGAGGACCGCGGCGAGCCCGTGCGAGCGTCCCAGTTCGGCCACTTGGCCGACGTCCCCAGCCGCGGCCAGATGCTCCATCGCGTGGATGAGATCACCCTCCTGCTCGAACCACCGTGCCGCGGTGTGCTGCAACTCGCGCTCCAAGCGGGGCTCCCCCCGACGCAGCTCCGCGAGCAGGAAGGTGCGCAGCAGTTCGTGGTAGCGGTAGACCGAACGTCCCCGACCGAGACGGCGGGTGAAGGCGTTGTGTTGCTCGAGCTCGTCGAGCACATGCGCGGCGTCCGTACGGTCGCTGAGGCGCTGAGCCAATCCGACGCTCACATCCGCGCAGATGCTGGTCCGCAGCATGAACCGACGGGTCGCTTCCGGCAGCCCTTCCAGGACCTCGGTGAGGAGGTACTCGGCGACAGCGTGATCGTCCCCGTCGAACCGGGCGACGAACGCTCCCGCCTCCTCGCCGCCGGCGACGGCCATGCAGGCGATCTGCACTCCGGCTGCCCACCCGTCGGTCCGCGCGTGCAGCACCCGGAGGTCGGCGTCACCGAGGCCGACCTCGTGCCGCCCCACGAGCTGCGCTGTCTCCTCCATGGTGAAGGCCAGATCCGAGGCGCGGATCTCCTTCAGGTGTCCACGGACCCGCAGCCGTGGCAACCCGACGGCCGGCTCGGACCGGCCCGACAGCACCAGGTGGAGGTTCGAGGGTGATCGCCGCTGCAGGAGCTCGAGCGATGCGACCGCCGCAGGGTGCTCCAGGACGTGGACGTCGTCGAGCACCAGCCACAGCGGCTCTGGTGCCTCGGCCACCCCCCGCATCAGCTCATCGACGAAGCCGGGATCGACCTCGTCGGCTGGCGCGAGTAGCTCGTGCAGGTGCGACTCAGGAGGGAACCGACCGGTCGCGATCAGGGCGTCGAGGATCCCTGACCACAGTCGTCCGGGGTCGTTGTCGTGGCGATCGAGGCTCAGCCAGGCGACCGCGCCGGCCCGCGACGCTGCCACCCACCCGGACAGCAGCGAGGTCTTCCCGTAGCCGGCCGGGGCAGCCACCAGCGTGATCGGTGCCGGATCGAACCGCAGGATGTCGAGTAGGCGATCGCGGCGGAGGTCGAGGGGCGAGGCGTCGGGCGGATGGAACCGCCGGGTCACGGCACCACCATGGGCCGGCTGCTCGAGCCCAACCGCCAACGCAGTGCTCCTGGTCGTCGCACGCTCAGCCGTGCCATCGGCGCGCGTCCGCGCCGTTGAGGCCGCGGAGGTCTCGACGACGGTCGGCTGCCCCGTGCCGCCCGGACTCCCGACGGGCAGATGCGCCCGCAGTCTACATGGGTCACATGACCGCCTGCCTCTCGAGACCTGAGACGACCGCGCGGCATCACCCCATCGAGGTGGTGCCATCGGATGCGGCGTCGACCAGCCTGCCCTGGCTACACCCGCAGGGCTGCGGGCGATCGGATAGGCCGGCTAGGTGCCGGGTGATCGAGGATGCGACCGTGCAGGACGACCCGTGACCGCACCAGGTGGTCCGCGCCGGCTCCCGTCCGTTCCACCCGTTGGTGGTGCGCTGCTGCTCGACGCCGAGGGCCGCTCGGTCAACGAGGTCCTGGCCGGGGTGACCCTGGTCGCCCTGTCCCTGCCGATCAACATCGGGTACGCCAGCGTGATCGGCCTCCCGCCGACCGCCGGGGTCTACGCCTCCGTGGTGCCGCTCCTCGTGTTCGCCCTGACCACCGGATCGCGGCGGCTCGTGCTGAGCCCCGACGCGACGGTCGCTGCGCTCCTGGCAGCCGCGCTGGTGCCCGTCGTTGCGATGGGTGTGGAGCCGACCGTCGCTGCGATGGGTGCGGCGCTCCTGACGGGCCTCTTCCTGCTCGTGGCCTGGCTCCTGCGGCTCGGTGGTCTGGTCCGGTACCTGTCGCACGCCGTACTGGTCGGGTTCATCGCCGGTCTCGGGGTGGAGATCCTCACCTCCCAGATCCGCAGGATCCTGGCGGTCGACGTCGACGCCGAGGGCTGGGTGCGGGAGGTGCTCGGACTGGTCGCGGCGCTACCGGAGGCGTCGCCGGCCAGCATCGCCGTCGGCGTCAGCACCATCGTGATCGTCCGAGCGCTGCGGCGGGTCGCGCCTCGCGCGCCGGGGTCCCTGATCGCCCTGCTCGTCGTCGGCGGAGCGGTCGCCTGGCTGCGTCCCGACGGCGTGGCCGTCCTCGGGCCTGTGCCCGCGGGCCTGCCCGCGCCGAGCGTCCCGACCCTGCCATTGGACGCGTGGTTGGCACTGCTGCCGGTCTCACTCGCCATCGCCGCGCTGTCGATCGCGGAGGGCGTCGTCATCTCGCAGAGCGAGGGCCGGCGGCACGGAGAGGAGATCGTCCCCAACGACGAGGTGTTCGCCTACGGACTGAGCAACGTCGCCGCCGCCCTGTTCGGCGGCATGCCGGTGGGCGCCAGCGCGTCGCGGACGGCGGCGATGGCCGCGGCGGGGGCACGCACCCAGGTCCCCTCGCTGGTCGCCGCCGCCCTCGCCGGGGTCGTCGCGATCGCCTTCACCGGGCTCATCGCCGCCATCCCCCTGGCGGCACTGGGCGGCCTCGTGGCGAACGCGGTGGTCAGGATCATCGACGTGCCCACGTTCCGGCACCTCGCTCGGGTACGTCGCGGCGACCTCGCGATCGCGCTCGGGTGCGCGTTCGCGGTGCTGCTGCTGGGGCCGCTCACCGGTCTGGTGGTCGCGGCACTGGCCTCCTCGATCGACGTGGTCCGGCGGGCCGCGTCGATGCCGTGGGCGACGCTCGGCAGCCCGCCGGACGGACCCGGGGGGAGGTACGTGGCGAGCAGCGACCCGACGCCGGACGCCGGGATCCGGATCATGCGACCCGAAGGTCCTCTGTTCTTCGCCAACGCGGACCTCGCACGCACGATCCTGACCGCAGCGGCGTCCGAGCCGGCGATGCGTTGGCTGGTCATCGACCTCGAGGCGGTGAGCGACATCGACCCGAGCGCCGCAGAGGCGCTCGCCGACGGCATCGCTGCAGCAGACGGCAAGGGCGTGGTGGTCGCGTTCAGCCGCGTCCGCGGGCCGATCGCCGAGCTCCTCGACACCTACGGACTCACCGAAGCGGTCGGCCCGGACCGGATCTATGCGACCAACCGCGCAGCGGCTGCGGCGTTCGACCGCCGGCACTGAGGCCGTCCACCTCAGGCGCGCGCACCCTCGGAGGCCGACTCCGATCGGGTCGCTGCCAGACGCGCTGCCGCTGGGATGGCGAGGACCAACCCGACCAGCAGGATCCCGGTGAGCGCGGCCAGGATCTCCGGATCGCCGTCGAAGGCGATGGCCACGGCGGCGAAAGCGGGGCCTGCGTTGCGCAGGGGCGCGATGCCGGCGAGCGTCGTGCGGCGGATGGTCGGCCCTGTGGCCAGGAGCGCACCCGCGACCGCAGACAGCACGGTGAACGCGGCCGCTGCCAGGAGCACCCTGCTGCCGAGCAGGGACACGATCTGATCCCAGGAGCTCCCGATGCCGAGCACGAGGACCGCCGCGAAGGACAGCGACGACGCACGTTGGGCCACGGGCTCCCAGATCATGGCGACCGTGACGGCCCAATGGCGCAACGACAGCCCGATCGTGAAGGGGACCAGCTGCAGGATCGCGACGGTGCGGACCAGGTCGGCGACCGGCAGGCTCAGCTCGCCACCGAGACCGGCCCAACCGAAGAGCACGTTGGCCGTCAGCGGGAAGGTGACCGAGCCCACCGCGGCGAGCAGGACCTGCAGCGTCGAGCCGGTGAGCACATCGCCGCGCTGGAGCATCGCGATCTTGGCACCGAAGGGCGCCCCTGGGGACGAGGCAACCAGCAGGAGTGCGACCGTCCCGGCCGTGCCCAGACCGAACGCTGCCGCGATCCCCCAGCCCAGCAGCGGGACCACCAGCAGGTTGGCGACGAGCACGAGCAGCAGCAGCGAACCACGGCGCAGCACGGCAACGAGCTCATCGATCGGCGTCCCGAGGCCCGCGGCGAGCATCGTCGACGCGATGAAGACCACGAGCACGAGGTTGAAGGCGGCCGTCACGAACTCCACGCGGTCCTCGCAAGGTCGATGAGGGGTCGGCGACAGACCATCGTCTTCGCCCCTGGAGCACCTCACCCCATCCGGAGGAGATAGCCACGTTCACGGAGCCTCCGCTCACGCTGCGAGCGCCGTCACGTTGGCCACATCCACACCCCGGCACGGCCACGTCGAGCCTCCGGGGTCGCCAACCGGACACCGGCGGCCACATCCACACCCCGGGAACGCGAACGCCCCCGGCGCGCGTCCGATGTGCGCAGCCGTCCCACCGGGGAAGCCCATCCCGAAGATGCTGTGACCGATCCGTGACCACTTCAGGGCTGTCGGGGGAGGGTGGGCAGGCCAACGGCTCGGGCCGCCTGGTGGAGTCGGCCGTCCCAGGTCGCGACGACCACACCGGCCAACTCGAGGGTGAGCGCACTCGCGAGGTGGACCGCATCGAAGCCGCCGAGCCGGTGCTTCTCGGCGAACTCGCCCGCGCTGTGCTCGAGCTGGGGCGTCACCTCCACGAGACGGAGCGCCGCGTGGAGCTCCGCCCAACCCGCCTTGGCCTGCCGGTGCGCCCGATCGTCGAGACGGCCACCACGCTGGGCCGCCGCGAGCGCAGCCCGGACCTCGGGATGGGCGACGCGGCTCGTGAACACACTGTCTGCCCCATCCCACAGCAGCGCTGCATCGTCGCTGCCCGGCTCATCGACGACGAGCTTCACCAACGCGCTCGAGTCGAAGTACGCGACCGTCATCGTCGGGCATCACGTTCGGCCACGACGAGATCAGCGACGGGGCCCGTCGCTGCGACCCGTCGTCGGCCCCGGGCAGCAGGGCGCGCGACGAGGGGCACACCGCTGATCTGGCCCTGCTCCGCGAGCCGATCCAGCAGCGGCGCGACGTCGATGCCGCTCAGCCGAGCGACCGGCCGCCCCCGCTCGGTGACGACGACCTCTTCGCCCGTCTGCACCCGATCCAACCAGTCCTTGAGCTCCCGACGCAGCTGCGCAACACCGACCTCGGCCACGATCGCCTCCTGTACATCACCGTGCATCGAGGACTGTACATCTTCTGTCGCGGGTGTACTGGCTGGCTCACCTTCGCTCGAGAACGAGGTGGACGCGATCCGTGACGACGCACAAGATCCCGGCCTCGTCCAGCGTCCAACTCGGGGACGAGGCGAAGACCTCGGCCAGCCAGCGGTCCTGCTCCAACAGGCCGTCAGGGCAATCGATCGCGGTGCTGTCGAACGCAGGCTCACCATCGGGTGACACAACGCGTGGCCGGAGGCGGTCGGACATGATCCCGAACACGCCGCCGACGGTGTTGCAGCCCGCGCTCCAGCGACTCGCGCGATCGCGCCCGCGGTCCTCGAACCCGACCTCCAACGGGCCGGCTGCGAGCGAACAGGGCTGCCCCTCCTGCGCCACCTCCATCGACACGAACCGCTCACCCAGCAGCTCCGTGGAGGCCGACGGACCGCAGCCGCCCGGCTCCTGGAGCACCTGCCCACCAAGATCATCGCCAACGTCCACGGCCTCGCCCACCGCATCCCGCACCACGCCGTCACGGACGAGCTGCTGCCTCACAACCCGGCGGACCGAGCGGTCAAGCCACGGGCCCCCGAGACCGAACAGCCGACATGGACACCCGAGGAGGTTGCCGAGTTCCTCGCTCACGTGCGCGCACACGACGCGGACTGGCATGCCCTGTTCGCGACCATCGCCGTCACCGGCATCCGGCGTGGCGAGGCGGTGGGCGCCACCTGGGCTGCCACCGACCTGACCAGCGGCGGCCTCGAGATCCGCCAGACGATCACCAAGGCCGGCTCCAAGGTGATCGTGAAGGCACCCAAGTCGCGCCGCTCCCGCCGCGTCGTGCCGCTGCCGGCCGCCTTGGTGGTGATCCTCGCGGAGCACCGCACCCGCCAGGACGACCGACGACCGTCACCGACTGCTCGGAAGCGACTGGCAGGAGCTGGACCTGGTGTTCCCGAACGACGTCGGGCGCTATCGCTACCCCGACGACGTCTCGACGCGGTTCGTCACCTACGCACGCCGCGCGGGGTTGCCGCACATCGGCGGGCCGCACGGGCTGCGTCACTCCCTCGCGTCCGCCCTCGACGCCAACGGGAACGGGCTCGCCACGATCAGTGCCCTGCTCGGCCATGCCTCGACCGCTGTCACCTCGAAGGTCTACACCCACATGCTCAAGGGCGCCGACCGTGCCGCGGTCGACGTCCACGCCGNACGCATCCTCCCTCTGCCGGTCGATCCGGGCCCCGACCCCCGCTGATTGCGGGGGGGAAGCGATCCACTGCGAAGGCGGGTGACAGGAATGACGCACAGCCGTAGACTTGTAGCTGTCACTTCCGAAGGGATGCCGATGGTCCACGTGCTCATCA
>SL_8KL_010_SEDDRAFT_10004612_pt1 | contig 11011 bp, 8 predicted proteins | sample SodLakKL_010_SED_4_FD_11160 | JGI IMG/M metagenome (IMG submission 11160) | reverse complement strand
TGGTTCCCGAAATATTCTTGCCCCCTTCCCAGGTGAAGTTGAAGATGCTTGTTGATGGGCTCGGATGAAAGGTGATCCAGAATAAGGCTTTCTTTTTCAGGGCTTTCTTTCGCCGGCAACAACGGCTTTGAACCGCTACTACCGCCATAAAAGGCAAATATTTGCCACGTACCCTCCGGAACTTCCCAATCCAAAATACCTTCTTTATTTGTTTTAGCCGTCAGATCAATAACACTTTCAGGATCCAAAAGGGTGGTTACAGGATTAAAATATTTAATTTTACCCGGTTTTGCCGCCGGTCGGGCAGCCACCACGTATTTCAGTTCCAGGTCATCAGGGTAATACTCAATCAGGTCAAGCTTAAAAATCAATTTTACTATTTTCCCTATCCGGAAAAACGGCGGTTTTTTTGCTGCCGGAACAGGCCCGCGGTAGTGCTTACTTCCTTTCAAGGTCTTTTGGTTGAAGATGAGCATCTGCAGGGAGTTTTCCTTTTGGACATGTGCCCCTCCCGTGGGCCATCCCGAACATGCTGTTAAATCAATAGTCATCCCTCTTTTTTGCGCTTCATCCAGAACGGCGGAAACCATTTCGTAATAGTAAGGCTGCATGAAGCGGTGGCATCTTTCGTAGCGTTTTTTGTCTTTCTTTAGCATGTCCCGGGGCATACCAGTGGCAAAAGCCTGTATTTCCGCCCCCAAAAACCCCCTGTCATCCAACTCCGCAATTTCCTTGCGGAGTTCTTCCTCCTCCACGTCCACACACGGCCACCACCATCTAACCATCGGGCGGGCGCTCTTGGGCGGATGAAGAAATAATTCCTCGAACTCTGCCATTTGCCTATCATTCCTCCCCTGCAGAATTTTATCTTTAATGAAGCCATCCTTCTTTAACCAATTATAAATTAATGAACGAGATTTTTACGGAAAACCCTGTCATTTTAAAATTGCACTTTTTGACTTACTCCCACAGCTAAAGCAGTGGGATTTCTGCTAGTTTTTCTCGTAAATTGAGCTGATCAGGACTCTAATGTATCCGGATCTACCCATACCGGTGATGACCACGCCATATGACCGTCCTCCTGTGTAACCCGAAGGTAATACCAGGTAGAATCATTTAGGGGCTCCGGATCGGTCCATTCCAACAAACCGGTATCCAGGTGTGGTGGATCGAAATTCCATGATTTAACAGGGCTTCTGGGGTCTTCGCGGATAATCTCTACTTTTCTTATCGGTGCTTCCCCGTGCACGTTAACCTTAACCTGTCTATTTAAATTTGGAGACATGGAAACTTCCCGGCCCATCCCATGGCCGTTCACCGAAAAATCAAGGAGAATCCGGGCACCGGTAGTAGCATAAGTGGAGCGTGATTCCAGTTGTTCAAATATTGTCTCCCGGGTAAGCCTTTCACCGCGTACCGCTGTGAGGCCGTCTAGAGAATGCGGCAAAAGACCGGAAACCCCGGCACCGGGTTTGCCCGAATGGTCATCAGATCCTGCTACAAAACCAAGACGCATTCCCCTATTTAATACACCTTCTGCATAATTCCTGCTAACCACAGAAGCCGGCAACCAGCCCAATTCACTTTTAGCCGAAGGAGCAATAGGGTACTCATTGCCCCCGTATTCAAATATACCATGATAAGAAGCAATTTCCATCACCCGCTCATAATGGGTATCGGTAAGATCCCAACGCGGACCTCGCATTCCTTCTACCGCCCCCATGGTATGTGTAATAACCGTAGCCCGCTCATTTTCAAGTTCCAGGTAAAAGCCTTTCTGATCAACAGGAAACTCGCGGTAAGAAACACTGTCATCAAGGAAATAAACATTTTTATCACCGTAAGCGGTGGTAGTCCATTCAAAACCGAGCAGAGTTACAAATGAGCCGGGGTCGTTAAAATCACGCATGACCCCGGCGGTCTTTTCCCATGCGTTTGAGCCAAGGTCCGACCGGAGAAGGACGGGCTCATACTCCCAGTCTCTCCAACTCACATGACCGGTGAGAGAGAAAAAGTCGAGGTTTGAAATATCGCGGGCGTAAGTGGCAGTACCCTCGGGTGTGTTCAACCCGTCACAGAGTATTGCATGGTTATGCAGAGAGCCAAAAAAAACACGTTGCCCCCCCGCATTGGGTAAACATTCGATGGGATTGCTCAGCGTCTCCAGTTCCCCTGCTTCCGCCTTTAACCGAAAAATTTCCCTGTCCGGATCCGGACAAGGAACATTATTAACTGCAGAAACCCCCTGTTTTAGTTCTCCCCTGTGCAGGGTTTCCCCCGTTACAGGGTCGCTGATACGGTAAGGCCCTTCGTAAGAACTCACCACGTTGCCAAAGCGATCTTTTACCTGCAATACGGCAACTACCGGCTTTTCTTCCTCCACCCAGGCCCGAGCAATCAACCGCAGACGATAGGGCTGACCGGGGCAGATTTCCAATTCGGGCACATCGGGCACTTCGTAGAACGATCCTTCGCCGGTGCGGTCTTCAAAAATGCGCAGCAAGCCCGCCCCTTTCACTTCACTCATGCTCGGAGCCTTAAATCCCGGAGAACCACCAGAACCATCGCCCAGCAAAAAAGTAACCCTCTCACCTTCTTGCACCTTGCCTTCCTTCAGGGTTGCCTCCACAAGTGTACAAACCCCTAGAAAGTAATTAGTCCGAAGTTCCCAAAAGGTCCCTTCCGGCCCGGAAACTGTAACAAAATTTTCGGCAGCGGGATCCCCTGATTGGAGCCTGCCCCAATCCGCAGCATGTTCAAAAGCCACCCGGATAGCGCCACCGATTTGAATCCCCCCGGGACCGGCATGGTAATCAACAGTTATTTCAGTGGGCAATCCAACTTCAACCGGCCCGGGGGTGTTCACAATTACTCTCCCCTCTAACGGCTCTTCATCGGGCCAGGGCTTTTCATGCATGTTAGTGTGGTTAAGCTCCGGTACCACCACCAGGCTGTAAATGGAACGAAACAAGCCCGTTGGTACCCGCAGATAGTCAGTGGTAAAAGCACCTAATATATAGCCGGAACCTGCTCCAACCACAACGCCTGCTGTGGCCGCTGTTGCGCCGGCAAACTTGAGGAAGCTGCGTCTGGATAAGGTCATATAATTACTATCCCGCCTCATAAAATATAGTTTATGCAATTGCTAAACTTCAGGACGCCTGTAATATTGTATTATCCTAATAGTAAAGTAAGGAAGCATTATACCGGTAGGCTGAGAGAAATAAAGCGTTTCTTTTGTATCCATACACTCTGTCTATTAACCCGGTTATAAATTCTATTCCGGAAGTTTTTTTGCTTTAACCACCACTGTCCCGGCAATTTGATCTCCCAGCCGCTGACGCGCGGGAGTAAACCATACCCAAAAAGCTCCTACAAGATAGAAAAACAGTCCGTCAATTATCCTCAAAAGGTTACGAATTAAAGAAGCTAATAACCCAATCCGGCCGCCGTCAACCATACGGACTCTTATGCCTAAAATAAGTTTCCCCGGAGTTCCCCCCAGGTAAGCTTCGCATAACCAATAATATAAAAACCAAACCGCCAGTAAAATAAAAAGGGGGCCGTAGTTACTCAACAATAAGTCCGGTGTTAAAACCCCCATATAGTAGATGAAATAATGGGTAAAGGTTAAAAGCAAAATTAAATCAATGAGGATAGATACAAAACGCAGCCCCACCCCAATATGTTTTAAAGTCTTCACAGCCTCTCCGCTAGACACAAGCCTTCTCCCCCTTTTTTTATTAACTTTTCTCCCTTAAAAAAATGCTTATTAATACAAAAAAGTGTCTTCACCCTGGTAAGAGGGGAATGATGCTTAAGGTATTGCATTGTTAAGGACAGCTTACGGCATTAATTAATATGCTTTTGTTCTATAAGTTAATCTATTCGTTTACGAAATGTTCATCGTAAACGGATATAAGTTCCGTGGTGTTTCCGGGAACTTCCCAATCGCGGCGAATTACCTCGCCGGGAGTAGCTCCGGTAAGATCACCGTGTTCAACAACTAATTGGCCGTTTACAATTACATATTCGATGCCCTCCGGCGCCAATTCTTCCGTCCCGCCAACCCATTCGGCACGGTGTTTGATTGTTTGCGGATCAAAAATAGTAATATCAGCATCACAGCCTTCCTGCAAGCGCCCTTTTTGATCCAGGCCCAGCCAGTATGCCGGCGCAAAAGAGGCTTTGAAGATAGCCTGGTGCAAAGATATGGCTTCCTTTTCCCGCGTCCAACGTCCAAATAACTGGGAGAATGTGCCCAAAGCACGCGGGTGAGGAGTATAATACTCTCCAGTCTCTGCATCAGCCCGCACGCTGGCATCATTGCCAATGAAACACCAGGGATATTGTAGGCCCAGTTTGGTGTCCTCAGGAGGAATGATTTCACAGATAACAGGTATGGATAGACTTTCTTCTTTTTCTTCTTCGGCAGGAATATCTACATCATCTATCCGCATACGGAGATATTCCAGTTGCCAGTAAGTAAGCTGATCGTATTTTTCCACAAACAGCTCGTCATCTATATAGAAATCGTTCCCGGCATAAAACTGGGATGCTTCATATCCACCAATCAAAAACAACAGGGCAATAGGTATCCTACCCTGAAAAGTAAGGATGTAGGCATCATTCATCAAAAAATCATGACCGATGATATCCCCGGACAGGGGCAGACCTTCTTCGCGGATGGCCTCGTCAATTACCTGAAACGCCCATTCAGAAGAGCCTGACTGGGCCATGTCTGTTATATGAGAAACAATCATAGGCACCCCGGTTTCCCGGGATTTATCAATGGCTTCATGAATGGCATCCTTAAATAAGACCAGATCCTTACCCAGAAGCAGGTGATTGAGGTTCCAAAGTGGGTAGCGCACATGGCTGGCCGCCATACCGCCGGCGGCCTGACTGGTTTCAGCCAGGGCCAAACAGGCTTCTTTCGTAGCCCCCATGTCGTACATCAATCCGTAGGAAATACCAAAAGATCCGGATTCAAGGTCGTCCTCAAGGATAGACTGCATTTCCCCAATCTGCTCCTCGCTTTCCCCCTCTCCGTGACTTAAACCCACATTAGATCGCAAAGTCATGTTGCCGCTCTTAAACCCACAATTATTGTATAGCTCAAGTTCTTCCGCTTCATCAAGGAATTCCCCCATTGATTGTTGGTGATGCCCCCACCCTATGGTGTTATTATCCCCCGTTGGTATTTCCACTCCCATAGGTGAAACTCCGCAATCACCGCCGAGCCACAAAGTAATACCGTCCTGCACATAATACCGGGTGCAGTCCGGCAGGTAATCTGTGGTAGGTACGTCTTCTATCTGCCCTTCGTGGGTATGCGTGTTAATGAATCCGGGAGATACCACCAAATCTTCGGCATCAATTATCCGGTCAGCATCGGATTGGGCCAGGGCGGGATCAGTGCTAATTTTTTCTATCAATCCATCTTTGACAGCCACATGGGCAATTTCGTCGCGCCCGGTCTCCGGATCAATTACACGGCCATTTATTATGAGCAGATCATACTCCGGGTTATTCGCCTCACCTTGAACAGATGTGTACCCCCCCAAAACAACCGTATCAGGCGCCTCTTGCTGCACCACCATATTTTCCACGGTTGTATTGGCTGAAACATCATCTACGCTTGCATCAGGTAATTCCTGAAATACGCATCCGGACATACTTTGTAAAACAAACAATATAATAACTAAAAACACAATACATTGGAAATATTTGCTTTGCTTCATCATATCACCTTACCTACCTTTTTAAACTACAATACCGTAAAGCATTAATTGTTGTCAATTCATAATTTTGGCACAAATCAATCCCCGGTTAATCATTCCCTAAAATATCTGCCCGTAAATACAACACACCAAATCTTGAATTTCATTACCCCGTTTATTTTCATCTTCATCAGATTATTGACCAGATTATTGCCAATGCAAGGAAAACAATAAAGGGGCTTGCATTTACTTTGCAAAACCCCCTTTTTATATAATTAGTTTCCCCTGTTTATCCCGGTTATTTGTTATCATTACGTCGAATCATGATTCCATTGGAAGGTAAAAAGAATTTTAAGCATTCCGATTGTTTGTCCGCAAAATAATCATCCACGGCTATCTTCAAGGGCAGGCAATTAGGGAAAAATCCATAATCGTCATACAATAAGATACCTCCTGGTTCCAGTAACGGCCAAAGATGCCGGGTCACTGCTTCCGCCGCCTCAAAGGTATCCACGTCAATATGCGCCAGAGAAATAGGCTCATTGACAGTATATATGGTTTCAAGAATATTGCCGTCAATGAGTTTTACTCCCGCACAATCGGCAAAACGCTGACGAATTTCCGCAAATGAAATGTTGGAAAATGTACCACCCCAGTGAGCATCTACACCAAGCCGGGGTGTGGGTAACCCTTGAAAGCTGTCGAACAAAAATAATTTTCGCGAATCATTCTGGTATTGCAGTGTTTCCCAAATAAGGCTGGCTGTTCCCCCCTCAAAAGTTCCGCATTCAACAATATCGCCGGAAAGCCGAGTTGTCTCTCTAACGGCTTGCATCAGGTTGAAAAGCCTATCGGAAGAGTTTACAGATGGGGCCCGGGCAGCAGCCTTCTCACAAATGCTGCGAGCCCATGTTTCTTGCAGGCAGGGATCATAAGCATAGGGAGTGTTCCATATTACAGGCATCGTACAAAGTGTGGGAGAAAAAATAACTTGCCGCAGGGCCTCTTCTACGAGCTCCAGCTCGGGAGGACAAATAATAAGAATTCCCTCCCTTCTCGTATAAGAAGAAAGTCTTTGGACGAATAAGTTACCGATATCGTAGCCTTGAAAAGACTCTCGCCAGTCATAGATTCCGCTTACATGCTCTCCCAAAATCCGGCACAACCACTTCATGTCTTCTCCAAAGCCCACCAATTGAAAAGGGCCATTTTTCCCACTCGCCTCAATATATTCCAACAACTGCCTGGTTTGCTCGGGGTAGTATGATTGTACACTAAAGGAACTGCGTCCCATAAAAACCTCCTCCATTATCACTTAAAAAAGTTTCATAGCTTCAAAGCATACTATTCCTGACCTATTCAAGGGGGAAATGTATCATCCTCGTACTTCTATATTCTGTTTTTTGATGCTGCTTAAATTCATAAGCAAGGCATTGGCTTCTTTCACTTACAGAAATAAATTTAATTATCGTCTCTTTTCTGATGAAGAAATATTAGCAAATAACCTGCTGGGAAGTCAAACAAAATTGCACCGGTATTTCTATGCAAGCAAATATTTTCCGCAAAGTTGCCTTTTAAGGCAGGCAATGTAACACAATATTAACATTAATGTAACATAAAAGATACATCATTGTAATATTCATGTAATTAATAGCCCTTAGAATAAGAATTGAGTTAACCCCACTTATACATAATTGATTCTAAATAGCGCAATAATTATTGCGCTATTTTTTTACCCAAAAAGCATAATAACTGTAATGACCACCAGATTAGCACCGGCACAAAATAATTATGCTTTTTAAATTAACCAAACAATGAAGGAAAAAAACTTTGTTTGATTGCCAATTAATTATACAAACGTTAAATAATCGGCTCCCAGATAAGACCTCTGCCCGAGAGGAGTAATTTAATCTTTTGATATTATGTTTAATATACCACTAAAACTGATCAGAAAGCCGGGAATAAGGAAAACAAATAAAATCACCCCAAAATGCATTTCTCCCCTCATAATAAAAGTTAAGGCAATAATTATTAAACCGGCTATTACCATTATTATCCCCCGTAAAAGCGGAAGCTTTTTGGATAAAGCTACAATAAGAAGTAATCCTCCCGCCGAAAAACCTGGCAACCCTATAATAATTAGCATTATAAACAAAGGGCGAGGAATGGGTATCCCATTCATTATAACTTCTACTAAAGAAAAAATAATTATATAGGCCCCAAAACTCATAATAATTAAACTCCCGATTCCCCCCGTAAGCTTATTCAAATTATTTTTATTTGCAAGATTAAACCTTTTAATAATTGACATTTACCTTTGCACCTCAATTTCCCCCATATAATCGGCACCCAGTTTTTCAAGCATTTTTGCCAGTATGATCCGGTGGCAAAATGCGTCGGCAGAGCAAAAGCAAACTAACACCACTTTATTTCGTTTTAATAACCTGCCCCATTCCTCCCTGTTTTCCAAATAAGATTTACGCATTTTCTCCACATATCTTTTAGTGTACTCTTCCTGTGACATGATTCCTTTTTTAGACTTCATGACCATTTCCCAAGTGGGCGCAAACGCTTTATTACCGGTTTTAACCGTGATATCTAATCGATGGGGCCCCTTATAAGAATAGTGGGAAGTATAGACATGCATAAATTTCTCCCTTTAATCAAATTTTAACTAAACCTCAAATTATATTTATGCTCCACATACATATGCAGTCAGCAGACTATTTTTAAGCCTTCTACGCTTCTTGCTTTCGAAATTTTAAATTTTCTTTAGTAAAAGTCTACCATTAATTAATCATACCGCAAGTTTTTTAATGTTAAGCTTGCGCACTTATTAAGTTAAACCCGGTAGATCAACCGCAAGAATGGATAAAAAGTTAGTTGAAAAACAATAAGAATTTAGTTTACCGCTTTGCTTTTTTCCAAAAAAATAATCAAATTTAAAATTAATTGTCAATATTTGCAGGAATATCAATTTTTACGTTGAACAGTAATACTATAAATCTATACAAGGAGGTTGATTATAGTTGAATAAGTCAGATCTGGTAAACAAGATTGCCAGCAAGACAGGGCTCACGAAGAAAGATTCCGACAAAGCTTTAAACGCAACTCTGGAAGCCATCTCTCAAGCCCTGAAGAAGAAGGAGAAGGTGCAATTGGTGGGGTTTGGTACTTTTGAAACCAGAAAGCGCGCTGCCAGAAAGGGAAGAAACCCGGCAACGGGCAAAGAAATGAAGATCCCGGCATCTACTGTTCCTGCATTTAAGCCGGGCAAAGCATTAAAAGAAAAAGTTAAATAAACACTTCACGCTGCCATTCATGAAAACAATATTTGAAGCATTTAAAGCTTTAAATTCAATAATATAAATGATAATAAACGGTGTAAGCAATATTTATTTATTTGTACCGGTTGGGGGTACAGGGATAACCTTACCCCCAACTTTTTTTGCACTGAAAGGATAAACAGGCCTCAAAAAAGAAATTGTTATTTGCCGTAAAATTTGTTTTTAGAATAACCTGAACAAAGGGTGGATTAATTTGTTAATTAGTTACCTTTTATATTTTATACAAGCTTTTTTTATAATGCTGGGCAACATCCTGAAAAAAGGAATACGTCCTCCGGATTACGTTGTTTTTACCATTGAAGGCTCTTATCCCGATCTGCGAGAAATCCCGGAAAGTTTTTTACAAAAAAAGTTAAGAGGCCGGGTAAAAAGCTTGCAGGAGCTGGAATATGATTTCCAACTAATAGCAAAAAAACCTCGTGTAAAAGGCATTATACTGCATGTGGGCAATCTTTCTATGCCTCTTTCTAAAATACAATCACTGGCCCAAATGCTTCAGGACTTTCAAACCAGCGGTAAAGAAGTAATTACCTGGGCAACCGGCTACGATACTTACAGCTATTACCTGGCCACGGCGGCAAATCGCATCTTGATTCAAGAAGGTGGTGTCATAGGTACCCTTGGTTTCGCCCATCGGCAAGTGCACATGAAAAATGCCCTTGACTGGTGCGGCATTGAATTAGATGTCGTGCGAATAAGCCCTTATAAATCCGCGCTGGAACAGCTCACGCACTCAGAGATGTCGGAAGAAGCCCGGGAAATGATTAATTGGATAATGGATTCCCACTATCAACAATTTTCAAGAGCAATTAGCCGTGAGCGCAATTTGGAAAAAGAAAATGTTACTGATTTTATTGAAAAAACCCCTCTCCATGGAGAAAAAGCATTAGAAGCAGGGGCTTTAGACAGCGTAGTAAACTTTGAAAATCTCCCCTCTTTTCTGGGTAACGGTGGAAAACCCGCCCGCCTTGCCAGCTGGGATGAATGCAGTAAAATCTTCACCCGTCCTATACCTCCTCCGCCCGGAAAATATATTGCTGTGTTGAGGGTGCAAGGCAATATTGTTGACGGAAAAAGCCAGCGGCCTCCCGGCCGGCCGCCTTTTTCCATCCCTTTTATATTTAATGATCAAACCGGTAATTTGAGTTTTGTTCAACAAGCTCACCGCATCCTTAAAGATAAAAAAGCCAAAGGTGTTTTGCTTTACATAGATTCCGGTGGTGGCTCGGCAGCTTCCTCAGAAGCCATTAATTCTTCTTTACAAAAAATTGCCTCCCAAAAACCTGTTGTAGCTATGATGAGCTCGGTTGCGGGTTCAGGGGGCTATTATGTAGCTGCTCCTGCTTCATATATCGTAGCCCAACCTGCCACTATTACCGGTTCCATAGGGGTAATCACAGCCAAGGTGGTAAATTCCCGATTGTTAGAGCGTCTTCTTTTAAACCGGGAAACCATTCAGCGCGGGAAAAAAGACCTGTTTGATTCTCCCGAAGCACCCTTTACGGAAGAAGAAAGAAAAAAAGCATGGGAATTTATCAGCCAAATTTACGCGCTTTTTATCAAGCGAGTTGCTGATAATCGAAAAATTAATCCCGAAGATGTTCATCACATGGGAGAAGGAAGAGTATGGACCGGCGAACAGGCTTATGAGCGCGGCCTGGTCGATGAATTGGGCGGCTTAAAAACCGCACTTAACAAACTATGCAGTCTCGCAAACCTTCCTGCCAATACCCCTCTTGTGGAAATACCTCTCCCCAAGCGGGAAACAGCTCCCTCGGATGCCTCAATGGCCTTAATTAATTATGCTTTTCATAATATGGCCCAGCTTGGAGACAATCAGGCCCTCCTCATCGATCCTCTTTTTTTCTTTACAAATACCTCTGCATAAAACTTACATCATATCAAACAATAAATCTTCAAATCTTCAACAATTGAAAAAAA
>SL_8KL_010_SEDDRAFT_10004611_pt1 | contig 11012 bp, 6 predicted proteins | sample SodLakKL_010_SED_4_FD_11160 | JGI IMG/M metagenome (IMG submission 11160) | reverse complement strand
AGGCCTGGAATCTTGACAAGCCACTTATTGTCTATTCGGAGAGCTTTGTCCGTGCCGGCGGGCTTGTGTCAGTTTCAATCAACTATCACACAGTTGGGTCCCAGGCGGCGGCCGTGGTTAGCGATATTTTAGATGGTGCTGAAGTTAGTGAGCTGAAAATGGCGGAACCAGTGGGGACGGAATTTTTAGGAAACTCAAGAGTTGCATCTACAATTGGATTGGATTTAACTGATTCCGCCCGGTTTATGGATCGTGTGCTTGATGAAATAGAAGGCGTAGAGTGAGGGGATAAACTTCGTATGAGAAGATTTTTTGCAGTTCTATTTGAGAATCTTTTTTTTAAAATAAGTTTGCTCGTTCTTTCTCTATTGCTCCTTGTTGTTGCTGTTATGGCTTATACGGCCCTTACCCGCGAAAACATGGCAATAGTTACTCTGACCGAAAGAACTCTGGAGTTACAACGGAACACCCATGAAGAAAGCGTTACAGCCCGCGGCCAATCTCTCACCCGTATGATGGCTGAAGTTGCTGTTGATGAGATCCCCGCCCTTGGATTTGACAGTCTCAACGAACTTGCCCGTATTGCAGTTACTGATCACGAAGTAACTTATGCAATTTTTCTCGATGAAAACAACATGGTATTTGGCACTTACGGAGAATACCCTTACCTGGAGGAACCATTAGCCCAGGGAAACATTGTAGATGATGAAATAAGTTCTGAAGTCTACTCAATGGCAACAGAACTGACTGAAGACCAGTTTGAGGAGAACTTTTATGAGGTAGAAAAAGGAGAATTTCTGGAGGTTGCTTCTCCCGTGCTTGATGGCGAAGACTACCTCGGAAAAAGACTTGATCAAAATTATGTATGGTGAGGCTTTTCGTGCCCCAACCGCGCGGGAACTGCTTACCGAGGATAACCCCGATTGGACCAGCGGTAACCCCGATCTTGATCCAGAAATTATTGAGACCTTGGAATTGCAATACGAGCGAGATTTAAGTGAAAGTATTCGCTTTAATTTTGCCGCCTATAGCAATGAAATAGAGGATTATATTCGCTCTGACACCGGGGCTGAAGACTTTGACGGAGAATTTTATAATAATATTGGAACCCAGGAATCAGTTGGTCTTGAATCCGAGCTGGATTTCACTTACGACCACTGGCAGTTTTCCCTTGGCTACTCCTGGGTTGACGCCGAGGAGGATATCTATGAGGAGGGAGAGTTTGTTGAAACAGTAGAGAGCTGGGGGATACCCGAACACCAGTTCAATACCACCCTGACCTATCGACCTGTTGAACAGCTCTGGTTTGAACTTAATGGACGCTTAATTTCAGACCAGTCTCGCGAAGATTATGCTACAGCTTCGGGCTGGGATCTTGACGATGCGGATGGCTACCACGTTTTTGATTTTACTCTTGGGACTGCCGATTTAATTGAAAACGTCAACACGCGACTGCGGATAAATAACCTTTTTGACGAGGATTACGACTGGGTGGACACCAACCGTAGCAATGACGGTTACACATACCCGGCCCCGGGACGTGAAATAACCTTCACTGCCGGGTATGAGTTTTAAATAGAAATATACGCCATCGCACCTCTTATGCGACGCGTGCTCCATATTTTTCCAACCTAAATCGTAACTGCTCACCTTACCTCCCCCCCTTATTCTAGGTTTTTCGCCGGGGTTAGGGGATAGAAGAATAGTCACCTGAAATCTACCTTCATAATATTTATCTATTTTGCCGATAATCTGATAGTGTAGGGGTCTATATTTCCCCGCCCACTTCACACATTTGCACGTTTTCGCAATTGCGTAAATGAGAAAATGATGAAATGCAACTACTAATCTATCCCCTCTCCCCTGGGGGGAGAGGGCCAGAGCCTGCCCCGGACTCGATCCGGGGGTGAGGGGAATGAAGGTCTTAAAAACCGTTTTTCACCCCCCTTTGTGTTTCCCCCCTTGAAGGGGGGAAAGATAAGGCGAGTAGTTACGATGAAATGATGAAATGCGCAAGTGGGGGTTGTTTTTTGAGAACGACAAAATAAGATATAATATAAGTGTCGCTGGACTAGTTGAGCGCTCTCATCTTTTCTCCCCCATTGGGGGAGAAAATACAAAAGAGGGGGTTAAGGGGGGCGCTAAACAGGTACGTGTCGCTCTTGTGGTTCGAGCAGCCGTTATTTGTCCAAAATCTGTTTTGTTCAGGCCCCCAATGGCGGTGAAGGCGTCAGACGAATACGAAATGACTTACAGACAGAACGTCATTAAAGTTCAGTAATCGGTAATCAGTAAAGTTCAGTAATCAGTAATCAGTAAAGTCAAAACCGATCACCGACTACCGGTTACCCCGGTCTTACTGATCACCGATTACTGATTTATTCGGTTTTCACGTTTTACACCGATTACCGATCACCGATTACTGAATACTGAACTTCAGATGGATTGCGGATCGCGGTCCGCAATGACGAGCGTTGAATCAAGTTTGAATTTGACGTCATTCCGGCCTCCGGCCCCAGAACATTTCCTCCCCCCTGGCGGGGGAGGACTAAGGTGGGGGAAACTTGAGCTTGACATTGAACTTGACATTGAACTTGACGTCATTCCGGCCCGCGAGCCGGAATCCATCTTGAATTTAAGCGGTTATCGTTCAAGACTCAAAAACTTGTTGCAGGTTGCGAGTTACGGGTTAAAACCTACAACTGGAAACTTTAAACTATAAACTGGAAACTAAGAACTTAAAATGGATTGCGGATCGTGGTCCGCATTGACAATCTTTTAGATCAAGACCGAAACCTATGTGAGGTAAATTCATTGAATTTTTTGGCGCAGGATAGAAATTTTAGTTTCTTTTCTCTCTCCTCAACCTTCCTTTTGGTAGCTTGCGTGGCCTCTCTCATTTCTCTTTTTAATTCTCCAATTTTTGCTGGTGCTGTGAGTGATTCAGTAGCAATTAATTTTCCAGATTCTGGTTATCAGACGGGTGCAACTGCTGTTGATGTTTCAGGAACTGCAGCGGATCCAGCAATTGAATTGGTGCGGTTGCGAATAAATGGAAATTTTGCGGGGGATAAAGAAGAAGATACAGCGGCATGGAATTTTTCGGCTGAAGAGTTAGCAGATGAAGAAGAGCTTGAAGTCGGTAATAACAAAATAGAGGCCATAGCCAAATCATCGCTTGATCCTAAAGTTATTATTGATACGGCTTATATTATGGTTCGTCGGCATGAAGTTGAAATCAAGTCTCCTGATGATGGTCACGATACCGGTCCCGAAACGATAACTGTTTCAGGGGAGGCTCCTGGTTCAGAGGACGGGGACACTGTGGAGGTGATCAGGGAAACAGAAGTTGGCGGTGATACAGTTGTCTCAAAAGGCATTGTAAGCGATACGTTATGGTCAACAGAAGTGGCCCTTGATACTGGCCTGCAGACCGTTACAGCAACAATCTACAGTCAGCATCAGCCTGACTCTCCACTGCATTCGGATACAATTCAGATTCGCCGCCACGATATTTCTATTGATACACCGACTGACGGTGATAGTGTCAGTCGGCAGGAGATATCAATCGAAGGTCGTTCGCTTGGTTCCTTAGAAGGTGACTCTGTATCATTGGTTGTTAACGGTTATTTACAGGATACGGTTTCAATTGAAGCGGCTGATTATACCTGGAGCGGAAAAATACGTCTAGACACTGATATTACCAACAGTGTAGTTGCCGCAATCCATCCCCGGGGAATGTCTGAACCGGCCGTCGATACTGCGGAGATTGATGTTGAACATTCGTTTGGTGAAATAGATTTTACTGTCCCGGTAGAAACTGGAGAAGAGTTGGATACTGATGTCCGTGAGGTTGATCTTGCAGGTGAAGTAACGGATGCTCACGTGGGTGACTCTGTTGTGATTTCAACGGGGGAAGATACGGCTATAACTAAAGTTAGTTCGGGAGATACCTGGACGGTTGCGGACTGGCCAATTGCGGACGGGGAAAACGAGATCATCGCGACATTATACGAGTCAGATACTGACTCTTACGAGGCTGATATGGCAGAGATTACTGTAAACCGGCGTGTTATCAGGATAACTTCACCCCTGGACGGACAGCTTACCACTGCTGATTCTATAACCGCTTCCGGAACTAATACTGCGTTTGAGGTGGATGCTGATTGGATAGTGCGGGTGACCGGCGCTGAGGATAATGGCTCAACAACTACTGTTGATGGCACGTCCTGGTCAATTTCAGAAATTGACCTGGAATCCGGAGATATTACTGTTTTGGAAGCCGAAATTGTTCATGAAGCAGACGATTCAGTTGTAGCATCTGACACTGTATCAGTCGAGCACCTGGAACCAGATATTTCAATTAATTTTCCAGAAGATGACAGTGAAACTTACGCTGAATCAGTTGCCCTGGGCGGGACTATAGCTGATGCTCCCTTTGGTGGACCGGAAGGCGCTGAAATAAGTTATAGCGTTGTTATTTATCGAAACGATGAAGAAGTTGCAAAAATAACTCCCGGTGGTCGTAATACCGACTGGGCTCGAGAAGTTGCTCTTGATACCGGGGGATGGAATAATCTCAGAGTTATGATCAAAGACGGTGTTAGAGAAGTATACGTAGCTGATGATGAGATCAATATTCGTCAGCTTTCTCCTGAAATTTCTATAAACAAGCCGACCGACGGGGTGAGTACTGGAGCAGCTAAAGTGGATGTGTCGGGAACTGCGGTTGATGCTCGTGAAGGCGACTCTGTAACCCTGGTTAGAACTGCTGATGATGCCGATACCGTGGATACCTGGGTTACCAGTGTTAGTTCGAATAACGGAGATTCCACCTGGAAAATTGAGGATGTTGGACTTATAGATGCTCATAATAATAAAATTTCTGTTGACCTTCATGCCAGTGATACGGCCAGCAAAATTGTAGCCTCCGATTCAATTACTGTGCCTCACCAGACAATAGTTATCGAGTCGCCCGAGGACGGCTACGAAACCGGCGCCGCTAAGATTGATGTCTCAGGTTCGCTTGGAGCCAATTTATCAGATCCAGACACCGTGGTAGTAAAGATTTTCGCTAATGACGATGTTTATGATTCTGGCCAACAGACTGATGGTTTAGCGGGTGGAGACACATGGTCCGTAGAAGAATTAAGGCTTAAAGCGGGCGAAAATACAATTGCGGCAGTTGTTCATTATGGAGATCAGTCTCAATATACCGATACCCAATATATTACCGTGCGCCTTCATGATTTGAAAATTACTTCGCCGGCGGACGAATATACCACTGGGGCCCGCCGGCTCCAGATTGCAGGTGAAAGTGAAGGCTCATTGGAAGGAGACACGGTGAAAATTTTGGTGGATGGGGACACCGAGGATACGGTTTCGGTCAGCAGTGAAGAAGAGTGGGTTGGCGAAGTGAATATAGCCTCCGGGGATAATAAAATTAGAGCGGTTCTGCATAAAGGAGGACGAGTTTTAGATTCTGACAGTATTACTGTTGTTAGCGCAAAAATAGTTATTGATACCGCAACGCTTAAGGCCAGGCTGGAAGACGGTTACTCAACGACGGCAGCGTATGTTGATGTTTCAGGGACGGCGGTAGCCGGTAGTGAAGTCGGGGATTCCGTCTCTATAAGAGTACGTGGAATAGATTCAGGTGGAGAAGGGGAAACGCCTCCCGTTGATGTGCAAGCAGACAGTAGCTGGTATTTTTCAAATGTGCCGTTACCAGCGATCAGTGACACAAATGTAATTACTGTTACTTCACATGAAGGTGGCCCGGAGGATGTTGAACTTACCTCGGATACATTTGCAATCTACCGGCGTGACCCGAAAATTGACTTCTCTAATCCGGTTACTGCGGATGATACTTATAATACAGGGGCAACATCAATTGATTTAGGGGGAACAGTTGCAGATGCCAGACCGGGTGATTCTATTGCAATTAGTGGCGATATGGCCGAAGAGGCAGATACTTTATATACCACTGTCAACGACACGGGCGACGGCTGGTTAAAACCCCAAGTAAATTTTGATAGCGGAGTTAACAAACTTGTTGCCCATTTATATGAAAGCGATACTTACAGTGCACTTAAAGATACAAGCAGCATAACTGTTCGTGTGCATGACATAAATTTTGAAGCGCCGGAAGACGACTATGCTACCGGGGCAGCCCAAATACCTGCCTATGGTTATTCACGCGGGTCGAGTTCGGGAGATTCATTCGTCATTCAGATTTTTGGCGAGGATGATCAAGAGACAACTGTAGAAGGAACTATTGGGATTGATGGTGATACTGATTGGCGTCAAAACAATACGCCGCTATTCCCCGGCGAAAATGAACTGCAGGTGGGGGTTTATGCTCAGACGGAGGAAGGTTTTACTGACTTGCTCGATACGGATGTCAGGACCGTTTATCGGCCTTTCGTCGTGATAGATGAGCCGGACAGCATATATTTTGACAGCGGCGATACAGCTATAGAAGTTGGCGGTGAAATCTATGCCGCCGACCCGGCTGATTCATTACAGCTTCAGGTTGTAAGCGATCTTGGACTTAGTGACACAGGGGAGTACAACACTTCAGCAGATAGCCCCTGGCACTTTTCCGAAGTTGGGATTGACACGGACCTCAACTATCTTGAAGCAACCCTCTATGACACTGAAATTGGTTCAACAATTTTTGATACGCATTTAATAGAAGTGCGTCGTCATCAGGTGAGGATCGACGACCCCGACACGGACCTGGATACACTCAAGGACAGGTTCTCTTATTCCGGTCTTTCAGAGGGGTCGGAAGAAGGGGATACGCTTACTCTGCGTATTGAAGCTGAAACTGACGAAGATACGCTGGTCATAAATGACGAAGAAACAGCAGATACTGTCTGGATTGAAAGTGGCGAGGTGGGAGAAGATTATGAGTGGGACTTTGATGATAAGCCGCTTTTTATGGGGGTAAACAATATTGTGGCGGTTCGTGTTCATACCGCTGATTCTGGCTCACGAGTGGTACACAGCGATACGGTCGAAATCAGGCAGCTTGAATCTCTAATTGAAATAGAGTCGCCGCCGCATGATCACTATGACACCAGTGCTGATGAGATTGACGTTAGATTTACTACGAGCGAGGCGCCGAAGGATAATATTGTTGAGTTACGTCACAACAACGACAAAATTGATTCTATGACTGTAAAGGGTGGACCGGGAGAAACAGACAGCGGGACATTTACTAATATTGAGCTGGCCCAGAAGAAAACGAACTATATCAAGATTGAGATATACTCGGGTGAGGGAGAGCTGGTTGGCGAACACCAAATAGAAGTTTACTGGCATAATCTTGTTATTGAGGAGCCAGAGGCAGGGTATTCGACGGCGTCGGAAACCATATCTGTTAGCGGCCAATCAAAGCAAACGCCGTCCGGCGATACTGTGGCTGTAACGGTTGATGGCGGTGACACCAGGTATGCCAGCGTCCAGAGTGACCAGAGCTGGCGGGTTGAGGAGTTCCCCCTGCCGCCGGACACGGGAACAATTGAGGCTAACCTTTACACCGAACATTCGGGCAAGCGCAGTGTTGATAGTGAGCAGACCTGGGTGTATCGACACAGCGTCTGGATCGACACGCCGGTTTCGGGTTTTGATACTACGGCGACCGAACTAAAAGTACAGGGGCGCGCAACTGAGCGTAGTGCTGGAGAAACTGTTTCAGTTTTTGTTGACGGGGATACTGAGTTTGAGAATCTGGTCGGTGTTGGCACCGAATATGATACGGCCTGGCAGGTGGATGTGGAAGAACTGCCGGCGTCAGATTCAGTCAGTCTTGTAGCCAAATTTGAATCCGTTGACGACGACGTGGTTGATACTGATCAAGTATATATATGGCGCCGTGATCCACGGATCTATTTTGAAGCGCCGCTTGATTCCGGAACTGATAGGATAGCGGTTGCGGGGGGGACAAAACATACGCGGGCAGGCGATTCAGTTGCTCTAATGTCGCGCTCATTAGACGGCTCGGACACACCGTTTTATGATTATACTTCTGTGGCCGAGGGCGGCAACTGGGAGTTTGATGACGTTAAACTTGAGCACCCGGAAAATCACCTGATTGCTCGATTGTATGAATCAGATACAGCAAGTCCCGTCGCCGACACTGCGGCAGTAAAATTGGCCGGACCGCCGCGCGAATTTACTATACAAAGACCTTTTACCAGTCAACTTGTAGCAGACACTGAGGTAGAGGTTAGATTACGAGCTGATGTGTTTGCCGGCGATACCATCGTTATTTCCACCTGGCGCGATGGAACGCGCTGGGACCAGACCACGGTTGAAACGGCTGACTTTTCATTAAACAAAAAAATCACTGAGGACCTTGAATTGAATGGAGCCGGTGCCTGGGAAGTTCAGGTAGAGTTTCCGGCTGCTGAACTGGAGAAGAGTCGTAGGTTTCTTAGAGATGAAGCCAGTAAGTCCCGTAGTTTCACTGAGGATGTAGCGGACACAATCTTTTGCCACAGTCCCGCCTGCGATCGCAGTGTAGGAGATAAATTTGATTCAGGAACCCTTGTTACGATTAGTGATACGGTGATTGATCCGGAAACTCGAAATGCTGTTGATAATGCGAACAGAAACGCTCGCGATCAACACCTGGAGATTGTTGAAGAAAGTGTAATTAGAATAGAATTTTCAGATGTTCACGATGACGGTTATGTGATCAGGCTGCCCTTCAACCCCGATAATTTAGTTCGTGATCCTGAGCATCTTAAAGCGTTTAAGCTGGACACTGATTTTGATACCTGGTCCAGGGAACCAATTTTGGAAGAAACTGAGTCTATCCACGACACTTATGTAGAAGTTGAAGTAGAAGAGATGTCTGTCTTTCAACTGCTTAATGCTCGACCAGCTGCCGATGAAGCGGGGCTCGGTAGCATGCTGATTGGTCCAAACCCCTACCGGCCAAACGATGGTGATCAGACCACGGGGACTGATGAAGGATCGCTGGACTTTGAATTTAATTCAGCCAGTGAGCGTTTCGAAATTGAAATCTATACGGTAACCGGCTCGCTGGTTTATGACGTTACTACTCATAATGATCCCTACGAGTGGGACGTGGAGAACAATTCGGGCAATGATGTTGCCAGTGGAACTTATCTCTGGCGGGTTAAAGACCTTGATACGGGGGACGAAGAGACCGGGAAGTTGACGATAATCCGATGAAAAAATTATCTGCTAGTACCACGGCTTTATTTTTAATAATAAGCTTGTTATGGGCAGCTCCCGTCTCTGCCGGTGACGCCGGTCAGACGGCGGCTGAAGTGCTGAGGATGGGAGGCGGGGCCCGTGTTCCTGCCCTGGGGGGAGCCGGAGTGGCCTCAGCGCGTGGGGCAACTGCGTTAAGTTATAATCCAGGCGGGCTCGGTTTTATGAACCGGGAGCTTGATCTGAACGCCTCGGTTTTACCATTGATCGCCAACGGTGATGAGCCTATCTCTGGTTGGGAGCGGGATCTTGATGCCAGTTACTACAGTTTGCCGGAGGGGATCAATTACGGAAATATAGATTATGCCCTTTCCTTGCCGGAAAATACTGAACGTGAACGTCTGTTTGAGGGAACCTGGGCGTTAGGCTTGCGTTATCTTGACTATGGCAGTCAGGACCGAGTCCGCCGGGTAAGTGGAGTTCTTAAACCCGATGGAAGCTTTTCTAACTCAGATCTTGTTCTAAGCGCCGGTTACGGACAAAACTGGGCCAACTGGTCCTACGGTGTAACTGCTCGATATGTACGGCAGGAGCTTGATGACGTGAGTGGCGATGCTTTCTCAGTTGACCTTGGGACGCGCTGGAACAGCCGTGAGCGTCCGCTTTCCGCCGGACTGGTGCTTGCCAATCTTGGCACCGATATCACTTTTGACGAAGAAGACGAGTCCTTACCGGAACTGCTGCGTAGTGGAGCTGTCTACCGTTTCTACGGGCTGCGGTTAGAGACCAGCGTTGACCTGGAGTATCAGTTTGAGTCGGGAGAATATGGGTTGATGGGAGGGGTCGAATGGTGGCCGTTTGACCGCCTGGCTCTGAGAGCCGGCTATGACGGTAACATTGACCTCGACGACGGACTAACTGCCGGTTTTGGCTACCGCCACGACGACATGAGCTTTGACTACGCTTACCTGCCCTACGGTGATTTTGGCGACGTCCACCGGCTTGGCTTCCGCTACCAGTTCTAACCTATTTCCCTTTTCCTAACCATCTTCCTTTCGCATAGACCGGAGAGATCATTAAGACTGAAAGGATGTGTCCGGTCTGGCCCCCCTGGGACAACGGGGACTTTTAAAAAAAGACGGTTTTTACGATCTTCTTCCCCCTCACCCCCGGATCGAGTCCGGGGCAGGCTCTGGCCCTCTCCCTCCAGGGGGGAGGGAATATTTTAAACAAAGACTGTTTTATGGCACTGGTTTAAACTGGAAGGGCGAGATGATAGAGCTGTGATGTTTATCTTTTTCCGCCTGCAGCCGTTGCTCCTGGCCGTCGAGCTGTTCGAAGAAACGCTCGGGCATCTCCTGTTCGCCGGCAAAAGCTTCGCGCATGCGTTCAACCTTTGCAAGATACTTATCGACGCGGAGGGCAAACTGTTCCTCGTATTCATCGCGTGAATAGCTTTTTTCCAGTTGTTGTTCGAAGAGCTCAGCCAGGTCCTGGTAGAGTGGAATATTCCCCACCGGTGTCTGAAGGGCTTCAAAATCGCCGTTAACCCGGCCCTCCATCCAGAGTAGCCAAACTTTCTTATCAAGTATATCGTTCAGGTAATCGCCGTCACCGTTTGCGCGCAAGAAATAGTTAACACCATAGATAGTGGGAGGTTCGGAGAGGCTGTCACCAAACTCCAGATGACGCTGTATATAGCGGCCGAGCGGGACGGAAACGAAGTCGATGTTAGCCATCGGATTGTGGTTGCGGACGCCGGCTTCACCGAGTGTTGCCGCAGTGGTTTCGGACTCAAGGCAAGCCCCGGGCATGACGCC
>SL_8KL_010_SEDDRAFT_10004610_pt1 | contig 11013 bp, 12 predicted proteins | sample SodLakKL_010_SED_4_FD_11160 | JGI IMG/M metagenome (IMG submission 11160) | reverse complement strand
CTAGCTTATGCAGCCCTCGTCTACGATAATAGAGATCTTGCAGAAGAAGTCGGACACCTTGAATCAAGGATGGACAACATGATGTACCAGATCAGATTAAAGAGTATGCTCAGCGCTAGAAATATAGATGATGCGGAACGATTAAGCGGTCTTCTTCAGATCGCATCTTCCGCCGAAAATATATCCGACGCAGCGGAAGATATGGTTGAACTACTAGACCTAGATATCGACCTAAAATCCATGTTGCCATATATCTTAGAAAAGGCTGATGAACACATACACACCATAAGAGTCTTGGATGGCTCTGATCTTGTTGGAAAAAGAATCGGAGATCTGGCTATAGAATCTGTCACAGGTGTCAGGATCATAGCCCTGCGGAGAAAGGGAAGATGGCTTTATGGTCCGGACGGAGATGACATCATTCAAGCTAAAGACCGTCTGATAGTCAGAGGTATCGAGGAAGGATACAGAAAGCTGAGAAGAGTAGCAAAATCCAAAGAGGATTGGAGGGGTGTGAAATCATGAAAAAGGTAGAAGAAAACCTTATCGAGATGAAGAATACATCCGAATTGATGTTAGATCTAGCCTATTCTTCCGTACTTTTCAGTAATCGAGAGATCGCAGAAGAAGTGATGGAACTAGAAGACAAGATAGACCGGCTCTACGAAGAGGTCCTATCTCAGATACTCAAAAATTGTAGGGAAGGAGAAAAGAGCCTCGATAGAGCCAAGATACCTTTGAAGGTCGCAGATTCAATAGAAAGGATAGCTGATGCCGCACTAGATATAGCAGATGTCGTTTTGAGAGATATAGAGCTTCACCCTGTAGTGAAGAAAAGTATTGAGGAATCCGATGAGGTCATGGTCAGAAAGGAAATACAAAAGGGTTCATTTCTAGACGGGAAAACACTTAACGATTCTAAGATGAGCAGTGAAATAGGGATGAAAGTGATAGCTATCAGGAGAGGAAGAAATTGGGCTTATGGGCCAAGTAAAAATGTAGAATTGAAAGCAGGAGATAGGATCTTCGCTAGAGGTCCAAAAGAAAGTGAAGAGATTTTAGACAAGTGGCTAGGATTAAAAAGTGATTGAAATCCCTATATACCGCTTTCTAGATCTTTTATGACTTTCTCTTTATCATCAGCCTTCACTAACCCAGAAGCTAGAAGAACTCCTTCCGTGCCCAGTTTTAAAGCCGCCCTCACGTCTTCTCCATTTTTGACTCCGGCCCCGCATAGAACTTTTACATCCTGATTTACCTCTTTCACTTTTCTAACAGCTTCTTCAACGACCTCAGGTTTCGCGGAAGAGACCGAAATATCTCCACCTATCAATTCTGGGGGCTCATATGCTACGAATTCTGGGTCTAAAGCAGCGGCAGAAGCAGCCACATCTGGATTGTTGGCACAGACAATAGTTTCGATTTCTTTTTCCTTGCATCGGTTTACGATATACTCTATATCAGAAAGTTTCAACCGCTTTTCAGAGTGGTTTATTAAAGTCCCTTTTATGCCAGCATCTACCATGGTCTCTAACAGCGTATGCCCAGTATTACTTCCGGGTTTTACGGCATCTACATGCTGGGAGAGAACAGGTAGCTCAGTGTTTTTACTGACCATCCTCAAGTCTGCTGCTTGAGGGGCTACAGCCCAATTTTCATCACAGTTTTCTTCTATAATCGAGGTGATTTTTACTGCTTTGTCCCCTACAGAGGGTCCGTACGTTTTGTAATTGACTATTATTATCGGTGTTTTTAACATGATATCATCTAAGGAATTGGGAGTAAATAGTTAAAGATTATGGATTTTTCTTGCTTATGACAAACAAAATCCTTAAATTGGCCTATCCTGATTCCTAGTTATGAAAGCAGTAATCCTAGCTGCAGGGGAAGGCACTAGATTACGTCCGTTCACGGCCACGGAACCGAAAGTAATGATCCCCGTGGCTAACAAACCTATCCTTGAATACGTGGTTGATGCTATAGTAAAAAACGGGATCAGAGATATAATAATGGTTGTAGGTTACAAGAGACAAAAGATAATGTCATACTTTGGGGATGGGGATGATTTCGGCGCTAATATCGAGTATGTTGTCCAAAAAAATCAACCTCCAACTGGGGGTACCGCTCATGCGCTGTATCAAACTAAGAATAAGATAGATGATGAGTTCATTTTGTTTCCCGGAGACAATGTGATATCCAAAGAGACAGTTTCCGATCTTTTAGAGAATATGGAGGAATACACGCTCCTTATCACCAGAAGTGAAACCCCTTCCAAATACGGCGTAGTTACATTGAAGATGGGAGGAAAATACGTAGAAACCCTTGTAGAGAAACCAGAGAGAAGTCCCAGCCATCTGATATCTACTGGTATATATTCCTTTCAACCTGAAATATTCGATCAAATAGAAACTGTGATGGGAGAAGGAAATTATGATCTCCCCTCCGCGATAGACCAGATCATGGAGAGGAACGAGGTCAGAGCTATAAAAACGCAGGGCGCCTGGATAGATGCAGTTTACCCATGGGATCTTCTCAATGTGAACAGGGCCGCTTTGAAGGGAATAAACAAAAAATATAACGGATTGATCGGGGAGAACGTTATGATCAAAGGAAACGTAAAGATAGGGAGAGGTACTCGGATAAGAGGAGGGACTTTTGTAGAGGGGCCTACAACGATAGGCGAGGGATGCGATATCGGTCCGAATGTATGTATAACCTCAAGCTCAAGTATAGGAGATAACACAAAGATAGGACCTTTTACCACGGTTGAAAATAGTTTAGTGATGGACGGAGTAGCTATCGGTGCTAATTCTTCTTTGGTCAACTCAGTGATCGGCGACGGCGTAAAGATAAAGAACAATTTTTCCACCTATTCCGAAGATAGGAAAATAGAGACTGAGGGAATATTACATAATGTGGAAGATATAGGGGCTATGATAGCTGAAGATACTAAAATCGGCTCAGGCGTTACTATAGAGGCGGGAGTACTTGTAGGTAAAGGATGTGAAATAAGATCAGGAAGAACGGTTCGTGAGGAAATCGAATCTGAATCCAAGGTGTTGTGAGGTATTCTCATGTGCGGCATAGTAGGTTACATAGGGCCAAAAAATACTGGCGAAGTCTTAATCAATGGATTAAAAAAGTTAGATTATAGAGGTTACGACTCCGCTGGAGTGGCTGTAACTAGAAAAGATCAAATCTATCTGCAGAAGAAAAAAGGCAGAATAGAAGATCTCTCCGAAAAAGATATACCTGATGGTATGGCTGGTCTTGGACACACTAGATGGGCCACTCACGGACGTCCATCTGATGATAATGCTCATCCCTTCCTAGACTGTGATGAAGAAATAGCTATCGTTCATAACGGTATAATCGATAATTTCAATTCCATAAAGGACGAGTTGATAGAGAAGGGCCACGAATTCTCATCGGAAACTGACAGTGAAGTCGTAGTTCATCTTTTAGAGGAAAATTATGAAGGTGATTTTTTAAAAGCTTTCAAAAAAAGTGTGAATAGAATAACAGGGTCTTATGCAATACTAGCTCTTCGAAAGAATTCTAATGAACTCACCGTGACTAGAAATCAAAGTCCGATGGTCATCGGTGTGGGGGATCAGGAAAATCTCGTAGCATCAGATGCTCCCGCTATACTAGAACACACTAAAAATGTAAAATATCTTCAAGACGGAGATATCGCTAGGATAACAGATGAAGAGATAGAGATCTGGGACAAAAATGACGAAGTTATTGAAAGGAAAACAAAAAAGATCGAATGGGATGCTGAGGATGCAGAAAAAGGCGGTTATGAACATTTCATGCTCAAAGAAATATTTGAACAGCCTAATGCCATCCATGAATCTATACTCGGAAGGCTAACAAATTTTAATGAATTGGATTTTTCCAAATATAACTTGAACGCGGTACAGTTCATAGCCTGTGGTACCTCAGCCCACGCCGGCTTTGTTGGAAAATATATCTTCGAAAATATCGCCAAAATACCCTGCACTCTTGAATTTTCTTCCGAGTATCGACACTCTTCTCCTTCGGATAGCTATCCTTTAACCATTTTATTGAGCCAAAGCGGTGAGACTTTAGATACCATTGCCGCTGCAAGAGAAGCTAACCGTAGAGGGAACGAGACTTTGGCTATAACGAATGTTTTGGACAGTTCGATCACGAGAGAGGTTGATCAGGTGATGTACACCCAAGCAGGACCCGAGATAGGAGTCGCCGCTACAAAAACATTCACCACTCAGGTCGTAGTCCTTTACCTCCTAGCTATTGAGATCGGATTGGAAAGGAACGTATTGAGCAAGGATCAAGCCGATAAGTATAAAGACGAACTGAGAAGACTGCCCAGAAAGGTTGAAAGTATACTCGACGATAAGGATAAGATCAAAAAGATGACTGAAAGTCTAGCAAAAGCAGACGACATCTTTTTTGTCGGTAGAAATATAAATTATCCGGTGGCGCTAGAAGGCGCTTTAAAGCTTAAGGAGATCGCCTATATTCACGCAGCTGGATATCCAGCTGGAGAACTGAAACACGGACCTTTTGCTCTTTTAACGGAGAACACGCCGGTGATAGCTATTGCCGTAAAGGATAAGACCTTTGAGAAGATGTTGGGAAATATAGGGGAGATCGCCGCTAGAGATAGTCCCGTATTAGTAGTGGGGGATCAAGATAAAGAGTTGGAGAAACTAGCTGACGACGCTTATTTCATCCCTGATGTTCCTCCTTTATTTTCACCTTTAGTGGTAAATGTAGTTCTCCAGTTAATCTCATATTATACCGCATATAGGTTGGATAGAGATATAGATAAACCGAGAAATCTCGCAAAGAGTGTGACTGTAGAATGAAAGAAAAAATAGCAGAAGTTTACGAGAATAGAAAATCTGTCGTTTGGCTGTTGATAATATTTGTTCCTCTGCTAATACTCGTTATAGGTTCATTAGCGGCTAGAAACATATTTTGGGATTCTTTCCTCTGGAGGTATTTCTGGGCTCCGGTTGTCGCAGATGCTCAAGGAGAACCAGTTAACGGTATTTCTGCAGGATACAACATCGTAAATACGATCACGTATGGGATCATATTGGTGATTTCTTTCTTCGGTATATTCGAACTTGTTAGACATTTCGATATAGATATAAACAAAAAATTCGTTTACACTCTCTTACCGTGGGTTATCCTTGGAGGTTCGCTGAGAAGTTTAGAGGATGCGGGGCTCTTCCATGATCCTCTCGACAAATTGATGATCACACCGATGATATATTTCCTTCTTGGTTTTTCTGCTATATTTCTGATGTTGATCGGGGCTTATCTATCTAAAATAGAATGGGAAGAAGGCAAGTCCAAGTACATGAGATTGTTGGTCCTTGCTCCCTTACCATTTTTCTATTTATTGGTTTGGCACTATATGGAGCCTTTCTTTCTTCCTCTTGTCGCTGTATTATTGCTCTTTTTATCCCTGTCCTTTTTAATCGGTATGAGATATCTCGACTTCAATGAAAAATATCTTTTTTTCACCTATGGAACTACCTTGCTTTCTATTTCACTCTCTTATAATATCTACTTTATGCTCTTCAAAGAGGGAAGTAACCCCCTCGAAGTGATCATAATACCTATATTGGGAGTTATACTCACTTATCTCTTTTTGGGATTTTTTTGGATATCGGACCGAGTATCTTTTACTGGTTCTAAAGGTGGATCTTTTGAAATATTCAGCAGGCCTTTGAACGTACTTATATGTTTTGCCCACCTTTTCGATGCCTCATCGACATATAGAGGAATAACAGCGTACGGTTACGCCGAAAAACATGTCCTTCCTGGATTTTTGATGGAATATACATTCCCATCGATAATATTCGTTATCAACGTCATTTTGATTTTGGCTGTGATCTATGTGTTAGATATTTCACTTAAGGAAGATTTTTTAGAAGACGATAGGCTGAGAGTCTTTTTGAAGTTTGTGGTAATAGTGCTGGGAGCTTCTCCCGCAGTGAGGAACACTCTCAGATTGGCGATGGGAGTGTGAAAAAAGAAAAGATGAGCCCGTGAGGGCCCGGGGCTAGCAGGTCGAGTGCATCCATCCCATTACTTTTTAAGATACTCTTCTCTTACAGCTTTAGCCTTTGCCATCTTCTGCTCTTGTTCGGCCATCTTTTCAACTTTTTCAGCTACTAGATCTACCCTATAATAGAGCATGTCTCTGACGGCAGTTCTGATAGCCTCAGATCTGGAGGGAAAGTCGTCCATCTCCACAAGAAAATCGATCCGATCGAGGAAGCTTTTCGGGAGCCTAACGTTGATTCTTTCGTTATCAGACACTTTTTTCCTCCACTTCTGTGTATATTAGACATCCTTTAGATGTCTTTTGTGTGTACAATCACATATGAAACTTCATATTTAATAATTTCGTTTGCAAGATACCCGACTTAATAAAGAAAAGTTTTTTATGTTATCTATTTGATTAAGTAGTGTGAATAAAGTTTATACGATAGGTTATGAGGGAAAGGGATTTGACGAATTCCTCGATCTTCTAGAGAAATACGGTATAAAACAGGTCGTGGATGTGAGATCCTACCCTACCTCAAAAAGAAGTGAGTTTGATAAAGAAAATTTAAAGGAAGAACTATTCAAGAACGGTATCAAATATCGACATTTTGCACAATTAGGAGGACTGAGAGATAAAGATTATCAAGAAATCATGAAAGAAGATGAATGGCAGGATGAATATGAAAAATTGAAGGGACTGGCAGAGGAAAAGAATACCGTGATACTGTGTTTAGAGAATAACCCTATGAAGTGTCACCGCAGATTTATAGCGGAAGAACTTGAAAAAGACGGATGGGAAGTAGTTCATATAGGAGAAGGAGGGTCTTGGAAGGAGAAAAAATTGGACGATTTTTGATAGGAGGGGATATCATCTCTTCAAAATACTTATAAATAACCTCATTCTAATTTGAATAACAATGGTGAAAAGACCAGAGGAATACAGAAATGAAATAGATTTTATCAGGGATCAGATCAGTAAGTATTTCCCGATCTATAAAACTGAAATAGAATTCGACGTCGTTTCAGTCTATATCAAAGCTCCTAAGGAAGAAATTCTTGAAGAAAAATTCGATGACCTTAGAAAAGAATTCGTTCCTCAGAATTATATACCTCATCTAGTAGAGAGACATGGGGAACACATGATAAAGGTGAAAAAACAAGAGGAGAGGACATTCAAAGGTGTGAAGGTCAATGTTGCAATGCTCTTCATAACTTTGGGAACTACTTTGATAGCGGGTGCTTGGTGGTGGTCGAACTATGATCCCGCAGGTCAGGGGATGTTATCTCTTCATAATTTGGCGAATGGAGCCATATATTTCACTTTACCTCTTCTCCTGATTTTAGGCACCCACGAAATGGGACATTACTTCATGGCTAGATATCACAATATCAAGGCTTCCTTACCGTTTTTCCTTCCGATGGCACCACCATTGGGTACTATAGGGGCTTTTATCAGCATAAGAGAGCCTATACCTGATAAAAAATCTCTTCTAGATGTCGGCATAGCAGGACCCATCGCCGGTTTTGTTGTCGCGATACCTGTAACATTGATTGGACTTTACCTCGGGGACGTGATGACTCCGACGGCTACGCCCCCCGTCGAAGGTATCAGGCAGATATGGAATTATCCCGTGATCATCAGAGGTATGACTAGATTGATGCCCTGGACCGGAGGAGAGATAATACATCCAACTCTGTTTGCTGGATGGGTTGGATTTCTAGTTACTGGATTAAATCTACTACCTGCATCTCAACTTGACGGGGGACACGTAGTTCGTTCATTGTTTGGAGAAAATGCCAAGTATGTAAGTTATGGTGCCTTTGCTTTCCTAATAATAGTGGGGATATGGCAGTATATAGGATGGATAGTATTTGCGTTCCTCATTCTTTTCTTGGGTGGAGTAAAGCATCCGCCTCCTCTAAATGATATCTCCAAACTCGACAAGAAAAGAGTAGTGGTAGGTGGAGTTGCGATACTTATACTGTTTATCAGTTTTCATCCTATACCGGTAGAACCGGAAAGGTTTAGCTACGAGTTTGGCATAGAATTGGAAGAAGATGCAGAGCAAGAATTGCTCCTGGGCGATTCTTTCAATTATACTCTCACCGTAGAGAACCGAGCTTTCAATGTCGATATCGATGAAGGAATAAAGTACGAGGTGGATTATTCCTCGAATGAAAGTTGGTACACGCAGCTATGGATTGAAGAAGAAAATAATTGGAGTCAAGTGCAAGAACTTCCTACCAATTTGACACTTGATAAAAACGAGGAGCAAAGATACAGACTGGAAGTCCGACCCACGAATGAGACTGACGCTTCTATAAAGAATGAAATCACATTTGCAGTAGAAATGGAAGAACCCGTAGAACAATGGAAGGAAAAATCGATGGAGGCAGAAATTGGGTATGGATTTGATATAGATCTAGAGACATCCTTCTCTTTGATAGATGAAAATCAAACAAATTTTGAATTTTCCCTACTCAATAAAGGACTAAACGATACTTTCAATATTTCAATGAAAGAGATCAGCGATGATAATTGGACTATCGATTTCGATAGTGAAGGGAATGAAGATTTTGATCATGAAGAAATAGAATTAGGATACGCAAAAAAAGTGAATATCACAGCAAGCTTGAGATTGAAGGAAGAACATTCTTTCGAACCAGAAGATGATCTCACCGTCATTTCTACAAAAATATCTATCCGATCTGAAAATACTGAAGAGGAAAAAATACTCGAGTTGGTAGGTATAAAAGTCCACGAGCAGTAAATCAGATCTTTTTGAAAACTGTGAAGTGTCTGTTCAAAGAACGATGAACTCTGACCTTGAAAGTTTCTATAAGTTCAAGATGTTCTTTTCCCATAATGATATAATTTTTTCCAGGAAAAATCGCAGATAGATATCCGCCCTTTTTCAACCTCTTTAGAGCGGTCTTAAATAATCTTTCATAGATGCATGAGATCTCTTCTTTAGAGGTAGAAGAGGCCCTTCCATACGGAGGATCAGTCACGATATGATCTATATCTTCAGGGATGGTTTCGGAGACATCTCCGACTTCTAGTGAAGCTTCAACATCAAATTCTCTAAGATTTTTTCTGCATCCTTCTATCATCTCAGGATCTTTGTCTCCTCCAGATACATCGTGACCCATTAGATAGGCTTCGATCAGGACCCCTCCAGTACCACAAAAAGGATCGTGTAATTTTGCTTTCTTCCCGGGACGGGATAGATTGATCAGAGCCCGGGTATACCTTGGTTTTAATGATATTGGGGAGGAAAAAGGCCTATTCTTAACTTCTCTAGATTTAAAATCCTTATTTTCTATTCCGTATAGCTTTCTACCGATATAATTTTTTTTAGATACAATAACAAATATCTCATGGTCAGGAGATTCTAAATCTATGGGATTTTCAGAAGGTAGCATCTCTCCAAGTTCTTCTCTGATCGCCTGAGTATCAGTTCGGCGATTACCGATTTTCTTTGTTCTAACTGCGGCACTTCCAGAAGGTAACTCTATATCGTTTTCGACATCAGAAAGCTCTTCACCTGAAAACGTACTGACCTTTTGGTAAATCCCATGAGTAAGTCCCAATCTCTTAACTAAAGAGTGAACAGGGCAATCTGTGGTAAGGGAAAGTACACCTAAATCTGATCGATCAGCTTTATAATCATAAGAGAGGCCTTCTATGGCGGCAAATACCTCCGCCTTAGCAAGATGATAGTTTGGCCCTACAAGTTCAAAAAACAGATCGACCATTTTATAGTTCCGCTTCTATGATCTCTTTCAACTCTTTATCGTTAACCTTCTCAACGAACGAGACTTCCCCATTGATTATTATCGTTGGCACGTGCGTTATATCGTATTCTGCCACCATTTCCGGTACATCTTTGGGTCTGTGATAGGCCACCTCAACATTATCCATGTCTTCAGTGACCCTTTCGACTGCTTTCTTGGCTGGTGGACAATCTGGACAGGTGTCGGAATAAATGAAATCTATCGAAACGATTGGTTCTTTTTCTTCAGACATGTTCTCAAGGTCTTATAGAAAAGGAGTATTTTTAATCTTTTGTTTCTGAAGTAAAAAATTAAATATCAGCATGGAATAGTCGATACATACTAGATTCAATCAGTGGTAATTTGAGCGATGAAAAATATTTCGTCGAAATCGTAACCGAAGAGAATTACGAAGAATTCCTGGAAAGCAACGAAAGGGTAGTACTTGATCTCTGGGCAACCTGGTGTGTCCCATGTGTATACATGGATCCAATAGTGGAAAGTCTAGCGGAAAAATTCGAAGGAAAAATAAAATTTGGTAAAGTTAACGTGGAAGAAAATAAAAAGGTACCCTCAAAATTTGAAATCCAGTCTCTTCCAAGTATCCTTTTCATCGAGAACCAGGAGATAAAAGAAAAGGTGACAGGAAAAATGAACGAAGAAGAATTTAAGGAAAAGTTGGAAAACAATTTTGATCTAGATTGATTCAAAGACTTTCGATTTCTTGAATGGCTTCAATGACTTCCTCGTACCACTTTTCGACCGATCTTCTCGCTTCTTCTTTTATTTTGCCTAAAGGACGTCTAGAATATAAGAAGTAATATCCTCCGTTTCTGATATTGTGTTTCTCCTTGTATATTAAACCGCACTCTGAAAGTTTTTCCAGAGATCTATAAGCTGTGCTCTGATCTTTATTTATCCTCTCAGCTATCTCTGAGGACCTGAGTTCTTTATCACCCGAGAGAAGAGAAAGTATTTCCTTATCCAATTCAGAAAGATCATAGATACATTCGATCACATTTTCAGGATCTACCTCTTCTACACCCAAATCTGTTATCATTTCACTGTTCGGTTATTAGACAAACCCTACTTAACCATTTTGAAGCGTAAGATTAAAATTCAAGTAGAGTTTACTCATTCATAAGCCGCAGTAACTCAGTCTGGGAGAGTGCCACGCTGAAG
>SL_8KL_010_SEDDRAFT_10004608_pt1 | contig 11018 bp, 8 predicted proteins | sample SodLakKL_010_SED_4_FD_11160 | JGI IMG/M metagenome (IMG submission 11160) | reverse complement strand
TTCAGCATTCTGGATCCCTCCTCTGCCTATAACAACAGGCTCAATCCCCGTCAAAGTCTTTACTGCATCGATTTCTGTATATACTTTCCCGATAATGGGGACAAGACCAACAGACATTCCCATTGAGGAATAAGGTTTTTTTCTCCCTGCCGCCCTAACGGAATCAGCTATTTTGCCTGGTATTAATTTTTCCAGTCCCACCGGAATGAGGATTTCCAACCCTTCAGCCATGAGACCGGATATAATACCACCCGGCTTTCCTCCAAGGGCAGCTCCCGCCATCATTGCTGCATTCCCCTCCACATCAAAGGCATTTGCAGAAATTACTGCAATATCACCGCCCCNCATTGATTTTACNACCTCTTCCANCATNTCATCCACATTGGTCACTTTTCCGTTTTCTATAAGAATGCTGTGCGGTCCGAACGGTTCCTTACCTGAAGACATTGTTCCCCTCGGTGATATCCTGCCGCTTATTCTAAGCCGTTGCCCAACAAGAATGTCTGATATAAGGGAAACAGTAGTGCCACCTTTTAAAAGAATCTTCCCTGATTGCAAAGCCTTTCCTACCTCGGGCAGCTTGCTGACGCCTCTTGCCAGGAGGTTTTTCCCTTCAGGCACAGTCAGGGTAAACTGAATAATCATCTCTCTGCACCATTTCCATAGGTTTGAAATCTGGTCATCTCTCCATATAGTTTCACAATTCGGCTGTATTCCTCTTCATCATAAAACCTGCACTTATTTTTACCGAACTCCTTAGCCGCCTCTATACAAAACCTGCCGGCAACTTCAATATCAACCAAATGGCTGGCACCCGTTCCACATCCGGGGACCGCGACCTCTGCCGTAATAGCAACCCCCACAACCGGCGCTGCAGTAGCAACTGCGGGCTGTAATATGCTGTTTAAGTGATAAAGATCATTGCCATAAGGTGATATATCCTGCAATGTTATTGGAAAGGTTACCGGCAACCTGCCAGTTACTGTCTGCATTAAATCCAGCAGGTCTTCACTAATCCTTAAGATATATCCTTGTTTGACCGTTGGTGATATAGCAAAACCTTTGTGATTAATGACCCGGTTTCCTTTTGTGGCATCAACTGATAGTATTGCATCCATATCATTATCGATTTCATGTTGATTCATGGTCATAATATCGACAGGCGATCCCATGAAAGGTACGGGATCATGCGGTCTGGTCGGAGCATCAGGGCAAATGTGAGTGGTAATAATCACATCTCCGTCAAGGACATCTCCCTGAATAGCCATTTCTGCGAGCTTTACAGAAATACTCAGCACGGTTAACGCGCCATCGCCATCTGACACAAACCCTATTCGCTCAGGCCGGGCTCCAAGACCTCCCAGGCGTCCGATAATACCCAGAGTTGGCGCGTTTCCTCCTTTAAGTTTACCTTTACTCCCGGGGATTTTAATTTTCATAAAATCAGTTTTTCCTTTATTTCCTTCCACTCTTTCAACCATTACATCTTTTTGGTTTTTTTCCAGGAGGATATCTTTTATAACCTCTCCATTAGCTTTACTACTGTCAAGCAGATCATACACTTCAAGTAATTGTTTAAACACAATACACTCCTCCTAAAAAACAAAATTGATGATTTTTTTCCCTATAGCTCTTTCTAATTGAGGATATAAGTCTCTTTCAAACATCGCAGAGCCTAGGCACAAGTTTTCCCGATGGGTAGTGATAATTGCAATAGTTTGCCCCTTTTCGATCTGTGCGCTTACTACTGGAAGTCCTGTATCAGCAGACAAGGTCATAATCAAGTCCGGAAATGTTGCAATCCTTTCTCCATTTTTTTCCAGAGTCAAATATTCATTCCAAAAACTCATTTCGTACCGGTCATTTCCGTCTTTTACAATTACTTTACCTACATCAAATCCGCCTTTTGTTTCCAGCTCAAAAAACTCTACTTCACCCCTTGAAACGTATTCCCCATTGATCGCTTCGACAGCGCCCTCGATCATCCCTTCAGGGCCATTCCGCTCTCCTGACAACATCTTTTTACCAACCTCAATAGCCTGAGCAATAGCTCCTTTTGCACCATTTTCACTGGAATACTGGACTGTAACCGGATTCCTGGTCACGGCCACAAAACCACCGGCTTCTACAGCCAGGTTTCTAACAATAGCTCCACAGGCTTTTATATCTCCTTTAATAACCATCTCCAGGGCTTTTCCCTTGTTGGAGTTTCCTCCTGAAGCAGCCTGCATTGAAACATAATTTTTATCTTTTGTAAGGCCCATTGCCCCCATAGCACTAATGGGATGAGCTCTTCCGTTACAAGGGGCATCAACTACCGGAAGTCCCAATACTGCAGCTTGGAGCCACCCGTTAACTGTTGTTGAAGCGCCGTTTTCATTGGTTATCAACCCATCAATCCCTCGATCATATTCATTGATCAAAAGTTCAACTGACCTTACATAATTTATTGGTTTTACATATCGATCTTCTGCTGCAGGAGCTCCGACAATAGCAACAGTAACAACTATAGACTCGGGGGACAACTTATCAACCTCCAGGAGGTGGGGATTTCCATAGTCAAGCGCTAAATTGCCCATCTGAAGACCGCTGTCTATCCATCCACCACCACCACCACCTAGAACGGCACCACCATACACAGCCGCTTGTACTAAATCCCTGGTAATTTCCATGATGACCTCCTCGTCTCTATTTTTTGTTTCTTATATAATCATGTATAGAATTTTAAAATGCTCCACATGGCAATACCTTCAGAAACGACAGGATCTATAACCTTTATGTTAAGTTCGTCTATTATTTTCTGTGCAGCGCCTATGGTGGACATACCGGTACAGGCTGGAACAATAACTTCTGCTCCTCTGTTTTTAAGCCTTTGGCATGAGGCAAGTACTCTTTCCATTTTTCCCGCTTCCATTAGTTCAACCGCATTTTCAGCACCGGCTGATTCTTCAGCAACCAGGGCATCACCCAGGATATTTTTCATATTTACAGGTGTCTCCCCGCTGAGGCTAAGAACACCCACTTTATCTCCACAGATCAAGGCCGTTAAAGCAAGAGTTTTACCGGCTCCTAGAACGGGTATTTTTAAAACTGCCCTGGATTCTTCAAGACCCGGATCGCCTGCACAGCTTATTATGATTCCTTGAAGACCCTCTTTTTCCATCTCTTTTGCCAATTCTAATATCTTCGGAACAGCTTTACGGTGGGTTTCTTCCGAATGAACCCCTGTGGGTTGATCCGGAATACATCTTGATTCTACCTTGAGTTCGGGAATGTTCTTCTCAATAATAGCCCCATGAGCCTGCAGTAGATCTGAATCATCTGTCGTCAGGACCCTGATCAAGCCGATCTTTTTTCCCGCCATCGACCATGACTCCTTTCCTGCTTAATTCGTTTAAAGGATCTGGGCTGCACATGAAGTGCACAGCCCAGATCTGCTTACTGGTTAAGATGCTAGAATAATGCTCTGATTGCTCCGCTTATGAAACCGTAGATTCCATCTCCGGCAATAAGCCCAGCTTCTCTTACCTCCATTGGTTCTGTCCCAATAATCATCCTGACTATCACTGCAAGAACAATCCCGATTCCATAAATAGGGTTGTGGATCAAAAGACCTGTGGCAAAGAGAACTCCCATCATACGCCTTACTCCTCCAACTGCCTGGAGAATAATTCCGGGGATAGCCCACAATGCCATCTCTCTTGCCATAGCGGGTTCTGCCGCAGCAAATACAGTGTCAGAAAATACACGACTAATGGGTGGAACTTCATCGAGTTCAAAATGCATCCACATAAAAATACCAACTATAACCATCGCTACCAGTAAGCCGAGTAACTCTGCAAAAAGCTGTTGTTTACGGCCAGCTTTTTCATATAGGACATCCTTGCCTCTACCTCTTAACATCCATCCTGCTTTCAGGTCATAGCCCATGTCTGCAAAAACAGGCCCTGTGCATGCAACAAAACCTGTGAGCAGTGCGAGGGGAACTGGTGGAATTCTCATAAACAGGCCGAGGCTTAAAAAGATTACAGTAATTGCGAATCCCGGGAACCACCCTGAATGCATCGCTGCAAGCCCCACCAACAGGGTAGAAATTACTGCGGCCAGCGCTGCATAAACGATCCATAGCACAACCATTCCAGCAGTTGCTTCAACCCATAGGGTGCTTACAACTGCCAGTAATGCTGCACCTGCTAAAAAAAGACCGAGATGGTGAACTAAAGATTTTCTTACTTCTTCAGGGGTAACTGTTGGCTTGCCTTCATAATGCTCTTCTTCTATCCCGGATTCTTCCCTTTCTCTCCTCTTCCTTAGCTCTTCTTTTCTACCTCGTATGATAATTACAATTGCCTGGACCAGTGCTACAAGCCCTGCACCAATCATAAATCCATGAGGGATAAAGGTGTCTCCAACATATAATCCAAACACTTCAGCAGAATAACCTCTCACGATCAAACCCACCCCAAGCGAGGCTATTGCAAAAATATTAGCAATAAACACAATTCCGATACCAGCCATTGGAAGACCGAAATGTGTACCGATTGCCCCAACAACAACCCCCTGGATCAACCTCTTAGCCCTTTGACCGCCTACATCACCGGCCAAAATGGCCTGGGCTGCTGCTACCCCCGGCGGCCAGGCATTAGTAGCCGGATAAAGGTCTGAATCATATATTTTGTAGACTAAAATAATGTCAATCGCACCTGCAACGAGAGCTCCGATAAGCATGGGGTAAATCAGATCAGTTCTGCCAATAAGGAATATTATAGCAACAGCTAATAGCCCAAGATTGGCTGCTGCAAAACCACCGGCTGAGGTCATGGTCTGGATCAAATTTTGACGTTCAAGTGACCTGAAACGTGTAAGAAAGGCCAGTGGAATACGGGCTATTGACATAGCCACGATTGCCCCAATAATCGATGTATTAGGCGTAATGCCGATCCTGCTGATGATCTGCATACTAATTATTGCAGCAAGTGCAGCCATCAGCAACCCGATAACCAAAGTTTCAGGAGAATAAACCTTCTCATGTTCTCTGGGTTTATCAGCCACAATACTTTCCTCCTTTCAGTTATTTAAGTTTTCCATCAGGAACGAAGAATCACACTGGGACCATATTACCGGGCAGCCAATCACCCCCTTCTTTAATTATGGTTTATAGCGGCTGTTATCCTGAACCTGGTTTGTTTGGGAGTATAATTTAAAAATTAAAGCAAACTCTTTAATAATAAAATTGGAAGTATGGCGTAGAAAGTTGCAGCTCCTGGATTAAGTACTGGGCAGCTAATGGTAAATTAATTAAAATCTCTGAATAGAGCATTTTCTTTAAGTTACCATACTTAACAGGCCTGCCGATAGTATTTAGATGACAAAGTATTGCCTGCATTTTTATTATTTTTGCACAAGTGGAAATTATGACTTAATATCTTTCGAAGCATCATATGCGTTTAAAGCTTTCAGGCTGAAGTATATATTAAATAGAATCTCCCCATCGTCCATGTCAATTCCCATGATGTCTATAATTCTGTCAATTCTATAACGGACAGTATTCCTGTGTACAAATAAATCTTCTGCTGTTTTGTCAATCCTTTTACCGTTTTTAATGTATATTTCCAAAGTTGTCATTAAATCAGTCCCGTGTTGTTTGTCATATTCAATCAGTTTTTTTAGCGTCGCATGAGAATACTGTTGCAGCTGTTCCCTGTTGGAAGCCTCCATTAAGAATTTGTACACTTCTGTATCATCATAATGGATTATACTTTCACGGCTTCCGATCAGTTTACCGATCTTTAGTGCTTTCAAAGCTTCTCTGTAACTTTTTGATATCTGGTTAATACTCTTGTAATACCTGCCTATTCCAGTTCTCACCTTCAGATCCTCTATTTCTGAGATCCCTTCACCGTGAATCTTTTCGACAATGCATTTTATATGACTATAGGCTTTGTGATCCCCATCTTCCCACTCTTCTCCCCTATGGGGCTTAACAAAGACAACTATTTTGTCACTTTTATTCACAACTATGGACTCAGGACTTAATTTCTTAATTGCTATTTTGACAAGATCTAGATTTAGCCCTATATTTTTCCGCTTGCAGGAACTTTCACTCAAATCCACAGCAAAGACTGCCATGCCACTTTCAAGGTTCCATCCAAAGTAGCGGCCCCTCTCTTTAAGGGTTTCTTCATTGGAACTACCCTCTAAAATATCATTTACCAGATCTCTCATGAGGTGTTTTTTTGTTTCCTGGGTATTTCTTTCTTTTAAAAACTCAAGCGCAGCAACGAAGGAACCTTGTTCGATAGCTTGGCCGTTAATATTATCATCAAAACGGCTCTCACCACACATCACTAGATAACCGTAGATACTTTTTTCTATCCTTATAGGGCTTATTATAAACTTGATGTCTTGAATGACTTTATAATTAGTGCCCATATGTTTTAATTTCTCATACTTTTTCAGTTCATCGATAAGGGCAGGTTTGATATAAGTTGAACTGGATACTCCTTCCCCACCAGAAAAGGCAATAACTCGCTTTTCCCTTTCAAATACTGCTATAGCGGCACCGGTAATTTCTCTTAACTTTTCACAGATAGCCTGTAACCCTTCACCTGATAATACCACTTCGGTAAGCGTGTTATGAATTTTATTGATCGTTTCCAGGGCAACAGATCTTTCGCTGAGGATCTCACCCAGGATCTGAGTGATTATTTCGATATAGGGAACATGAATTGGCAGCTGGATAAGGGGAAAATTCACTTCTTCAGCGTCTTTAATCATTTTCTCCGGGATTCTGTCTATAAAGCGGCCTGGTTTTATACAAAGAGCAGCAGCCCCTGCTGCCGCAAGTTTTCTAATAAGATCTTCCTGGGCTTTAACGTCGTTTTTTATAGCAAATGCTGTAGTTAATAAGATTTCATTTGCCCTCATCCAATTATCCACATCAGGAACTTCCATCACATCAACACATTTCACAATGTTACTTATCCCTTTTTTACCTGCCCTGAGCTCTGCCTCGTTAAAGGCGGGAAGTTTCATAGCATCTTCAACTGTAAATCCCATCAATAACACCCCGTCATGTTAGGCAATGGTAATTTTGCGGTCATAAGAGCACTTTAACCAATCGACAAAGATTGATAAGGTTTTCAATGGGGATATATTCTTCTATAGAATGAGCATTATAAAACCCTGCCCCAATGTTTACTGTTAAAATCCCCTTCTCGTTAAGTATATTTGCATCACTTCCGCCTCCGGACGATGCTTTAACCGGCTTTATCCCTATATTTTTAAGCGCATTTTCAGCTTTGGTAACCGGTCCCGCTTGATCATCCAGGTTAAATGCTTTATATAATAAGCTAACTTCACATTTGTTTTCCCCTTTATATTTTTTGCTAGTTTTTTCTATAGTTTCGACCATATTATCAGTTTGTCTTTTTAGCTTTTCCATATCGAGGCTCCTGACTTCTCCCTTCATTTCCAGTTTTTCCGGGATAATGTTAGTAGCCTCTCCTCCCTTCATAACTCCGATATTAGCTGTAGTTTCCTCATCTATCCTACCCAGCTGCATCCCCAACAAAGCTTCTGCTCCAATTTTAAGGGCACTTATTCCTTTTTCCGGTTCAATTCCGGCGTGAGCTGCTTTCCCGGTTATCTCAATATCCAGTTTGTTCTGGGCCGGGGCCCTGGTTATAATCTTCCCGATGTCACCACTGCTGTCGAAAACAAACCCTTCCCTGGCTTTGAAATATCTTAAATCCAAATTCCTCGCCCCTAGAAGCCCCGCCTCTTCACAGATGGTAAATACAACCTCAATATCACCATGTCTTTTCCCTTCTTCCAATGCCTCTTTTATACCCTGAATTATGGCACATACCCCTGCCTTGTCATCGGCAGAAAGAATGGTACTGCCCTTGCTTATTATCCGGTCTTTATCCACAACAGGCTCAATATCTTCTCCCTTTGAAACAGTATCCATATGTGCACCAAGCAAAATCGGAGCGATCTCCGCACTCCCTTTAAGCCTGGCTATAATATTACCGGTACTTCCCCCACATTTTTCTGCTGCGTCATCTTCATAAACTGTAAATCCCATTTCGGCAAGATCTTTTTTCAGTTTCTCTGCAAGACCTGCTTCTTTCTTAGAAGGACTATTGATTTTGACAAGCTGAAAAAAATACTCCATGATAACATCCCTATCCATAATTAATCCCTCACCTTCTTGATTGTTTTATCTATTTCATAATGTTAGGCTATAATCAAAAAANTATNTTTTTTGAAAATAATTGNTTCTCTTCGAAGTATAACAGAAAATTTTCTCTAAAGATATCTTAACAGCAAATCAAAATAGTCTGTTAATGGTTGAGATTGATTGTTTGCANTTTTTTTGATGGTGTATTGTATAGGTTGTAGTTTTTGGATTGTTACAAAACTGGCGGTAAAGATTCTTTAACAATTGGCAAAACAATTCGGGTAGATTATTTTTGTTAATAAATATCTGGCTGCTTGCTGCCCATCTAGATCTACACGGCACTGCTATTTACCCTTTGGATCTTGAAAAACTGGGGTTCTGCTTTTGCTTACTCATGGGTTTAAAGTTAATAATTATTTTCACAAAGAACGTGCCTCACTGGGCTGTTCGCTGGAACAGCCCTTTCCTGATGACCCGTTTTAAACATACTGGCAATAACCTTATCCGCCTGGAAGCAGGGCAACGACTTAGTTTCGCAGGCTGTGGATTGGGGCCGGAATTCTACCTCCCCGGCGCACGAATTTTTCTGCTGAAAAATTGTTAACTGCCATGATCGGGGCCTCGCCGAGCAGACCGCCGAATTCGACCCTTTCGCCTAACCTTTTACCTGCGGCCGGAATAATTCTCACTGCTGTAGTTTTGTTGTTGAAAACACCTATAGCCGCCTCATCAGCTATAATGGCTGCGATAGTTTCAGTTGATGTATCACCGGGCACAGCAACCATATCCAGGCCAACCGAGCATACCGCGGTCATCGCTTCCAGCTTTTCAAGGCTCAGCGCCCCGTCAGTTACCGACTTAATCATCCCGGCATCTTCGCTAACCGGGATAAATGCCCCGGAGAGACCGCCTACATATGATGAAGCCATCGCCCCGCCTTTTTTTACTGCATCATTTAGCAGGGCCAGCGCTGCTGTTGACCCGGGAGCGCCGCACCTTTCAAGGCCCATCTCTTCTAATATTTCTGCCACGCTGTCCCCGACTGCCGGAGTCGGAGCAAGGGAGAGATCAACAATTCCAAAAGGCACCCCAAGCCTGTTTGCTGCTGTTCGACCAACCAACTCACCCATGCGAGTTACTTTAAAAGCAATCTTTTTAACTGTTTCAGACAAAGCGCCGAGATCAACTTCACCTGCCTTGTTTACTGCGCTTTTAACCACACCCGGTCCACTCACTCCGGTATTTATGACACAGTCCGGTTCACCAACTCCGTGGAAAGATCCGGCCATAAAAGGATTATCTTCGGGGACATTAGCAAATATAACAATCTTTGCACAACCGATACTATTTTGGCCAGCTGTCAGCTCTGCTGTTTTTTTAATGACCCGGCTGCTCAAATTGATCGCATCCATGTTTATACCAACCCTGGTCGTAGCTACATTAACCGAGGCGCAAACCCGTTCAGTTTCACTTAAAGCCTGGGGGATTGATTCAATTAGCTTGCTATCCCCACCGGTAAATCCTTTATGGACCAGGGCTGAAAAACCGCCGATAAAATTAACACCAACCGCTTCTGCCGCTTTGTCCAGGATCCGGGCATACTGAACATAATTTTCAACATCGCTTGCTTCGGCGACCAGGGCAATCGGGGTCACCGAAATGCGTTTATTAACAATCGGCAGACCGTACTCACGGGCAATATCATCACCGGTTTTGACCAATCTATCGGCTCGGCGGGTTATTTTATCATAAATCTTCCGGCAGGCTGCTTTATGGTCAGAATCAATGCAGTCACGCAGGCTGATGCCCATAGTTATCGTCCGAATATCGAGGTTTTCTTCCTGAACCATTTTAACCGTTTCCATAATTTCTTCCATGCTCAGCAATTTATCTCCATCCCTTCTAATCAGGTTCCTAAACTAAATGCGATGCATATAATTAAAAACATCTTCGTGCTGGGCATCGATACGCATTTGTAATTCTTCACCTTTTTAGGCTTAGCAAATCCTTTAAAGTAATCAGCTCGATAGAAGCTTTCTCCATATCGGCAATCAAAACCATCACGAAAAATTCCTGCATGATTGTCTGGCTGATATCAAGAATATTGATGCTGTTTTCTGCCAGAATGGCTGAGACGGCAGCAATAATGCCCACTCGATCAGGGCCAATTACAGTTATCACGATTCGATTGCTGTCACTACTATCATTGCTTCCACTATTACCGGGCAGACTTTTAAAACGATTCATCTAGATATCACTCCTCTCATTAAGATCAATTCAAAAAGCATAAGTTCAGGCGATGTTAATGTCTGGCAATGCAAAACATTTTATTCCCTCAGCCAACCAAGCTTAGCAGAAAGGAAAACCAACCCCTGTTTGCTGATTTCTGCTGCTTACTCCAGCTCACTGAAATGGTTTCCCCGGTTTTTCAAATAATCATAAAAGAGAATTAAAAAGCTAACCGCTAAACCAGGATAAAGTGGGTTTATGCCAAGCGGAAGAAAACTGCCAATCACAACCACAGAAGGGGCAAGTATAACAGCACTGGTGCCGGCCCGGGGCGATATTCTGCCTTTGAAAAAAATTACTGCAAATAGTGGAAAACAGACCGTCGCACCGCGCAAACCAAATGAAAGGTAGCTCCAGTTTAAAATAAGGACCTCTCCCCCGGTTAGCAAGACCACAATTAAAGCCAGGGCCATCACCGCAACAATTAACAAGCGAAAGATCAACAGAACCCGGCGGTCATCAGCTTCCGGCCGCAGCCTTAAGTAGATATCTCTATTCAGCATGGTGCTGACTCCGAGAGTCAGGCCGGCCGCGGTTCCCAGGG
>SL_8KL_010_SEDDRAFT_10004607_pt1 | contig 11019 bp, 11 predicted proteins | sample SodLakKL_010_SED_4_FD_11160 | JGI IMG/M metagenome (IMG submission 11160) | reverse complement strand
CGTCTTTTTCGCCAATCTCTGCGTCCGGCTCAAATTTTAATCCTCAAAATACGTCCAGTATTCCTGCGGTTAAAATTTTCGCCGTCCTTGACCTTGATGAAAAGTCCTGGTTTTCGTTCGGCCACTACATAAAATCATAATCATCTGCCGGGGTGTTGTCCATAACGTCCGGACGTTGAAATGAATGGCGTTCGGATTGGATTTCCTGTATAGTTGATGGTCATGAAAAAGAAGACAGGCACAAATAAATCCCGCTCCGGCACAATCGTCGATGCTGCGGTTTTGCAAATCGGGCGCGGCGTTCTGCGAATCTGCTGGGAGACCAATGATCCCGGCGGTGAAGCGGTCATATATCACGGCAAGTCTCCCGATGCCATCGACCGGAGCACACCGGTGGCGGTTTCCGGGGACGGATGCGTCGATATCGATTGGCTGACCCCGCATGCCAGGCATTACTTTGAAATCGTATCGGGAAAAAGTCGTATGATCGTTGCCGAGCGTCGAATTCCACTCGACGGGACGGTAAACTTCCGGGATCTGGGGGGATACCGAACGCATGACGGCCGCCGGGTACGCTGGGGTCGGGTTTTCCGGGCGGACGGGCTTGGGAAGCTGTCGGAGCGTGACCGGACGCTTTTGCGTGAAATGGATGTTCGGCGCATCGTCGACTTCAGGACCGACTCGGAAATTGCAAACAGTCCCGATCGCCTGCCGGCGGATGACGCAGTCTGGATCCACCTGCCGGTTACCCATGGAAAGTATGATTTCGGAGAGGCCGTGAAGCGTTTCCGGGAAGGGGATACGGAGTGGCTGAACCCGGATTTCATGATGGACGGGTATATCGGCAACATCGAGTCATTTGCCCATGCGTGGGAGCGGGTTGTTTTGGAGATTCTCGACCCGGAGGGCGGGCCGCTTGTGTTTCACTGCACGGGCGGAAAAGACCGGACCGGCACCTGCGCGGCGCTGATATTGCTCGCAGTGGGGGTTCCGGAGGAGACGGTCATAGACGATCACCAGTTGTCCAATATCTATATTGCCCAATTGCTGCCGGAGCTCCACCGGTTGATGAGCGGGCAGGGGATCGACCCGGACCGTGTATTCCCCTACCTGACGGCACCCCGGGACTGCATCGAAGGGGTCATCGAACACATCAGGACCCGTTACGGCTCCGCGGCGGGCTATTTCCTTGAACGAACCGTCCTGACGGAAGAGGACCTGGCGCGTTTGCGGGATATTCTGCTTGAAGCATGACCGGACGCGTTTCAGTCGACTTTCGTCAGGGTTATCCCGTCGATCCAGACGGTACCTTTTGTAAGGATCATGTCGAGAATAAATTCCCGGGCATCATTGGGGGCCGTGATCTGCATGGTCAGCTGCTTCCAGTCCGTCGTTGTGCCCACATCGTCCATAAGGTTGAAAAGCGGGGTGGGCCGTACGCGGCTCGGCCGGAAGTTGAATCGCATGACCGGGGTCACCATGAACCGGTTGTAAGTTAAGTCCTGAGTCTTGACCCAAACGGACAGCTCATAGGCCGCCCCCGGCTGAGGCGTGGGCATGGCTGTGGTCTCGGGCATCAGGTTCACCTGGCCCGTATCGTCTTTCACGGTGATTTTGAGGGACTGGGATCCCCGAATCCGCTCCTCCTCATCGAATTCAAACTCAGCTTCGGTGTTCCTGGCCAGTACCCACGTCCATCCGACGGGCGTTGCGTCCTCCCTGATCTGTTCGAAATCGCCGTTTTCAACCAGGTTGATGCCAAAGGCGGTGCTCATGGTGGCTGCAATCAGCACGCCGGCCAGAACCAGGGTGATCAGGGATCGTTTCATTGCCTACCTCCCGGGGTTTTCCATTGTGTTTAACGTGTTCGTAAAAAGGCAAATATCCGTGCCTTCGCGCGATTTATCAGGTGCATTGAAGGATAGGATGTGCTGACGAAGGAAGCGCATCGTAAACGTCATTCTCCCCTGGGATTTGTTGCGGCGGGGTTTAAACGATGCGCTTTGTTCGTCAGCACATCCCATGCCGTCGGACCACGATTTTTACGAATACATCATTTTTCATACTATACAATTGTACTGGTAAGTCAAATGGGGGGGAAAATCAAGGGAAAATGGAATAACAGCAAATGCGGCCGGTAATTGCCGGTCTCATCCCCGATGAGTGTCCGGTGATGGCTTCGAAAAAAAATCTCAGACCAGCCCTGTAGGGAAATATATAATGTCTTGATCCCAAGGTTATTACTTGATTCTCTTGTTTGTCGGTGATAATAAAGAAGTATTAAACCCATTGGTTTAGAACGGTTTTTAATCTATGGTAAACGATAATAATGACTAAAGGAGGCAATGAAGCAATGATGACCAGGTTTGTATGGATTGCCGCGGCGGCATGCATGATTGTGGCTGCAGGAATGTTTTCGCTGACCGGGTGCGGCGGCGATCCTCCGGAGCCCGAGCTGCTGATCACCAATGAGTCTTTTTCGATTGATATGGCCACGGAGCGGCAATATGCTGTGAAAGCCACAGGCACGGTCCGAAATGTCGGCGACGTGGATGTCAGGGACCTGGTAATTACCGGAGGCTGCCCCTCCTGCTCTCCGACCTACCGGCATGGCCAGTGGTATCTTTCGGAAAGGGAAAAGGCCGATGAGGAAATGGCGGTTATTCGCTATTTGGGCGCCGGCGAACAGGCTGATTTTGAAGTAATGGGTGTGGCTTACTTTCCCACGGGCGGCGGCGAAGGTCCCGATGAGATGCCCGATGAGATGGAAGTCTACATCATGTCTTACGAAGTGTCGAACTGATATCCCGATCGGCATCCACAGCGGCACTGTTCGCATGGGGCCCATCGGAACCGGCCCTGTGCGAATAACTTTTCAACTGCATGCCCATCATGAATCATCCGGGACCCGGCAGGCTGTGCCGGTAAAGGCTGCAGGCGAATCCGGTTACAATTCCTCCAAGACCCGGGCGCTTTAACCGGACTGCCCCTTTTCCACCAGGCGGATGGCCACTGCCACGCCCAGATCCTCCCGCAGGCGGTCTTCCGTTTTCCGAAGCAGTTTTTCGATTTCCTTGATTTCGTCCGAGAAGAATTCTTCGTTCATCGGGAGAAATATTTCCAGAAAATTTCGACCGTTGTCATCCTTGACGCGGCAGTTGACCTGTGCCGCGGAAACGGGCAGGGCTTCTTCGAGTATGTTTTGCACCTGCTGCCGGTGGATGTTGACGCCGTCCACCTTCATGATGTCGTCCGTGCGCTGCCCGAACCATTCGATCCTGGCAAGCGGGCTGCCGCAGGGGCAGGGCGCTTCCATAATTCGCGCCTTGTCGCCCGTCCGGAAACGAATGAGTGGAAAGGCCCGCGTGGTCAGTGTCGTAAGGACCAGCTCCCCGGCCTGTCCAGCGGGGAGGACTTGTGTGGTTTCCGGGTCGATGATCTCGGCAAGAAAGTGGTCCTCGTTGATATGCAGCCCGTCGTGGGCCTTGCATTCAAACGCAATCGTCGGGCCGGGCACCTCGTTTAAACCATAATGCAGCCAGCATGTGACAAAGGCCTGTTCCTCGATGGTTTTCCGGCGTTCGTCCGAAATTTTTTCGCCTGCGATGATGATCGTGTGGAGGTTGAGGGCTGCCGGCCCCACCTGCATCCGGTGCATGTAGCCCGCGAGTTGCAGGGCGAATGCCGGGGAAGTTACCAAAACGGTGGTTTTGTAGTCGCGCAGTACCATGAACTGCTTATCCGTGGAGAGCCACGTATTGGGGATGACGCTGACCCCCATATCTTCCGCCGCATCCTTGAAGTCCCGGCCCCAGTTGGCAAGGCCTGGATTGAAGGCGATCTGGAGGATATCGCTCGGGGATACCGATGCGGCGGATAGCGCCCGCCGGGTCATGTGCCGCCAGTTGCTCAGGTCCTGTGCCGTGTACCCGCTGACGGTCGGGTTTCTTGAAGTTCCAGGCGCCGTGTGAATGCGGACGATATCCCGCAGGGGAACGGCGAAGAGTTCATAAGGATAGTGCTCGTTGAAATCGGCCCGCTCCAGGAAGGGGAGTTTCGCCACGTCGGCGGCGGATTCGATCTCTCCCGGCTCTACGCCGGCCGCCTTCATGCGCTGCCGGTGGAAGCTGACCTGCCGGAATGCCCGGTTCAGGGTGCTCTGCAGTCTTTCAAGCTGTAACTGATGCTTGTCCTCCGGCGAATATCCCAAAAAGTCATCGTTGTTCATCGTCAAATTCCTCGTAATCCTTGCCGAGATAGGCGCGTTTCACATTCTGGTCGGAAAGCAGCTCATCGGCCTTTCCCTCCAGCACGACGGTGCCGGTTTCAAACACATATCCCCGGTCGGCAGCTTCAAGCGCCGCCAGGGCGTTCTGTTCCACGAGCACTATGGTAAGACCCTTCCGGCGAAGCGTCTCCAGGACTTCCATGATTTTTTCCACGATCAGCGGCGCAAGCCCCATGGACGGTTCATCCAGAAGAAGCAGCCGGGGTTTTGCCATCAGCGACCTGCCGATGGCCAGCATCTGTTGTTCCCCGCCGGAAAGGGTTCCCGCCGGCTGGTTGAAGCGCTCTTCCAATATGGGAAACAGGGATGTGACCATCTCCATGGATTGTTCCACTTCTTCCTTTGCCCGCTGCCGCAGCCGCGTGTAGGCGCCCAGCCTCAGGTTGTCGTAGACGCTCAGCGGCGGAAATATCAGTCTTCCTTCCGGAACGAGGCTGATTCCGTTGCGGACCACCGCCGGAGGGTCCATCCCTTTGAGGCTTTTGCCTTCGAAGACAATCTCGCCGGTCCAGGCGCGTAAAATGCCGGAGACGGCCTCCATCAGCGTGCTTTTCCCCGCGCCGTTGGCGCCGATCAGGGCGATGATCTCGCCTTGTTTCACCGAAAGGCTGATTCCCTTGACGGCCATGATGCGGCCGTAGAAACATTTCAGATTGCGTATGCGAAGCATCGATTCCATTTACAGGGCCTTATATCGTTTCCGTGCCGTCATGCCGGCCGGGACGCCTTGTTTTTGTCATCGTTTCGGGGTTTTCCAAGGTATGCCGCCATTACGGCCTCGTCATCCTGAACGGACCGCGGCGGCCCGTCGGCAATAACGGCCCCCCGGTCCAGAACGACGATCCGGTCGCACAGCTTCATGGTCAGGGCCATGTCGTGCTCCACGAGCAAAACGGTTACGCCCCGGCTCCGGATGTTTTCGATGAGTTCCCCGAGCATGTCCGTTTCGCTGGTGTTGAGCCCTGCGGCGGGTTCGTCGAGGAGGAGCAGGCTGGGTTCGGAGGCCATGGCACGCGCAAGTTCCAGCAGGCGCTGCCATCCAAAGGGCAGATCGGCGCTTTTGCGATCCGCATGCTCTGTGAGACCCACGAATTCCAGCAGTTCCCCGGCTGTTTCCCGCGACCGGTTTTCCTCCCGGACGATTGCGGGCGTGCGCAGCACACTGCCGAAAATACCGCACGAGGTTCTGGTATGCATGCCCACCTGTACATTTTCCAGGACGCTCATGGAGGAGAAAAGCTCCACGTTTTGAAAGGTCCGGGCAATGCCCATGCGGACCAGTACATGGACGGGTTTCCCCGTGATGGGCTGCCCCATGAACAGGATCTGTCCGGAATCGGGCGGAAAGATCCCTGTTATCAGGTTGAAAAGCGTGGTCTTCCCCGCGCCGTTGGGGCCGATAAGTCCCGTGATGGAACCCGGGGAAAGGGAAAAACCGATGTCGATCAGTGCCCGGACGCCTCCGAAGCTTATGGACGCCGATTCGATGTCGAGAATGGTATCATCACTGGTCATGTTTTTTCCGGCTGCTTTCATAAAGATCAATAATGCCCCGGGTCAGTCCCTGGGGCAGAAATATCATCACGAGCATGAGGACCAAACCGTAGACCATCATCTCGTAGTCTGCAAAGGCATGAAGCCACTCCGGGAGTATGGTGAGCAAAGACGCTCCCAGAAGCGAGCCCCAGATGCTGGCCATTCCCCCGATGACCACCATGGTGACAATCCGGATCGAGGCCATGAAACCGAAAGTTTCCGGGCTGATGAAATAGACCTGGTGGGCATAGAGAAAACCCGCCAGGGAAGCCATGGCTGCGCTCAGGATAAAAATGCTTAGTTTCATCCTGGCTGTGTCGACTCCCATGGCGGCGGCTGCGTGTTCCCCGTCGTGGATGGCCCGAAGGGCGCGTCCCACCCGGGAGTCGATGATCCGGCGGCTGACAAGAAAGAAAAACACGACCACTGCCCATACCAGAAAAAAATAGCTGCGGTCCGTGTCAAACGCAAAGCCTGCGATTTCAAGCGGCGGAATACCCACGAATCCCGAGGCGCCCCCTGTAACGCTGCTCCATTCCCGAAAGACGATGCTGACGATCATCCCGAAACCCAGCGTCCCCATGCCCAGATAATAACCGGTCAGCCGCAGGGTCGGCTTGCCGACGATGAAAGCGACGCCCATGGCCATGAAAATGGCGGCGGGGAGGGCCAGCCAGGGAGAGATCCCGTAGGTTGCAGACAGTACGGCGGTTGTGTAGGCGCCGATTCCGTAAAAGGCCGCGTGCCCCAGGGAGATCTGGCCGGCATACCCCATCAGGAGGTTCAGGCTCAGGGCCAATAACGTGTTGATCCCGATGAAGATGAGCACCTGGAGATAATAGGGATCATCCAGCATGAGCCCGACCACTGTGGCTCCCGCGGCAAAAAGGATGCATGCGATGGTGTGCTTGTCTGGCTTTTTCATATTAAAACCGTTTCACCGAAACTGCGCTGATAATACCGCCCGGCCGGAAATACAAAACGAGAAGCAGCAGCAGAAAAGCCGTTGCGTCCTTGAGGCCCGATGAAATGAACCCGACGCCCAGCGCCTCGAGTATGCCGAGTAAAAAACCGCCCAGAACGGAGCCCCAGAGGCTGCCCAGCCCGCCCAGCATCGCCGCGCAGAAGCCTTTCAGCCCGAGCATGGTGCCCATGTCATAGGCGGGCATGGTGATGGGCGCGATGATGGTGCCGGCGACGCCCCCCATGCCGGTGGAGATTCCGAATGCCAGAAGGATCATGACCTTGAACGGAATCCCCACGAGCCAGGCCGCCTGCTTGTTGATGGCACAGGCGTGCATGGCCTTGCCGGCAAGCGTTTTTTTGTAGAAAAAATGCAGTCCTCCCGCAATCAGCACCGATATGGTGATTATCCAGATGCTCTGCATCAATAGTCTCGCTCCCGCAATATCGATCGGCGGGTGGGTTGTAAACGACGGCATGGCGTAGGCGTCCTTGCCCCATATCAGCATTGCAGTACCCCGGAGAAAAATAGATGCCCCCACGGTAATGATAATGAGCACGATGGGTTCCGGGCGTCGGACCGTTCGGATGGCCAGCCGTTCGAACAGGAGTCCCAGGAAGGCCACGCAGACGGTGGTCATGATGATGGCCGGCAGAACCGGTACCCGGAATCCCATGGTCAGGGTGACCATGGTGAGCGCCCCGATCATGACGAATTCGCCGTGTGAAAAGTTGATCAGGTCGGTGGACCGGTAGAGCATGGAAAAACCCAGCGCGATGACGCCGTATATGGCCCCGTTGGTCATACCGGAGAAAAAATATTGTAGGAATTCCTGCATGAATGGCCGTCCGCTGTCTGTTTGAAAACGCGCGCTGCACGGGGGCCTGCGGAGATGTCGGCCCGCATGCAGCGCACGCTCAGTTTAGGTGTATGAGGATTTACGGTATGCCCATCAGTCCACCAGTTCCCATGTGCCATCCTGGATGCGCACCATGACGAACGCATCCGGGGCGAGCCCGTTGTGATCGGTTTCGGAGAAATTGAACGTACCGCTGATGCCCACATGGTTTTCAATGTTTTCAAGATTGTCGCGGATTTTGTTCCTGTCGCCGTCCGTTCCCTTCATCGCTTCGGCCAGAAGGTTGACGGCGTCAAAGGCATATCCCCCGAATGCCGATGCGGGCTCCCGGAAACGCGTTTCATAGGCCTCGATATAGTCTTTCAGAATCTGTTTCTGGGGATCGTCGTCCGGGAGGATGTCGGCTACCAGGATGCGCCCGGTGGGCAGCATGATTCCTTCGGCCGTGTCCCCGGCCAGATCGATGAACCGGGGGGAGGCGACCCCGTGGCTCATGTAGAGCGGTATGTCGATATTCAGCTGGTCGACGTTCCTGGCGACCACGGCGGGGCCCGGGTTGGTTCCCCAGCAGATGATGGCATCCGGTTCTGCCCGGCGAATGTTGGTGAGCTGGGATGTCATGTCCGTATCGGAGATTCCGAAGTTTTCCCGGGCCACGAGTTCCAGGCCGAAGTCGTCCGCCTGTTCGACGAGCTGGTCCCTGCCGCTTTCGCCGAAGGAATCCGATACCGTGATGATGGCGACTTTTGTGAGGCCGTTATCCTGCAAATGCTTGTAGATGCTGCTAACCGCGTGGATGTCGCTCTGCGCGGTCTTGAAAACCCATGGTTTGATGGGTTCCGTAATACGGTTTCCTGCAGCGCAGCTGATCAGGGGAACCCGTGCCCGTTCCGCGACCGGTACAACCGCAAGGGAGGTGGGCGTGAGGCTGGGGCCCACGATAGCGGTGACGTTGTCCCTTGTTATGAGCCTGCGGGCGTTCATGACGGCACGGGAAGGGTCTCCCTCGGTGTCGTAGATGACCGCTTCGAGCATTCGTCCGTCGATACCGCCGGCCTCGTTGATCCGGTCGATTGCCATAATCATCGATTTTCTCTCGGGATCGCCCAGAAAGGAGGCCGGCCCGGTAACGGAAAAGATACCGCCGATTTTAATGGGCTCCTTTGCGGATTCGGCCCCGGCCGTACAGGCCAGCACCAGGCAGGCTGCCGTGAGGATGCCTGCAATGCGTGCTGTGATGCGGTGATTTTTTCTCGTTGACATGCTGTTCTCCTTGCGTTTGATAGGTTTTCTGCCGTCTTGCCGGTAAAGATGTATGTCCTTTCCCGTGCTACATGGCATAGAGCCTGTCGCCGTCAATGATCTCCACGCCGTTTTCGGAAAGGATACGCGCAGCCTCGTCGATTTTGTCAAAGCGGAAGATCATGACGGCATTGTCGCCGCTTTGCTGAACGAATGCATACATGTATTCCACGTTGATTCCGTTGCGGGTCAGCAGGTCGAGGATGCCGTGGAGTCCGCCGGGACGGTCATTGACCAGGGCCGCGACAACGGGGGTCTTTTTGACCGTGAATCCGCTTTTTTTCAGCGTGCTTTCGGCTTTTTCGTTGTCGTCCACGATCAGCCGGAGCACACCAAAATCCGAGGTGTCCGCCAGAGACAGGGCCCGGATGTTCACCCCGGCATCCGACAGAATACCGGTTACCTCGGACAGCCTGCCCGCCTTGTTTTCCAGAAAAATGGATATCTGCTGTGCCTGCATAGGTTCCCTCCCTTGAAAGGATGTTGCGTTGCGCCGCCGTGTTGCCGGCTACAGTTTCCGGCGGTCGATCACCCGGGCGGCCTTGCCTTCGCTCCGGGCGATGGTCTTGGGTTCGGCGAGCTTGACGCTGGCCGACACGCCCAGGGTTTCCTTGATGTTGTTTTCGATGGTTGCGCTCAGGCGCTGAAGTTCCTTCACCTCGTCGGAAAACGCCGCATCGCTGATTTCGACCCGGACGGTCAGGGTGTCGAGGTTGTCCCTGCGGTCCACCTCGAGCTGGTAGTGGGGTTCCACGCCTTTGATTTCCATCAGTACGCTTTCGATCTGGGACGGAAACACATTGACACCCCGGATGATCAGCATGTCGTCGGTCCGGCCGCTCACCTTGTTCATCCGGGCCATGGTCCTCCCGCAGATGCACGGCTCCGGGTTGAGCGATGTGATGTCGCGGGTCCTGTAGCGGATCACCGGGAAGGCCTCCTTCGTGATGGAGGTGATGACCAGTTCGCCGGTTTCTCCCCAGGGAAGCGGCTGGCCGGTTTCCGGGTCGATGATTTCGGGGATGAAATGGTCTTCGAAAATGTGCAGCCCGTTTTGCGCCTCATGGCACTCAATCGATACGCCCGGCCCGATCACTTCGCTCAGCCCGTAGATATCGACCGCCTTGAGGTGAAGTTTTTCCTCGATTTCCCGCCGCATGCTTTCGGACCATGGCTCCGCGCCGAAGACGCCGAATCGGAAATTGAGATCCCGGAAGGATACGCCCATTTCCTCGGCCGCCTCGGCCAGGTGGAGGGAGTAGGAGGGTGTCGCCGTCAGGATGCTCGGTCCGAAGTCCTTCATGATGATCACCTGGCGGCGCGTGTTGCCGCCGGATACCGGTATGATCGAGGCGCCGAGCTTCTCGGCGCCGTAATGCACGCCCAGCCCGCCGGTGAAAAGTCCATAGCCGTAGGCGTTGTGGATGATGTCCCCGCGGGTCGCTCCGCCCGCGGAGAGGGCGCGTGCCATGAGCTCCGCCCACGTGTCGATGTCCCGGGCGGTATAGCCCACCACGGTGGGCTGGCCGGTGGTACCCGACGATGCGTGGATCCGGACAACATTGTCCATGGGAACGGCGAACATGTTGAAGGGATAGTTGTCCCTCAGGTCCTGCTTGGTGGTGAACGGCAGGCGCGAGAGGTCCGAAAGGGACCGGACGTCGCCGGGTTTGACGCCTGAGCCGTCAAGCTGATTTCTGTAGAACGGAACCGCGGCATAGGCGCGTGACAGCGTTGCCTGCAAGCGCCGGAGCTGGATCGATTCCAGGGCCTCCCGGGGCATGGTTTCGTATTCGATGTTGAAAATCATCCTTTTCGTCCTTTGCAGCTTTGGTGTACTTGAAACAAAAATGGCCGGGGGCGGGCGCCCCACGGCCATAAAAAAGAAAAACCACGGGCGACCCTTGCGTGTCTTCCCATGGCATTGTCATGATCCGGCTGGCAGATTGTTACCTGTCGTTTATGGTGCCGATCCGGCCGATGCATGGGAAGACCTCCTAAAAAAGAAGAAGTCCCCGAAATCCGCCGGGCGGGCTGGCAGTTTGCTCATGGCCTTGATTACCCGGTTAT
>SL_8KL_010_SEDDRAFT_10004605_pt1 | contig 11022 bp, 9 predicted proteins | sample SodLakKL_010_SED_4_FD_11160 | JGI IMG/M metagenome (IMG submission 11160) | reverse complement strand
GTAAGCCGGGGATGCGCCAAAGGCCTGGAAGAAATTGCCCAAAAGCCGGTGGATGTGATCAGCAACGGGTTTGATCCGGATGATTTCAGGGACTTACCTTCCTACAGCCACAATGCATTTTCCCTTACGCATATGGGTTCAATAAATGCCGACCGGAATCACAAGGCACTCTGGCAGGCATTAAGCCGCCTCAGGGATAACCTGGCCGCATTTCCTCACGACCTCAGACTGCGTTTCATTGGAAAGACCGATTTCTCAGTAAAAGAAAGCTTAAAAAAACACAACCTGCTGAGCCATGCAGAATTCATTGCCCCCCTCCCCCACCGGAAGGCACTCGAAAAGGCTGCTGACAGTGCCGTTTTACTGCTTCCCCTGAACAACACGCCAAATGCTGCGGGCATAACCACAGGCAAGCTATTTGAATACCTTGGCTTGCAAAGGCCCATCCTCTGCATTGGTCCTCCAGGTGGAGATGCGGCCCACATCATCCGGGAAACACAAAGTGGCCACAATGTTGACTTTGATGATCAGGAAGGGCTAAAAGATATCCTGTTGTCGTGGTATGAGCTGTTCCTGAAAGGAAAGCTCCAGGCAAACGCAACAGATACAGAAAAATACAGCAGGACCAGGCAAACGGAACAATTGGTGTCGTTGCTGGATCACAGGCAAGAGAAAACGCAAGTTCCCTGTGACCCCCCTTAGTACAAAATGCCTGAATATTGTGCAACGTTATTTTTTGTTTTCCAATATTTTTAGAAGTTCTTTAGGGTCTTGTCGATTGTCCCAAAAAGCTGTTATTATTATATTTTCTTCCGAAACTTTGTAATAAATGCTGAAATTTCCCAAAGAAGCGACTCTTACGTCCGTAAAATCGGTTGCTTTATAAATGAGGGGATTATCGGCAATTTGCTTTGTTCTTTCCGAAACCAATTTTACAAGTTTCTTTGAATAAGTATTGGATTTGTTTCTTTTAACCCAAAATTCTAAAACTCCAACGAATTGGAGATCAGCTGTTCTTGTCCAAATCACATTGCGTTCAGCCATTCCAGATTTCTTTTATCCATCGCTTCCTGGGAAATAAGCTTTCCACTTTTAATGTCATGTTCGCTTATTTCCAACATTATTTTTTGCTCTTTGGTCAATTCAACAATTTCAGATTCAGAGGAACTTGAAGAAATCAATTTGTCAAGTGCTTCTAGAAAGTCTCTGTTTTTTATGGATAGAATTTTGTCAATTAATCCATTTCGTATTTTATCAACTGTGGCCATTTTTGTTTGTTTTAAACACAAAGTTAGTCATTTTCTTCTTTTTTTCTGATGTTGCACAACGTTCCTTGCCACTAAATCACAGCATCATACTATAAAGAATCAGTCTCACCATGCTGAAACGTGTCAAAAAAACAATAAAACAAATTATTGTTAACATTTGAGGCTTATTTATATTGGTTATTGGCAAGAGAACTCATGGCATGTTGTTTTGAATCTCTTTTGTATATCGGAGCATTTTTAGCACAGGAATGAAAATTTGAAATCAATCAGAACGGGAAAAACACCGGAAGAAGGAATGTGGCAATAAGCCAGAAAATGACATTTAGGGGTGCACCTACCCGCATAAAGTCGGCAAAACGGTAATTTCCAACACCGTATATCATGGTATTGGTTTGATAGCCCACGGGAGTCATAAAACTGGAAGATGCTGCAAAGGTGATAGCCATCAGAAATGGTCGCGGGTCTACCTCCATTTGTATGGCTGCAGTGATGGCAATGGGCGCAAGTAGTACAGCACTCGCATTATTGCTCATCATTCCGGTAAGCACAGTGGTAATAAGGTATAGTGCAGACAAAATGGCCATTGGGCCAAGAGCACCTGCCATATCAATGATTGCATGGCTGATCATAGTTGCTGTGCCACTTTCATACATTGCGACCCCAAGACTTAAGGCCCCGGCCAGGAGAAAAATCACCTTCCAGTCGATCGCATTATACGCTTCATCCATTGAAATGCAACGAGTAAGCACCAGAAACATTGATCCGATGATCGCGGCCATCATGATTGGCAGAATTTCCAAAGAAGCCAGGGCAATCACGCCCACCAGGGTCAGCACTACCGTAAGCATTTTATCTTTGCGATATTCGGGAAGATCCACCTCAGAGACGATCAGGAAAGTATTCCTTCCCTGAAGTTCAAGCTGCTGCAGACTATGCAGCTGGTCTTTATCGGCTTCGATGAGCAAGGTATCGCCAGCTCGCAGCGTCGTGTTGACCACCTTTTCGCGCATGAGCTCGCCACGATGTCTTATGGCAAGCACCGTAGCCCCAAAACGCTGTCGAAATCCAAGCTCTTTTACCGTTTGACCTTCAAAAGGACTGTTCGGGGCAATAACCGCTTCCACAAACACGACCCTGTCGTCAATTTTTTTTGACGCTACTTCTGCTGCAGGTTTGAATTTGGCATCACTCTTCAGCACGATGCCTTCTTTTGCTTTCAAGGCTTTGATCTTTTCCACATTGCACCGTACCTTAAGCACGTCGCCCTCCTCAAGCACAAAATCCTTTGATGGCATAATGAATGTTTGTCCCTTGCGGTTAACCTCAGTAATATCAATATCCAGTTTCCGCACCAGTGGAGAGTTCACAATGGATTTGCCGGCTGAAGGTGCGTTAGGCAGCAACACGATCTCGGTCAGGTAATCTCCCATGCCAAACTTTTTCATCAAACCGTCGTCCATGCCCCGATTGGGGATCAAACGGATACCGACCGTCATCATGTAGATCAAGCCGACACCAAAAAAGATGAGTCCCATACGCGACAGTTCGAACATCGAAAAGGGCTCCAGGTCGTTGTCGGCGGCAATGCCGCTGACCAGGATGTTTGTCGAGGTCCCGATCAGGGTGCATACCCCTCCAAACATCGAAGCAAACGACAGGGGCATCAGCATCTTGGCTACATTCAGTTTAGACTTGGCCGCGGCACCAACGATTATTGGAATGAAGATGGCTACCACCGGCGTGTTGTTGATGAAAGCCGAAATGACTCCCACGGTGACCATCGTGACAAATATGCCCAGCCAGAAGTTATACTTGAAGAGTTCGGCAATCTTGTTACCGATGCTTACTACGGCACCGGACTTGAAAAGGGCGGCACTCAGGATGAACATGAAGGCCACCGTGATGGTAGCGGAATTACTGAACCCGGAAACTCCCTGAGAGGGAGTTATCACACCGGAAACCACCAGAACCGACATGGCCACGATGGCTACCACATCCACAGGATAACGCTCGGTGGCAAACATGATCACTGCACCCACGAGCACAATCAATACAACAATCACATCAAAAGACATCCGCAGCTGAATTGGTTTCGTTACAGCTGCTAAAAATACAAACTTCTATGGAATGCGCGGCAGTAAATTATTCAAACTTTAACCGATGCAGCAAATATTCACCGGAAATTTTCTTTATGAGGATGTGACAACGGTAATTGCCCCCCTCGCTGGTGGTAAGGCGACCACTTATAAAGACAGAGCCATCGCGCATCGGCCCCTGGTGTGTAATAAGAAAAGAAGAAGGAGTGTTTCGTGAAAAAAAATCACGAACGATCATCTCAGCGTGGGACTTGCTATACGTGCCCTCAGCACTGGGCGTGAACAGATCCACGTTGGAACCAAAAAAAGCTGACAAATCACGGGCGCGCCCGCCTTCAATGGCCTCAATGATGTCGTTTGCCACATCATCGGCATCATCCCTTAAAACAGCATGTGCATCAGGTAAAAGTCCTAAAAGGAAAACAAATGTCAATAGATGCAACAAATACATGTGGAATACCTTTCGGGTGATACAATCAAAGCCAATAACAGTTAACATATATTAACTGCAAAAATCAATCCAAAAACAAAGGTCAAGGCACAAATAACATCATATCGAAAAATCAGATCATAAACGGAATAGAAAAACTATCTTCGTCTCGGGGTTTGAGATTGGTGACCGGGAGATGGGAGATGGGAGCTGAGAGATGGGAGCCGGGAGATAGGAACTGGGAGATGGGAACTGGGAGATGGGAGGAAGAAGCAAACGCAGCACTTGGGCTGCGTACCGAAATATAAACACATGAAGATCACGGTATTATTCATCGGCAAAACAGACCAGGAATACCTTCGGGAAGGCATACAGGAGTTCGTGAAACGATTGAAGCGCCATGCCGACGTGCAGGTAATGGAAGCACCGGTGCAAAAAAAATGGAACAGCTTACCGGAAAAAGCCAGGAAAGACATGGAGGCGGATATTGTAATCAAACAGCATGATAAACATGATGTATGCGTCCTGCTGGATGAGCGCGGCAAGCAATTCACCTCAGCGGGATTCGCCACATTCCTGGCAGAGCTGATGAACCGCTCCACCAGGACCGTGATGTTCGTTGTGGGAGGGCCTTATGGCTTCAGTGAGAAACTGGAGAAGATACCTCACCAGAAACTCAGTCTTTCCCGTATGACCTTCTCACACCAGATGGTACGTCTATTCCTGGCTGAACAGCTATACCGCGCCTTCTCCATTATAAAAGGAGAACCCTATCATCATGGATGAGCATGTTCAGGTAATCACTGCAGCTCCCTGGCTATCACAATACTGGCAATGGTGCCGTCGGATACGGCCGTGGTGATCTGCCGGATCTGTTTACTGATAACGTCGCCTGCTGCAAAAATGCCGGGGAGGTTGGTACGCATCTCATGATCCACCTTAAGGTAACCCCATTCATCCGTCTCCAGCCCACCATCGATGCCGTCCAGGTTGGGCTTCATCCCCACAAAGACAAATATCCCATCGGTAACCAGCTCTTTCATTTCCCCGGTATTCAAATCTTCTGCCTTTACCATCATCTGATCACCCTGGCGATAAAACCCGCGGGGCTCATGACTGAACAGCACATTGATCTTCGGGTCGGCCATGGCACGCTCCTGGGCGGCACGGTTTGCCGTTAAATGCGGCAACTGCTGCACCATGGTTATTTTGGATGCAAACTTGGAGATGAACTCACTCTCTTCCACAGCCGTATTTCCGCCTCCGATGATCACTACCTCTTTGTCGTGAAAATACTTGGCATCGCAGGTTGCACAATAGGAAATGCCCTTGCCATAAAACTCCTTCTCCCCTTCCACATTCAGGTACCGGGGTGAAGCACCTGTGGAAATAAGGATTTTCTGGGCCCGGATGGTTTCATGGCCATCCACGAGAATCTCTTTCTTTTGCAGATCCACTTTGTCGATCTCTACTGCAACCTTCATCCTGGCGCCTGCAACCTTGGCCTGCTCCGCCATGTAGTGCGCAAGCATGAAGCCGGGCTGAGGATCAATAAATCCCGGGTAATTGCTTACCTGGTGCGTGGTAGAAACCTGCCCTCCGGGTAATAAGGGGTCCACAAGCAGGGTGTCCACTTTTGCCTGCGCCAGATAAATGGCTGCCGCCAATCCCCCGGGGCCAGCACCAAGGACCAGTGTTTCCGTTTCCGTTACTTTGGGCTCAATGGATGCGTGAATCTCCTTAACCCGCTCATCCGGAAGCAACGCATCAAGATTGCGCATGATGTCAGAACGTCGAATGCCACCGGTGAGCACATCCCCTACCTGCTCCCCGCCTTTAAAAAACAACAGCGTTGGAGAACCCTTCACCCCGAGCTTCTCAGCAAGCTCCCGGTTGCCCTGGCGAAACATCTTAATAAAATGTATGTCCCTGCCATAGAGTTTATCCAGTGCTTCAAACTTGGGCGCCAAGGCCTCACAGGGCGGACACTCCGAAGAATAAAAATCAAGCACTACCAATGAATGCTTATGTAGCTCTTTCTCAAATGCATCTTGTTGAATCTCGATCATAAATCATTAAATTTTAAATGGTTGTATGGGTTTTGACAACAACACGGGAAACATTATGCATGCTTTTTCAATAAATAAAGCAATCAGATTGCTTGTTATATGTTGTTATCTATATATTTACCTATGAGCTAACAAACTCTTTGCCAAATTAACATTGGTGACATTGTGTCAATAATATGGCAAATATACATCAAGACTGCCAGTAATTATCCACCTATTTTGGCAGCTTTTATGCATTTATATAAATATTTATTTTGTCGTTTTTTAAAAATATGTTTAAATTTACGTTAAAGAAAGTCTTATCAAAGGTCAAAATATGATTCAGAAAATACTGATTGCCAATCGCGGCGAGATTGCGGTACGTATCATACGTTCATGCCGGGAGCTGGGCATTGTCACAGTGGCAGTATATTCCGACGCAGACCGTTGTGCTTTGCATGTACTCTATGCCGATGAAGCCTGGCATATAGGTCCATCCCCTTCCATAGAATCGTATCTTAACATGGGAAACATTATCCGGGCAGCCCGGGAAAGTGGCGCCGATGCCATCCACCCGGGTTATGGCTTTTTATCGGAAAATCCTGACTTCCCAAAGCATTGTGAAGAGGCAGGCATAATTTTTATTGGCCCGTCACCGCATGCCATTTCCACGATGGGTGATAAGATCAGGGCGCGTAAAACCATGATGGAGGCGCGTGTTCCGGTCGTACCGGGCACAGATAAAGCAATCTCGTCGGAGCAGGAGGCTGTGGATGTTATTGATAAGATAGGGCTTCCGGTGATGATCAAGGCTTCAGCGGGCGGCGGAGGTAAGGGCATGAGGCTGGTAAAAGATAAGGCAGGGATCACTCCTGCCTTGCGGGCAGCCCGCTCCGAAGCAAAAACTGCATTTGGGAATGACGCTGTCTTCATCGAGAAATATATTGAGTCGCCCCACCACATTGAGTTCCAGATCCTGGCCGACAAACACGGGAATGTAGTGCATCTTTTTGAGCGCGAATGTTCCGTTCAGCGTCGCCACCAGAAGATCATCGAAGAAACACCCTCTCCCATCCTCACAGAGGAACGACGTCATCAGATGGGTGAAGCAGCTGTCGCCGCGGCCCGTGCTGTAAATTATGAAGGTGCCGGAACGATTGAGTTCATCGTAGACAAAGACCTGAACTACTACTTCCTGGAGATGAATACCCGTCTGCAGGTGGAGCATCCCATCACCGAAAGGGTGGTTGGCGTAGACCTGGTCAAGGAACAGATACATATTGCCAACGGGCTGCCACTGACATATCGGCAGGATGAGCTCAAACAGCAGGGGCATGCCATCGAATGCAGGGTATACGCAGAAGACCCGCAAAACAATTTCATGCCGGCCCCCGGACGGGTCACGCATATCGACATTCCCTACGGCGTAGGCGTCAGGGTCGATGGCTCCATCTATGAGGGCTTTGAGGTGCCTCTGTATTATGACCCCCTTATCGCCAAACTGATCGTATGGGGAAAAGACCGCACCGAGGCACTGGAGCGCAGCAGACGTGCGTTGCAGGAGTTCAAGATCACCGGCGTGAAGAACAACCTTCGCTTCCTGGAGCGCATCATACAAGCCAAAGGTTTTGTTGAAGGAGACTATACCACCCATTTTATTGATGAGAACGAGGATATACTCATGAAGGATGAAGCCTGCGACCAACACTGTGAAGACATAGTCATGATCTCAGCCCTGATGGAGTACCTGCGCAAGATTCAAAAAGCAAGCCCCAAAGAGATGACAGCCCTCAAAAATAACTGGAAAGATTACAGCAGGGTGCGCAGTGTGCTTAAACTCTGATATCAGCCTCTTTAGTCTCACCGGTAAAAGCATTCCCAAACGAAGAAAACTAAAAGATAAGCCTGAAGTATGTCCTACGAAGTAAAGCTCAAAGACCGCACGGCAAAAATTGATGTAATCAGCCACAACGGCAACAAACTGCTTGTTTCGGTTGACGGCAAAGAATATGCCCTGGATTTTGTCCGGATCAGCAAGGGCAGCTATTCCATCATCTATGAAAACCGGTCATATAACGTGGAGTTAATTCCCGTTAATGGCATCAAAAAATACAATGTCAATACCACAAAACACAGTTTTGAAGTGGAGATCATTGATGCAGAGTCCAAGTACCTGGCCAGCCGCCGCGAGAGTGAAGAGGAGGCGGATTCAGTGATCAGCTCACCTATCCCCGGCAAGATAGTAAAGCTCTACGTGAAGGAAGGAGACCGGGTGGAAGAGGGACAAACCCTTGTTGTGATCTCCGCCATGAAGATGGAAAGCGAGTTCAGGGCTTCAGGCAAGGGTGTCGTCACGGCAGTAAACGCGCAGGAAGGGGATAGTGTGGATGCCCGGCAGGATATTATTCATATCGACTACGCCTGATGCCTTCATAAGCCGCCTTGACACAAGCCAGAAACAAATATAATTCGCGGGCAAAACGGCTGTTCAGCTTGATCATCTTTAAAGTGGTGCATAATACATCCGCGGTTATCAGCGTTGCGAAGCATCCGCGTCATCTGCGTTCCAAAAAATCATCAAACACAATTTAAACACATGGAAAATCACACGTCAAAAGATAAATACGAAGATCTGGACAAGCGCCACCGGCAGGCCGAAATGGGTGGCGGATCCGAGCGTATCGCAAAGATCCATGAATCAGGTCGTAAGACAGCAAGAGAGCGCATAGCGCAGCTGATGGACCCTGAGACCTTTGTGGAGGTCGACAAGCTCGTAGTGCATCGCAACCATGAGTTTGGCATGGACAAGCAGCGTATCCCCGGTGATGGGATGGTGACCGGCTACGGCAAGGTAGACGGCCGGCTCGTATATGTTTTTGCCCAGGACTTCACTGTTTTTGGAGGCTCTTTAAGCCGTGCCAATGCTGACAAGATCATCAAGGTACAGGATCTGGCCATGAAGATGGGAGCCCCCCTGATTGGCCTGAATGACAGCGGGGGCGCCCGTATCCAGGAAGGCGTGGAGAGCCTGGCCGGGTACGCAGACATCTTCATGCGAAATGTCCGCGCCAGCGGAGTCATCCCACAGATATCCGCCATCCTCGGGCCCTGTGCCGGAGGTGCCGTCTACTCCCCTGCCCTCACCGATTTCATCTTTATGACCAAAGCAACAAGCTATATGTTCGTGACCGGTCCGGATGTGATCAAAACGGTTACCCATGAAGAGGTAACCAAGAACGAGCTGGGTGGGGCCACCACCCACAACAGCAAGAGCGGAGTGGCCCATTTCCGTGCCGGGGATGATGAGCAAGCCATGATGATGGTCAGGGAGCTGCTAAGCTTTCTGCCTTCCAACAACATGGAGGATCCGCCGGTGAAGCCCTGCACCGATTCAGCCCACCGTACCGACGAGAAGCTGCAGACCCTGATACCAGACAATCCAAANAAGCCATACGACATAAAAGAGATCATCTACAGCGTGGTAGACGACCATCACTTTTTTGAGGTGCAACCGGACTACGCCCGCAATGTAACCATCGGTTTCGGGCGTCTGAACGGAAAACCCGTGGGGTTTGTTGCCAACCAGCCTGCCGCGCTTGCCGGTGTGCTGGATATCAACGCTTCCAACAAAGCAGCACGCTTTGTCAGGTTTTGCGACGCTTTTAATATCCCCCTGGTGACATTTACAGATGTACCCGGCTTCCTCCCTGGTGTCGACCAGGAGCATGGCGGCATTATCAAGCATGGCGCCAAGCTTATCTATGCCTATGCCGAAGCCACCGTGCCCAAAATTAATGTCATCACGCGTAAAGCCTACGGTGGCGCATACTGTGTGATGTCCAGCAAGCAGCTGGGCGGAGATGTAAACTACGCCTATGCCGGAGCCGAGATCGCCGTAATGGGGCCGGAGGGTGCCGTAAGTATCCTCTACCGAAATAAACTCAACGAGGAAGAAAAGGCAAAAGCCGTTACCGACTATCGGGAGAAGTTCTGCACGCCATACAAAGCTGCCGGCCTGGGCTACCTCGACGAGGTGATCCATCCGCGCAACACCCGGCTGAAACTCATCCAGGCACTGGAGATGACCGAAAACAAAAGAGAGAACCTGCCTCCGAAAAAGCACGGAAACCTGCCGTTATGAGCAAATAAATAATGTGAGTCAATGGCTGCTGCCTGACACGTTGATCTGGCTATATATTCGGATATATTGAACCCATCGCCCGAAAACGTTGTTTACTTAACTAATAATAAGCTGTTCTTCAGCTTCAAAAATTAAGTAAGAACGTTAAAAAGCCCACTTTGGAAGAGCTACTCAGGATATTACTCTATTTTGATGTATTCTCTTATCCGCTCACCGCAGATGAGTTGTTTCATTATGCAAACATTAATGGACGGCAGAAAGAAGCGCTGGAAAAAGAACTGCAGGATCTTGCACAGGAAGGACTGATAAATAATAAGGATGGCTTTTTCTCTATTGGAGACAAGAAAGATGCGGTCAGGCAACGTATAGAAGGAAATAAACGTGCAGTAAAGCGCCTGAAAACAGCGCGCCGCTACTCCAGGATCATCGCATCCTTTCCTTTTGTCAGGGGCGTCTATTTATCGGGCTCCATTTCAAAAGGGTATGCAACGCCTGATGACGACATAGACTATTTCATCGTTACCCACCCCGGGCGTTTGTGGCTTACGCGTTCCCTCTTGATTTTATTCAAAAAAATATTCCTTGGTAATTCCTACCGCAATTTTTGTATCAACTATTTTGTAGACACCAACCACCTGGCCATCGACCAACAAAACAGATTCACTGCGACAGAGGTCGCCTTTTTGCTTCCCACATATAATGGGGCGGTTCATAAAGATATTCTACAGGCTAATTCATGGATAAAACGCTATTATCCAATCTTTTCCCAAAACGGGGAATACCTCACGAAAAGCTTTCCCGCGGTAAAAGGCTGGGTGGAAAGATTATTGAATAACGGCATAGGCACGGCACTTGACAGCCGGCTTTACAGCATGTCAAAAAAGATCATTCGCAAAAAACACAATCACATGGACGAAGGGCAGTTTGCCAGCTGTTTCAGTATCAAGCCCCATGAACTGAAATATCTGCCTAACCGCCAGCAATACCGTATCATGAAAGCATACTACAGGAAGCTCGCCAGCTTTGAACTGCAAAGCGG
>SL_8KL_010_SEDDRAFT_10004604_pt1 | contig 11025 bp, 5 predicted proteins | sample SodLakKL_010_SED_4_FD_11160 | JGI IMG/M metagenome (IMG submission 11160) | reverse complement strand
AGCAGAGCAGCAGATAACTATAATTAAGTTTATCTGCTGCTCTTATTTTTTAATTTGGTAATTATCTGATTTTGTGATAATAATTTCTGCATAAATTTTATTTTTTAAGCTCTCACCACCCTGGATTTTCTCCAGGCCGTAAATCCTNAAATAGCAGTTATTCAGTGTCCCGAGGATCACCCCACCTTTGATCTCCCCAATGAAGAGGTCGTTAACAGGTTAATCGACCATGGAGTGGAAGTTTTTCGCAATGATAAACACGGCCATATATTAATTACAAGTGATGGAGAAAGCTACTCTGTTAAGCACAATAGATAAACAATCCCTGTTTNTGATATTTATCAATTTTACCAGGTAATATTACGCCAGAGGATTTTTATTTTTTCTTCTCAAGTTTACAATTTATCACTTCATTTTTTCGTGTTATGTGCCCCTAAATATCTCCTGATATTAGGGGTTTTTGTTATCATTACATGATTATTCTGTTTTTTGAGATGGTAATATCGGTTTCTCTATGGCTATACGGATTTTTTGTTTTTAAGGATAAACAGAAATATGACTGAAATAAGACTGGGATCTATGTGAAATATGACTATAATTGACAAAATATATTGTATAATATAAATAATAACAAAATTATTCAATATATATTACATAGTAATTTTTCTATTAAAAATTATTATAAAATAATATGATTATCCAATATCAAATGCCTGTATTTTATTATACAAAATCTCACATGAAAGTGAGGAGGGATTATGTCTAATCACAGAAAAGTAATATTCAAGATTACTGTTTTATTGGTTAGTGTCTTTCTAATGGCCATGTTCATGCCAGGTTGTGACACAGGAGATGGCGTAACACCTGAGGGGACTGATTATACTCTTATTATTGGAGTGGAAGGTAATGGTAGTGTCGATCCCGCAGAGGGGACCCATACATTTGCAGAAGATACTCTGGTTAGCCTCAAGGTACAACCGGATGCCGGCTGGCTGTTTGAGGACTGGAAAGGTCAGGATGCCGCTGATGTGGTAGAAGAAAATGGCGATTATAAAATTAGCATGGATGGAAACAAGGAAATTACTGCCAGATTTGTCCAGGATACTGCAGCAGAAAACGGTGATGAATATAATATTTCTGGATATGTCTTTGCTCAGGATGATCAACCAATAGAGGGTATTGAAATAACCTTCAGTAGAGATTTCACTTCGGTAGAAACAGATGAATCAGGTTACTGGGAAAAGCATGGTCTCCAGGGAACTGTTGAAGTATCTGCAGAATATCAAAATTATAGCTTTAGTCCTGGTTTGATAGAAGTTAATGCACCAAGGGATAATGTTAACTTTGTGGGTATAGAGCTTGAAGAATGGCAGGAAGGAATAGTTTTATTTGATAAAGCAAAAATCTTTACGGAGTCTGAAGCAGATAATATCGAGCAGGTTTCTCCTGCACGAAATGAATTAACACTTACCGAAAAAACTACTTTTGCATCTCAGCTTCAGGTTGGAGATATTATCATTGTTGACCAGCCTGTCCCCAATGCTGAGCATGGTTTGCTAAAGAGGATTACTTCTATAAGTGCTGATGGCAGAACATTGGGTCTGGTTCCTGCCACTCTGGCAGAAGTAATTAAAGAAGGAGATATCTCAATCGACAGAACTTTTACCTTTGATGAAATGATAGCAAGCATCGAAACAGCAGAGGATATTAGAGTACTGGAAGTTGACAGAGAAGCAAAAATACTTTTCTTTGAAAGAGATTTTGATCGTGATATTTTTGGAGAAAATGGTACAATTTCTGGTCATATTAAATTTTACCACGATTCGGAATTTAGTTTAGATTTAAATTATGCCTGGTTTGTTCCTGTTGGAATTGATGAGATAATCATGTTATTTTCTGCTGGAATAGATACCGCGGTAGAAATTGAAGTAGATGTAGAATCTAGTGTTGAATGGGATGGACAATTTGTAATTTTGAACACACCTCTGGTTCCACCTCCTGGCATTCCTATATTTTTATGCGTTAACATTAATCCTTATTTGAAGCTAGTAGCAGGTGCTGAAGCAGAAGTAGCTGCAAAATTTGGGGCTGGTGTAGGTTTTGAACGAGGATTTGAAATGGGGATTAGAAAAGAGTCAGGAGATGATTGGAGTAATATTGGTGTTCTTGGTTTAACCGGGGAGGGAGCCTATGTAAATGAACCTACTTTAACCGGTCGAGCGGCAGCAAGTTTTTATACCGGACTTGAACTTGATCTGATGGTGGGAGTAAGTTATGTTTTAGAAGGTGGACTTTCAGCAGGTGCCTATGGCAACCTGGAGGCTGAGGCAGAAATGCAGTTGCTGCCAGAATGGATCTGGCATTACGATCTCGACTTCTTCATTGATGCCCGGCTTGCTGCTCAACTAAATATTCTTCGTCTGGCTAGCCCATCCTATGAATTCCCGCGTTCAGATTTATACCGCACCTCACTGGCCTATGGTATATCAGGCCAGGTGTTAGATGAAGATGGAGTTGGATTAAGCAATGTTGATATTGAGTTCTCTAGAGGATTTTCAAGTGTGACGACCAATGAAGATGGAAAATGGAGCAAGCACTTATTAAATGGAGAAGTAACCATTACTCCCGAAAAAGATCTTTATAACTTTGAACCTGCCCAGAGAACTGTTTCAGGTTCAGCAAGCAGTATTAATTTTGAGGCTGAAAGCCTGCTTTATGATATCTCAGGTCGGGTTGTTGATGGTTCGGGTACAGGGGTATCTGGCGTGGTAATAGACTTCACTGGAGGCTTTTCTAGTGTCACCACAGATGGAAATGGAAATTGGAGTAAAGAAGATCTTCATGGAGATGTAACAATAACTCCAGTTAAATCTGGATATACTTTTTCCCCGGCCAGAAAGAATGTTTCGGAGGCAGACCATGAAGTAAATTTTACTGCTATAGATTTAGTTATTGATTACCAGATTGAAATGGCTAAATATCCCGTCACAGATGTGGATTATCATCCAAGAGATCCATTTTTAACAGATAAGCCTGTTGTAAATATAACTTTACACGATGCCTTTGAATATTGTAACCAGCTAAGCCGCAATGCAGGACTTGAAGAAGCTTATATTTTTGAGGAATGGGTGGGAGATGCATATTTTCCCCGCTGGACTGGTGGTAGTCCTGAATCTGAGGGATACAGGATTCCCTTTGCTCATGAATGGGAATATATTGCCCGGGGTGGAGAAATTGGTGAAGATACCAGATATGCTGGAAGCGATGATTTGGATGAGGTAGCCTGGCATAGATTTAATTCGGGAAAAATTCCAGAAAGACAGCCTGTAGGGGGAAAACTCCCAAATGAACTGGGTATCCATGATATGAATGGTAATGTCAGAGAATGGGTATTACCATCAGAATATATCACTGGAGAAATTTATATATGGTACCCTTTGCACAAGGGAGGCAGTTTTAATGATCTTCCTACATCTGGGCTTTTTGAACTGGACTATATCTCTCCTATGCCCTCTATGGAAAATTCACACCCACAAGATAGACCAGTATTTACCTTAAAAAATTCATATACTGGATTCCGGGTTATCAGGACAGTTACGGGGAAAGAGTAACAATCTCTTAAAATTTTTTCTTAAAATAGGTCTGGCTTAATGCAGAATAGTTTGCTGAGAAATTAATTAAATTTATAGTAAATTCTTCAGGCAGCTGTGTTCTTAATCATTTCTCAAGGAGGGTACTGTTATGATAAAAAAATATAAAAATTTGTTTATCATGTTAATGATTGCCTCAATGGTTGTATTTCTTTTTACAGCCTGTGATGGAGGGGTAGGTCCAAGATTTTCTGATGATCCTGTGGAATACAGTTTGACGATCCAAAGTGATGGTGATGGTGAAGTTGTTCCTTCAGTTGGAGTCCATCGTTTTGAAGAAAACACAGTAGTTAATCTAGAAGCTATTCCCGATGCTGGCTGGGAATTCAGCCACTGGGTAGGGCCTGTATCTGTAAGTGATAATGCTATAACATCTGTTGTTATGACAGCTAATAGAACAGTAAAAGCATTTTTTGTTCCAGAAGGCACAGTTGCCAGGGTGACACTCACAATAGAAATAGAAGGCAATGGTTCTGTTATTCCCGAAGCAGGAAGTCATGATTATGACCTAGGTGAAGAGGTAGAAATTGAAGCTATTCCTGATACCGGCTGGTCATTCAGTTACTGGGAAGGAGATGAAGTCAGCGATTCCCAAAGTCCTGTCACAACCATTCAAATGGATGGGGATAAAACCGTAAAAGCAGTATTTTCAGAGATTGATTTAAAAGTTGTTGAAATCGATTCAGGTATTAGCTCTGCAACAACCTGGGAAAGCAATACAATATATGTTATAAGCAGTAATATAAGTGTAACTGCTATTTTAACAATTGAACCTGGCACAATAATTAAATTTGGACAAGGGAGATATATGACTATAAGTTCTACCGGGGGCTTAAGAGCTGAAGGGACAGCTTCTCAACCAATTATTTTCACTTCATTGTTAGATGATAAACATGGTGGTGACACAAATCAAGACGGTGATTTAACTTCTCCAGCTGCAGGAGACTGGGCCTATATAAGAATCTCCGGAACAGCAAATATCGATCATTGCAGATTTTATTACGGGGGAAGCAGCAGCCTAGATAGCACACTCTATATTGATGGCACAGCAGCAGTGAGAAATTCTGTTTTTGCTTACAACCGGGGCGACAGTTATGGAACCATAGATGCCCGCTCAGGAGCTACAATTGAAAATAATATTTTTTATAGCAATGTTAAGCCCATCAGATTGAATCCCTCTTTATCACTGGATGATAGCAATATATTCCATAACCCGGCCGATCCTTCAGAGAGAAATCAATTTGATGGAATTTTCATTTATGGTTCATCTCTTTCCAGTGATGTCACCTGGGAAGAAACAGAGATTGCCTTTGTTATCAGCAGTCACAATTTAACAGTAAGCGTGGATTATAAATTAACCATTGAAGAAGGGGTTACAGTTAAGGTGGATAACCGTTATATTATTGTTAACGGCAGATTGGATATTAAGGGTTCAGAAGAAAAACCGGTTGTGTTTACATCCTATAAGGATGACAATTTTGCTGGCGACAGCAATGGTGATGGAGACTTTACTTCTCCTGAACCTGGAGACTGGAGTTATATTCGAGTTAATGGATCAGCAAATGTTGAATACACTAAATTTTATTATGGGGGAGGCAGCAGCCTAGATTGCACACTCTATATTGATGGTACAGCAGCAGTGAGAAATTCTGTTTTTGCTTACAACCGGGGGGACAGTTATGGAACCATAGATGCCCGCTCAGGAGCTACAATTGAAAATAATATTTTTTATAGCAATGTAAAGCCTATCAATTTGAATCCTTCTTTATCACTGGATGATAGCAATATATTCCATAACCCGGCTGATCCTTCAGAGAGAAATCAATTCGAAGGTATTTTTATTTATGGCTCATCTGTTTCCAGTGATGTCACCTGGGAAGAAACAGAGATTGCCTTTGTTATCAGCAGTCACAATTTAACAATAGGCGAAGATTATAAACTTGTTCTGGGAGATAATGTAATTTTAAAATTTAATGATCGGACCCTATATCACAATAATAATATTGAAAATTATAATGGCGATGGTGTTTTCTTCACTTCCTATAAAGATGATTCGCGGGGTGGAGACTCTAATGGAGATGGAGATTTTTCTTCTCCAGCAGTAGGAGACTGGTTTGGCATATATAATAATGCTGCCAGCCCTCGTTATTATGAATCCTGGTCAAACATTCTCTATGCAGGCAACCCTTAAAGTCATAATAAAGCCTTAAAAAAGTTAAACTTGGAGTGTAATTCATAAATTTTTCTAAAACTTTAAGTTGTCCCGAGTTGGATTTTATCTAATGGCAGTTTTAATTTATTCTTATAAACAGACCTCTTTCTTTGAGGTCTGTTTTTTTTATTGATATTTATGAAAAGATTATAAAGAAAAGATAATAACATAAATGCATTAAAAAAATTACAGTACTTAAAACAATTTGACAGGGAAGCTCTTTTTATTAATGCTTAAAACTATATTCAACCTCATTTAACAGCTATCCTGATGTGTATTTTACATTGAGGTATAGTAAGGAAACAAAAAAATAAATATGCTAACTATAAGACAGGGTGATATATTATGGAGTATGTGTTATAATTTATCTAGAAATTGAAAAAATATTTTTACTTATGCTATAGAAAAATAGAATATTAAGGTTAAAAATTTTATCCAAATAAGAATTGGAGGAAATTGACTTGCAATCATGTAGAAAAGCAATAAAGCTGACAATATTAATTGTGATATTTTTCTTTTCACTGATTTTTCTTGCTTCCTGTGATATGATATCCTCGGACTTTTATACCCTGGAGATAATAACTGATCAAAGAGGATATGTTGTTGTTGAAGGGCTGGATGCCGAAACCGGAGAAGATATTGTGAAAATAGAATCCAGTGATAGTTTCTGTCTGGAAAAAAATGCAATTGTTGAAATAACGGCATACCCTTTTGAGGATTATCAATTTTCCCGCTGGGAAATTAATGGTGAGAAAATATGGAATCAGGAGAGATATTCGCTGAAAATGACCGGGGATAAAACAGTCCATGCCTATTTCGGTCATGCTGATTCAGCTGAAATAACAGCTGAAATATCTTTAAAGCACAGTTTCCCTGCTTCACCGCTGGATAATTTTCACACTCTTGAACTGCCTCCTTTAGAAACTGCAAGTCTCGATATTTTCTCTGCTGAGAGCAAAAAGCAGCAGCCCGAGAAAGAGCCCGAGGAAATTATAGTTGGATTTTTCCGGGATGTAAACCTTGCTGAGCAGATTGATTCATTAGAAGCAGAAGGATATCAGCTAATTGACAGCAGCAGGGAGGGGAATTTTGTTACTATCAGACTGCCTGAGGCTGCTGTAGAAAGCTATGAGGAGCAGGCTAAATTTTTCGATAAGTTTAAAAACCGTTCCGAAGTTCGTTATGTTGAGTCAAATCAAAGTTATCAACTTCTGTCAATAACCTACCCTGATGATACCTATTATAGTTATCAATGGAACTATCCCCAGATTCGGCTGCCTCAGGCCTGGAATTCAGTCACTGGCTCAGCAGATGTCAGAGTTGCTGTTCTTGATACAGGTGTTAACAGCAGCCACCCTGATCTGCATGGCAGGGTTGATGAATCAGACGGTTATAATGTAGTGGCTGAAAATAGTGATTACTTTGATGATATAGGACATGGCACTCATGTAGCTGGCATTATTGCTGCTGCTACAGATAACAACCAGGGGGTGGCTGGTGTGCTCTGGAATAGCAGCATAATTCCGGTGAAAGTCATGGAAAATGGCAGTGGAACCTGGAGCAACATAGCTGATGGTATTTATTATGCTTCCGGTCTACAGGATCCTGAGATTTCACAGCCTGTTGACATTATTAATCTTTCACTTGGAGGGCCCAATAAATCACAGGCTGTTAAGGATGCTGTTCAGGCAGCCCGGGAAGAGGGGGTTATCCTGGTTGCATCCGCTGGAAATTCCGGTGACGAAGGTTTATTATATCCCGCAAAATTTGAGGGAGTTATATCAGTAGGAGCAGTTGATTATAATTATCCTGAGGAACCAAACCTGGCTGATTACTCAAATTACAGCCCGGATCTGGATATACTGGCTCCGGGGGGAGATAAAACTGTAGACAGCAGCAATCGAGGCAAGAATGATGGCATTTTAAGTACTTTTTCAGATGACATTGATTCCTATGGTTATGAATTTATGGAAGGAACTTCAATGTCCGCTCCTCATATCTCTGGTGTGATTGGTCTGATGCTTGCTAATGGGATTCCCCGGGATGATGAAATAATATTGAATATCTTACAGAAAACCAGCATTAAATTAGAAAATATTCCTGAAAATATTGATATAGGAGAGGCCGGATTGGTTAATGCTTACTGGGCTTTACATCAACCAGACAGGATTAATGTTGTTTTAAAGCGCAAATCTGCTGGTTATTTTCAGGATTATCAAACCATAGAAATTCCTCTAGAAGGCGGATCACTCAGTTTCTCTGACCTTCCCTCCGGTGAATATCAACTCCAGGCTCACCTGGATGTTCAGTCTACTGAAATTCTAGACCCTGGTGATTATTATATTGAGTCCGACATATTTCTGGTTGAAGCTGATGAAACTAAAGAAATCAATCTTCAGCTCAGGGAAACGGAATAAATTCATGATAGCAAAATATGATTATAAAAACATTTCATATGTTATTTGATGATATATATGTTATAATTACAATATAGATACTCAAGAAAAGGAGTTGATAGCTGATGAGAAAAAGTTCTTTGTTGATGAAAAAGTCTTTAATGATATTAAGTCTGGTGCTTTTATTTGTTTTTCTGGCCGGCACAGCTAATGTAGCAGCTGATAGAATTGCTGTTATTGGATTCGAATCGGCTGACTCAGACTGGATAGCCAATAGTGAAAAAGAAGAAGAGCTGCTGGAGGAGATCGCCTGGCTGTTAAATGATGAATTGAAAGAGATTGATGGTTATACTGTTTTAGATCGGGATAGAATGCTGAGGATTCTTGACCAGACCAGATATTCTCAGGGTAACAGACCTTCCCATTCTATTATTAATCAGCTGAGAAATGAAATCAACGCCGATTATTTTATATATGGTACTCTTGAGGAAGTAGCTGTTCGCAAAATTGATGAATTTAGATTTGGCCCCATAGAATACACTGAAATTGAAGTCACTGTAGATTTAAGCATAGAAATGATTAATGCCCGAACAGCCCGGACTTCCGAAAGTTTTTCCGGCAGCGGCTCTGCTAGAGACACAGGTATCAATCTTGTTGACTCCCGGGGAGACAGAATTAGATTAAATTTGTCTGCTGATGATAGAGCCCTCAATACAGCCATCGAAAGAGCAGTTGATAGTTTAATAGCCAGTATAACCGGAGAAGAAGAGCCTCAACCCGAAACCAGAACAGTGGAAGCAGAGATTGTTTCTATTGTTAGAGATAAACTAGTAATTAATAAAGGTGAAAGAGACGGACTTGAAGTTGGACAAACTGGAGAAATCATTCGTTATAGAGATAACGGCTCTAATCGTTCTCAATTAGTCATAATTGGTGAAGCAGAAGTCGTAGAATTGGACCAAAACAGTGCAATCCTGGAAACTATTTATTTAAATCAAAGCCCAGATGTTGGTGATTTTTTCAATGTTACAATTGAAGATGATGAAACTGCACAAAGGCCAACTGATGACCCAATTGAAGTTCTTGAAATAAGAGATTTTATGATTGAAATAACAGAAGCAATTCTAGTGAATGATAGAGTTACCATTAGAGGAGTAGCTTATGCTAAAACCGACAATGCGGAATTAGAGATTATACTTGGCAATCGAGATTTTTATGATCACCAAGGAAATAGAAGGGATATGTCAGGTAGAAGAGTTACAATTGGAGATTGGACAAATTCATCAGCTACTTCAGCTTCAATTTCAGAAAATATTCGTAGAGATCAACCTAAAAATATCAGCTGGAGTTTTACCGGGGTTCCTACGGAAGCGGATAAATTAGCTAGAATTGATCTCTGGTTAAAAACTTCTTATGAAGGTGAAATATCCATTAACCTCAGAGATCTTGAATTAACTCGCTAAATATATTTATTATTAAACAATTTTATTAAACAGTCCTCTCACAGATAAGTTTAAATTATACTACTTTCATTTTTTCGTTCCAGTATTGATCATATTAAACAAAGTATATAATAATTCTGGCTGAAATTTTAAAATCTATGTATGGAAGAATTATAAAAAAATTAAATTTAGTTTTAGGTAAGGTTACTAAAATGACCTTTATTTAATAGCTATTTCCAATAAATTTTATTAACTATTTTATAGTAAGAATCAAATCTAAATCTATAAAACTCGTTGAAAACTAATTTCCTTAATTACCATTATCAAAAAATTTAACTTGATTAAGATTTATGAAAGGAGGTTTTTATGAAAATCAGAAAAAAGCATTTATCTTTTCTAGTAATTGTTACATTTATTTTACTGCTAGCCACTGCTTGTGGTACTACCAGAACTAGACCAATAAATTACAATCTTAATTTGGAAGTTGCTGGGGAAGGAGCGATTAGAGAAAGTGGTGGTGAGATAATTACAGCAACAGAAACAACAATTTCTTTGAGTAGAAATTCTATTATAGAGATTGAAGCAGAAGCTTTTGCTGGTTCAGATTTTCTTTTCTGGACTGGAGATATTGGCAACAATATTATGGATGTTGAGCAATCAGTATTAATAAACAGGAATAAAGAAGTTATTGCAGTATTTGGAAATTCTGATGAAATTTTTATGTCTGGTTATATCACGGAATCCTGGGGTAGTACTGATATTATTGGTTACTGGAAAGCTTTAACAGAAGACCCTAAATTAGAGGTTTATTTAAGAAGAACTATTGGAAATGAGGAAGAATATCGTTATATTTTTGATGAAGGAGATACAGAAGAGGGCAGAATCGTCTACCACCAACCAGATCTTGCAAATTCTGAGTATATTGCTGCCTTGATTAGAGTTGAGGAGAGCAACATATTGGAAACAGGGGAAGAATCTAAGTATCTTTTTATATACATTGACCTTAGTGGCTTTACTGCTTTAGTAAAAGAATATTCTCCATCTACTGATGAAATTTATCAAGATTTGCTTGATTTAGATGAGGAAGAATTTATTGAGGAAATTAAAAAATTAATTAAAGAAAATAGAAATGAAGATATAATTTTAGGAAATACAGTTAATATTTTTGATCATGATTTTTGATTTTAGTAAATCAGAACCGTTAATATTATCTTCCCTATACTATGAAAGGAGCCCCCAATTTGCCTCACGAAAAGCCCTGGCAGAACTGGCTGGAAATCCTGCGAGCTTTTTCCTGGCCGGCTTCTCTCATTTCCCTTGCTCTG
>SL_8KL_010_SEDDRAFT_10004601_pt1 | contig 11029 bp, 12 predicted proteins | sample SodLakKL_010_SED_4_FD_11160 | JGI IMG/M metagenome (IMG submission 11160) | reverse complement strand
CTGGAATCTAGCAGCAACCACCGTCACATTGTCCCTGGGGGCTTGGATCACTGATTGAAAAACCGCCTCTTGGGCCATCATGAAAATCAATCATCTTTCCATCAAGGTAACCTGCAATATCTTTGTCGAAAACAAACTTGACTGGTCCTGCTTCTTCTACAATATCTTTATCTTCCTGAACCGACTCATCCAGAGTCAGGCCGTACTTAGGGCCACCTCAGCCAACTCCACTCACATAAATACGAACATGTGCATCGTTGATTTTTTCTTCACTGGCCAACACTTCATTAATTTTTTCCTGGGCTGCATTTGTCACTTGCAACATTTAAAACACCTCCTTCATTTAGCCATCAAATTATTCTGCCTGTATTATAACAAAATCAGGCTTAGAAAAGAACCTTTACAATGTCTGCTGCTTCTTCACTGGCAATACGGTAATGAACCTCGGTTCCTTTTCGCTCACAGCTGATTATGCCCATATCCCGCAACCGACCTAGATGCTGTGACACTGTCGACTGTGATAGTTTCAAGCAATTTTGCATTGCAGAAACATTACACTCTTCGCGCTGCAAAAGCTCACGAACTATACATAGTCTAACCGGGTTGGAAAGCGCTTTCAGTAGAGCTGCTTTTTCCCTGATTATTTTCATTTCTTCTATTAGATCCATTAAGGTTCCCTCCTACTGACATTATTATATCATAATATTATAATAGTGCACAAGTATTTTAATGTAAAGTTAATCTTTACTCGAGTTGATTAACCCTGATGATTGAACAATACAGGGATTGAATAAAGGTGACCATTAAACATCTTTTTTCTCACTATCCAAAGTAAACTCCCAGGCACAATAACTATCTTGCGGATGTTCATCCGGTGGACAATAAAGACACCTGGTTTTTATGCGGGGATCAATGGTGCGGGCAAAATGGGCATATTCGGCCATTCCAACCGGGCGGCAGGGAAATTCGGGTAATTGCTTGCGCTTACGGGCACTCTGAACACGACATTCTTTCATACGGAATATAAGTGTTTTTCTGTCCTCTTCAATCATTTCCTGGGTGTTAATTAAGCTGTATAATCTATACTGCAGGGCCTCTTTAAGAGCGCTAATTCCTCCCCCCGGTTCTATACTTAAAAAATCCATAATTCGCTTTGCTTCAATAACTGTGAATTGTTCCCATGCAGCGGTATCCAGCCTGATCGCCTCATCCATTCCGTAGGTTTGCTCAACCTTTTGAAACCAGAGGCCATCATGCGCCAACCATCGTTTTGCGAAATCCATTAACATATACTCGAGCTGTTCTCTAGATAAATTTTTCACGTCCACCCTATTCACCCCTCTAAACATTTTTATATATCTTCTGCAATCTTCAGGCTAAATCCTTCCAGTCAGGAAAGCTCATAATTGGACATCCTTGATAAGTTTTGAACAGTAAATATTCAAAACCAAACTTTCTCCCAAATATGTGTAACCGAGAAAAGTATTTTTTTGCAGGATATTTCATGATAATATTTAAGCAGGTTAAAAAATAATCAAATTAGATGATAGTAAATAACTATCTATGGCCTGACAAAAAAAGGGGGTTAAATAATGAGCGAAACAGCGGAAATAACTATCATCAGGACCTCGCAATTTACAAACAGCGCTAGACGCTATGATATTTTTGTCAATAACCAGTATAAAGAAAAAATTGCCGATGGTGAAGAAAAGTCTATGGTAGTAGCTCCTGGAAAACAAAAAGTTCATTTACAATTTGGCCGAGCTAAAAGTAAAGCAATTGAATTAGATTTGTCTCCGCAGGAAAAAGTCCGCTTGCTTTGCGGCAGTAAGTTAACAGGTGCTAAAGCCTGGCTTGCATTATTTTATATGTTCTCTACTGATAAACTTATCTTCCTGGTAACATATCCCGAAGAAACTGGGGCACCTGTCAAAACGGAAGAAACCTGGAAAGAGATCAAGGAGAAAGGAATAAAATATTTTATCTTAAGGTACGGTATTCTGGGTTGGGGGTTACCAGCAGGGCTTATTCTGTCAATACTGCTTTCATTAATAAATATATTTGGCGATACTGATATTTCAATTGGAGAGATTTCAATCAATATGCTGATGAGCATTGGTATTTTTATGCTATTAGGAATTCCATATGGATTTTTGATGTGGAGTGAAACCAACAAGCACATCGATGAATAAAAAACATCCAGTCTAGAATAATAAAAACACAGAAATGGCGGGAGTAGATGGGAATCGAACCCACCGCAGAGGGCTGCCCTGCCACTGGATTTGAAGTCCAGGAGCGCCACCAGGCCGCTAACTACTCCCGTAAAATTGGATAAAACTGAAATCTACAGTTTATCTTTCTTAAAACGCCCATGCAATATTATAGTTCTTTTCAATCAAACAGACAAGTTGTAGAGTAAAAATCTTGATCAAACAATTTTTAAAAATAATTCAACCAGCTCAGGATCGAATTGAGTTCCGGCACAATTTTTCAGTTCTTCGAGAGCTTCTTCTTTACTCTTCGCTATACGGTACGGACGATCGTTAGTCATAGCATCGTAAGAATCTATGATAGATAATATCCGGCACTCCAATGGAATATCACTGCCTTTTAATCCCAGAGGATAACCGGTTCCATCCCATCTTTCATGGTGCCGCAGGATCAAATAAGCAACATGGGCAAGATCCGGTGATGCCTGGGCAATACGATAACCTTTTTCAGGATGTTGACGCATGATCTGCCATTCTTGATCCGTCAATCCTCCCTTTTTAAATAGTATGTAATCGGGAATACCGACTTTGCCAAGATCATGAACCTGGGCAACCAAAGATAGATCCGTAATACGGTGCTGATCCAATCCAACCTTTTTTCCCATCATCACACAAAGCTCTTCAAGCCTGTCAGCATGTCCGCTGGAGATGTAATCACGCTCAGACAAAGCTGCCAGTAAAGCTCTAACCACCTGGTTTCGTGCGCTTTTACTACGCTTTTGCTTATCCAGGAGCATATTATTGTTTGCTTTTTTTAAAACCTCTTCCAGATCATCTGACGAATCATCACTTACCGAATAACCTAGCGATATGCTGATTGGTATATTATCATTATTACTATTGTAGTTATCTACTTCAGCCAGTATAGCGCTCACTACTTCTTCACCTGAACGACCAACAGCTCGAGGCATAATAGCCACAAACTCATCTCCGCCAACCCTGGCCAGGATATCATCTTTCCATAAAGGTTTTTGCAATAAATCCGCACAGATATTAAGAATATGGTCTCCTTCTTTTTGCCCCACTGTATCATTAATCAATTTCAGACCATCTAGATCGGCAGAAAGAAGAATCACCGGATTTGCGTGACCACCCTCTAATCTCTTGATCTCATTTTCAAAGTAAACCCGGTTATAAAGGCCGGTCAGTTGATCGTGCAGCATTAGAAATTCAAGTTGCTGCTGATCGCTTTTGTGTTGTTCACGTATTACAGCTTCACGCAGCTCACGCTCAACAGCCGGAGCAAGCCGTGCAAGATTATCTTTCATGATATAATCATGGGCTCCTGCTCTCATTGCTGTAACAGCAACCTCTTCCCCAATAGTACCTGAAACTATAAAAAAAGGTAGATCACGACCGTTTTCTTTTAGCACTTCTAAAGCTTCAGGCGCGCTGAAATTAGGCATAGCATGGTCTGATATAACAATTTGCCATCTCGGATCCTGCAAAGCATCATGCAAACCTTCCCTGGTTTCAACCCGGGTGTAAATCAATTCATACCCACCTTTTTTCAATGCCCGCAACAATAACAGCAAATCATCTTCAGAATCTTCAACTATAATTACCCTTAGAAGGGCCATGCGCGCCTCCCCCCTTAATTCCATTCTAAATGTCAACTTATAATCAATGCCTATGATCAGAATGAGCCTGGCAAAATGGTTATAAATAGCTTCTTCTTAAACATCATACATTATCTGATCACAAAAGCCAAGAGTGGTAAATTGAAAAATCACGGAAATAAACAACCAGTAAAAAAAGGGACCGGAAATATTTCATCTCATCCCTGTTATAAATAATTATTGTTCTACAAATTCACGACCGGCCCGGGAAACTTCCTCAAGCAAGTGCTGTTCCTCATCGGAGAGAATACGTTCAATATTTAAGATGATCAGCATTCTTTTTTCAATTTTGCCTACACCCATAATCAGGTTAGTCTGCTCACCGGCTACCTGGTCGGGGGCATCCTGGATCTGGTTGTTTGAAAGCCGCGCGACTTCGCTGACTGAGTCTACAATCAGACCGACCATCTTGCTATCAACCTCAATAATTATTATTCTGCTTTCTGATGTGCGCTCAACTTTTGCAATGCCAAACCGTTTTCGTAAATCAATCACCGGGATTACCTCGCCACGCAGGTTAATAACTCCTTCAATGAACTCTATGGAACGCGGCAGGGGAGTAACCCTGACCATTTTCAGAACTTCACAGACATTATTTATATCACAGGCAAACTCTTCCTGCTCTAACATAAAAACCACCAGTTGGGTTTCGCCTTCCCTGGTAATCTCTACCATATCATGAGCCTCCTTTCAATGCAATTCAATACAACTCCTGCTATCTTTCAGCCCCCGAGACAATTCTCCAAACTCGTCTTTAAGCTTCAAGGAACAAAACCTGAACCTTCCTGTTCACAAACACTAATCATTTTTACAAATAGTTTCAGCCCATCGGGATCTTCAAAACTGTAAGATCTTAGCCCTTTGGATCAGGTCTAAACTGATACATAATAATCATAGGATAAAAATCGTTTATCCAATATTAATCTTGGAGGCAACTATCCCAATAGAATGCTAATGATTGGCAAGACCAAACATTTTAGCCATATTATAAATCTCTTCATCTTTCTTTAAAAGCAATTTATCCTTCACATTTTCCTTGTGTCGATCTACTGTTTTTACGCTTATAGATAGAATTTCCGCAATTCCAGCCCGGTTTTTCCCTTCAGCAAAAAGCTGCATTATTTCCCGTTCCCTGGCTGATAAGACCTCAAGCATTTTTTGATCTTTTTGCGGTTCGGAAGAAGTTTTTAAAAACCCATTGACCAATACCTGGGAAACTTTTGAACTAAGAAATACCTCACCATGAGTTACTGCTTTCAGAGCAAGTTCCAGATCATCAAACGCAGAACCTTTATAAACAAATCCGGAAGCACCGCTGCGCAGAGCCCTGCCTACATAGTTTTCTTCGACATGCATGGAAAGTATAATTACTTTGACCAGAGGATGTGCTGTTTGCAATTGTTGTAGCGCTTCCAACCCATTTAGTCCGGGCATGGCAATGTCCATAATCACCAGATCCGGCTTAAGTTTCTCTGTCAGCGCTAATGCTTCCCTGCCATCAGAGGCTTCTCCGACCACATTAACCGCTGTCTTTGATTCTAATAGGGATCTAAGTCCTTGGAGGACTATGGTATGATCATCTGCAAGGATTACTTTCATAGCTTCTTCCCCTCACCAGGCCAATTTTTCCAGGGAACTTTAATGATCACCGTGGTTCCATGGCCTATTGAAGACTCAATTGTAAATTCACCCGCTAAAAGTTTAATTCTCTCCTGCATGCCGGTCAATCCGATGCTGGCAGCAGATATTTTCTGTTCCTCGGGGTCAAATCCAACACCATCATCATTAATACTGATTGACAACAAACCATTTTCACGTTTCAAACTGACCTTCGCTTTTTTTGCCTGAGCATGGCGGGCTATGTTAGTCAGTGATTCCTGAACACAACGATAAAGCGCAGTTTCAACCGGTCTGGGTAACCGCTTCGAAAAACCACTGGACTGAACAATTGTGTCTATGCCGGTTCGGTTCATAAAACCACGAACCATTTCATCTATAGCCGGTAGCAGTCCCATATCGTCCAGAGCAGGCGGGCGCAGTGATATTGACTGACGGCGCACCAAATTGATCGTATAGTCAACCAGTTCAATGGTTTGGTTAAGTCGTTGATTTAGTGCCTGGGTAGCAGGGACTTGATCACCAAGCAATTGTATGTCAAGTTTAACTGCAGTAAGCGCTTGCCCGAGTTCATCGTGCAATTCTCTGGCCAAACGTGATCTTTCATCTTCCATTGCATTGAGAATGCGGTTTGATAATGCTTCAATCTGAGCATGGTTAGTCTTAAGCTGCTGTTCATTTAAAACACGCTCGGTAATATCACGGGCAATCCCTTCAATAGCTATGAGGATCCCCTCTTCATCATAGATAGGAACATTACGATGCTCGAACCAGATAATAGAGCCGTCTTTATGATACCAGCGCAAGGTTAAGGGCTGAGACAACTCAACCTTGCCCAGAAAAAGATCTTTAAGCAGATCACTGTCTTCAGGATGAACTATTTCACAGATTAATTTGGGGTTGGCGTAGTGCTCTTCAGGGGTATAACCAATTAACTCCCTAGCAGAAGGACTGACATACTCAAAACGTCTTTCCGGAACCAGGCTAAACCGGTAAATCAAGTCCTGGGCATTTTCCGCCAGACGACGAAAACGTTCTTCACTTTCCCTTAACGCTTGCTTCACTTTTTTGCGGTCATTCCTGGCTTCTGAGTCTTGAAGAGCCCGTTCAATAACTGGAATAAAACGGGTCAGGTTGTTCTTAATTATATAGTCATGTGCTCCTGCCTTCATAGCTGGCACAGCTACATCTTCTCCAATGGCATTTGAGACTATAATGAATGGGCAATCATTATTACTTTTATTAAGTATATCCAACGCTTCTGGGGCACTAAAGTTGGGCAGGGCATGATCAGATATGATCAGATCCCAAGGTCCATTATGCAAAGCATCTTTAAAAGCTCCAGCAGTTTGAACCCTGATATAATCACTCTTATAACCGGCCTGTTGCAATTCGTGGAGCATTAGCATAGTATCATCTTCGGAATCTTCTACAATAATTATGCGAAGCTTTTGCATATTTTTCCCTTCCTGCTAACATTAGCGGTAATATATCTTCCCATGCTTGCAACAAACATGAAAAAAGAATAATAGAATATCGCTTAACAACAATTAACCTCTCCTATTATGAGTATCGGCAAAAAGTTAATAAAATAAAGCTTTTACTTATTTATTTAGATGAATTAATCGACCTTCGCTCGAAAGATAAGTAAATTTGAAGTTTTCCTTAATCCATTCCAGGGCCTTAGGGTGGTAGAAGAATATATGAGTAGGATCTTTAACATAATACCATTGACCAAAATCGATATAATCATAAAGTATTTCAGTCATGCAGTATATTGATCCCTTTGGCTTTAATAATGAGTTTAACAACTTAAACTCTTTAAATGGCATGCTAAAATGTTCGATCACTTCACAGCAGACTATAAAATCATATTTTTTTGTTAAAGCTGCCTGATTTTGCCAAAAATAAGGATCGTATAGTTCAAGAAAATAACCCTTTTCACTGAGTAGTTTTGTTACAACCGGCCCTTCTCCGGCTCCGTAATCAAGGCCAATAGCTTTAGGACTATAAGTTTCTTGAATTTTATCTACCAGGGGCTGCACAAAACGCTGGTAACCAGGATCATTAACGTCATTGTTATGTTGTTCATAACGTTTTTTTTCATCTTCCGGTGAAAGGTGCATATCCGGATCCATCATTACTGATTGGCAGTTAATGCACTGGTAATAGCGCTTCTCCCTGAAAAGATGAAAAAAATCTGTAGGAGCTGAGCATAATGAACATTTCACAATTATAGACAAAGATATTCTCCCTCCGGTGAAAAAACGGTTGCCCTTTTTAATTTAAGGGCAACCGTTATATAAGTGGGACAAGGGGACAGGTTTTCCTTATCTCACCTACCAACTTTTTTTAGCTTACTCAACAATACTTTCAATGTACTTGTCCAGTTCGTTTTCAATTTTTTCATCCAAAGGTGGATTTTGGTAATCCTGAAGTACTGCTGTGCAGTAGTCATGGGCCCGCTGGGCAATGTCAACAAATTCAGCGGTGCCTGCATAATTTTGCCTGGCACTCACAATGGGGATGCGCATTTCTTTCATGTGTTTGAAAGTATGTTCATCAGAGATATAATTGCCACCACTGCCAACCCCAGTAATTGTGTCAACAGCAAGCGTATCATCATTAACCGAGAAGCGTTTGCCATAAGATTTAGCCATACCAAGCATTTCATCGTCGATAACGAACTTTTCATAAGACATAGTCATATAGTTTTCTTGTAACCCGGCAGAATGCAGCATAAAGTTTATTCCGCTCAGGACACAAGTATTTAAGACCATCATCGATTCTAACCCGCTCTGAGCATCCGGGATAAGAGCATCGGTCAATGACCCTCCACCCCGGGAGGGTATGCCGTAGAAACGGGCTAACTGAGCAATTACAGAAAACATTTTTACAGATTCCGGGCTGCCAATAGCAAGGTTACCGGTTCGTAAGTCCACAATACTTGAAGCTGAACCGAAAACTACCGGAGTACCGGGATTAACCAGCTGAGCCAAAACAATACCGGATAATACCTCAGCACACTGCTGAACAAGAGATCCGGCTAGTGTAACTGCGGAGGTTGTTCCGGTCATCGCCAGGGCAGATATAAGCACCGGCTGATTATTACGGGCATATACCATCAGGGCATCCAGCATTCGTGGATCAAACTGCAGCGGACTGTTAGTATTAATCAAGGAAATCAGAGCGGGATTCTCTCTGACTCTATCAACTCCACCAAAAATTATTCCGGCCATTTCCAAAGATTCCTGGGCTTTTTTAGCACCCATAGCACTTCCCATCAGGCATTTATCGGTATGCTTAACAGCTGCCTGAAGCATCTTAGCATGTCTCAGATGATCATCAATATCATTCGGTTCTACTACTACACCGCCTACAACATCAATGTTTTCGCTGTTCCCGCAAAGCCTGGTAAAAGCTATATAGTCTTTATAATTTGCATTTCTTCTTTCAGCCTGGACATAGTCCATTACGTAAGGAGCACCATAGCCGGGCGCGTGAACTGTATTATCACCACCGACAACTACACTATTCTCCGGATTTCGGGCATGGAGCGTGAACTCAGCAGGCGCTTTGGCCACTTGTTCCATAACCAGTTCGGGTGGAAAAAATACTTTTTCACCTTCAACCTTAGCTCCGCCTTTTATTAAAACATCTCTTGCTTCCTTAGAGTGAAATTCCACACCATTCTTTTCTAAAACAGTCAGGCTTGCCCGGTGAATTTGTTCCAGTTCCCCTGACTCCAAATAATCTAATGCCTTAAAATCTCGGCCAATCATTTTTCTCATCCTTCCTTGAGACGCTTTTTAGAACCACTCACTCCCGGTCAGCCTGCTCCAGAAAAGAGCCTAAAGACTTAAATTAATTTGTCGGCCCTTGCGGCTTTTAAGTAGTTCATCGCGTAAGGATCAAGGTTTAATATCACTTCGGTAGCTTTAACCAGGCTCATCTTCTTCTTATCCAGCGGGTCAACAATCGCTGAGTCCATACCCCGACCCATAGCCAGGACAATAAAAGCCTGGTTCAGTAAAGCGCGATGCGGCAAACCAAAAGATATATTGCTTAAACCGCTGGTGATATGCGCCCCGGAACCGAGGTCACTGATTCTCTGAATCGCATCCAAAGCCTGGGGTCCGTATTCACCATTTACACTAACCGGCTTAATCAGGGGATCCAGGAAAACATCAGTTAGCTTCACACCATCTTTATCCAGATCATCCAATAACTTTTGAGCAACCTTCAACCGGTCATCAGAAGTCTCCGGCATCCCGTCATCATCCATACATAAAGCCACAACAGGAGTGCCGGAATCTTTAAGAACAGGGATAATCTTATCATAACGTTCTTTCTCAGCGCTAATGGAATTAATCATCGGGGTCCCTTTATGCACTTTCAAAGCTGCCTCCAGTGCATTAGGATCAGGGCTGTCCAGTGCCAATGGCTTGCTGACAACCTCCTGGACCTTTTCCACCAGCCAAACAAGGTGCTTTGCCTCATCATGAACGTAGGCTCCGGCATTTACATCAATATAGTCTGCACCAGCTTCTTCCTGCTTAAGAGCTAATTCCTGAATATATTTTACATCTTCCTCATCAATAGCCTGCTTTATTTTTTTACGGGTTGAGTTTATTAATTCACCAATAATAATCATGTTTCTTGATCTCCTCCTTACTAATTAAAATATCAATCACTCCACGGTCTACCAATAGCTGATACTTCAATCACGCTTTCAATAAATAGCTTGGTATCCAGGGCTTCATTATCAGACATAGAAGTCATTTTGCTGTAGCGATCCTGCCGATCAACGGCAGTCTCAATATCTACAGCACCACCCTCAAGAGCCTGCTCATATACAAATTTTTCCCCTTCCTTGCAGGCATAATTAATTGCTTCTTCAAAGATCATAAAAAATTCCCGCTGCCTTGGAGCATGAACCAGGAATCCTCCACCTTCACCCGGTTTAACCAAAACGGTTACTCGCTCTACAGCTTTACCACTAACTGTACCTACTGCATTAGCTACATCTGCAAATTCCGGAAGATATAATTGAGCTCCCAACCGATCCGCCAGGGCGGGAAAATAAGCATCAACAGGGGCACCCACTGCAACCATTGGATATTCCAGATTCACAGAAAAATGAACCTGTTTATCTTTTCTTCCTTCGGTTTGGCCAAGGACTTTGCGCAATAAGAACTTTCCGCCCTCTTCTTCAGCAAAGGAAAACTTTGCCCCTTCTTCTACGAGTAACCGATCAACAGTTACCAGGGCTAATATAAATAGCGTTTCTTCCATAACCGTCTTCACAAAATCCTCTGTTTCTTCCTGGTAACGCATAGCCAGCATTTCCGTTCCTAATTCGGCAGCCCGGCGATCCCAGAGATCCAGTTCTCCTTTGACATGTAAAATGTCAGTCGGGGTTAGTGAAGCCCGATGAACCGAAGCGACATTGACCAGCCTTTGCCATGGTAAAAGGTCAATCTCTTTTTTAAGTTTTTTACTGATATAATGTAGGGTATGTGG
>SL_8KL_010_SEDDRAFT_10004598_pt1 | contig 11040 bp, 10 predicted proteins | sample SodLakKL_010_SED_4_FD_11160 | JGI IMG/M metagenome (IMG submission 11160) | reverse complement strand
CGCGGGGCATGACGCCGCCGATATTGAAGAAGGGGATGACCGGCTGTCAGGCGCGGGAAAGCTGCTGAGCCTCTCGCTTCTGTTGACTGGCGTGTTGCTGCAGTCCGAGGTCGCCGGTCCGGACGCGCAGGGCATCGGGGTCATCATGATCGCCGCCGGCCTCCTCTTGACGTTGGCCACTGTGCTCTACTCGCGCATCAGCGCCGGCGGACGATGAACGCCCGGCTTCTAGTTCTCCCGGGGGCAGGCAGAGTTCATTTCCGTCGCTTCTTGGACTTTTTCTTCTTCCCGCGCTTGTCACCCTCGCCATCCTCCTCTCCCAGAAAGGATTCCGTGCGGGGGACGTCTTCCATGGACAGAGGCCCTGGATTAGGCTGCCCCCATCCCAATTCTGGCTCTTCTGGAGCATCCTCGGGGCTGTGGTCCTCTTCTTCCCCGGCCTCTTCGTCATCGGGGAATCCCGTGCGAAGGTCCTCTTCAAACTGGGTCGCCTCCTCCTCAGGAGGCTCCTGCCCGGCCTCCTCGGCCGCTCCTTCTTCCTCCGCGGGAACGCTGGGCTCTGGAGTGTCGTTGATCACCGTCTTGACGACCTCCTCCGCCTTGCGGTATCCGAACTGGTAGGTGGGTGGTAACCCCGTCTCCTCGTAGTACCCGGCGATGAGGTCGTTCTCCACCTCCGCCATACTCGCGCCTTCCAGGCCCTCGGCGGACAGCGTGTAGGAGAAGAGCGCGTGGCGGGCCCATTTCTCCTTGCCCTGTTTCTTCAATGCCGCCTTCAGGTTGTCCACGCGGCGGAGGAGCAGCATCTGCGTCATATCAGCGTCTGCAACGCGGTAGAATCCTTGCTTATTCGGAAGCGCCTTCAGTGCTTTGCGCTCGAAACCCCCCCAGTCGCTCCAATGGAGGCCCATCCAATCATTCTCTTTGAATGAAGAGCCGTAGTCCAGCGGCGGCTGGCTGACGTTCACTGTGAGGGAGTCGGAGTCCTCCATCCGCTCCAGGCCTATGCCGTCCTTCGTCTCCGCCTTCATGTAAACAGGATGGATGCGCTTGAAGTTGCAATGGGGGGATTCCCCTTTGGCGAGTCGATACTTCCATACCAGATAGCACTCCAGCACGGTCTTCTCATCCTCGCCGCCGTCGTGATGCAGAACGGAGACCTCCTGGTTGTCCGCGCCCTCGTTGTAAAAAGCCCAAAGGCACTGGGCGGCGGGATGGTCGCTCTTGGCCACCTTTCCCTTGAGGATCCCCTTGTTCAGGCCCTTTAACTCCTTGAGCAGACATTTCGATGTCCTGCCGATGTAAAGCAGGTCGTCACCGTCCCTGATCCTGTATATCCCTGGACCTTTGTCTATGCCCCCCGATAGACTCTTCTTCTCCATTAAAGGGACCCAACGAGACCACCGTAGGCCACACCAATCCATATTGAGATGATTCATGAACTACCCCGGAATGTCAGATTGGGTTTATAACATACTAATAACTTTCATAACCCAAACATCAGCACACCCAGCCCGTGGCAGTTCTCCCCATGGGACAGATTTTAATCCGTTAATACTCTTAATTCGTGACATGGACGACTTCGACGAGCTGCAAAGGAGGATGGTGGAGGACGCGTTGAAGAGTTACTCCCGGACCGTTGTAGGCCATTTCATGGAGCCGCGGAACCACGGACCCATGGAGGACGCCGACGGCGAAGGGGTGTTCAACGGGCCCTGCGGCGACACTGTATGGATGTGGGTCAAGGTGCGGGACGGCGTTGTGCTCGGCGCATCCTTCACTACCGACGGCTGCGGCACCAGTGTGGCATCGGGGAGCATGGCCACCGTGCTGGCCGAAGGCAGGACTGTGGAGCAGGCCCGGTCGATGGACTCCGTTGAGCTGCTGGAGGCCTTGGACGGCCTTCCGCCGGAGAAGGAGCACTGCGCCGTGTTGGCCGTAACCGCTCTCAAAAAGGCCCTGAAGGGGCTGTGAACAGGCGGGCCGAGGTTCACTCCCCGCCCATGAACTGATAGGCCGGCGGGCCGCCTGTCTCCTCGTAATAGCCGCCGATCATGTCGTTCTTTATCTCCAGCAGATAGGTGGGGGTGAATTCGAACCCGGCAAGGGCGGTGGCGAAGACGACCTTCTTGGCCCATTTCTCGCTCCTCAGGCTCTCCAGGGTGCTCTTGAGGTTGTCGGTGGTGCCCACCGTGAGCAGCTGGGAGATGTCCTTGTCGGCGATGCGGTAGATGCACGGGGTCTCCTCCGTCTTTTTGACGCTCTTCTTGTTCAGTTCGTCCCACTTCGACCAGTTCAACCCCATCCAGTCCGGCTCCTTGAAGGGGCCTGTGTACTGGAGCGGCGGCGAGCTCTTGTCGTACCTCCCCTCCATCGCCGACTCCAGGCGGCGCACCTTGACCCCTTTCTCAGCATCGATGACCACCTCGTAGGAAGGATGGAAGCGGCCCAAGTTGCAGAGCGGGGACTCGCCCGCCTCCAGGCGATATTTCCAGAACATGTAGCATTTGAGAGCAAGCCGCTTGGAGTCCGCTGCCTTGTAGGGGCAAGCGGACACCTCGAAATCGTAGCCTTCCACTTTGCGGTAGGTGAATAGGCAGGGGGCGGCGAAATGCTTCATGTCCGGGTTCACCGTGCTCGCCCCCGCCTCCTCCCTGAGCTTCTCCAGGTTCTCCCTGATGTCCTTGACGGTGACGCCGATGTAGGCGATCTTATCCCTTCCGGTGCAGCGCACGCGGTAAAAACCCGGGCCTTTCCCCAGCCTCTTGTGCAGCCTCTTGCCGCCCAAGAGTGGGTACCAATCCGACCATTCTAGATCGCACCAATCGTCATCTAGGTAGCTCATGCCATCCCAGGTATGTTTAAAGTTACTGCATAGATAAAACTTTCATCCCGAAGGGGGATATCTCCATGCCCTCATCGCTGACCTCCACCACATTTAAGCGAAACCACGTTACGATCGCGTCCGCTGCAAGGCGGAGGGGTTTTTCTCTGCGGACGTTTTATCGGGATTCCAATATACCAGGCTTCAGATCGGATGGAGTCGCAGGAAGGGATAAGGAAGGTCTCCATGGCGTATGCGTGCACTCCATACGGACGTCCACCGGGGTCGCCTCCTCCTTCGGAGGAACAGCGTCATGCGGAATCCAGGTCGAGCCTTCTCAGCAGCTGGGCGTTGGCGGCGACGATGACCGTGCTCGTCGACATCAACACGGCCCCGACGGCCATGGGCATAATGAAGCCGATGCCCGCCAGGATTCCCGCGGCCAAAGGTATGGCCACCACGTTGTATCCGGTCGCCCAGGCCAGGTTCTGCAGCATCTTCGAGTAGGTGGCCTTGGAGAGGCTCATGAGCCGGGCCACGTCACGAGGGTCGTTGCGCAGCAGCACTATTCCCGCCGATTCCACCGCCACATCGGTGCCGGCGCCGATGGCTATCCCCAGGTCGGCGGCCGCCAACGCCGGCGCGTCGTTGACGCCGTCGCCCACCATGGCCACCTTGTAGCCTTCGCCACGGAGCTGGCGGACCTTGCTGGCCTTGTCCTCGGGGAGGACCTCGGCGAAATGCTGGTCTATATTGAGTTCCTCAGAGACCCTACGGGCGACAGCCTCGGAGTCGCCAGTCAGCATGACCACCCTTACGCCGTCGGCGCGCAGCCGTTCAACGGCCTCCTCTGACTCCGGGCGCACCGCGTCCGCCATGGACAGGGAGCCTTCGAGCTCCCCGTCCACCACCACATGGAGGGCGCTCATATCTGGGCCTCCCACCCCTTCGGGCGGGTCGATGCCGAGCATCTCCAGCATGTTGGGGCCGCCCACCTGCACCTTGTGACCATCGACGGTAGCCTCCACCCCGCGGCCAGGCAGGGAGCGGAAGGATTCGGCCCGAGACACCTCGAGTCCCCTGGCGGCGGCCGCCTCACCGATGCCCCGGGCGATCATGTGCTCCGAGTCGGCCTCCGCCGCCGCTGCCAGGCGCAGTATCTCGTCCTCGTCCATTCTCATCGCGTCGATGCGCGTCAGCCGCTGCTCCCCTTCGGTGAGTGTCCCGGTCTTGTCGAAGACCACGCAGTCGATGGAGCGGGCGTCCTCCATGGCCCTCCGGTCCCTCACCAGCAGGCCGCCCTTGGCGGAGAGGGTTATGGATATGGCGATCACCAAAGGGATGGCCAGGCCGAGGGCGTGGGGGCAGGTCATGACCAGCACGGTCACCACCCGCTCGATGATGAATACGCCGCTCTCGCCGAGCGCGGTCCAGGCTATCGCTGTCAGCGCGGCGGCGGTGAGGGCGATGATCACCAGCCAGAAGGCGGCACGGTCCGCCAGCGCCTGCGAGGGAGAACTGGACTCCTGCGCCTCGCGGACCAGGCGCATTATGCCCGCCAGGGCGGTGTCCTCTTCAGTCCTCTCCACCCGTACGCGGAGGGAGCCGTCCTGGTTGATGGTGCCGCCGATGACCTCGTCACCGTCCCGCTTGAAGACGGGCACCGACTCGCCGGTGAGCATGGACTCGTCCAGATAGGACTCGCCCTCGATGACGATGCTGTCCGATGGCACTCGGTCCCCTGGTCTGAGAAGGATCACGTCCCCCTTACTCAGTTCGCTCAAGGGCACCTCTTCCACCTTGCCGTCGGTCTCCCGGTTGGCTGTGGCTGGCAACAGCTCGGTGAGCTCCTCGAGGGCGCCCTTGGCCCCTTGCACGGAGCGCATCTCCGCCCAATGGCCAAGGAGCATCACCGCCACCAGCGTGGAGAGCTCCCAGTATATGGCGTGCCCGGGGAATCCGAAGGTGACGGCGGCGCTGTAGACGTAGGCGACGGTTATGGCCAACGAGATCAGCGTCATCATACCGGGCTTACGGCCTTGCAGCTCGGCGACCGCGCCGCGCACGAACACCGCCCCTCCGTAGACGAAGATGGCGGTGCCAAAGACGAAGGTGACGTACTCCGAGCCGGGGAAGACCGGGGCGCTGAAACCGAACCAGCGCTGAATATCTTGGCTGTACGCGAGCACAGGTATGTTCAGCAGCAGCACCGCCAGGAGGCGGTCGCGGAACATCTCCGGGGCATGGTGGGCATGGTCGCTTTGGCCATCATGGCCCCCTCCGCCATGGTGCTGGCCGTCCTCTTGGCCGCCGTCATGCTCCTCGCGGTGCTGACGGCCTTGATGCTGGCCGTGGCCGCCCTCATGATCGTTGCCGCCCCCCTCATCGCCCTTCATCGGAAAGACACCGTCCCATGTAGCCGATGGTGAGGATAAACAATTTTCCGCCGGAGTGGGCGGCGCTCACCAGCCCATCTCCCGGGCGGCCCTCTGCCGCAGCGGGGTGCGCACCTGTGGCGGAGCGTTAACGATGTACTCCCTCGCCCTCTCCTTGTCCTTGGGGCCGAGATTGCGGAGATAGGCGATGGCGTTGTCCATGTTGAACGGCATCCCTGTCCTCTCCTGGAAATTGGACGGCAGAGCCGTCCATACGACAGCATCGAGATTCCTCTCGGTCGCCCAACGTGATATGGCCTGCGCCTCAGTGCCCGGAGCGACATCGCTCGCCCGTTCTCCCGACAGGCGGACACGCCCTATCATGTCGCCAGAGCATCCCTCGCGGCGGGCGAGCGCTCTCATCGCTTCGTCCAAGGACCCCTCCTTGGAAAGAGCCCATAGGGCCGGCGATGGGGGCGAGGGGGGATGGATCACCAGCGTGAGCGGCCAGCTCGCCGACAGCCTGGCGAACTCCAGCGGCAGCAATGGGCCGTCATTCCGCCATCCGCCCGCGGTGCGGAGCTCGCGCTGGTCCCATATCAGCGATCCCCACCCCAGCACCGCGGTCCTCATTCCAACACCTTCCAGGATGGAAAGGTCATATCGTGAATGGCAGCACCTCCCTCCATAGGCCTATGGGATCGCTCCACACACCGGTGAACACGAAGCCCATGAACATGGTGCCGGCGATGCCCAAAAGCAGCAACGCGATCAGAACGATCTTGCCCTTCGGAGTCTTGAGGAAGCATACCAGGCGGTCGGTGACCATCTTCACCTCGCCTTCCTGGCCCAGCCAATGCAGGTTTTCATTTTCAACCCTGGAGACCTCCATAGTCCCCACGGGAAGGAATTGGCTGGCCTTTATGCGGATGTTGTTCACCCACACCTCATGGTACTTGAGGAGGTATATGGTCGCCACCAGGAAGGGCGCCCCCGCGCAGGCCAGGAATATAAGGAAGAAAGTCTCGAAGGTGGTGGCGTAGATCGTCAGCGCAGCGGCGTCGGGACCGTGCACCTCCACGGCGTATCCGTTCGCCACATCATAGGCGAAGATGATGCCGATGAACCCCAGCACCTTGGCCAACAGCCCGGTTCGCAGGAACCAGCCCACCCGCTTGGTGTCCTGGAACCTGTCGATGCGGTATATCTGCATGTCCTCGGCTATCCAGAAAAGAGGTATCACCATGAAGAGAAGGAGGAGCGCGAACGGACCCAGCCATATGGCGGTGTCCAACACCAGCTCGTTGGTCCCGTAGTAGGGGTCGCCCATCACCACGTCCCAATACCGCTCCAGCCTGTCGAAGAAGAAGGTCCCCAATATGCCGGCGGTGAGTATGCAAATGCCGATGGACAGGAAAACGACCTCCTTGATGCGGTCGATGACCTGGAAGAAATTCCCCATCTTCACGTCCATGGAGTTGGCCTCCACGTAGTACAGGTCCTTGGTGGCCGCCGGGAAGCCGACCAATATCTGGTTGGGGGATGGGATCTTGTTCTTCTCGACCTTGCCCACCCACCTCAGCACCAGCCTCTCGGCTATCGCCGGTCCGAGGCCGGCCCACAGCAGCAGCGGGACCAGCGTGAGCGCCAGCAGTATCAGCACGCTCACCGCCGCCGAGGGGGCGAACTCGAAGCTGCGCAGGTTCATGTAATAATACTGGATGAAAAGGAAGACCGTATACAGGGCGACCAAAAGCAGCAACGCCTTCTTGGGAAGCTCCACATCGAAACGGTCGTCGATCTCCTCTCCGTCCTCGCCGCGGCGGCGGAAGATAAGCCTCCTGTCTTCGTCCGTCATCGTCGTCTCACCTGCTGATGCTTGTGCCGGGGACGATGATAGGAGAGGGCTTTTCCGTTGGCGACCCTTCCCGGCGAACCCTTGATGCCTAGTCCTCATTACCCTGGCCTTGGATGGTAGCGATTCCCTTGATGGCTATAATACCTTTTCTTGCGGCAGTAGCGGCATGAGCAGAGTTCGGCCGCGCTAGGCGCTATGAAATCTGAGCATATTGTGTGCAATGTATACATAGTAGTGAACGCATATCGGAATCATGACCCGCAAGACCATAGCCCTCGATGAGGAGGTTTACCGGCAGCTGGTTAAGGCGAGGGGGAAGCTGGAGATGGCAGCCGGCCGCACCGTGAGCCTGGGGGAGGCCATCGGCGTCGCCGCCAACGAGGTCCTGGAAGGTCTGGGGGTCAACAGGATCCTCGAGGCCTTGGAAGAAAAGGAGGAGCGCTGAATGGCCGTACCGTTGATTTGGGCCAATCCGCTGGTCCGCGCCGCCGCCGGTGTCGCTGTGGGATTCACCGCCGGCGAGCTGGCCAATATCATGTACCGGGGATGCTCCGAGGAGCAGCAGCTGGAATGGAAGAGGAACCGCGTGATGCACCATGGTGAGTTCGGGGCGCTGGCCGGCGCGGCGGCGACCGGCGTAAAGAGCCCGTTCTGGGGATGCGTGGGCCTAGGCCTGATGCTCTCCGACATCAACGACCTCGACGAGTGGTTCGACTACCGACGCGATAAGAGGGGCGAGTGGGCGGAGCAGGTCGCCCCCCGTGTGATGCGGGCGATGCAAGGGGTCCGCACGGCCCTCCCCTGAAAGTCGTGCATCTAGGCCAAAAAAAAGCATACCGCTTCCTTTTTCCGCTTCATCATCAATCGAATAAACGATGTTTTTTTATATACCATAACCTAGTTTAAATTGAATGAAGAAGAAGACCTATAGCTGCTCCTCGATGGACGTTCTGCTCGTTGACGACGAGCCGGGGCTGTTGGACCTGGGCAAGCTGTTCATGGAGAAGGAGGGGGTCTTCGAGGTCACCACATCCTCCGGGGCCAAAGAGGCGTTGGACATCCTCTCCCGAATGTCATTCGACATCATCGTATCCGATTACGAGATGCCGGAGATGGACGGCTTGGACTTCCTCAGGGCAATGAAGCACAGAGAAGACGAGACCCCGTTCATAATGTTCACAGGGCGCGGCAGGGAAGAGGTGGCCATCAGCGCCCTGAACGAGGGTGCCGACTTCTACGTGCAAAAAGGCGGCGATCCCAAATCCCAGTTCGGAGAGCTGTTCAGCATGATGGACTACGCGGTGGCGAATCGCCGCGCCTGGAAACAGTTGGAGGAGAACGAGGGCAGGCTCAGGCTGATCAACTCCAACATCAACGACGTCATTCTGGAGACGGACATGGAGGGGGTTATCGAGTACACAACGCCCTCCCACCTGCGCATACTGGGACGCGATGACGTGGTCGGCCGATCGCTCTTCGAACACATCCATCCCGAGGACGTCCTCGTTGCACAGGAGCGTTTCCAAGAGATTCTGGAATCATCGCAAAACGGGATGATGGAGTACCGCTACCTCCACCCGGACGGGGGGGAGATGTGGATAGAGGCGGTTGTCACCACCTACAATGACAGTCAGGGAAGGGCGAGGGTGCTGGTGTCCAGCAGGGACATCAGCGATAGGAAGAGGGTCAGCGACGACCTCGAAGACGCGCAGGCTTTCATGGAGGCCGTCTTTGACGGCATCCAGGACGGCATCTGCGTCCTCGACCGCGAAATGAACGTCATCAGGACGAACCACTGGATAGAGACAGTGTACTCCGACATGGAACCCTTGGTGGGTAAGAAGTGCTATAATACATTCCAGCAAAAGGACACGGTCTGTCAGTGGTGCCCAGCGGTAAAAACGTTAGAAACGGGGAAGATGCAAACAGAGATCACGCCATGGCCTTCTGAAAATGATCCCCAGGGTTGGCATGAGATCACCTCCTACCCCATGTTTGGCAAAGAAGGAAGGGTGGAGTACATCATCGAGCACGTGAAGGACATAAGCGACCAAGAGGAGGCCAAGAAACAGTCCCAGTACCGGAGGGACATTATTGAGTTCATAATCTGCCACATCCCAGTGTTTATGTACATCTATGACATCGAGGAGGGCGTGCCAGTGATCACCTATGTCACAGCCAATGCCAAGGCTATTCTGGGAGTGGAGCCGGAGGAACTCATGGGCGACATGGCGTTCTTTGAGAGCTTCGTTCATCCCAAAGACCTCGGCGCCCATAACAGGGACTACCTTCCCACCCACCATGACTCGGAATACCGCCTGATGGGTAAAGACGGCCGGTACGTGCCTGTGAAGGAGAGAAAGTATGTCTTCCGTTCCGTTAAAGGCAGGGACTACGTGGTCGGGATCATCTGGAACCCTGACGAAGACTCCGATGCCTGGAACGACATTTGATGGCCAAGGCCAGAAGCCCTTTCGGATTCCGGTTGCATCCGTCGCGGCAGTGCTCTTAGAGATGGCCTTTTGATAGGCCGCCATGCTCAGCATGGCTTCCCTCAGGGTCTTATCATCTGTAGAACTTTTCAACGAAGGATTGTACGTATCGGTTTCCGGCCGCCGCCGCGGGAGCGGGCGCATATCTTTATCCGGTACGGCGTGATTCCCTGAGCGTGAGTGAGCCCAGGCCGAAGGGCAAGGATACCAGGATACGCAGCGAGGAGGAGCTGGCCCAACAAGGCCGCGACCTCGCCGCCGTCAGGGATGTCCTCGCCACACGGGGCGTGACCGCCGTCCTCTCCGACGGGGCGTTGCTGGGGGCGGCGCGGGAAGGCGATTTCATCGAATGGGACTGGGACGCGGAGCTGTTCCTCTTCCATGACGAGGTGAGGTGCCTAGGGCCGCAGATGGCCGATGACCGGGGGGCCGCCGGTTCACCCTCCTCAAATGCGATTTCAAAAAGAGATACTGGAAGATCAACGCCACCAGGACGCCGGGCTACAATATTACGCTGCGGGCCTGGTACCCCCACGGCGACAGCTACCGGCGCGAGAGGTTCAGCCTGCCCCGGCATCTCATGGAGGAGAGAGGCGAGGTGATGCTTCGAGGGGAGATGTACGAGGCGCCAGCCGACATCGACGGCTACCTCAGCCATGTCTACGGAGACTGGAGGACGCCTGTGTTCAGCCGCGATCTCTCCGATTACCTCAGCGATGGCTTCTACGACAAGAAGGGAGGGAGGATGCGGGCCGCCCGCCGTCGGCTGGAGGAGTTGCTGTCACGGACGCGGCGGCGGGAAAGGCGGGGCCGCTAGGCCCGGCGCCATGACTCCGAGGGGATTGTCAATTCAAAGCACGCCCCTTTTCCGGGCGCCCCGGTCTCCCTCATCGTCAGGCCGGTTATGCCGAGGATCTCGCGACACAGGAATAGGCCCAGGCCGCTGTCGGCGCCCTCGCCGCGGCGGAATATCTTTTCCTTCATCCCTTCCGGCACGCCGATGCCGTCGTCCTCCCATCTGATGACCAGGCGCTCATCGCTCTCCTCGCAGCTCACGGTGACCATGGAAGCTTCCTCGGAATGGCGGACGGTGTTGCCCATGAGGTTTTCGAAGACCATGCCGATCATGGGATCGGCAAACAACTCATAGCCGACCTCGCACCGATCCATCGGAGGGCCGACCACGCTGATGCGGTCGAGGAGCTGGGAGACGGCGAACCAAGCGGGCTCATTCATGCCCATTTTCTCGTAGTCGGCGGTGAACTGGGCCTGCTCCTGTATGGAGGCGGCGGCCTTGGCAACCATGTCCAGATGCCTTTCGTGTCCCTCAGCGTCAGCGTTTTGGCACAATTCCAAGTGCCCCCTTAGCACCGTTATGTTGTTCAGTATGTCATGGCGGGTGATGCTGGAGAGGAGGTTGAGCTTGCGGGTGGCCGTCTTGAGGGCCTCCTCCGACCGTTTCCGTTCGGTTATGTTCATGAGTATGCCCTG
>SL_8KL_010_SEDDRAFT_10004597_pt1 | contig 11041 bp, 5 predicted proteins | sample SodLakKL_010_SED_4_FD_11160 | JGI IMG/M metagenome (IMG submission 11160) | reverse complement strand
TGATTGAAGTTCAGCGAAGTTCTTTTGAGTGGTTTTTGAACCAGGGTTTGAAAGAAATATTTGAAGATTTTTCCCCGATCCAGGACTTTACCGGAAACCTGGTCCTGGAGTTTTACGATTACACACTTGGCGAGGCAAAGTATTCTGTAGAGGATTGCAAAGAACGTGATGCTACTTATGCAGTACCTCTAAAAGTCCGGGTTCGACTGATCAACCAGGAAACCGGTGAGGTAAAAGAACAGGAAGTTTTCATGGGCGATTTTCCGATGATGACCGAAAACGGCACCTTTATTATCAACGGTGCTGAAAGGGTTATTGTCAGCCAGCTGGTTCGTTCTCCCGGTGTTTACTTTAAGAAGCAGCCTGATCCAACAGGCAGCACCGGTAAAGAGCTAATCAATGCTACCATTATTCCAAACCGCGGTACCTGGCTCGAGTTTGAAACAGATGTTTCCGAAGGGGTCTTTGTGCGTGTTGACCGGACCAGGAAAATCCCGGTCACGGTTTTGCTAAGGGCAATTGGCTACAGCAGCGATGAAGAAATTAACGAGCTTTTAAACAATGATAAGCGCCTGCCCGAGATCTTCGATAAGGATCATACTGATTCAACCGAATCAGCCCTGCTAGAAATTTATAAACGGTTGCGGCCGGGAGAACCTTTGAACGTGGAAAATGCCCGGTCACTTTTTGAATCGCTTTTTTTTGATGGTAAACGCTACGATTTTGCCCGGGTAGGCCGGTTTAAGGCCAACAAAAAACTTTCAATGACCAACCGTCTATACGGCCAGGAACTGGCTGCCGATGTTAAACACCCGGAAAGCGGAGCCGTGTTGTATCCGGCCGGAACTGTTGTCGATGAAGATGCCGCCCGTGTTATCGATGAAAATGGTATTAAAAGTGCGATGATCAGGCACCGTGATGAGGATCACCTGGTCATTGGCAACGGCAATGTGGACCTTTCCACCAGGCATCTTGTCACCCAGGACATCATAGCTTCCATTAACTATATTTTGAACCTCTTTGACGGGATCGGCAATATCGATGATATTGATCACCTTGGTAACCGTCGGCTGCGCAGTGTTGGTGAGCTGTTGCAAAACCAGTTTCGGATTGGTTTGTCAAGGATGGAAAGGGTTGTTCGCGAGCGGATGACGATCCAGGATGTTGAGGCGATTACCCCGCAGGCCCTGATTAATATCAGGCCGGTTATTGCATCTATTAAGGAGTTTTTCGGCAGCAGCCAGCTTTCTCAATTTATGGATCAGACCAATCCCCTGGCTGAATTGACTCACAAGCGCCGCTTGAGCGCTCTTGGCCCCGGTGGTTTAAGCCGGGAACGGGCCGGCTTTGAAGTGCGCGATGTGCACCACTCTCACTACGGCCGGATTTGCCCGATTGAAACTCCTGAAGGTCCGAACATTGGCCTGATCGGTTCACTGGGGACTTATGCCCGTATAAACGAGTATGGTTTTATAGAAACACCCTACCAGAAGGTTGATAAAAAGGAAGGGCGCGTTACCTCGGAAATTGTCTACCTGACAGCCGATGATGAAGACCGCTTTGTTATTGCCCAGGCTAATGCCATCCTTGATGAAGAAGGCTATTTTGTCAATAATCGCGTTACCTGCCGCTACTACTATGATACGGTTATGCGTCATCCCAACGAGGTTGATTTTATGGATGTTTCGCCGAAACAGTTGGTCAGTGTAGCCACGGCCCTGATTCCTTTCCTTGAAAACGACGATGCCAACCGCGCCCTGATGGGTGCGAATATGCAGCGTCAGGCGGTGCCGCTGTTGAAAACAGAGTCACCCTTTGTCGGGACCGGCCTTGAATACAAGGCGGCTGTTGATTCCGGCGCTGTGGCAATATGTCTTGCCGACGGTGAAGTTGTTCATGTTGCCAGTAATGAAATTATTATACGCCGTTCCGAAGATAAAGATGGTCAGAACTATGATATTAACGGGCGGACCAGGGAACGTTTTCCCACCGACCGCCGCCCGGGTTTCGACGGCGGACTTGATATTTATACTTTGCAGAAGTTTAAACGCTCCAACCAGGGGACCTGCGTAAACCAGCATCCTATAGTTGAACGGGGACAGAAAGTTACTGTCGGTCAGGTTTTAGCCGACGGTTCCTGCACCAGTGAAGGTGAGCTGGCGCTTGGCCGCAACGTGCTGGTCGCCTTTATGCCCTGGGAAGGCTACAACTATGAAGATGCTATCTTGATCAGCGAAAAGCTGGTCAAGGAAGATGTTTTCACCTCGATTCACATTGAAGAGTATGAATCGGAAGCGAGGGATACCAAGCTCGGGCCGGAAGAGATCACCCGCGATATACCAAACGTCGGTGAAGAAGCACTAAAAGATTTAGACGGCCGAGGTATTATTCGCATTGGGGCCGAAGTTCGGGCCGGAGATATCCTGGTTGGTAAAGTTACCCCCAAGGGTGAAACTGAACTGACTGCAGAAGAACGACTGCTGCGAGCTATCTTTGGTGAAAAAGCCCGCGAAGTTCGTGATACTTCCCTGCGTATACCGCACGGCGAATCGGGTATTGTTGTTGATGTAAAAGTATTTAACCGTGAAGAAGGCGATGAACTATCACCGGGTGTTAACCAGCTGGTTAGGGTTTATGTCGCTCAGAAGCGTAAGATATCCGAAGGTGACAAAATGGCCGGCCGGCACGGTAACAAAGGGGTCATTGCCCGCATTCTGCCGGAAGAAGATATGCCATTTTTGCCTGACGGGGCCTCGCTTGATATTGTTCTGAACCCGCTCGGCGTTCCTTCCCGGATGAACATCGGTCAGGTCCTGGAAGCTCACCTGGGCTGGGCAGCGTCAGCCCTGGGCATAAAGATTGCCTCTCCTGTTTTTGACGGGGCAACAGAAAAGGACGTTTTTGCCGCCTTTGAAGAAGCCGGTCTTTCTGATAATGGCAAGTCAGTTCTTTTTGATGGCCGGACGGGTGAACGTTTTGACGAAGAGGTCACAGTGGGTTATGTTTATATGCTTAAACTTGCTCACCTGGTAGATGATAAAATACACGCCCGTTCTACAGGGCCGTATTCACTGGTTACCCAGCAGCCACTTGGCGGTAAGGCCCAGTTTGGCGGTCAGCGTTTCGGTGAAATGGAAGTGTGGGCCCTGGAAGCATACGGCGCCGCTTACACCTTGCAGGAAATCCTGACAGTTAAGTCAGATGATGTGGTCGGCCGGGTGAAGACTTACGAGGCTATCGTCAAGGGTGAAAATATCCCTGAACCCGGGGTTCCTGAATCATTCAAGGTGCTGGTCAAAGAGCTGCAGAGCCTCTGCCTTGATGTAAGGGTGCTAAGTGAAGAAACGGGTGAAGTGGAAATCAAGGAAGGCGACGATGATGCTGATTACCGCCGCCTGGATGTAAATATTGAAGGCATGGAGTCTGATGAAGACGACATGGACCATTTTATGTATCGCAAGGAGCAGAAGGAAGAGGTTAAGGCAAAGCCGGAAGTTGAGCCGCTAAAAGATAAAGGTGAAGGGGAAGAAGAGAGCAGTGATGACGAGATCAGTCTTGAAGATGATTCAGGCACGGTTGATCAGGTTGTCCTGCCTGGAGATGCTGAAAGTGAAGAAGTTGAGGAAGTCTCCCTGGACCAGCTTGAAGATGAAGAGCTGGAAGACGAAGATGACGAAGATCTTGAAGTATCCGGTGATGTTCCGAAGGCCAAGCGGTCGAAGTCCGGCGGCGATGATGAGCCTGAAGACGGGTCCGTTGAAGCGGACAACGAGGACGATGAAGAAAATATCTACTAGTAGCTCAGGGATAACCTGGCGAAGGGAGAGATCTTTTTGTTGGATGTAAACAATTTTGATGCCCTAAAAATAGGTTTGGCGTCATCTGAAAAGATCAGGGCCTGGTCGAGGGGTGAAGTTAAGAAACCGGAAACGATTAACTATCGCACCCTGAAGCCTGAACGGGAAGGCCTTTTTTGTGAAAAAATATTTGGTCCGCAAAAAGATTGGGAATGTCACTGCGGAAAATACAAGCGGGTTCGCTACCGCGGCATTGTATGTGATCGCTGTGGGGTTGAAGTAACCAGGGCTAAAGTTCGCCGAGAAAGAATGGGTCATATTGAACTGGCTGCCCCTGTATCACATATCTGGTATTTCAAGGGAATTCCCAGCCGGATGGGGTTACTGCTTGACATGTCTCCCCGTGCCCTGGAAAAAGTGCTTTACTTTGCTGCCTATGTTGTAATCGATCCAGGCGACACTTACTTGAGTGATAAACAGCTTTTAACAGAAGTGGAGTACCGCGAGTATTTTGAAAAATACCAGGCGCTCTTCAAATCTGGCAAAGGCTTTAAAGCTGAGATGGGGGCAGAAGCTATCAAGAAGCTTCTTGCTACCTTAGATCTAGATAAAATAGCCCAGGATTTAAGGGAAGAACTTGTCACTTCCAGCGGCCAGAAAAAAGTTCGCGCTATCCGCCGCCTGGAAGTAGTTGAAGCCTTCCGCCAATCGGGCAATGATCCTTCCTGGATGATCCTTGACGGCATTCCGGTTATACCACCTGATTTGCGGCCCATGGTTCAGCTTGACGGTGGGCGTTTCGCTACATCTGATTTAAATGATCTTTACCGACGAGTTATCAATCGTAACAACCGTTTGAAGCGGCTGCTTGATTTAGGCGCCCCGGATATTATTGTCCGCAATGAAAAGCGGATGCTGCAGGAAGCAGTAGATGCCTTGATTGATAACGGTCGTCGCGGACGTCCGGTAACCGGTCCGGGAAATCGTCCCTTAAAATCGTTAAGTGATATGCTTAAAGGTAAACAGGGCCGCTTTCGTCAGAATCTGCTAGGAAAGCGGGTTGATTATTCAGGGCGTTCGGTTATTGTGGTCGGTCCGGATCTGAAACTTTACCAGTGTGGCCTGCCCAAAGAGATGGCCCTGGAACTTTTTAAACCTTTTGTAATGAAGCGATTGGTCAGCGACGGGCTTGCCCATAATATAAAAAGCGCCAAGCGCATGGTTGAAAAAGTTAGGCCCGAAGTTTGGGACGTGCTGGAAGAGGTAATTAAAGACCACCCGGTTCTCCTGAATCGGGCACCAACCCTTCACCGTTTAGGGATACAGGCTTTTGAACCGGTGCTGGTTGAAGGCAGGGCGATACAAATCCATCCGCTTGTCTGTTCAGCTTACAATGCGGACTTTGACGGCGACCAGATGGCTGTGCACGTGCCGCTTTCGGCGGAAGCACAGGCCGAGGCGCGCCTGTTGATGCTATCAGCTCATAATATTCTTAACCCGAAGGAAGGGCGTCCCGTAACAACTCCCACCCAGGATATGGTGCTCGGAGCTTACTACCTGACTCTTGAGAAGAACGGAGCCAGGGGCGAAGGCAAGGTTTTCCCCAACCCTGATGAAGCCGTAACTGCTTATGACCTTGACTATATTGACCTGCATGCCCGGATCTTTATTCGTGCCTCAGGGTTCAAGGGACGCGACTTTGTCCGCCGTAAAAAGTATTTGTTGACAACGGTCGGAAAAGTAATCTTTAATGATGTTTTCCCGAAAGATTTCCCGTATATGAATAATGCTGATTTTAATCAGTCTCTGCCGGAGGAGAGTTTTGTGCCGGTTAAGGGCCTGAATCCTAAAGAAGCTCTAAAAGAGCTGCCCCGTAACAAGGCAATCAAAAAAGATTTCCTGGCAGAGTTAATTGCCCGTTGTTACCGGATGTATGGTAATACAAAAACGGCGGAAATTCTCGATAAAGTTAAAAAGCTAGGATTCCATTATGCTACCCGAGCCGGTGTGACTGTCGCTGTGAGCGATATTGTTGTTCCAAAAGAGAAGCAGGATATTCTCAGGGCCGCCGAGGAAAAAGTAGAGGCTACAGAAGAGCAATACGCCCATGGTCTGATTACCGAAAACGAACGCTACGACAGGGTGATTGAGCTATGGAGTAAAGCTAAGGATGAAGTAACCGGAGCCTTGATGAAAAACCTTGATGAGCTTAATCCGATTTACATGATGGCTCATTCCGGGGCACGTGGTAACGAATCACAGATTACCCAGCTTGCCGGGATGCGCGGTTTGATGGCCGACCCGACTGGAAGAATTATTGACATTCCGATCAAAGCTAATTTCCGGGAAGGGTTAACCGTTCTTGAGTACTTTATTTCCACCCACGGTGCCCGTAAAGGTCTGGCCGATACCGCCCTTAAAACTGCTGACTCGGGTTACCTGACCCGCAGGCTGGTTGATGTCGTCCAGGATGTTATTGTGCGTGAAGATGATTGTGGAACGGGCCAGTCTATCGGTTTAAGCGAGTTTCTTGACAACGAGGAAGTACTAGCAGATGCGGTAAACAGGCTGATTGGCCGTTACACCATGGAACCGGTTTATCATCCTGAAACAGGGGAAGTGCTGATCGAGGGCAACACCCTGATTACCGAAGAGATGACCCAGCAGATTGTTGAACTTGATATAACCGAGGTCAGATTCCGCTCTGTTCTGACCTGCAAAACCAGGCATGGTGTCTGTGTCAGGTGTTATGGCCGCGATCTGGCCAGCGGCAAAATTGTTGATGTGGGGGAAGCGGTTGGCATTATTGCAGCCCAGTCAATTGGTGAACCCGGCACCCAGTTGACCATGCGGACTTTCCATACCGGTGGTGTGGCCGGTGATGATATTACCCAGGGTCTGCCCAGGGTTGAAGAGCTTTTCGAAGCACGCAAACCGAAAGGACAGTCGATCATTGCTGATATTGCCGGAGAGGTTGAAGTTTTCGAAACCCGTTACAAGCGGGAAATCAGGCTTGCCTCGGAACATGGAGAATCCCGGGTTCATCCTATACCATACGGAGCCAGGATCAAGGTTGAAACAGGTCAGACAGTTGCAGCCGGTGATGAGCTAACCGAGGGTTCAATTAACCCGCACGAACTGCTTAAAGTTAAAGGTGTGCGCGGGGTCCAGCTCTACCTGCTTAAAGAAGTGCAGTGGGTATATAAAATGCAGGGTGTTGATATTAACGATAAGCATATTGAGATTATTGTCCGTCAGATGCTGAAGAAAGTTAAAGTTGACGACCCGGGTGATACTGAACTGCTACCGGGTGGAATGCTTGATAGTTATGTATTTGAAAACCTGAACAGAGAGATCGAAGAGAATGGCGGCCGTCCTGCCGTGGCCCGTGCTTTACTGCTCGGCATTACTAAAACTTCGCTGGCAACAGAATCATTCCTTTCAGCGGCATCTTTCCAGGAAACAACCAGGGTTCTGACAGAAGCTTCTATCAAGGGCCGTCAGGATCAGCTCCTTGGCCTGAAAGAGAATGTCATTATCGGCAAGTTAATTCCTGCCGGGACAGGCATGACCCGCTACCGCAACATTGAGGTTCACCCTGTAGGAATGGGGCCTGAACCAGATGAAGGAAAACAACCGGAAGCTGACCTGGGTCTTGATACCGATGAAACGGCTATTGCTTCGACCGCCGACCAGCGGCCTGAACGGATCGAAGAGGATCCGAAAATTTTTGAAGATTAAAGTGCAGGTTTTAATTGACAAGCCTGTTACAGGGTGTTAAAATCTTAAGGTGCGTCTCATTGAAGCACTCAGGATGGGTTGATTAAGGAAGGTGAGCCTTTCCAAGTTGGAAGAGTTGTTAAGTAATTCCCGCAACAGGGTTGTTGGGACTAAACAGACGATAAAGGCTTTGGAAAATGGCGAAGCTCAGAAAGTTTTCATCGCCAGGGATGCTGAGGATATAGTTACCAGGCCTGTGATTTCTTTATGTGAAGAGAACAACATTGACCCATACTATGTTGAATCAATGCAGCAGCTTGGGAAGTTAAGTGGAATCAAAGTCAAGGCAGCAGTAGCTGCGATTAAAGATAATACAAAGGAGGTGGACTAATGCCGACAATTAATCAATTAGTTCGTAAGGGCCGAAAACAGATTACTCACAAGTCGTCTGCTCCGGCACTGGACCGTTCACCACAAAAAAGGGGAGTCTGCACCCGTGTTTCGACTACAACACCGAAGAAGCCAAACTCAGCCTTACGTAAAATTGCCAGAGTCCGCCTAACAAATGGAATCGAAGCAACGGCCTACATTCCCGGAATAGGGCATAACCTGCAGGAGCACTCGGTTGTTCTTGTCAGGGGTGGTCGTGTAAAAGACTTGCCGGGTGTTCGTTATCACCTGGTTAGGGGTGCTCTTGATGCTGCCGGGGTTGAAAACCGGGCGCAGGGGCGTTCTAAGTACGGTACTAAAAAGCCTAAATCGTAGTTTAAACGTAAGGAGTAGATGAGTGAAATGCCACGTAAAGGACCTGTTTCGAAGCGCGACATAATTGCAGATCCGGTCTACAACAGTAAGTTGGTGACCCGGTTTATAAACAAGCTGATGTATGACGGCCAGAGAGGTGCGGCTCAGGAAATTATTTATGATGCCTTTGACATTATAAAAGAAAAAACCGGCAAAGATCCACATGAGGTTTTTGAAACGGCAATGCGCAATGTTGCGCCGGTGCTGGAAGTAAAGGCCCGCCGTGTCGGTGGTGCAACTTACCAGGTTCCAATTGAGGTAAGCTCGCATCGTAAAAACATCCTGGCTATCCGTTGGGTGATCGGGTTTGCCCGCAACCGCGGAGAGAATACAATGGCCCAGCGCCTGGCCGGAGAATTGATGGATGCTGCCAATAATACCGGTGGTTCAATCAAGAAAAAAGAAGATACTCATAAGATGGCCGAAGCTAATAAGGCTTTTGCCCACTACCGCTGGTAGGGAAGAGTTTTTGAAATTGATTTTTAATCATGCGTTAGTCAGTCAGTTTATTATATAAGTAACATCCGGTTTAAAGTATTGTTTATTTTGCGTACTGCTGATATCGAGCTTCCGCTTTTGGAAGGAGGGAAGAAATGGTCAAGGAAACTGAAAAAACAGCACATCTTGGAAAAATCAGGAATATTGGTATTGCTGCCCATATAGATGCAGGGAAGACAACCACAACTGAACGTATCCTGTTTTATTCGGGTCGTTTGCATAAACTTGGTGAAGTTCACGAAGGCACTGCAACAATGGACTGGATGGCACAGGAGCAGGAGCGCGGTATTACCATTACCTCTGCTGCGACTACCTGTAAATGGAAAGATTGTCTTATTAACATTATTGATACGCCCGGACACGTGGACTTTACCGTTGAGGTCGAGCGTTCACTTCGTGTTTTGGATGGTATGGTAGCTGTATTTTGTGCCAAGGGTGGAGTTGAGCCCCAGTCGGAGACAGTTTGGCGCCAGGCCGATCGTTACCATGTGCCACGTCTTGCCTATATCAACAAGATGGATGCAGTTGGTGCTGATTTTTACAGCGTTGTTGATCAGCTTAAGGAAAGACTTCATGCCCATGCCCTTCCGATCCAGCTGCCTATTGGCGAGGAAAGCGGATTTAACGGTATTATCGATTTAATATCAAATAGAGCGATTAAGTATGAGGACGATCTTGGGACCCGCAGCTCGGAAACAGATATACCTGAAGGTATGAAGGAAAGAGTTGCAGATCACAGGGAAAAAATGCTTGAGACAGTTGCTGATTATGATGATGATTTAATGGAGAAGTACTTCAATAACGAAGAAATTACTCCCGAGGAATGCTACAGGGCTTTACGTAAAGCAGTTATCCATCATAACCTGGTTCCTGTGCTTTGCGGGTCATCATATAAGAATAAAGGTGTGCAGCTTCTTCTTGATGCCGTTGTTAATTTGCTGCCTTCTCCGGTAGAGGTTGGGGCGGTCAAAGGTTACAACCCGAATAGCGGTGAAGAAGATTTTCGCCTTCCCGACAATGACGCTCCCTTTGCAGCCCTGGTTTTTAAAATCATGGTTGATCCTTTCGTGGGTAAATTAGCTTTTGCCAGGGTTTATTCGGGAAGCTTAAAGAAAGGAACTACCCTGTATAATGCTACCCGCCAGAAGAAAGAGCGGATTGGCAGGCTGATCAGGATGCATGCGAATTTCAGGGAAGAGATCGATTATGCCGCCACCGGTGATATTATTGCTATTATCGGACCAAAAGAAATCAGTACCGGTGATACGCTTTGTGCTATAGATAAGCCGATTATTCTTGAAAATATAACTTTTCCTGAACCGGTTATTCACGTGGCAATTGAGCCGAAAACCAAAGCTGATCAGGATAAGATGACAGTTTCAATGCAGCAGTTATCCGAAGAAGATCCTACTTTTCTGATTCACACTGATAAGGACACCGGTCAGACCATTATTTCCGGCATGGGTGAACTGCACCTGGAAATTATTACTGATCGATTGCTGCGAGAATTTAAGGTGCAGGCCAATGTTGGTAGGCCACAGGTTGCCTATAAGGAAACTATCCAGGAAGAAACCACTGCTGAAGGACGTTTTGTCCGTCAGTCCGGTGGTCGCGGCCAGTACGGTCATGTTGTCATAAATGTTTTTCCACTTGAGTCCGGTGGAGGGTTCGAGTTTGAGAACAAAATTGTTGGTGGATCTATCCCGCGGGAGTTCATCCCCGCGGTAGAATCTGGTCTGAAAGAAGCTGCCTTAAACGGTGTGCTGGCCGGCTACCCGGTTGTTGATATCAAAGTTGTCCTGAAGGACGGTTCTTTCCACGAGGTTGATTCGTCGGAACTAGCCTTCCGTATAGCAGGATCCAAGGCTTTGAAAACAGCTCTTTCCAAGGCTAAGCCAGTACTGTTGGAACCTGTTATGAAGATAGATGTTTCTGCACCCGAGGAATACCTGGGAGATATAATCGGCGATTTTACCGGCCGCCGCGGCAGAATCCTTGGCACTGAGCAGAGAAGTGGCTTGCAGATTGTTAGAGGCGTTGTTCCTCTGTCCGAAATTTTCGGTTATGCGACAGAGCTGCGTTCACACACGCAGGGGCGTGGTGTTTATAATATGGAGTTTTACCGTTATGAAGAAGTACCACAAAGCATTGCTACAAAAATTATTAATCAAAGCGTTGCTTATTAACTGTTGGAGGTGCATTTAGTTTGGCTAAGCAGAAGT
>SL_8KL_010_SEDDRAFT_10004595_pt1 | contig 11042 bp, 14 predicted proteins | sample SodLakKL_010_SED_4_FD_11160 | JGI IMG/M metagenome (IMG submission 11160) | reverse complement strand
AGTCCTCCTGAAGCGATGAGGAGACCAACAGTCGCGATCACCAACGCCTTGTCGATCCAATCATAGTTCTCCCAATCTGGTGGATTTATCTCAAATTCGATAGAGTATAATTCTTCAGAGGGAATGGATCGCCTACGGAGGTAAGCTAGAAGGGAAAACGTATAGATGAATAAAGATTGCGAATACAATATAGGTACTAAGCTGATCTCCCAGGTGTAGTTCAAAGCCAGACCTATCAAGGGAGTTATCGCTATACTCAAGCCGAAGGAAAGAGCGATCCTCTCGATATGGTCAAGAGGTTCGTCCTCAGGAAATAGAAATGAGATCAGAACATATCCAGGGAGGAAAAGAATGAAAGGAAGCCCGAAGATAGTCCTCCAGATGCTTTCTGGAGTAAAAGCTATAGCTAGAATTAAAAGAGTAGTCAGTAAAGCAACGATCATAAGGTCCCATGGTTTTTCTTTTATCTTTACCTTCAAGCTCTTTCCACCTGTTCTTTGGATTATGTCCATTCTTATAAATTCTTTTCTTTTTTCAGTTCTAACGGGTCACACTGTTCATAATCAAGATCGTTTTTCAGTGCAATCTCTGCTTTCTGTAATTCTCTACCTAAATAAGCGGCGTGATCTAATCTTGAAACTAACTTTTCTCTAACGATGGTATCGCAAATCGCTTTCGCAGATTTACCGGTGATGATCTTGTTTAGTTTACCTGTTTCCACTTCTAACCTTCCTTCTTTCTGCACGTTCAAATAATGTTCTACTATTATCTCCTCTTCTACTGTGATGACGAAAAAACCTTCTTCATCGAACTTCATTTTTTCGTTCTCTTCAGCTTCTAATTTTTCTATTCTGCTCATTTAACACCACGTTCCTTGCGATAACCATATTTTCGAGTTTTTTTATGGCCGTTTGCTTATCAAGATTCCTAAGACCACAATCGGGATCTATCATCGTCTTTGGGCCGAAAGTTTCATAGGCTCTATTTATATTCTCTTTTATCTCTTCTATCTTCTCGACATGAAGATCAGTGCTCACAACTCCAACAGCCATCCTTTGATCTAGGGAGAAGTCTTTAAAAACATTAAAAAGGTGAGGATTAGCCGCGAACTCGTGATCCAATATATCAACATCTATCTCTATAAGTTCCTCAACTATCGGTTCTATGTCTCCACAAACATGTAGTGCAGTCGTTGTCTCGACATCCATCATCTCTTCTATTATCTCTTTACCGTTTTCAGGAAAATCGATAGAAAAGTAGGGTTCATCGATCTGTATGACGTCACAGAAATCAGTCATCACTTCAGCCTCTTTCTTAAGAGCTTTAGCTGTATCTATTACAGCCTTCGTCTTAGAGTCGTAATGCTGATCATCCACGCTGTTTACCATCGTCCAAGGTCCGGTGATGATTCCTTTGACGCCAACGAAGTCAGGGATTATCTTTTTTGTTTCTTTTATGTAGTCAAGAGTTATAGGTTCGATATATTCTATTTCCGAAACGATTTCTATCTTTTCTTTTATCCTGAATCCTCTTAAACCCTCAGCGAAGATTTCGATCATGCCTCCTCTAGTCTGCCCGTCCGATACTAGTTCTATCCCCGCATGTATCTGGGCTTCGACTGCCTCTCTTAAACTATCTAAATATGGATCCTTCTTCTTGTAATAGGAATTTGCCAATGATTTTTTGTTAGGATTGCTAGGAAAGCTTCCAACGACTGTCGTTATCAGTACCTTATCGAGATCCATACGGCACTATATAGAGGTGGTAATAAAAAAGTATATCGGAATCATAGAGATCTGCGAGGATGTTCCTCACTAATTTCGGCTCCAAAATAATCTTCGGCACCTTCAGCCATAAGTTTGTCAACCATGGCCATATTCGGTAACGCTAACGAGGCATTTTCGATCGGCCCATAGTATATGAAATCCGCTCCGAGAAGAACTGGAAGATTATCTATAGAAGCGTCTAAAGTCTTGAATATATTCTCTTTACTTTCATATTCATTCAACCATTTCCAAGATTCAACAGTATTATGAAGTGAACAGCCTGTAGGTAACCCAAATTCGTTTTTGAAAACCGGAACCGCTCTCAGGCTCTCACACGCTTTCTCACCGAATGGAGTTGCCGCTGTATCTAGAAAAATATATTCGATGCCTGAATCTTCAGCTAAAGGTAAGAGACCCTTATCCATCAATGCTCCCCCGTCTTTTATGATATCGACGCGTCCTTGGGTGTTGTTCTTTTGAGGGTTATAACCTAAAAGGATAGCGCCTTTAGGGGTATTTTCCTTCAACATTTTTTCCTCCTTTTCTCTGACGCCGAGGTTCAAGCTGTTGTAGATCACCTTTTCTAAAGCCCCGATCTCTTCCAGATGATTCAAAACTTCTATCCTTACTTCTGATTCCGGCATGTCTAGGGAGAATATTCCATCGATGTTTTCCAAAGCAAATTCAACTTTCCATTCGATCTCTTTTTTTTCATAGATGAAAATATCCACCAAGGAGGGGATAGAAGTCCTTTTAGAGAGTTTATTTTGTTCATGTATCAGTTCAGCCGCTTTTTCTCTTCCCTCTTTTGGGTCCTCAAACTGGTCTTCGTAAAAGATGGTGCCTACCATCAGAGTAGGATTAACTCCTGGTTGTCCTCCTACCTTGATACCTTCCAGATCAAAAGTTTTTTGTTCCCTGGTATAACTGAACATTATTTTTCCTCCATAGATGATATCTTTCCCCAAGGTGATATCTTCAGTGAGGAATGAAGTGCAAAATCTGTTTCCAGAACAGTCTCTTCTTTTGTTTCTATTTTCAAAGCGGTGTATGGTTCACCGAAGGTGCCCGGATCTTTATCTAAACATCTTTCTACCGCTTTTTCTATCTTTTCTTTAGAGGTTACACCCAAAAGGTCTACAAATTCCACCTGCTCCCGGAATCGTTCTACTGCTTCTATAGAGATATTTTCTATGTAAGGAACCGCGCCTTCGGAGCCTCTAATTCTGCCGTTTTCTTCCAACCCGTTTTCAATCAATGCCATGATGGTCTGTCCTGATCTGTGTCCTCTGATCTCTTCTCCGCAAACTATGATAAATCTGATATTGGGATTGGAGAGGATGTTAGCTACAACCTTTTCTATCCCGAGATTTTCAGTCTTCATCGGTCCCCATATAGCGACTTTTTCTCTATCAAAATAGAAGTCATCTGATAAAGTTACCACAGCAACAGGAGATTCGGGATTTCCACTTTCATAATTTCCTGGCCATGGATAGAGTTCACTCATATATTGCTCAACCTCTTTATCACTTTTCCCGATTTCCCCTCATACCTCACAGGTATTATATGAGCTCCGACATTCGTTTTTAAGTCTCTATCTTGAACGCCGTCGATTATTTTCTTATAAAAGTCGACAGTGAATTCTACGGACTCTTCGCCGAAGTTTCGTGCTCTTGAAAGTCTTTCCCTAACGCTAGAGGGTATGTTCACCTGGGGAACACTTTCGGTCAATCTCGCCATCTCTTCTGAAGTAGAAAAGGGGGTGGTGCCTACTAAAATTGGTGGCGATTTATCAGTTCTGTTCTCCAGGCCTTCGATGAAATCTAAAACTTCGGATGCGTCGTAACTTATCTGGGTCTGAAAAAAATCGGCACCTGCCTCCACTTTTCGAGCCGCATAGTTTTTTTCGCCGGTCCGCTCTGGCAGTGCTACACCACCAACCTGAAAGTCAGTAGGGTCCTCGAGATTTTCGATATCGGTTAGATAACGGTTCCTTTTTCTAGAAGGTCCCGCTGAGAGTTCTGGCATCAGTTTTCCCTCGTTCAAATAATCTTTTATGCCCGTGATGAGTTCTAGAGAGTTTATATGATCCACTTTCTCTTCAGCTGGATAATCACCGACAGCATAATCTCCTGTCATCGCCAAGATTGTCTTTAACCCGAGGCTTTGAGCTCCTAACAACCATCTTTGAAGGCCGCTGAGAGTGGAATCTCTACAGGTGAGATGAGCGATCGGTTCTACGTTTACATCTTCAAGTATCCTTCCAGCATAGGGGGCAGGATCTATCCTGACTAAACCTACAGGGTTATTGCATACGTTAAGAGCAGTGACCATATCAAGGAAATCGTAATTTTTGATCCTGTCGAGATAACTTTCAACGTTCCCCCCTCTTGGAGAAGGAACCTCAAAGGTGATAGGAAAATCCGCTTTCTTCACTCTACCCACGAAGTCTTTCATCGTTCTTGTCTATAGTCGACAATTTATTTAATTTTTCCCATCTCAAAAAAATCAAAAAAAAGATATAAGTAAAGGTATACTATATCATTACACAGCTATGGATGAAGAGGACCCGGAGGATGAAGAGTGTCCGCATATATCTAATGATAGTGACTGGCTTCCCCTGCTTAGAAGAGAGACTGAATTGACACTTTCACCGCACCCTTACTGCGAGTTCTGCGGATTAGTAAGAAATATAGGTCCTGACCGACCGAGGAAGCTTGGTTATTACGTAGATAAACTCTCTGAAATAGAAAGATATTTGAGGAGGGAAGATGGAAAAAAGGGAAAGAAAAAACTTACAGAAGTCCATAAACGTTTGATAGTCAAGGAGTTGGAGGGAGAGGAAGTTTTCAACGATCTTTACGGAGTTCTAGCGAGTACCCAGGAGAAAAAATTTGTCGATATCGTGAAGAAGTACAGGCCCGATTTAGAAGAATGTGTTATCAGGTATTATCTTGAGTGATATTATATGTCTAAATTCAGGTGAAACAGGATGGATGTTGTGAGTGTGATCATCCCTACATTGAATGAAAAAGAGGCTATCGAGGACGTTATAGATGACATACCCGATGAGAAACTTCAGGAGAAGGGCTATGATGTTGAGTTGATAGCTGTCGACGGAGGCTCCTCTGACGGTACTGTCGAAATCTTAGATAAGTCGGGAGTCGAAGTCATCCATTCGAAAGGTGGTAAAGCGGAGGGGGTTAGAGAAGGTTTGAAAAATGTAGATGGCGATGTAGTTTTTCTTATAGACGGCGATGCTTCTTATCCTGCTGAAAAGATATCGCCCATGATCGAAGAATTGGAAAACGGTAGCGACATGGTCTTAGGTAGTAGATTAGAAGGGCAGATAACCGATGGGGCGATGTCCACCAAAAATAAGATGGGCAATATGGTTCTTACTTGGCTTGCCAACAGACTCTACGGTACCGATATATCGGATCTATGTACTGGTTTGAGAGGCTTCAGATGTGATGGATTAGAGCCTGAAGAAATTCCAGGTAAAGGATTTGAGGTCGAAGCTGGACTTCATACTTTATTCTCTGAAAAGGAGATATCAGAGATCTCTATAGATTACAGGATGAGGAAAGGAGAGTCTAAATTGGTAACTTTTGATGGTTTCAGGATAGCATATAGGTTGTTGAAGGAAAAGTTTTGAAGATTTGGTGTTGATGAAATGCTAGAAATCAAAGTTCATAGGATCGAAGGGGATTGCCCGGTTTTTGAGGAAGGAGACAAAATCGTCGTCGATGATCCTGAAGTTGATCTTGAAAGGACCGACGCTATCTGCACACACGCTTTCGATACGATCTTGCATTACACAACAGCCTTGGAAAATGGAGTAAGTCCTATCGACCTCGGCTTGAGTAGATCAGACGAAAAGACCGCCTTTATGCAGTGTGTAGATCCTGGAAAAGAGTACACAGATGGCGGAACGGTGATATTCAAGTGTGATATCAGGTAAACTGTTTCACATCAATCCCATTTCTCCGAGTTTTTCTGGAAGGTAAGTTTCAGTAACATAATCTAACCCGTACTTTGCCAAGGCCTGTTGTTCTGCTTTTTTATCTATATCTAACATCGTTTCTATCTCTTCTTTCCAAAATTCGGTATCAAACCTTGGATCTTCTAGTTCCTGCTCTAAAGCCTTCCTGTCATTTTTAGATAATTTGTCAGTAGGGAGATCATAGGTCATTATGTCGCTAGCTGTTATACCAACATATTCCGCTGTAGGAGTAGCCAAAAAGTCAGATAGGTAGGCGGTATTTATCGCACCGTAGGCGACAGAAGCGAAGATCCTGAAACTCCAGGGATCAGCGTCAGTGAATACGACAACTGGGATATCTTCTTCCTCGCTTAGTCTCTTTATGACCCTTCGCGTGGCCCTTGCCGGCTGTCCTTTCAGATGAACTAACAAGGCGTTCGCTTCCTCGTCAAAGCCGTTTTCCACGAGTCGGTCGAACATACCTCCGGTCTCTATGGCTATCATGAAATCAACGTTATCGGTATCGGTGAAATTGACCTTGTCGGATTCTACATTATAGGGGATGGTATAACCTGAGTCACCGACGTCGTCTCTACAGTTTATCTTCCTAACGTCTCCTTTCCTGTTCACTTCTTCTACCGTTATATCGCCGATGATACGAGCTCCGTCTTCTTCGGGCCTGAGTTTGAAATCCTCTCTCAAGCAACCTGTTACTAGTTCCATGTCCTCAGCCAAGCTGTCGGATTCGCTCTGCTTGTTAAATTTTGCATTTTCCCAACCCTCAGAGATATAATACATCTCTCTGAGAGTAGAAGATTTACCATCTCCTATCATGTCTTGGATAAGCTCAAGCATGTAAAGGGTCCTTAGTAACATACGAGCGCTCTTGAGCTTCTTAGCGGAACGATTCGTGGTCGAATCTCCTAACTTCCAAACCCCTTCTCTTCTATCCAACTCAATGTTTGATTTTGAGCGGGTAGGTACTTCCATATTTGGTATCTCTCCTTGATCTAATTGCCCATAAAATTGCTCAGCGATGTTCTCCAGTCTATCCAAGGCCTCTTCATATCTTTTTTCCATCTTCAATCTACCTCCTCTATCTCTGGAAGTTCTATGTCCCAATCGTCAGGGAGCGGCTCCGCTCCGATGAGTTTGGTTTCGCCGACACCTTCGATGTAGACGTCAGTTCCGTCAAGATCTTCTTCTTCCAGGCCACCGTCGAATTGCAGGGTTAGAGTGGTTTTCTCAGAAGACCGCAGATCTTTGAGCTTCCATTCTAAATGGTCGGCCTCATGGTCAGGTGTAGGTTCTGAGGACAAAAGTTCTGTTTCGGGGTAAGGTTTCTCGAAAAATACATTCAACTCACGTTTTTTAGGTGTATAGTTCATTATATCGATCTTTACTTCGCATCGACCGTCGTTCCAATTGTACTCTTTTTCTATATAAACGACGCCCATTATCTTTGTCATCGACGCTTCTAATTCGGGTGGTTCTTTTCCTAAAAGGTCCGCTGACTTTTGAGCGATCATAGGCAGTATATCGTTGACCACTGTGAATTTTTTCTTGACCTTTTTACGTTTTTTCTCTTTGTTTAGATGCGTTCTCAAATTCCTCGCACAATCTCTTAACCCTCTTTCTATCTCTTCGACCACAGCCGGTATATCCGCTATGGCTTCTTTTGCCTCCGATGTAAAAGGAACCCTTGTAGAAGCCACATGTACCAATATCACCGCGGGACCTGACGGCATACCTTTTCCACCCTTTTGATCTAAACCGTAGATCCTCCAATCTATATTTTTGATAGCTGTGGTGGTTGCGCATCCACCTTTCTTATAAAGTAATGGTACTCTGTTAGCGAAACGTAGGATCTTAACAGGACTGTCCTTGGGGATATCTCCTCCATAGACGAGACCTACTTCCACTTGAAATGGATTGCCTGAATAAACTTCAGGCTCCCGGGTAGTCGGGGGAGCGTAATATTCTGGATGATCGCCTTTTAGAACGTTTTTCAGGCCCTTTTTGATCAACATGCTTTTGATAGGGGCTAAACAATCAGTTTTTGGTGCCATCAGTTTCACTTCTTCCGCCGCATTCAATACATTTTTGCAGTCTTCAACTTCTAGATCGCCTGGATTTCTCTTTTCTTCTATACCTGCTTTTTTGCAGATCTCTTCAGCTTTACTATAACTTATCCTGCTGAATTCATGTTTTAAAAAAGATTTAAGCGTTCTTCTATCTGAGCTCTTTGCCATCTTAGCGAGCGTTCCAAGTTCTATGCCCTTGAGATGTGGTAGAACTGATTCCGTTTCTTCAGGTAGCTGATCAGTGGCTCTCTTGAATACAGTTTCTTCGCCATCTCTTTTGTACACTATCCTAGCATGAGGATTGACTATAGCTGTATTCTTCAGATATTCGAATACGGAATGTTTCCCTCTTCTCAAAAGTCCTTTGACGGTAGTTTCGAATCTGGTGCCGTGTTCTTTGTCTTCCCACAATACTACTTCTTCGTTCTGTACTTCAGGTTCGTTCTTTTTCGTGTCCAAGATTATTTCCATCTCGGTAGCGTAGTCTTTCTCTTTTACCATCGAACGTACTGTGGTGGCTCGCCCGGTAGTGAGTTGACCATACATGACCACTGCGGAAACTCCGATCCCCTGCTGTCCTCTACTTTGGCTTATCTCATGGAATCTTGAACCGTACAAAAGTTTTCCGAAGACTTCTGGTATTTTCCTTTTGACTATCCCTGGCCCGTTATCTTCAACCGCTACTCTGTATTCTTTATCATCTACTTCTTCTATCTCGATCTTGATCTCGGGTAATATAGAAGCTTCTTCACAGGCATCTAGAGAATTATCCACTCCCTCTTTGACCGTAGTCACTAAAGCTTTAGTTAGAGAATCAAAACCCAAGATGTGTTTGTTTCTTTCAAAAAACTCTCCGACTGAGATCTCCTGCTGTTTATCTGCTAGTTCTTCTGCTATTGAAGCCATGACATCCCATCATTTGGATAAATAACTTTTAGTTGATAAACTTTCTGGAAAGGGTTCAGCGAAAGTACCGGTGGAGAGGCCCTCACTTTTCAGTTCTATCTCTTATACGGAATCCTGAGTCTCTGATCTTTATATCATCTCTTTTTCCTTCAAGGAACTTGTAAACTGTAGCATGTTCTTTACCCTCCAATATCATCTCGATAGCTCTTCTTGCTATCTGTATTTTGAAAGCTTGCCCTATTATACCTACGGTATTTCCTTTCACTGAGACGTAGGTTTCACTCAATTCTTCGATGAGTTCTCTCGTCCTACCGTCTCTACCTATAAGCCGGCCTCTCATCCTACGTACGGCGTGGGTATTCTTTCCTACCCAATCCCTGATATCTATGATATCTAGATCTATGTTATCGTTCAATATCTCGATCGCCTTTTCGGGATTAAAGCCTCTACCTATGGCTTTTACTACGTCTTCGACTTTTAAAGAGAGGATAGGGTCTTCTATATCTCTGACGTCTATATCCACCTGGCCGCTGTTCGAGTCTATATCGAGTTTTGCTCCGCTTTCCTTCTCAATTTTTTCTTTGACTTCTCCGTTCTTTCCTATCAAAACTCCTATCCTGTTCTTTGGTATCTTGATGCTTGGCATATTATCTATCCTCGATTCCTAATCTTTCTTTGATCTTTTCAACGCTGATCTCAACGCCGTTCGTTCCAAAATATCTAACAAGGTTGTTTATATCCCTTTCTAATAATTCTTCCGCTTTAGGATGATCCAATAATACTGATTGAGAAACATCTATCAAATAAGGATATCCTTCCGCAATCAATATGTTAAATTCACTCAGATCGCCGTGTACCATTTCAAGTTCGTTATAAAGAGTATCGAAGTAATCCAGTACTTGGTCACTTATGTAGGTCATATGTTTTTCGTTCAGATCAACGTCTTTCAACATCGGGGCTGGATGGCCTTCATGGTGTAAATACTCCATTATGAGAATGTTTTTAGTATAAGCTAAAGGTTCTGGGACTCTTACACCTCCTTTATGCATCCTCTTTAGATTTGAAAATTCTTTTTTTGTCCATGCATATATCATCTTAGTCCCTCCAGGCAGGTCTTCAAATCTGTGATCACCTTCTATATATTTTCTATATTTTCTGAAAACTGCCGTATTGATCCTCATTATCTTTACAGCAACGTTGGTGCCATTCTTCTGTTTTCCTTTGAAGACTTTCGCTTCTTTTCCAGTAGATATTGGATTTTCTAATGAATCTATTATGCCGTCCTTCATCAGGTTATAGAGTTCCTGCAGAGTCCTCTTATCGAAGACCTCTTCATAGGTCTTCCTCCCCGGAATGTGGATCTTCTCATTCAATAGGGCTTTCTGTTCTTGGTCGGCCATCACAATCCTATCTGGTGGTATAAGATAAAAAACTTTCGAAGTTATCTATCAAAATGTACTTCTTCTGGAGGATATTTCTTTCTGTTCTTTTCCAATTTTGTTTTTACCGCTTCTTTTAAGTCTACATCGGTGATCTCAGAGAGTGCTAAAAGGTAGATCATTATGTCCGCCATCTCTTCTTCTAACCTTTCCTCATCTACATTTTTTAGTGAGTCTTCCTTCCACTGAAAGAGTTCTAAAAGTTCGGCGGCCTCGATAGAGATAGAAAGCGCTAGATTTTTTGGCGTATGATATTTTTTCCAGTTCCTCTTATCTCTGAAATCTTTGACTTCCTCGATCAAATCTTCTAATTTCTCCATGTTAAAGGATATGAAGAAGATATTTTAATATTGTCGATTAAAGAAAAGGATATTAAGCATCACTTTAAAAAATAAAAAAGAGGTTTTTATTGGTTTTTTAAAAGACTTATTCCTTTTCCTCGAAAATCTCTTCTTCTAGGTCTTCTTCCTCAAACATCTCTTCTTCCTCTTCTTCCTCGAACATCTCTTCTTCCTCTTCCTGTTCACCGAACAATTCTTCTTCTTCCTCGAACATCTCTTCTTCTTCCTCTTCAATCATTTCTTCTTTTTTCATTGACATTGCTCCGCCGATTATTAGTACTATTAATCCTATCACCATTCCTAACCAGAAATACATTCCATAAGTTCCTTCTGGATTAGTTATTCCCATGAATTCGTCAGTTGGTCCTTCCGCAGTTAATTTGATGGCTAGCACTGCGATTATTATCAGTATGCCTAGTATCGCTACAGCCGTTCCTGCTTTATTTCCTCCTTCAGCCATAATTTTCACCTAATCTCAAACAGTTATATTACAATTAATATATAAACCCTATGGTTGAAGG
>SL_8KL_010_SEDDRAFT_10004594_pt1 | contig 11042 bp, 11 predicted proteins | sample SodLakKL_010_SED_4_FD_11160 | JGI IMG/M metagenome (IMG submission 11160) | reverse complement strand
CTCCCGGGAGCAATGTTCCCGTTCCAGCCAGGGCATTTTCCAGCCTTCCTCTTCTCTTTCCTGCAGGCGGGAAATCATCTGCTCGTATCTATCCTCGGAGATCAGTCCCCTTTCCTTTAAGCCTTCAACAAATTCTTTCTGAAGCTGAACCCTGTTTTGCCAGAATTGGGCAATAAAGCTTTCATCCTCTTCGGATAACTCAGTCTGCCCGGCCCAGACCGGGAGAGCTATCCCCAGCAGCAAAACCAGAACCAGTAATCCTACTATTTTTTTATTCACCATTCCACCTCCAGTTTTAGTGTCTGTTTCATCTCCTATTATATAGAGAAACTTTGAATAAATTATGAAGGGGGAAGAGAAATTTTAAAAATCGCACCCTGTTTTTCACCGGAAATTAGTTCAATTGATCCTCCCATGAGCTCTACCAGTTCCCGGACAATGGCCAGGCCAATTCCTGTTCCCGATTTTTTATGATTCCGACCCCGGAAAAAACGTTCAAAAATATAGGGTTGATCTTCCTCGGAAATGCCGGGGCCAATATCCCCTACTTCAATTTTCAATTGCTCCCCGGTTTTCTCTAATAGACACCATACCCGGGTATCAGCGGTGTTGTAACGGAGGGCATTTTCCAGGAGATTTTGAAGGACTTCTTTTATTAGTCCCGGATCTCCCCGAAACTGCCCGGCCCCGATATTCCACTGGAAAGAAATTGCTTCTGCTGAAAAAACCCGTTCCCATTTTTCGAGATAAGCCTGAAAGGTTTCCCGGGGAGAAAATTCTTCAGTTTCCAGTCGCCTGTTTTCCAGGCGGGCCAGCCGCTGCAGGTCAGCCACCAAACGGATTAACCGGCTCACTTCTTCTTCCAGTTCCTCCAGGTGCTCAGCATCGGGTGCTATTACTCCATCCTGCATTCCTTCAATATAATTCTGAATAGACATCAGGGGATTGTGCAATTCATGGGCCAGGTCAGAGGTCATTTTGAGCCGTAAACTCTCCAGGTGCTGAATATTTGCTGCCATCAGATTAAATTTTTGGCCCAGTTCTTCCAGTTCATCCCCCGTTTTTACCTCCACCCGGGCTTCCCAGTTTCCCCCACTGAAACCTGCGGCTGCCTGCTGTAATAACCATATAGGCCGGGTAATTTTCCCCGCGGTGATTCCACTTAAAAGTAAAGCCCCGGCCAGGGAAATAATCAGGGCCAGGAGCAGGGAGCGGCCAAGAGATTCCTGGAAGGCCAGTTCAGTAGGACTCCACATTGGAGTTCCCAGGGGGGATATCAAAATTACCTCTAACTCTTCTCCTCCGGCTTCAATCCAGGTCCGACTGATTATCTTCTCCTCTTCTTCAGTTTCTCCTCCAGGCCAGCCCCGGCGCATCATGGGCATGTGTTCGGTACTATCAAAAACCGTTACTCCCTCTTTGTTGCGGATTTCAATTTCCAGATCTTCTTCCATCCGCACCAGCCGGTTGAGGGTCATGGTCAGGCCCCGCTGCTCAAAGTTCCCCTCTCCTGCGGCAAAAAATTCAATAAGGTTTTGATGGCGTTCCCGCACTCCTTCTTCCAGGTAGCGGTTAAAGTGGCTGCGGAAAGCAATCCCACTGATCACAGCCATAATAATCAGGGTAACTGTGACCGCCAGGGTAAGGGTTAACATCATTCGTCCCCTGATACTTTTCATTCTGCTGGCCTCCCCCTAAATTTATAGCCCTGTCCGTAGCGGGTCTGAATAAATTCCCCGGATTCCAGGTTCAGTTTTTTGCGGATATTCTTAATGTGAGCATCGATCACCCGATCAAAGCCTTCATAGGCCGGCCCATGGATATGGTGGAGTAGCTCTTCCCGGGAGAAAGGATGATCGGGGTTGCGGGCCAGGAAAATCAGAACTCGAAATTCGGTTGAGGTTAATTCCACCCGGCGGTCATCCATAAAAACTTCCTGTTGCTCAGGATCAATGGTCAGCGTCTTCCCTTTTTCCGAAAAAACTATTTTTTGCTTCCGGGGCATACTGCCGCTGCGCCGCAATAGGGCTTTAATCCGGGCCACCAGTTCCCGCAGGCTGAAAGGTTTAACCAGATAATCATCCGCTCCCAGTTCCAGGCCCTGAACCCTCTCCTGCTCTTCCCCGTAAGCAGTCAGCATTATTACCGGGAGAGCAGAGCCCTGCCGACGCAATTCTCTGCAGATCTCTGTTCCCTGCAGCTTTCCAGGCAGGCGCAGGTCCAGGATTAAAAGGTCCGGTTCTTGCTGTTGGAGCGCGTCCCAGCCCTCTTCACCATTTTTAAACCACCGGACCCCAAAGCCGGCCTCTTCCAGAAAGGCCAGGGTGATTTTACCTACTTTATCTTCATCTTCAATCAAAAAAATTTCCGCCACTGCCTTCACCCCCTCTAAGAATAACACCATTTTTCTCCAAAGACAATAGCCCGGCCTCTCTATCCAGCATTAGAGGGGCTCCTGTTAATTAATAAGGTTGCAATGGCTTTTTTCTGCCCTTTCTTTAAACGACCCTTATTATACCAGCTAAACACAGGGGTTTTATCCCGAAAAAAGTGCCTGAGGTTTGAAGAAAAACCGGGTTATCTGAAGGCCGGACCAATGAAGTTGATCCCGAATTCAACTCCCCTTTTTTTCCGGGAGGCTCCTTCCGGTTTCTCCCTGCAGAAATATTGCCCCAATCCCTTGTACCCCGGAACTCCCACTACAGGTTTTTCCAGAAACCGGTCGACAGGAAACATCCCCCCCCGATTCTACCGTTGAAACTGGTTTTCATTGCATTCAAAGAGCTTTCCTGCTTTATTCAGGTGACAATTCCCGCCTGGGTCAGGATTGTTCACCGGCAATTTCTCAGGGGAAAATTTCTGCCCAAAAAGAAATAGAATCCCAGAACTATCTTCAATAAAGGATTTTTTTGCCAGTCCCTACCCTAAAAAAATTTCCCTAAACCATCCACAATTATTCTAATAAATTTGCAGGATTTTTTTATTATTAGCGAATTAAAATAATATAGGGATTTCCTCATCAGTGATGAGTCGCAGTTTTTTTTAGCACACCCTTGCCTTTCCAGATGATCCCTTCTGGCTGATTTCCTTTCTTTTAAATTTTTCCATAAGGGGGCAAAAAATTGAAAAAAGTAATAGTAATCGGGGCCGGATGGGCCGGCTCTGCAGCAGCGATTGCAGCTCGAAAAATGGGAGTAGAAGTAGTTATCGTTGAGAGAATGGAAATGCTTCTTGGTACAGGTCTTGTGGGAGGAATAATGAGAAATAATGGTCGGTACACAGCAACAGAAGAAGCAATAGAAATGGGTGCCAGCGAGCTTTTTAACCTGACTGATAAAAACTCCCGCCATCGTAACATTGAATTCCCCGGCCATAATAATGCAAGTCTCTATGACATAAGCCTTATTGAGCCAGCGGTAAAAAAAATTATTTTAGAAATGGGTATTGAATTAAAATTAAAGCAGCGCGCTACCGGAGCTAATCGGGAAAATAATAAGATTTCCTCCATTATTATTGACAATCAAGAAGAAGAATTAATGGGGGATGTATATATTGAAGCTACGGGAACTGCGGGTCCGATGGGTAATTGCTCCCGATTTGGAAACGGGTGCGCAATGTGTATTTACCGCTGCCCCAGTTTTGGCTCTCGGGTTAGTATTGCAGCCAAACTTGGTGTTTCTGAATTTAAAGCCCAGAGACAGGATGGTTCCCCGGGTGCAATGAGTGGTTCCTGTAAGATTTTTAAGGAATCATTATCTCCGGAAATTCAGGAAGAACTAAATAAAAAAGGGGTTAAGGTTATCCCCATCCCTCCTGACCTGCAAAAAGACATGCAAAGTCTGAGCAGCAAAGCCTGTCAACAATATGCCCTTCCTGAATTTTCGACCAATATAATACTTTTGGATACCGGACATGCTAAGTTAATGGCCCCCTTCTTCCCCCTGGAAAGCCTTCGGAAAATTCCCGGCCTGGAAAATGCTCGCTATGAGGATCCTTATGCAGGCGACCTGGGAAACTCTATTCGTTTCCTGGCAATTTCCCCCCGGGATAATTACCTCAAGGTAAAAGGCATTAGTAATCTTTTTTGTGCAGGGGAAAAAGCCGGGCTTCTGGTAGGACATACTGAAGCAATAATTACCGGCTACCTTGCCGGGCATAATGCAGCCCGTCTTGCCCTGGGATCTGACCTGCTGGAATTGCCTCGCGAAACCTGTTGTGGAGAAGCCATAGCATTTGTTAATGAAGAAATGAATAGTAGAGAAGGTTTATCCAAAAAATTCACCTTCTCCGGCTCTGTCCTCCTGGAACACCTTAAGGAGAAAGAACTTTATACTACCGATAAAGAAAAAATAAAACGCAGGGTTGAAAAAGCCGGCTTAACTAATATTTTTAGTACCAGGCTTTAGTTTCTAAACTCCCTTAGTAAAATGGGTTTAGGTAGGATGCAATCAGGACTGTAATTCTAACTTTTTCCCGTAACAGAACACCTGATTTTTTCCAGAAAAGCATAAAAAAGAGGAGGCCATCTCTGGACCCTCCTCTTATTTTTTCCTTTCCCCAAATTCTTTAACAGGTTCTTTTCCTGTCTTTATTGTTTCAGGCAAGAAGATGGCTTTCATTTAATTATATTTCGTGGTGTGACTATAGCCCTCTCCCGATTAAGAAGAATTTATATTTGTTTTTCCTGACCAATAATACATTCAGGACTGGCTTTACAAACTTGTTGTTCACGTTCCCATTGCATAAAGGGCATAAGGTTTTCATAACTGATATCCATGTTTTCACTCCCTTTCATTATGCGCCCAAATGATTTTGATTATCATTTTCAATTATAAAGCATCTTTTCTTTTTTGTCAACCCCCTTACACCTCCATTTTAGGAGAATTTTTCCCTGGGTATTGCGAATCGTTTCTGTTTTACAGGAATGGAAACAAGCGTCCGGTTCAAGGCAAAAAATAAAAACCGGAGAACAGAATTGCTATTCTCCGGTTTAGCATGACCTTATCGGGCAGAAACCATTATTCTCTATCTTTTTCACCATTCTTATTCAAAGCCAATATTTTTTTCTCTACCTACCCTGAAAGTATTAAATTTTTTTCATCCTCCTGCCGGTGTCGTATCGACATGAAGGTCTACCCGGAAAAAAAACTTTTCACATTCTCCAGTTAAATTCGTATATCAGGACATCGCAATAACATTGATTGCAAGGTTATAGCGTTTTCTCCTGATGGCGGCCCGTCATAAAGGTCTAAAAAAGAAATTAAACCAGTTGTCATTGAAGGAGGCCCCCCAAAATCAACATGCAACCCGTGCTTTTTTCTGGCCCGAGATCGATATGGTTTCTTTTTAGCCTAATTTTTCAATAACTTTCTTAGCCCCAGTATTACAGTTTTCCACTATATCCTCCATCTCTTCTGCAGTTATATCATCAAGGTGAATCCCAACAATTACCACGCAATTTTTTTCTGTACCTCTGGCAATTTGCCTGGCCAGGGGCACCACTATTTCTTCCTCTTTATGGGCCGGCACGGTTATCATGTATGATGTGGTGGTATTTTCCCCCGGGTTTATTTTGCTGGGAACTATAACACTTAAACCCACTGCTCCTACATGAACATCTCCTCCCGTAACAAAAACAACAATATCTGGCCCTACTTCTTTAACCTCGAAAAAAACCCTGCACCGCTCTTTGCCCACCACAAAGTTCATTACTTACCTCCTTTTTTCAACCTATATTCCTTCCCAACGGCGAAATAGCTGATGAGCAATCCCAAATTGATCCAGGATTTTCCCAATAGTCTGGTCTATAATGTCCTGGATTTTTTCCGGATGATGGTAAAAGGCCGGCATTGGTGGGAGTATAGAAGCTCCTGCTTTTGCTGTCTTAACCATATTTTCTAAATGAATAAGGTGCAGCGGGGTTTCTCTAATAACCAGAATTAGCTTCCTGCCCTCTTTCAGGTTAACATCAGCTGCCCTGCCCAGGAGGCTGTCACCATATCCATGAGCAATTCCACTTAATGTTTTCATGCTGCAGGGGGCAATTACCATTCCATCAATAGGGAAAGAACCACTGGCCATTTTTGCTCCCAGATTATTATTTTCGTAAACAAAAGAAGCGAGCGATTTTACCTGGGCAATTGAATACTCCGTTTCAATTTCAATATTTTTGGCTCCCCATTCAGACAAAATTAAATGAGTACTAACCCCGGTTTCTTTCAAAACCTCCAGAAGCCTGATCCCATATATAACTCCTGTTGCTCCGGAAATCCCTATTATCAGATTCATATTTAAGGCCCTAATAAAACTGGCCTGCCCTCCCTCCCCCTTGATTTAACCAGAAAATAAAGCATTCAAATTGACCCGCGCAGGGAAACCTGAAGAAAAAATAAAAACAATAGAATCATCATTAGAGAAGAAACCTTTTTTTATTAAATCGATCATTCCTACCATAGATTTACTCGTATAAATTGGATCCAGCAATATCCCTTCGGTTCGGGCCAGTAATTCTATTGCTTCTAACCCATCTTTCGTTGGGGAACCATACTTTTCCCCCATATAGGCTCCAAAAGTCATTATTTCTTTTTCCTGAACAGACTTCTGGGGAGAACCAAGGAATTCATAAGTCTGATTTATTAATTCACAGACATGTTTGCGCTGGGTTTCAGCATCCCTGCTTATACAGATCCCCAGAATATCCAGGTCAGGATAAAATTCTCTTTTTCCTATTTCTGCTCCGGCCTGAGTATCAGGGGTTCCACTGGGAACAATAACATGATCAAATTTAACTCTCAGGTCCCAGGCCTGTTCCGCTATTTCCTTTATACACTCAATATATCCCAGGCTTCCCAGGGGAGAAAAACCACCTACTGGGACAACAAAGGGTTTATGCCCCTTTCCTGCCAGTTCAGCTGACAGCTCCTGAGCCTTAGCTTCACCTTTTCCTTTTTTAACAAAGTGCAGGTTGGCTTCCATCAGTTTGTAAACCAGTAGATTATCCGTAAATTTTTCGGGCTTTTCCCCTTCCAATACCAGGTGGCATTGTAAACCCATACTCTTTGCTAAAGAGAGAGTTTGTCGATTATGATGCGATTGAAGGCCGGCCCAGGTTATGATAGTATCGGCACCTTCTTGCCTGGCCTGGCCCAAAATAAATTTTAATTTTCTGACCTTATTCCCTCCCAGGCCCAAGCCGGTATAGTCATCTCTTTTCATATACAGGTATTGAGAACAACCCAGTTCTTTTCTCAAGTTAGGGAGTTCATGAAGAGGCGTGGGAGCAGTAAAAACATTATCCAGGTGGGAGAATTCTTCAAAATTCATTATTTCACCTCCGGTTAATCTGGGGGTTCTTTTTAGATTAATTTAACCCTGGGAGCAACTCCAAATTTTTCTCCCCCGCCAACATTTTCATTTTTAGGTGGCGGGGGAGTGTCTAAACCCTGTTCCATAAATGGTTTAATTATTTTTTCATTTTATCCCGGTCACAGTACAACAGGCCATTTTTTGCCAGCCCATCTCTCTCCATTTCCACCAGACGTATACGGACAATTTCCGGTGATACTCCAAAAGCATCAACAGTAGCTTTTGTTAGTAGATCAACAAATTTTCTCTTTGCTTCCAGATCTCTACCCTTAAAGAATTCCACTGTTATTGATGGCATTTATTTCCCCCCTTCCTTTTATTTTTTTGGAGCAGCTCTTTTAAATCTTAACCTGGGGTTCAACCAGTCCTGAAGCGCATCTCCCAGGAAATTAACTGCCAGCACTACCAGGGCGATAGCTATCCCCGGAAAAATGGTCAGCCATGGTGCAATTTCCATGTATCCCCTCCCCGCACTTAACATATTTCCCCAGGAGGGAGTAGGGGGCTGAATACCCAATCCCAGGAAGCTCAGGGTAGCTTCAGCCAGGATTGCAACCGGGAGTATAAGACTGGCCTGAACAATAATCGGGTTAATTATGTTGGGAATGAAATATCGAAAAATTATCCTCAGATTGGATGCTCCAATAGCCCGGGCTGATTCCACGTATAGCTCATTCTTCACCATTAAAATACATCCCCGGGCCAGGCGGGCCATCCGGGGGGAATAAACGATCCCCATGGTCAGCATTAAACTGCTTAAAGCAGGCCCCAATAGAGTAATTAATACCAGGGCAAATAAAATGGGCGGGAATGCCAGCATTGCATCAATTATTCTCATCAGTATGCTGTCAATTAGCCCCCCAGCAAAACCAGATAGGGTTCCTATTAGGATCCCTAAGATGCCCGCCAGAACGACCGCAACAATCCCAACATAAACCGAAACCTGCGCTCCATAAATAACCCTGGTAAAAGTATCTCTCCCAAACTCATCGGTACCCATAAAATGCTCTGAGCCGGGGGCGTTTAGCCTGTGGGTCAGGCGCATTTCTGAAGGGCCATAGGGAGAAATAACCCCGGGGAATACTGCTGCAAACAAAACCAATCCTATGATTATCCCTGAGATTAACAACACCGGGTCTTTAAAGAAAGAAAATATTCGTCTGATTTTTACCTGCATTTTATCAACCCTATCTTTAAAATCAGTCATAACGGACCCTCGGATCAATATAGACATAAATTACATCCACAATAAAGTTGATAATTAAAAAAACAAGACTGATAACCATAACTGTAGCCATTACCACTGGATAATCACGACTGGATACTCCTCCAATCAAAAAACGGCTTATTCCTGGCAGGGTAAAAACAGTTTCAACAACTATAGATCCTGCCATCAAAAACCCAATCTGGATCCCAATTACCGTCAGAACGGGGATCAGTGCATTTTTAAAAGCATGCTTGGCAACCACTTTTGCTTCTCTCAGTCCCTTGGCCTTTGCAGTTCGGATATAGTCCTGGCTGAGAGCCTCCAGGGTAGCAGCCCTGGTGATTCTCATTGTTGTAGCCATCATAGCCGTCCCCAGAGTAATTGTGGGGCCTGCCATTGCTTTAAAATATACACCCAGCCCCTCTCCGGGACTGACATAGCCCCCGGCAGGGATCCAGCGAAGAGTAAGAGCAAAAACCAGAACCAGTATCAAACCCAGCCAGAAATTGGGAATTGAAATTCCCAGCAGAGAAATAAAGCGGACCAGTTTATCTACTCCCTTTCCCCTTTTGGCAGCGGAAATCAATCCCGCCGGGATCCCAATTATAACGGATAAAAACAGGGACAAAATTGTAAGCTGGAAAGTTATGGGAAGCCGTTGAGCAATTTCTGGTGCTATTGGTGAACCATAACGCAAAGAAGTACCCAAATCACCCCTCAGAACCCCTGAAAGCCACATCCCATACTGGACAACTGCGGGCCTATCCAATCCCATTTCTGCCCGAATAACCTGCAACTCAGCATGGCCGTAATAATCTCCCATTGCTATTATTGCTGCATCTCCAGGGATTGCCTGCAGAGTAATAAAGATGATCAGACTCATAAGAAGAACAGTTATTACTGTTTGAATGCTTCTTTGCCAAAGAAACTTACCCATCAAAGCCCCTCCCCTAAATAAGTCGGATATTCAGGTTTTAGATTAACTGCCTTTTCTACTGTTCAATTTTGGGCCCTACCACTTCAACAATTATCTATTGGAAAACCTGAAGTAATTTTTGTTTTTTCTCAGAGAGACTAACATATTCCATATTGCCTTCATAGTTTAAATAAGTTCCCAGGGAGAGGCAAAGCCTCCCCCTGGAAAACCTTTTTTTATTGATCCAGCCACATTTCCGCAAAATTCAGTTCTGTAGAAGGTTTGAACTCGTACCCTTTAACATGGGAGGAAAGGGCAAAAAACTCATAAGCGGAAAAGAGGGGGAAGTTAGGATTTAACTCCATCAGCTTCCTCTGAATATCCCGGTATATTTCATCCCGAGCTTCAGGGTCAGTTTCCATTCTGGCATCCCTTAACAGGGCATCAATTTCTGGATCGCTGAAGTCGTTCTGATTACCAGTAGATCCTGTTGCATAGGGACCTGAAAGCCAGGACTGGGTCCAGTCAGCCCCAAATCCAGTAATAACAAGGTCAAAGTCTCTTTCCTGTCTTCTGGACTGAACGATACCCAACTCCATAAGTTCCAGCTCCAGGTCTATTCCAATTTTTGCTGCTTCTTCCCTTAAAGCTATGGCAGTATCAGCCAGAATTGTTATTTCCGAAAAACTCAGAAGTTTAGAGCTAAACCCATCGGGATATCCTGCTTCTGCCAGGAGTTCTTTTGCTTTTTCCCGGTCCGGAAGATCTTCAAAAACCGGGTCATCGAGATGGCCCGGTAAAATTGAGGGTAGCGGGCCATTTATTAGGGGTTCACCATAACCTCTGATAACAAAACCAACAATTGCTTCTTTGTCGATACCAATCTGGAAAGCTTGCCTGACCAGGGGATCATCCCATGGTTCCCGGTTAAGATTGGGAACTGCCACCCGCATATTCAGCCCAGGCCCTCCGTAAACATTTACTTCAGGGTCCGCCTCTAAAGCTGGCAGCATATCAAAGGGGATCCTGTCCATAACATCTACCTGCCCCGTTCTCAGGCTTACAGAACGAGCAGTATCATCGGGCATAATTCTGAACTGAATCTGGTCTAAATAAGGTAGCCCTTCCCTGAAATAGTCTTCATTTCGTACCAGGACAGTTTCCACATCAGGACGTCTGTGATCCATTTTGAATGGCCCGGTTCCAATTGCTACCGTATTCAAATTCCCTTCTTCTTCCACAACTGATTGGGGAACAATTACTACCTGGGAATAAGCAAGGGCTTCTAAGAAAGACGAATCCATTTCTTCCATAAATATTTTTACCGTGTAATCATCAACAACCTCAATATCCTTAACTGCTACGAAATGCCGAGCATGGGGTGACCCGGTATCTGGATCCATAATCCTTTCAAAGGAAAACTTTACATCTTCTGCAGTAAAAGGCTCTCCATTATGAAATTTTACTCCTTCCCGCAGATAGAAAGTCCAGACAATATTTTCCTCGTCAAATTCCCATTCCGTTGCCAGATCAGGTACCACTTCCATGCTGGGC
>SL_8KL_010_SEDDRAFT_10004593_pt1 | contig 11043 bp, 12 predicted proteins | sample SodLakKL_010_SED_4_FD_11160 | JGI IMG/M metagenome (IMG submission 11160) | reverse complement strand
CCCCGTCTACGACGAGCCGACGTCGCGACTCGAGACCCAGCGGGCGTGGCTCGAGGGGTTGCTAACCGATCACGACGTGCAGGATCTCGAGCACTGACTTGTGCGGGGCTGTGCGGGCCGTGGGGCGAGATGCGTCGCCAGGCAGCCAGGACGGGACGCCAGGCAGCCAGGACGGGACGTGTCGCCCAGTGGTCGGAACTGGATGTCTCGCCAGGCGTTCGTCGCGTGGAAGAACCCCGGAACCAAGCGNTTGCGGGCCACTTTGCAGGGCCGGGCCGGGGGCGACCGAACGGGTCGCCCGTCGGCACACGGGGGAGGGCTGGCCGGTCCCTCGAGTTGTGGGTGTGGTGGGCGGGCGGCGCGGTTGCGGGCGGCGCGACTGTAGGCGAAATAGTGGCAGGCGAAATACTGGCGTACAAAGCGGTGGTCGATGCGGCCGCTAACGAATGGGGGCGGTGAGTTGGCCGCGGCGCAGTGTGGGTGGCGGTCGTGGCGTAGTGATGTGGTGTCAGTCGTGGCGTAGTGATGTGGTGTCGGTCGTGGCGTAGTGATGTGATGTCAGTCGTGGCGTAGTGATGTGATGTCGGTCGTGGCGTGATGGCCTCGAGGACACCGGCTACGCGAATCCACACCCGTCAGTTGCCACTCCCACTCGAGTCAGGCACCGACACGGGCGAACCCCCGAAAACTAGTCGTCCATCGCGATGTAGGTCTTCGTGTCCGTCACCCCATCGAGACTCTGCATCCCGGAGGAGACGGTCTCGAGGACGCCGTAGACCTCCTCGGTGTCCACCTCCGCGATGATGTCGTAGTTGCCGGCGACGATGTGGGCGTCCGTCACGTTCTCGAGGTCGCGAATCCCCGCGAGCAGTCCCTCGGATTTGCCAGCCGCCGTCTTCACCATGATGAAGGCATGAACCATCTCGAGGGTGTGGTACTTCGTCTCATGACTAAAGTGTTTGCCTCGGTGATCGTCTCGCGGGCGCCCGGGCCCCAGGGGCCGCTCCAGGCGACCCCCTGTGGTGGGGTAACATTATTCAACAGGGCCAGCGTATCGGGTGGCATGCGGTTTGTCATCATCGGTGCCGGTCGGGTAGGCCTCCGAACGGCACGCGTCCTGCGCGAGGAGGGCCACGACGTGACGCTCATCGAACGCGACGAGGCCAAGGTGAGACGCGCTCGGGGGCAGGACTTCGAGGCTATCCAGGGCGACGGCTCACACGAGGCGCTCCTCGAGCAAGCGGGGATCGACGATGCCGACGCGCTGGGAGCGCTGACGGGCGATCTGAACGCCAACTTCGCGGCCTGTATGATCGCGAACCATCACGGCTGTCGGACGGTCATGCGGATCGACGAGGACTACCGCGAGGACATCTACCGGCGCTACGCCAACGAGGTCGACGACGTGATCTACCCCGAGCGGCTGGGTGCGATGGGCGCGAAGAACGCCCTCCTCGGGGGCACCATCCGGGCCATCGCGGACATCGCCCAGCACCTGCAGGTGGTCGAACTGACGATCACCGACAGCGCACCCGTCGCGGGCTACACCATCAGCGAACTCGAGCTCCCTGCGGACGCTCGACTCCTGGCGTTCGGCAAGGAACGCGGCGAGCTCGCGATTCCGACGGGGGACGAATCCCTCGAGGTCGGCGATCGACTGGTCGTCCTCGCGGATTTCGACGTCCTGAGTGACGTCCGCCAGATTCTGGTCGGCGAGACAGCCGATCGGACCCTCGTGACCGACGGCGGCATCGTCGAGGCGCGAGCGGAGGCGGCGGCGATGGATCGGTACGTCCCGACTCGAGGGCGCGATCTCGAGGACGGTCGAACGGCCACGGACGGCACACCAGCGGAGCGGGATACCAACGGAGGACGCTGATATGGTCACTGCATTCATCATGATCAAGGCGAATACGGGCGAGGCGGATCGATTGCGAGCGGACGTCGAGGCCATTTCGGGTGTGGAGTCGGCCCACATCGTGGCTGGCGACGTGGACATCATCGCGAAGGTCGGGGTGGAGACGCCGGCGGCGGTCAAAGACGTTGCGGCGACCCAGATCCAGGGGGTCGACGGGGTCGAGGACACCCAGACGTACATCGCGATGGGGTAATGGGCTCGATCCAGGGCGTTCCGATCGGCGATGGTGGGCGGTTTCTGTTCGGTGAGCCGAGACCGAATCCGGTGTGTCCCTTCGACGGTGCTCGAGCAAGTGCCTCTGGGCGGTCCATTGGCCGGTTCACGTGTGGACCGCTGTTTGCGCTCAACGCACGACTGATGGGTCCAGCCATCAGCCACACAGCGCTGCTGTCACGCCGGTCACAACCGACACCCCGCCTGTCCACACCGACGGCTCGCCGGTCCACCGTGACGCCTGCCCTCCCCCGAATCGCCGCGCTCGTCGGTGACGACGACCGCGGACTCCTGGCCGACGTCAATCGCTACGAAGAGTGAAGTGGTACACATCCGGTAGTGAAGCGGTGCACTACAGATAGTGAATCGATACACTACAGGTAGTGAAGTAATATACTACAGGTAGTGAAGTGATCTACTACAGGTAGTGAAGCAATATACTACAGGTAGTGAAGCAATATACTACAGGCAGTGAAGCAATACACTACAGGTAGTGAAGCATATACTATGGGTTTTGAAGCATTTAACCGTGGATACACAGGCGGCGTCTCAACTCCGTTGTGCCGTTCGATCCGCTCCGTCTGACGCCTCGAGCCTCTACAGAGATGCAGCGAGAGTGCCCCGGTGCTTGACCCCGAGGTACTTCACAGCGGTGTCCCGGTGGGATCTGGGTCCTCGGCGTCGTTCCCCTCGGCAGCCTCCCGACCGGCCGCCTGGGCGTTCGCCAGGAGCGTCGCCGCGGGGCCGCGGTAGTCGTAGCCGGGGATGATCCCCTGGGCGAACGTGCCCTCGACGTACTCGATCAGGGTTTTGGCGTCCTCGACGCCCTCTCTCGCGTCCCAGGCGACGTACTCGAGGGTGACCGTCACCGTGCCGGCCTCGAGATCGCGCTCGAGAGTTGGCCCCTCGTAACTGCCGGTGTGCGCCACCGAGTAGGTATCCGCGAGGCGGCGCTCGAGGGTCTCGAACCAGTCGTCCTCGACGACGCCAGCGACGTGGTCCTCGGTCGCGGCGTCGAGCGTCGGGAGGGTGATCGTGATGGAAAACGCCCCGTCGCGTGGGCCCGTTCCGGGATCGGCGGTGATGTCGGTCTCGAAGACGGTGGTCTCGAGGGCGTAGGTGGCCGGGTCGTCGACGTCCGCTCCGCCGTCGCTCGAGGGACGGGGAGAGAACGCCTCGTGGGCCGCGAGTGCGTCGGCGACGGGCGGTGGCAACTCGGTATTGGTGTCGGTCATGCCAGAGTGGAGGGGCGTGGTGAAAATGGGTGTTACGCTCGCGGCCTGAGGGCCCCATCGACGGAACGGTATTACTAATGGGCCACCCGCGGACCGTTTCGTCGCGAGTAAGCCGCCCTTATCGATTGCATGCAGATCATAACTACAGGTCACTGCGTGGTCGATGGCTGGCATGGCTCCCGACAGAGATGCCGTCGAAAAACGCCGCTTTGCTCGCCTTCTCGGTCTCGATGCGGACCACGGAATGGGGCTCCCGGTTGGCCCCCAGCCCGGCGACTCGACCGATTCCTCGATCGACCGTTCCCGGTGATCACTCGAGGTCGCGATCGCCGAGAAACGACTTGAGAGCGGTCGCGACCTCCTCGAAGTCCTTGATCGTGAGCCCGTCGGTCGTCGCGAAGACACCCTCACGGTCGGTCGTCACCCGAATCAGAAAGCCGTTGTCGAAGACCCGGATCGTGTAATTGTAGTCGCCGAGTTCGGACCCCTCGTAGGCGGTCTGGGTCGTCTTGAAGCCGCGCCACTCGTGGCCGATGAAGCTCGTGAGGTCCGCGTCGCGCGCTAAGTCCTCCCGGAGGTACAGCTGTTCGTAGTCGTCGCGCGTAAAGTAGGTCACCGAGCGGAGGCTGTCGCCGACGGCGGTGCGACAGGTGGTGACGATCTTCGAGGCGGTGTCGTCGGTGAGCAAACCCGTTGGCATACAGGGGGAAGGACGCCCTGTGGGTATAAATTACGCGACAGGCGTCGACGCCGTTCGAGGGCGACCGTCGAGCCGCTGCATCGGGGGACGCGTGACGGTGGCGGGCTGAGGTCGGACAGCGAGTGGCGAGCGCTGGTCGGGCCTCGAGCCTGCACACACCGCTACCGATAGGCGCGGTTGCGCTCGGTACTCGAGGGGGTGACTGGCCGTTGCACACCGTGGGACATCCAACCGTTCTTGACCCCGGACCGTGTGGGATGGCCATGGACGTGCTCATCATCGGCGGAACGGGCCTCATCAGCACCGCGATCACCCGACAACTCGACGCTGTCGGCCACGACGTGACGTGTCTCACCCGGGGGGAGACGGACGCCGACCTCCCCGAGGGCGTGGCCATGGAGCACGCAGATCGCAACGACCGGGATGCACTCGAGGGGGTCACCGACAGGGTTGCCCCCGATGTCGTCATCGATATGGTGTGTTTCGACGCCGGGCAGGCTCGAGCGGCCGTCGATGCGTTCGCCGGGAGCCAGGGCCCGGACCAGTACATCTTTTGCTCGACTGTCGACGTCTATCGTCGCCCCCTCGAGACGATGCCAGCGACCGAAACCGCGCTCCGGGAGTCGGACCACGAGGGCGAGCCGGTGAGTGCGTACGCGGCGAACAAGGCAGCCGCAGAGGACGTCGTTCGGGAGACGGCAGCCATCGAGACGACGATCATCAGGCCCTGGTCCACCTACGGGGACGCTGGGCCGATCCTCCACACGCTCGGGATGGATACCACGTACGTCGACCGGATCCGACGGGGCAAGCCCATCGTCGTCCACGGCGACGGCACGTCGATCTGGGGAGCCTGCCATCGAGACGACGTCGCCGGGGCGTTCCTGGGCGCGGTGGGGAACCCTGACGCCTACGGCGAGGCCTACCACGTCACGAGCGAGGAACCGATGACGTGGAACCAGTATCACGAGCGTGTGGCCCGCGCGCTCGAGGCGCCCGAACCAGCGCTGGTGCACATTCCGACGGGGGTACTCAGGGAGATCGCTCCCGATCGCACGGACTTGCTCGAGAACCACCTCCGGTACAGTACGGTATTCGACAACGGCAAAGCAAAGCGGGATCTCGGGTTCGAGTACACGGTCGATTTCGAAACGGGCGTCGCGCGTGCGGTCGCCGGTCTCGAGGCGGCAGGCGAGATCGATGCCTGGGATGCCCTGGATGACGACGCGATCGTCACAGCCTGGCGGGATTCACGACGTGGGCTGCTCGAAACGGTCGGGCGGGTTGCTGAGCGGTGAGCGGCCAGTGGGGGGTGCGTTCGAGATCTCTCGGCCCCCTGTTCAGGCCGACACCTCGAACCCGGCGTCCTCGATCGTCGCGACGAGGTCGCCTTCGTCGGCGTCCCCCTCGACGGTGACGGTGTCCGCTTCGTTGTCGGCCGAAACGTCCTCGACGCCCTCGAGGGCCGAGAGCGCGTCCTCGACGGTCGATTCACAGCCGCCACAGTTCATGCCGGTGACGGTGAGTTGTCGTTCCATACCGGCTGTAAGTCGGCCCACGGTTTGGGTTTTGCTGTCGCCGGTCGTTGTCGAGATCACCGACAGGTCGGCGATTGTGGTTCCCGGTGGAAGCCCGTCCGCGACCCAAAGGCAGATGTACCGTCGGGAGTTATGCACGGTCGACAGGATGTCTCGAAGCCCGTCTCTCCCAGACACACCGACACGTGAGATCGACCCCGATCTCCCCGACGACGAGCGACTCGAGGCGCTCCGCGAGCACTTCGAGGAGCTGTCGGCCGCCAACGAACAGCTGGCCGATCAGCTCGACGCTGCCCGTGAGCGCCGGAGTAAGCTGCGGGAGAAAGCCGACCGCATCGAGCGCGAAAACGAGGTTCTCAAGCGTTCCTCGCTGTACCTCGCGACCGTCGAGGATATGATCGAAACCGAGATCATCGTCAAACAGCACGGCAACAACCAGGAGGTGCTCACCGAGGTCTCCCCGAAGTTTGCCGAACGCCTCGAGGCTGGCGATCGGGTGGCGGTCAACGATTCCTTTGCCATCCAGCAGGTGCTCTCGGCGGAGACGGACGCCCGGGCCCAGACGATGGAGATCACGGCCAAACCCGACGTCACCTATGATGACATCGGGGGTATCGACGACCAGATCCGGGAGGTTCGAGAAGCCGTCGAGCAACCGCTTTCCCAACCGGAACTGTTCGACGAAGTCGGGATCGACCCCCCGGCCGGCGTCTTGCTCTACGGACCGCCCGGGACGGGGAAGACGATGCTCGCGAAGGCCGTCGCCAACCAGACCGACGCCACCTTCATCAAGATGGCCGGCTCGGAGCTGGTCCGGAAGTTCATCGGCGAGGGGTCACGCCTCGTGCGGGACCTCTTCGAAATGGCCCGCGAGCGCGAGCCAGCGGTCATCTTCATCGACGAGATCGACGCCATCGCGGCCCGGCGTACGGAGTCGAAAACCTCCGGCGACGCCGAGGTCCAGCGGACGATGATGCAACTGCTCAGCGAGATGGACGGGTTCGACGAACGCGGGGATATCCGCATCATCGCCGCGACCAACCGCTTCGACATGCTCGATCAGGCGATCCTCCGGCCGGGTCGGTTCGACCGCCTCATCGAGGTTCCAGAGCCCGATGCCGGGGGCCGCGAGCGAATCTTCGCGATTCACTCCCGTGGCATGAACGTCGCCGAGGGCGTCGAATTCGAGGACCTCGCTGCCGAGACCCAGGGGTTCTCCGGGGCCGAAATCGAGTCGGTCTGTACCGAAGCCGGGATGTTCGCCATCCGTGACGGCCGGACGACCGTCGAACAGGTCGACTTCCGGGCCGCCCTCGAGAAGATCGAGGCTGGCGACGCCGAAATCGTCACGTCGGCGAACTACTTCTTCGACTGAGGGGCTCGAGCGACGGTGTGTTTCTGGAGGGAAACCGCAAGCCCTTACGCTCGTCGTCGCCCAGATCGTGTATGGATGTCATTCGGATCGTCTGGGGATCGGCCACCGGGCCGACGGCGATGGCCGCTTACGACGCCGCGCTGGCCGACGCCGGGATCGAGAACTACAACCTCGTGACCGTTTCGTCGGTGATCCCAGCAGGTGCGACCGTCGAGACGGTCGGCACCGCCCCCGATCTCGGCCCCATCGGCGACCGACTGACGGTCGTACAGGCTCACGCCAGTCTCGAGGGGCAGGGAACGGCCGCTGCCAGCCTCTCGTGGGCCCGGGAAGGCAGCGACGGGCCGGGGTTGTTCTACGAATTTGGCGATGCCGTCGACCGTGAGACGGCCCAGCGCCGCGCCCTCGGGGGACTCGAGGCCGGGCAGTCCCTACGCGAGTGGGACTTCGAGGCGCCCTCGGTGCGCACCGAGTCGGTGACGGGGGAGCGTGGCGTGTGGGCCGGCGTGGTCGTGGCCGCGGTCTACGGCGAGAGCGAGTCGATGTTCTGAGGCAGCGTTGATCCCGGCCGAGACGCGAGGCGAGGGAGCGCCACCGTGCCTCGAGGGTCACATCGACGTCGGCGGTTCGACTCCGAGGACGCCCAGCGCGTTCGCGACGGTGTGTCTCGAGGCGGCGACCAGTGCCAGCCGCGCTGCCCGCAGGTCGGGGTCGACGTCGTCGGCGAGCACCGGACACTCCCTGTAGAACGCGTTGAACGCCTCGGCGAACTCACGGGTGTAGGTGGCGACCTGGTGTGGCTCGAGGTCGTCGGCGGCCGCCTCGATCACCGCGGGGAACCGGGCGATGGTCTCGAGCAGGTCGCGCTCGGCGTCGGTCTCGAGGTGGCTGGCGTCCACGTCGGTCTCGACCGTGCCATCGGCTCCAATGCCGGCCTCCTCGAGAATGCCACAGCAGCGGGCGTGGACGTACTGGACGTACGGGGCGGATTGGGCTTCGAAGTCTAAGGCTTGCTCCCACTCGAAGGTAATCGCCTTCGTCGGCTGTTTCGAGACGATGTCGTAGCGGACGGCGCCGATGCCGACCTGGCGGGCGATGCGCTCGACGTCGTCCGCGTCGAGGTCGTCGTCACGGATGCGGTCGTCGAGACGTGATTCGACCTCATCGCGGGCACGGGCGATGGCCTCGTCGAGCAGGTCGTCGAGCATGATCCCGGTGCCACGACGGGTCGACATCCCTTCGCCGCCGGGTAGGTTGACCCACGAGTAGTGGATCGAGTCGAGCGCGTCGGTGTCGTTACCGAGCAGGTCGAGGGCCGCCTCGAGCTGGCGTGCCTGCAGTTTGTGGTCTTCCCCGAGGACCGTCACGGCGCGGTCGTAGTTGTCGAACTTCCACTCGTGGTGGGCGAGGTCACGCGTGGTGTAGAGGGACGTCCCGTCAGACCGGAGGAAGACCAGGTTCTTGTCGATCCCCCAGTCGTCGAGTTCGAGCTGCCAGGCCCCCTCCTCGAGGACGGCGTGGTCGGTCTCCCGCAGTCGCTCGGCGACGTCCTGGGTGCTCCCGTCACGCATGAACCGCGTCTCCCGGACGAATGCGTCGAACTCGGCGGGCAGGCGCTCGAGACACTCGCGCATACCGCCGAGCACCTGATCGACGACTTCGCTCACGCGCTCGTACGTGTCCTCGTTGCCGGCCTCGAGGCCCTGCATGATCGACTCGATCTCGGCTTCGGCCGCGGCGACAGTCTCCTCGTCGCCCGCTTCGAGGACGGCGTTGCCCTTCCGGTAGTAGCGCACGAGATCGTACTCGATGCGGTCCCTGGCCGGTTCGTCCTCGAGATCCCCCTCGTCGAAGCTCTCGTAGGCCCAGGTGAACACGGCCAGTTGCCGGCCCGCGTCGTTGACGTAGTAGTGGCGGTCGACGTCGTACCCCGCGAGCTCGAGGAGGGTGGCGACGGCGTCGCCGGTGATGGGATTGCGGGCGCGCCCGACGTGGACCGGTCCGGTGGGATTGGCACTCGTGTGCTCGACGACGACGGTCGTGTCGCGGTCCGGGAGCGAGCCGTACTCCTCGGCGCTGCTGGCCGCGAGGGTGTCCGCGAAGTACGTCTCACTGGGTAGGAAATTGAGGTACGGCCCCTGGGTCTCGATACGGCCGATGTACTCGAGGTTGTCGGCGTCGAGTTCGGCGGCAAGCTGGCCGGCGACCTGTGGCGGGGCCGCGCCGACCTCGCCGGCCAGCCGGAAGGCGACGCTCGAGGCGAGCACCGCTGGGACGTCTTCCGGCGGCTCTTCGATGCCGAGGTCGTCGGTGGGGAGGTCGAGCGCGGCGAGGGCCCCCTCGAGGGCCTCTGCGACCTCCGTCCGAAGGGAAATGAACATACGCCCCGTTTTCGGGGCTCGAGTATAGGGGTGTCGGGTTCGTTTCGAGCGGCACCGCCCCCGATTTCCCGACGGAGATCGCGTTCAATCCGCCAGTTTTGGGTTCAGTACGACGACGGCGATCAGTCCGCCAGCGCGGCCTCGAGGCGCTCGATATATTCCTCGTTGCCAATGTAGACTGGCGTCCGCTGGTGGAGTTCCGTGGGCTCGACTTCGAGCAGCGACCGGTGGCCGTTACTCGAGGCCCCGCCAGCCTGCTCGAGGATGTAGCCGATGGGGTTCCCCTCGAACTGGAGGCGGAGTTTGCCCTCGGGGTGGGGCTCGAGTGTGGGGTACGCGAAGAGGCCGCCGTAGGTCATGACCTGGTTGACGTCGCCGATCATCGCGCCGCCGTAGCGCAGCTTGAGCTCGGTTTCGATCTCCCGGACGTAGTCCACGATCGCCGCCGGCCAGTGCTGGGCGCGGCCACCGACGCCGTAGACCACGGGTTCGTCGGGGAGGGTGACGTCGTCCTCGATGAGCGAGCGCTCGCCGCCGCCCAGTTCGTACTCGCTGACGCCCTCGTCGGTGGCGATCATCATCGTCACGATCGGGCCGTAGAGGACGTAAGCCGCGGCGACGAGTCGGGTGCCCCGTGCGGGCAGCGGTTCGTCGTAGACGCCGACGATCGTCCCCATCGTGTTGTTCGATTGCAGGTTCGAGGAGCCATCGAGTGGATCGGTGGCGACCGATAGCCCGGCCGAGTCGCCACACTCGAGGATTCGATCGGACTCCTCGCTGGCGTACTCGGCGACGCCGTCGACGTTCGACAGCCGTTCGCGGAGCAACCGGTCGGCCCAGACGTCGGCCTCGAGTTGGGTTTCACCACTTGGGTTTTCGGCATCGACGGTGCCGCGACGGCCGATTAATCCCTGGCGAACCTCCGTCGCCGTGTAGGCGACGGTGTTCATGACCGCCTCGATGATCTCGGGCTCGGACGGCAACGTCGTCGACATCTCACTCACCCAACGCGGCGTCGGCCGTCTGGCCCCCGTAGATGATGCCCTCGAGGGCATCGAGGATACGCTCGGGGTCCTCACGTTGCCAGACGTTTCGGCCGACAGCAAGACCGTTGCCGCCGGCGCGGATGACCGCCTCGACGGTCGAGCAGAACTCGAGGTCGTCGGTCTTCGAGCCGCCACTCATGACGACCTTCATCTCGCCCGCGCTCTTGACAGCGTGTGCCATCGCCTCGGCGCTGCCGGGGTACTTGACCTTCGCAACGTCGGCACCCAGCTCGAGGGCCATCCGGGAGGCATAGGAAATCGTGCTGGGCTTGGTGTCGTTTTTCAGCCCCTGACCGCGCGGGTATGACCACATGACGACGGGTAGGTCGTGCTCGCGGGCGGCCTCGTGGACCTCGCGGAACTCCTCGGCCATCTCGACCTCGTTGTTCGAGCCGCCGTAGAGCGTGAAGCCGACGGCGTCGGCGCCGATCTCGGCGGCGTACTCGACCGAGCAGTTGAGTGCCGAATCGGGCTCCCCCATCCACATGTTGGAGGTGCCGTTCAGCTTCACGAGGAGGTTGACGTCGTCCTCGTAACTCGGGTAGTAGCCTTCGGCGATGCCTTTCTGGACGGCGATGCAGGTGACGGCGTCGTGGGTGGCCGTCTCGAACACCGTCGCCGGGTCGAGCTTCTCCGG
>SL_8KL_010_SEDDRAFT_10004587_pt1 | contig 11051 bp, 8 predicted proteins | sample SodLakKL_010_SED_4_FD_11160 | JGI IMG/M metagenome (IMG submission 11160) | reverse complement strand
TTTCAACGTAGATCCTATAGACGGTGAAGCACCGCTAGACGTGACCGTTACAGCGAACATAGAAAACATCGGAGACGTTGCAGGAACCATCGAATTGACAGTTGACGGTGATACAGAAGCAGAATGGACTCTTGAAACTGGTGAGAGTATCTCTATCGACGAGGAAATAACGATAGAGGATGGCGGAAGCTACGAGATACAACTCGGTGAACGTACACAGAGTATCGAAGTCGCTGAGGAAACCCCTGGATTTACACTAGGAATACTGGCTATCAGTGCAATACTCGCTGTAGTCGTTTACTACAAGAAGAAAAGTGACGAGTAAATACTAAACAAAACCCTTTCCTTTATTTTGTTTTTTTTATGTTCATGCTTCATCAAAGTAAACTCTTCTTGATTTTGTGAAAAAATTCGGGTACGTTCCGTACTTTTTTTGATATTATGGTGGTATATTTTCAACCTGTTGCTGAACATAAGTATATATACTTTATAAAAAATGTCTAACAATAGGCATTTGCCTAATGAGGTGAAATAAAATATGAAAAAAATAATAAGCGTTCTAATCGCCACTGTACTCATTATGGCTGGTGTAACCGTGGTCGCCAATTCAATTGCGGCACAAGAACCACGATACATCGAAACCATAACATTGGAGGTTAGGACGACTCAAGAAACAGGACTAGGGGACACAGCAGTAGGTGATATAGATGTGTTTATACAAAGTGTTCCAGGAGAACTGTTCGACGGCATATCTGACGAATGGAAAGCTAGACTCGGTACGTGGGCAAGCAGTGGATCTTACAACAATTTTATACTGAACCCTGCTTTCGACAAAGAAACTCAAGACGAATATCCTGAAACTGACATGACCATGGTCGGTGGAGGTTTACCGGTCATCAATGTAGCTGGTGAATGGCAATTCAATCCTATGGCCGATAGACATATACGGTTTGCTCAGAATTTTATGATCGATAGAACAGATTATCTCGAAGACCTCTACGGAGGATACGGTTCGGAGAGATATCTAGCTATGGGTCAGGAAGAACCAGGGTTCGAAGAATTCTACAGACCAATAGTTGAAAGACTTGAGATCAATCAGGACGGGGATTTCAGTAGAGCATTCGACATGATCCAAGAAAGGATGAACTATTGGGCAGATCATGATGGTATAGAAGAATGGACAGGTCAATCATTAGAGAACACAGGAACGGATGCGAATCCCGTATGGGAATTCGGTGGAGATCAAATCGAATTGACTTCTGCTAATAGGATCGAAGACGAAAGACTCAGTATAGGCCACGATTGGTCCGACAAGATGGAAGACATGGGTTTCGCAGTAAACAGATTCGATGGCGAAGCAGCTATGTTGTTCGGAATGACATTGTTCGCTGATGCATCTGATATGGGTTGGCACATGTACACCGGCGGTTGGATAGCTAGTGCAGCCAATGTATTCCAACAAGCCGCCATGAACCAGATGTATCTTGCTTGGTACGGATGGCAGATCGGTATGATAGACGGAACATGGCAATTCGATGATATTCAAGACCCAGATATAGAACAAAAAGGTAGAGACCTGCTCGGTGGAAGAGCTCCAGATATGGAAACATATTGGCAGTGGATGATGGATATCGCTGAGTACGGGATGGAAGAATCTGTAAGGATATTCCTGGTTACGACCTATGATTTCTTCTGTTACGACGCTGATAGAGTAGCAGAAGCAGCAACAGATGTTGTGACAGGATGGGCAGGTATATACAGTCCTAGGACTCTAAAAATACGCGATCCGGATGGAGCCTTCAAAGTAGCACAATATTCTAGTGTCGGTGCATTGTACATGGATAACTGGAACAGGATCGACGGTTCTGGAGATACATACTCCATGCAGCAGCAGGATATGGCCCGTGACTTTACTATGTACAATCACCCTGCTGAAGGGATGCCCATAGGTATCAGAACTGATTACGAATATCAAGAAGATTACATATGGGACGGAGCTGATTTAGTAAGGAATATGGATGTTCCATCTGGTGCCATAGATTATGATGTCCAAAACCGTGAATGGGTTGAAGTAGGAGATGGATTAAATGCAGCCACCGCAGTAACATTTAATTTCTATGAAACAGGTGATGGGGACCTTGGTAAATACCATGATGGTAATCCTATCTTATAGAGATTTACTTGGATGGTATGCTTTCAGTAAATCTCTAACTTACGAAGTTGATGACGACGAAAGATATTTCTATGGTCCTTGGGCTGGCGTACAAGTAGAGTTTTACGATAACATCCAGGGTATAGAGATCCATGAAGAAGGTGGAGAAATTACATCATACACGGTTTACGGAAATTATGCATTCCCAGATGAAAGGTCAGTGGCTAGTTATTACTCTATAACGAGTTTCAAACCATGGCAGGTCTATGAAGCCGCAAGGATAATGATAAATCAGCACGAAGATGAAGAACATCTATGGGGCGGTGTTGACCGGGCAGGCCAAACTTGGTCATGGGCCGCAGGAAGAGATAACTGGATCCACTTTATAAGCCGTGCGCAAGGAGAAACATTTAAGCAAGTGATGGAGAACATGATCGAACACGATTGGGTTCCAGAATACTTTGAAACTATGGCAAATGGGCATGGAGATGTAGATGTATCTACTGAAGTACAAAGGACTATCGATTTCTTCGATAATCATGGTCACATGTTCATCTCACAAGGTCCGTTCAGGATCATAGAGATCGATGAACCGAACATGGTCATGGAGATGGAGAGATGGAGATATGCAGACAATAACTATCCATTACCAAAAGACCATTGGGAGGATAGACTAGTTATAAGGAGATTCGAGATTAGAGATGTCCTGATGCCATCTAGAATCCGTGCAGGTGAAGATATAGATGTGGAAGTTAGAGCCAGGATGAGAGAGGAATATCCACGGTCACGTACATACGATGCAGACGAAGGAGAAGTAACCGTCATCATAATAGTCCCCGACGATGACAATATAATAGAAACAGTTGACGCACCTATTGAGGCTGGTAGATTCCTCCTACAGATACCCGGTGAGATGACAGAAGATCTAGACGGATCATATGAGGTTGCTATAGAAGGTACAGCAGTAGGTGTTTTGGCACCTGCCAGAGAAACAAGATCATTACTTGTTATCGAAGAAGTAGATGAAGATGCTGAATTCAGAGTCACCAACTTTAATGTTGATCCTATAGATGGTGAAGCACCGCTAGACGTGACCATAACAGCGAACATAGAAAACATCGGAGACGTTACTGGAACCATCGAATTGACAGTTGACGGTGATACAGAAGCAGAATGGACTCTTGAACCAGGTGAGAGTATCTCCATCGATGAAACCATTACCTTCGAAGATGGTGGAAGCTACGAGATACGACTAGGAAACCGGAGACAGAATATAGAGGTCTCAGAGGAAACTCCTGGATTTACACTAGCTATACTAGCAATCAGTGCGATACTTGCTGTAGTAATCTACTACAAAAAGAAAACTGACGAGTAAATACTAAAAAAAACCCTTTCCTTTATTTTGTTTTTTTATTTTTTTACATAACTAAATAGATACTTCTTACTTTTACATCCATTTAAGGTGAAAAATCCACCAAACCGAAAGATTTATAACTAAATTTAAAGTATTGATTTATGATAACTATGGCAGCATCATTAAAGTACTTTGGTGTTCGGATATTGAATGCCCTTGTAGTTCTTTTTATCGTACTATTCATCATATCCGCAGCTTTTAGTACATTAGCAGACGAGCAATTAGAATATCATATCGATCAGCAGATCAGAGCACGAGCACAATCCCCAGAGATACAAAGATTGAACGAAACAGCGTTTGCACGGTGGAGAAACAGAACTGAATCTGACCTACGTTCAAGGTATGGTTTAGATGACCCTCTACCACAGCGTATCGTAGATAGAACTATTAGCACTTTCTTACTTGATTTTGAAGAAGCTCATTCAATAACTGCAGCAGATGGGAGTGGAAGCCAAGACGTGTTCCGTATTATAATGGCAGTACTACCAAGGACGGTCTTGTTGTTCACTACTTCTGCAACCATATACATTTTACTTGGTTTAGTAGTTGGTCTTAAGGCAGCACAAAGAGCAGGGTCTAAATTAGATAAAGCTCTGTCGATCTTTGGTATGACAGCTTCTAGTATGCCTATGTGGTGGCTGGGTATGTTAGCCGTTCTGATATTTGCTTTCGAACTGGGTTGGTTCCCAGCCTCAGCTTATCCTTTCCCAAGAGAAGAAGGATTGACATATTACAGAGGGGTTATCTGGCGGATGATATTGCCTTGTGCAGTGATCGTCTTCAACCTTTTCGGTGCTAGAGCTTGGGCTACCAGGAATCTTGTTACAGATGTACTCCAAGATGATTATATAATGGCTGCAAGAGCCAAAGGAGTACCAGAAAGAAAAGTTATCTACGGCCATACTCTAAAAACTGCAGCTCCTCCGATAATCACAACGGCTATCCTCACTTTCTTGATGTCTATAGGAGGCGCTATGATCACAGAGATCATCTTTGGATGGCCGGGTATGGGTCGATTGTATTTTCAGGCAGTCTTCGAAGAAAGAGATGTACCAGTTGTTCTTGGATTGACGTTTATAACCACGTTCATGTACGTGTTCGGTTATGTTATAGCCGATATGGTGTATGGTCTTCTAGATCCAAGGGTAGAAGTAGGAGCTGAGAAATCGGTATAAAGTGGTGTATTAATATGGCTATAAGATGGGAAGATATCAAAGAAAAATCTAAAGAAGTGATAAACGAGTTTAGAGGTCAAAGGATAGGGGTCATAGGACTAGGGATCATAGTGGCACTCTTAATAATAGCGCTACTTGCTCCTGTATTAGCCCCTGGACTCATCGGTTCTTGGGAGGATACTGATCGATGGAGAGATGTTCCAAATGGTGTTCCTCCAACCTGGTGGGATTACTTTACTTCCGATGATTTGACACCGCAATCTGAAAGGATCGAACCCGATGAGTTCGATAGATTACCGGCAGGAAGATTTGAAGAAGTAACCTTTAGCTACAATTTCGATTACCAGTATGATGAACCTCCTACTAATCTAGCTCTTTATCTAGATGGGACATATGATGCAAACTCCAGTGCTCGATCCTTACAGATAGAATTGATCAGGCCCGACGAAACTTCAATAAGGTTCGTCGACGAAACTATAAGGGGTGGAGAATTAGACAATAGATATTCCCTTATCGGAAGGAACAGAGATAGGATATACGACTGGGCTGATGGTCTTGGAGTCATTGGGGAACGGGAATTCAGCATGGATAGAGCACAATACGAACAATATCTACAGGAAGGTCCAGTGGCACGTGAATTGAGAGAAAGATTTATAGAGGAAGATATAGACTTAGATGAGCTTATATTCAGTATGGATCAAGCAGAATACGAAGAATATCTAACGGACGGACCCATCACTGATCCTATCAGAGAAAGATTTGAAGAAGAAGAGATAGAGTTTTACGAATCATTGCTAACATTAAATGTCGAATATGAAGAGCATCTAGAGGATGGTATAACGATCCATGAAGACCATCCCTTTAGAGATGCCTTCGGTGAGCATGAGATAAGTGAAGATGCCCTCCTTTATCGAGAAGCAGAAGATATATGGTGGATCAGAGTATTTGACGAAGACACCGAATTATACGAAATGGAATATAGGATCGAAGTGACCGATGATGCACTTGAAGTATTCGAAATCAACGCCGATATCGTAGAAGAAAACGGTGTTTGGTGGATTAGGGTAGATGATGAAGACCGGTACCGTATCGAATCCGATAACGGTGTATTAGAGGTTTATCCTCATCTAGAGATAACAGAAAGAGATGGGATATACTACATCAGTGCAGTTGAAGATTACAGGATAGAAATCGACGGAGACCGTCTAATCGTTTATAGAATCCCAGTTATACGTCGAGAGAGAGTCAACCATGCTCGAACACTTTTCGGAAAAGCCGATGCTGACCTTCTCACTCCTAGACCAACTCCATTGAATGGTGAATACGAACTAAGAGTTTCACTAGTTAGTGAAGATATAGAATTCAATTTTGGAGAAGACTCAGGTAGATATATTATAATGGGTTCTATGTATGGTTGGATGGGAACAGATAACAGAGGCAGAGATATTGGTTTAGGTTGGGTTTGGGGTGCAAGATATGCCCTCCTTCTCGGAGCCATAATCGGTGGTTCCACCATCTCCATAGGTACTTTGTTCGGTATGACTAGTGCCTACCTTGGGGGATGGAAAGATGAATTCATGCAGAGGATTAATGAGATCGTCATCGGAATACCTATCCTACCTATATTGATTATAATGATGTTTATCTGGAGACAATCATTCTGGGTCATGGTCGGTCTCATGACTATCCTATATTGGCGTGGTATAGCCAAAACCATCAGAGCTAGGGGTCTTCAGATACGACAAGAAACATATGTTGAAGCGGCCAGTTCATTAGGCGCAGGTTCCGGAAGGATCATCACCACACACATGGTTCCTCAGATCTTGCCATATTCTATGGCAGAAGGTGCACTTCTAGTACCCGCAGTGGTTATCATGGAAGCAAGTCTTAGCGTACTTGGACTCGGTGACCCACAGCTTGTTACCTGGGGTAAACTTTTGAGTCAAGCTCAAGGCGGCGGTGCCACAGTCAGAGGTCTTTGGTGGTGGGTACTCCTACCCGGAATAGGTATCACCCTACTCGGTTTTGGATTCATCGCAGTCGGAATGGCCATTGAAAGAGTAGTAAATCCAAAGATGAAGCAGAGGTAACTAAACAGAGGTAATTCAAATGAGTAAGAAGACAGTCTTGGAAGTTAATAATCTATCAACCCATTATATGACTAGCAAAGGAGATGTACGTGGTTTAGACGATGCTAGTTTTGAAATTAAGAGAGGAGAAGCACTCGGGCTAGCAGGAGAAAGTGGTTGTGGTAAAAGCACACTAGCTTTCTCACTATTAAAGATGGTACAACCACCCGGAAAGATCGTTAAAGGTAGTATAGATCTTGACGGAATAGAAGTCACAAAATTAACAGAGAAACAAGCTAGAAAAAAGATCAGATGGAATAAGATATCCATGGTTTTTCAAGGTGCTATGGATATCCTAACTCCTGTATATACAGTCGGTCAGCAGATGAAGGAACCCCTAAAATACCACAAAGGTATTGAAGGAAAAGAGGCAAAGGAGATATGTGTAGAATACCTTGATTTGGTCGATCTTGATGCTGAACTGTTCGACAGATATCCTCACGAATTGAGTGGTGGTCAGAAACAGAGAGTTATCATCGCAACAGCCCTTTTGATGGAACCTGATGTGATTATACTTGACGAACCAACAACTGCTTTAGATGTGGTTGTAGAAGCCCGTATCATGAACGATCTTAAAAGACTAAAAAAGGAACTAGATAACTCATCTATCTTTATAACTCACGATCTAAGTATTCTAGCAGAGGTATCCGACAAACTAGCTATCATGTACGCTGGCTGGATAATAGAGATCGGTTCAGCCCTTGATATATATCACGATCCAAAACACCCGTATACCGAAAAACTTATGGCAGCAATACCGACCCTACATGAAGACATAGATAGACTTGAATACATACCAGGAGCACCACCTGACTTGATTAGGCCTCCCAGTGGATGTAGATTCCATCCGAGATGCCACAAAGCTTTCGACAAATGTAGAGAAGAAGTACCTGCAGATAGGATGGTAGACGGGGTTAAAGTTAAATGTCATTTATATCCGGAGGACTAAACTATGGCAGAAACAATACTTAAAGCAAAAAATTTGACCAAGCATTTCGATATAACACAATCATTTTTAAACGTGCTCCTAAGAAAAAAGAAGATGATCGTTAGAGCAGTTGACGGGATAGACTTCGAGATCCATAGAAAGCAATCCTTTGCTCTTGTAGGAGAATCTGGTTGTGGGAAAACTACGGTCGGGAAACTGATTATGAAATCACTTGAACTTACCGATGGTAAGTTGGTGATGGAAGGCAAGGACATAACAGAAATAAATGATACAGCTAAATTGAAGGCATATCGTAGAGTTACACAGATGATATACCAAGATCCATTTTCCTCATTAGACCCTAGATTCAAAGTTTTTGACATTATACAGGAACCCTTACTTATACATGATATCGGAGGAAGTATGGAAGAAAGACGGGAACTAGTAAAAAGAGCTCTAGAAGAAGTTAGATTAGTACCCCCAGAAGAGTTCATAGATAGATACCCACATATGATCTCAGGTGGACAGAGGCAAAGAGTAGCCATCGCTAGAGCACTTATATTGAAACCAGACTTCATAGTGGCCGACGAACCCGTATCTATGCTAGATGTTTCTGTTAGGGCAGAGATATTGAATCTGATGAAGGATTTAATAGAAAAAGAAGATCTTACATATCTATACATAACCCACGATATCAGTACTACAAGGTTCTTTTCAGATGACTTAGGTGTGATGTATCTTGGAGACCTAGTTGAAAAAGGTAAAGTTGGAGACGTCCTAGATACACCTCTTCATCCCTACACACAAGCTTTAGTTACAGCAGTACCAGAACCAAAACCTGAAAGAGTCGGCAGGATAAAGGAGATACCGATCAAAGGTGAAGTACCTTCAGGTACTAATGTTCCAAAGGGATGTAGATTCCATCCACGATGCCCGTACGCTAAAAAGGTCTGTAAAAATAAACAACCACCAGAGAAATATCCATACGATGATGGTCACGCTGCAAAATGCCATTTTGCAGGTCAAATCGAATACGATAAGGAACGATATATCGAATAAAAACCCTTTCGAACAACTTTTTTCTTTATCTTTTTTACTAATTCATTTTACTGGTATTTAGAACTTATAAACATAAACTTTAAAAACCATTAGAAGAACTATTATAGGTGACCAAGTAAAATATGTAAAATAAGTATGATCAATATGAACATAAAAAAAATAAAACGTAAGGTCAAAAAACGTTCACTCTTACTAACCGGATTAATGATTCTATTTGTAGCTATTATCCTTGCTTTTAGTGCAATCCATGTAGTAGAAGCAGAATTCGAAAGTGAAGATAGAGTATTAGAGGGGAAAGGGCAAGAAGACTATAAAATCTTAGAATCTAGATACCAAGCCTTAAACTCATCTATAGAGATGGAGTTCCATCCCGAAAATCAAGACGATACAACAGGAGGTCAATATGTGATTGTGACGGTCATATATGCTGATGACGAGCAGGAAAACATCTCTGTTGGGTATGATGAGGTCAAAACCATAGAGCTAGACGATAACGCAAATATTATCCTTTCAGACTTTGACAGTGAAGAGGGAAATCTGACTTTTAAACAAACCATCGTATATGAGAGACAACCATATAGTTTGTTATCGATACCAGCCTTCTTGCTAACGATTGTCGGTCTAGTAGTAGTTTATAATGGTAAATATCGGATGAAAGTTGATAAACAGATGAAGGAAAAAGAAAAGGTTGTAGACGAGAATGATGATGGAAAAGAGTCGTCCCCCGAACCAAAATTTATGGGCGTAGATTGGGGTAAAAAGGATTAGATAAAAAACGGAGGGAGATCACAATGAAAGTGTATTTTAGTCACCCAACCTTTACATATAATACTAAAACCGAATCAAGATGTATCGAGATAATTAAGGAAGCTTTTAAAGATAGTTTCGGATCAGTTGACGTTATAAATCCTTCAAAATTTGGTTTAAGGATCAACCCAGTAAACAAACTAAAAGAAGCTGATAAAATAGTTGGCATGGCTATCTCAGATAAGATGTTATACCTAGTCTGGAAGGAGATAGAACTAGCAGAAAATTTTGAGATCGAAGCGTACGTTTTTTATGTAGAGAATAAAGATGATCTAGGTCCTTTGGTAGAAGGTGTTCCAAAAAATATTGAAAAACTATCCAAGGACGAATCAAGGATATTCTCCAACAAGATGTTGAAAGGAAAAAGAGATTCCTTTATCAGTTCTTTTATAGGTAATTGGGGGGGAAGATTTTGAACCACTTCAATACTATTCCGCCTCGATCGTAGTTATTTATTAAAACTATTAGTCATGGATATACACTAAGTACGATTTTTACGTTTCCTGCATAAACATAAGGCAAGACTCAAGTCTATATTCGTAACCGTAGCTTTATTATACATATAGATATGATTATAGTGGGTCTAACAAGATCTATCTGTTAAATAAGTTTCAGTAGATAGATCACGACTATGATATATGCTGGAGTATTCACAGGTTTTTTTCAAAGGATATATGATCAATATGGATCTAAATGAATACTTAGTAAAAACATAGTTCGAGACTCCTTGGATCTCCGGAACTGATTCTGATCTATAAGGATTCATTTGAATCTAATGACCATTATAGTCGAAGAGTAACTTCATTTTAATTTGTTTTCATATTTGACTCAATTCCAATTGTCAGTCGAAACGTAATACTTACCCAGTGTAAGCATTGGAGGACATAACAAATTTATTGTCATGAGTTATTTCTCGAGTTCTTTCAAAAGGCAAACTAGAGACACATTGATGTTAATCCTCTATGTATTACACGAGAATATTATCCTTTTTATATACTCGATTCTACAAACCAAATCAGGAACTACAGGCCTTTTCAATTTTCTTTCGGATTATATCGCTGATAAATTATCTCCGCTGTTAAGTGATACTTTGTAAAAGAGGTGTATCCTTTGTGTAATGGACCCATAGTCCAATCTTAAGAGTTAAGACGATTTCAAACCTAGAATAGAACCATATCTAAAATCAATTATTATCTAAATCCGTGATATCTAAATTTTAAAAAACAAAAAAATAAAGGGTTTTGGGGTTAAAAAGTATTTACTCTTCCTCTTCTTCGAATAGGTCTTCTTCTTCCTCGAATTCCTCTTCACCGAATTCTTCCTCTTCACCGAACTCTTCTTCACCGAACTCTTCTTCTTCTTCGAATAATTCTTCGTCTTCACCGAA
>SL_8KL_010_SEDDRAFT_10004584_pt1 | contig 11053 bp, 8 predicted proteins | sample SodLakKL_010_SED_4_FD_11160 | JGI IMG/M metagenome (IMG submission 11160) | reverse complement strand
TCACTACAGTGTCTGTCTTGATATCGCCTTCTTCCGTTTTCACCTTTTTTATCTCTTGACCTTCAGTCACGATATCCGTTACCTCTGTATGCTCTTTAACGTCTATCCCCATCTCCTCAAGCCTGTTCGCGTATCCGTGTATGACTTTGAAGGGATAGATCGTCCCGTCGCTCTGATTGAAAGTCGCGGCGACAACATCAGATATATCTAATTCGGGAACTATCTCTTTCGCCTCTTCTGGGCTAAGATATTCGCTTTCTACTCCCAGACTGTTCTGCAATCTTACATTGCCTTTGAACTCTTCGGCTTCTTCCTCATCAAAGGATAAGACCAGGTAACCTCCTTGATAGAATTCCAGATCTTCCTCTATCTCTTCGTCTAACCTCTCGAACATCTTCCTGCTTTCCAAAGCCAGTTTTATATTCTCTTCAGAAGTCCACTGCTGTCTTATACCTCCTCCGTTTCTACCGCTCGCTCCGTATCCGAGATAAGACTTGTCCAGAACCAAAACGTCGGTGAAACCTTTTTTACCTAAATGATATGCGGTACCTAGTCCATTGATCCCTCCACCTATTATCACAACATCGTATTCATCAGTCATCGTCTTCACCTCCGTCAGGAGAAGCCAACAAGCTGAACTTCACAGGCCTTGAAGGGGGTCTTGAAGTGGGTTCATCTATCTCCTCGATATCTTTACCGGTCTCTCTCATCAGTATCCTTCTAGCTATTATCAGACAACCACTTCCCTGACAGGGACCCATACTCAGTCTTAGATGTCTTTTCAACTTTTCAAGCTCGTCGTAACCTTCTTCGATCGCTTCTACTACGTCTTCCTCGGTCAGATCTTCACATCTGCATACTATCGTGGTCATCCTATCACCTCTAGACCTCTAACTTCCCAAACTTTGTCTTTGTCTATCTCCATCGTTATGCCGTAAGTTTTTCCGGACTTTCTGACTTTTGTCACAGAAGCTTTTTGAACTTTTTCTCCCTTTCTGTCCAGCGCCAAGACTTCATCACCCTCTTCCGGGACAGGTAGATATTCATACGGGACGGTTATCTTGCATCTTTCCTCGCTATAGCTGCAGTCGACCACAAAAATCGCCAGGCCTGGACATTCGGTTACGCAGAGAGCACATCCTATACAATCTTCAAAATCTATATTTGGAACGTCTGTGATCTCTTCCATAGATATCGCATCCTCTGGACAAGTTGCAACACATGGATCGCAGGGTATGTTCTCAACACACTCGATGATGACTACGGGACCATTTTTCAGTCTCTCATCTTCGGGTATATCGATATCTTCTTTTCTGATAATCCCAGTACTTTTATAATCTCCACTCATCCGCAGATCACCTCCTTTGTCATCGAGGTTGACGGAACAAACCCTCTAATCATCCGCACACCTCCTCATCGACTGTACAGGTCTTTACTCCCTGCCTTGGGGCTTCTCCATAAGGTCCTTTTCTCATCTGTTTCAACCCCTGCTGTGCCTCTTCTTTAGATCTTTTGGTATCTTCCGTCTCCCCTCTGATCTCCTCGTAGACTGCTGCCCCAACGATCTTACCTTCTAAGGCCGCAACAGTAGCTTCTTCTATCCCTGCCGCGTCCCCAGCAACATAAATACCACGATTAGTTGTCATCATCTCCTCGGTTCTTAAAGGAACGAAACCACCTAGGTCGGGAACATAATCCATCTCACAATCGGCTTGTCTCAAAAAACCGACGTCGGGGCTCAAACCCACCGCTAGACATATAACGTCGCACTCTATCTCTCTTTCCGTTCCTTCTATAGGATTCCAGTTTTCATCGATCTTTTGGACAACCGCACCCTCAACTTGTTCATCACCTATCGCCTTTTTTATGGTATGGCTGGTACTTATAGGCACGCCGGCTCTTCTGACCTTTGAGGCATGGACCTGATAAGCTCCGATCTCTGGAAGAGCTTCTATGATCTCTACCACTTCAACGTTAGCCTGCAGTAATTGATAACTTACTATAACGCCCACGTTCCCAGAACCGACCATCAATACCTTCTCTCCCGGTACGATGCCCTCATCGTTCATAAGGGTCTGAACTCCACCGGCACCGTAAACTCCAGGGAGATCGTTGTTTTCGAATGAGAGGTAATCTTCTACTGCACCTCCGGCATAGACTATACCTTTGGAATCATATATCTCAAACCTCCCGTTAGCTTCTATCGCAACTTTCTTCTCTGGATAGTAACCTAAGACCTTTGATTCAGTGTGTATCTCTACACCTAACTCTCTTGCTTGTTCTACCAAGTCCTTCCCGATATCTATTCCTCTGGTGCCTGCGTCTTCTTTATGGCTCCCAAAGAACTGGTGAGTCTGTTTTACCAGCTGACCTCCTAGATCATCTCCTTCATCAAAAAGGTGAACTTCCGCGCCGTTTCTCGCTGCAACGATCCCGGCCATAAGACCGGCGGGTCCTCCACCGATCACTGCTATCTCTATCTTCTTTTCCACTCTATCTTTGCCTCTGCCGGGATCCACCTCCGGGAATTTCGCTTTTGGTCCGTGTCTTTTGACTTCCATACCTTCTTCCGCAGGAGTTACACAAGTCCTAACGTTAGGCCTGCCGTCGACTGACATCAGGCATGAGGAGCATTTTCCGATGGCGCAAAAAAATCCTCTCGGTCTTTCCAATTTTTTGCTGTCAGTGAATTTTCTGAGACCATCTGCATAGAGTGCAGATGCGATCGTTTCTCCTTCGTAAGCCTTTACTTTTTCACCTTCAAAATCGAAGTAAAACTCTTCTCCTCTATCGAAATCAAGTATAGGGTGTTGAAATATCCTTCTCTCGTTCATCTAAGCACCGTAATCCTACGATAAAAAGATAAGATAAAAACATTTTCGTAGATTTTCAACCCATATGGGGAAAGATGTAACATTTTCTAGATTTTCTACGTTCCCTACTATAATATACTATCACAATATTTTAGAATTCGATCAAATTACTAATATACCAAGAGTAAGATTGCCGTATGATGAAGAGGTACCTCTGCAAAAACTGCGGCAAGGTCTCCAAGAAGAAAAGGGATTGTGATAACTGTGGTGAGCCGATGGAACGAGAGGATGTTTCTCGAGGCCTTGACGGTTCCGTTCCTTTCATATTTGCGGGTATAGCAGCAGCTGTTTTACTCATCAGCTTTGTAACCGATCGATTTCTGCTGACTTGGTTAGCCTTTCCACTCATAGGTGCGGGTTTGATCTACGATCATCTCTATGAGAAACAAGTTGAGAAGGCACTCGAAGAAAGGATATGATATAAAATATAAAAGCTTCTATACCGCCTTATATAGGGCTGCTCTCCTTTTATACCCAGAAGGTAAAAAGATTAATATAGTTCGAACCTATAGCAAAAGATGTCCTTAGACGGACTAACCCGGCGTTTCGGGATGCACTCGAGATAAAGATATTTATGAAAGACTGAAGAGTATTTGAAGGCAGGTCAAAATAATGGAAGATGAGTCGATATTGCAAAAAGAAGGTTACGATTCTGACAAGATAAAAGTTCTTGAAGGCCTGAAAGCAGTAAGAAAAAGGCCCAGTATGTACATAGGTAGTACTGACGGCAGAGGCCTACATCATCTTGTTTATGAAGTTGTGGATAACAGTATAGATGAGGCGATGGAAGGTTATTGTGACAGGATCGAGGTCACGATCAAAGAAGATGGTTCAGTGATGGTCTGTGATAACGGTAGAGGTATACCAGTGAGTGAGCACCCACAATACGAGAGACCGGGTGTCGAGATCGTCATGACAAAACTTCATGCCGGCGGTAAGTTCGATAGGAAGAGTTACAAGGTCTCAGGTGGATTACACGGTGTAGGTGTCTCAGTAGTCAACGCGCTTTCAGAATGGCTCGAAGTCAGGGTTAAAAGAGAGGGCGAGATATACCATCAGAGGTATGAAAAAGGCAAACCTGTGACCGATGTTAAGAAAGTGGGTGAGGACGGGAAGGTCAGTGGAACTATAACTACCTTTAAACCCGATCCAGAGGTATTCGAAACTATCGAATTCGAATATGACAGGTTGAAGCAACGGATGAGAGAACTAGCCTTTTTGAACAAGGGCCTGGAAATAGAACTTAAAGATGAAAGAGATGACCGGAGAGATTCCTTCCATTACGAGGGAGGCATAGTCGAGTACATCCAATATTTGAACAGGGATAAAGAGAAACTTCACACGGAGCCTATCTACTTCAACAGAAGAGAGGACGGGGTCCACGTAGAAGTGGCCATGCAGCACCGTACTGAATCTTACTCTAAAGAGATATTGGCCTTCGCGAACAACATAAACACGCGTGAAGGCGGTACACATCTGAGCGGGTTTAGAGCAGCTCTGACCAGAACTCTGAATAGCTATGCAGACAATAACGACCTTGCAGAGGATGTCGATATCAGAGGGAACGATTACAGAGAAGGTCTGACCGCGGTCATCAACGTAAAATTACCCGAACCGCAGTTCGAGGGTCAGACGAAGACAAAACTAGGTAACAGTGAGATCAGAGGGATCGTTCAGTCTATAGTCAGTGAAGAGCTTGAGACTTATCTTGAAGAACATCCCAAAGTCGCAGAAGCTATAATAGAAAAGGCGGCGACCGCTGCTAAAGCTCGGCAGGCAGCGAAAAAAGCTAAAGAACTCACTAGAAGAAAAGGGATACTCGACAGCGTCGATCTTCCGGGTAAGCTGTCCGACTGTGCGAACCCAGATCCAGCCAAATCTGAACTATATATCGTCGAGGGAGATTCAGCTGGAGGTTCGGCTAAGCAGGGTAGAGATAGGGACTTTCAGGCCATACTGCCACTTAGAGGTAAGATAATCAACGTCGAAAAGGCCAGATTGAATAAGATGCTCGAGAACAAGGAGATAAGGTCTATAATATCGGCGATAGGGGCGGGTATCGGAGAAGATTTTGATCCGGACGAATGCAGGTATCATAAGATAATAATCATGACCGATGCAGATGTAGACGGCGCCCATATAAGGACCCTTTTGTTCACCTTCTTTTACAGGTACATGAAACCTCTTATAGAAAGGGGTTATCTCTACATGGCTCAACCACCTCTTTATAAGATAACCAAAGGCGGAGGTGTACGATATGCATACGAGGAGGACGACAAGAAAGAAGTACTCGAGGAGTGGGGTAAAAGAGGCGTGAGCATTCAAAGATATAAAGGTCTCGGTGAGATGAACCCTAAAGAACTCTGGGAAACGACCATGAATCCAGAAAACAGAAAGCTTGCTAAGGTCACCGTTGAAGACGCGGAGCGTGCTGACGAGTTGTTCAATCTGCTGATGGGTAAAGAGGTAAGACCTAGGAAAGAGTTCATAAAACAGAATGCAGCCGCCGCTACAAATATAGACGTGTGAGGTGATTTTGATGGAAACAGAAGAAGAACAGATCGCTGACGAAGTATATACTAAAGATATAGAAGAGGAGATGGAGGATTCTTACATAAATTACGCGATGAGCGTGATAGTAGGTAGAGCGCTCCCCGACGTAAGAGATGGTCTTAAACCAGTCCACCGAAGAATACTTTATTCCATGAGGCAGGAAGGTCTTTCCTCCGATAAATCGCATAAGAAGTCCGCGAGGGTAGTCGGTGACGTTCTCGGTAAATACCATCCGCACGGCGATCAGGCGGTATATGACGCCTTGGTAAGGATGTCTCAAGATTTTTCACTACGCTACCCACTAGTTGACGGCCAGGGGAATTTTGGTTCATTAGATGGTGACGAACCCGCGGCGATGCGTTATACTGAAGCACGCTTGGAGGAGATCGCCGAAGATCTGATGGCTGATCTCGACAAAGATACTGTAGAATTCAGGGACAATTATGACGGTACCATGGAAGAACCTGTGGTCATGCCCTCCAAACTCCCGAATCTGCTTTTGAACGGATCAAGCGGTATCGCTGTAGGCATGTCGACGAATGTACCTCCACATAATCTGAATGAATTGGTCGAAGCCATCAAGCTTCTTATCGAGGAACCCGAATGCAAGATAACCGATCTTATGGAAGTTCTTCCTGCACCGGATTTCCCAACAGGCGGGATAATTCACGGTTATAATGGAGTTTATAACGCATACAAAGAGGGTAGAGGGAAGATAAAGATAAGAGCTAAGACAAAGATCGAAGACCTTCGGGGTAAGAGGAAGCGTATAGTGATCGAAGAGGTACCTTATCAGGTGAACAAAGCTAAACTGGTCGAAAGTATCGCCTCACTGGTAAAAGACGACGTGATAAGTGAGATTTCAGATCTGAGAGATGAGTCCGATAGAGACGGTGTCAGAGTCGTGATAGACCTGAAGAGAGGCGTCATCCCGGATGTAGTGTTGAACAAGCTGTTCAAACACACTCAGATGGAAGTCACCTTCGGTGTCATAAATCTCGCATTGGTAGACGATGAACCTCAAGTGCTGAATCTGAAGGAAACCCTGAATCATTTTATCGATCACAGAGTAGATGTCATAACGAGGAGGACGAAATATAAACTCGATAAAGCCCAGGACAGGGCACACATATTGGAAGGTCTTTTGACCGCACTCGACAATCTCGATAAAGTCATCAGTATCATAAGATCTTCTGAAGAGCAGTCTAAAGCTAAAGATAGGTTGATGTCAGAGTTTTTGCTGAGTGATGATCAAGCACAGGCTATCCTCGACATGAGGTTGAGAAGACTGACCGGCATGGAGAGAGATAAATTGCAGACAGAATACGAAGAGCTCCAGGAAGATATCAAAGAGTACAAAGACATATTAGGCGACGAAGCTCGAGTCATGGCGATAATCAAGGATGAACTTGATGAGATGGCTGAAAAGTACGGCGACGAGAGAAGGACGGAGATAAACAAAGAAGCTGAGGATCTAGAGACGGAGGATTTGATACCTGAAGAGGAACTTGTTATCACACTGACCCAGAGAGGATATATCAAAAGATCACCTGTTGAGACTTACAAGAAACAGAGAAGAGGTGGTGTAGGATTGATCGGGATGGATACGAAAGAACAAGATCATGTTGTAGATCTTTTCGTGACCAATTCTCACGATTACTTATTGTTCTTTACAGACAAGGGTAGAGTCTACTGGCTGAAGGCTTATAAGTTGCCAAAGGGAAGCCGGAGGTCCAAAGGTAGACCGATCGTGAACATGCTGCCGAGACTAGATGACGATGAGAATATAGAAGATCTTATACCAGTCAGCGAATTTGCTGAAGATAAATATTTGCTCTTCGCCACCAAGAAAGGTAAGATAAAGAGGACGTCTTTATCCGAATATAGCAATCCCCGCGTTACAGGCATATGGGCGATAAAATTAAGAGAAGACGACGAGTTGGTGGAGACCAGGCTTTCCGACGGCTCCAAAGATGTTATGCTAGCTACCAGAGATGGTCAAGCAGTAAGATTTGATGAGGAGGATGTAAGGCCGACCGGAAGATACACCATGGGTGTCAAAGGTGCAAAGCTTGAGGGTGAAGATGAAGTGGTGAGTATGACTTTGGTCGACGAAGATGACACTCTCCTGACTCTTACCGATAAAGGTTACGGTAAACGATGTGACGTTTCGAATTACAGGAAAACTAATCGTGGAGCTAAAGGAGTCATAACGATGAAGACGATGGACAGGAACGGAAAAGTAGCTTGTGCACGCAGAGTTGAGGACGATGAAGAGATAGTACTTCTGAGTAAGAACGGTATGATAATAAGGACCCAAGCCGAAGATATAAGCAAACAGGGAAGGAACACGATGGGTGTTAAAGTGATGGAGTTGAAAGAAGACGATAGATTGAGGGCGATGTCGAAAGTTATCGGTGAGGAGAAGGAAAAGGAGATAATAGAGAAAGAAACCGAAGAATAAGCCGAAAAACTCTTATTCATCTTTCGATTGAGACATGAACTGTAACGAAGATCGTCTACAAAAGTAACTTACAGCGATGATCAGTATGGGCGCGTGGCCTAGCGGGGAAGATGGAAAAGAACATCCTCCCCTCACATTCAAGGCCATCAAGATGCCCGAATATAGTCTGGACTTAATTTCGAAAAAGGAATTCCAAACGCATACTGGAAAGTAAATAAAAAACAAAATGGGCGCGTGGCCTAGTCTGGACAAGGCACTGCCCTTCTAAGGCAGACATCATGGGTTCGAATCCCATCGCGTCCGCTTAACTTGCTTAAGCGGCCAAGAAGGATGCGCTAGCATTCTTTGGCGTCCGCTACATTTCTCTGAAAATTAGCGGGCAAAGTGAATTTGTTGGAATTCACTGGCGTCCGCTTATAAATCTTTGATTTTAAGCGGTGAGTTAGAAATCTTTTATTTCTGACGCGTCCGCTTTTCTTTGGANAGCGGGCAAAGTGAATTTGTTGGAATTCACTGGCGTCCGCTTATAAATCTTTGATTTTAAGCGGTGAGTTAGAAATCTTTTATTTCTGACGCGTCCNCTTATAAATCTTTGATTTTAGGTTGTAGCCTCCACCATCAAATTTTCAATAGCATCGCAACTCATTCAGCGGTAAACCGATGTATGAATACTCTCAAGTAGAAGACGTCAATGGTCTTCCGTTTTCACTTTCTTGTAGATTAATACGCTCATCAACAAGCTTATCGAGAGAATTACCAGAGTATAGCCTGAAAGCAGTCCCTCGTCATCATCTTCGGCGATCTGCTCTTCAAAGAAAGCTTCCCTGTCATCATAATAGTCTTCGAGTTCATCTTCTCCTAACGGCTCAGAGGCAAAATAACCCAATGGTTCGATAACTATACCACCGTAAGTGAAGAAGTCCCGCCTGTGGATACCGTTGTCCTGGTGTATCCCCCAAGGATTCTCAACTACTGTTTTTTTCAGCATCTCATCGGTTGCGTTATCCACCAGATTCTCATATGTTTCTTGTGGATCCGTAACATTTTCCATCTTCCGAAATCTACCCTGGGCTATTTCTAGTATCCTAGAACGTAGGTATCTGTCCTGATCAGTCAGATGTGATCTCTTAAGTTCAATACCTAAAAAGGAACCTATCCCGGGTTGCGTCATCGGATCAATGTATTGGAACTCATAAAGTTCTTCTGCTGAGGCTACATGTCTTTCACAATTGGTGTTAAACGCGAATAAAACCGGATCATGATCTGATTCTATATTTCCTATCGATTCGTTTAGAGTTTCGTTCATGGTCAAGGTAGATCCTACACTACTCGCACCGACTATAGGACTGAAAGATCGTGAACGCCCTTCAGAGGTCGTACCACCTAGAAAACCACCTCCAGATATTTCTTTAGATGTCTCGTTCTCAGTGATTTTTTCCTCATCGAGATGATCGCTTTGCCGGTTAAATCTTGCTTCAGAATTTATATGACCCGTGTAGTCGATTTTAGTATTTGCATGGCCTTCTGAGGTATCTTCATCTGAAACGACCCACGGGATACCGTCCTCATAATCTATAGTGAGATCGATTTCCCACTCCATGTTAAGGTCTTCAAAGACATCTCCATTTCTTTTGTTATCATCGAAAACAAACTCGAATGAATTGTCAAGCTCGACGTCCACTTTTCCTTCCGAAGTGATGGTCTGTTTTGTTATCGAAAATCCTTCGTTCTCTGTATCAGATATATATTCGGCCCATATCTTACCTGAGAAGTCGACCCAACTTTCATCCACATTTATTTTCAATTCAGAATTAATTTTGTCATCCTCCACGACCATGTCGACCTCTCCTTGAGAGTAAAAACCCCCTTCATATTCGAATATCGTTTTGTCGTTTTCTTCATCTGATCTCTCTATGTCGTACAGGAAAAGATCTCCACCCTCCATTTCGTTTATATCAACGGAGTCCATCCCTAGCCTTTCTTCAAAATTATCTTCCGACATCAGTCGAGAGTAATCCATGATCCACTTGTAAGACATATCACTACTCTCTGTTTCTTCATATGGCAGGTGAACTATCTCTTTGGACGACATACGTTCACTTCTAGAATAGTAATTCCTTTTTCCCGCCTCATAAAACTGATAATAGTAATCATCTTCATTTATTGCAACCACTCTGTAGTATAGGACATCCCCTTCTTTTACTTCTCTCTGGTGAATCCCTTCTTGATAAACTGATTTCTGCCCGAACTCATCCACAAATTCCGTTTGATCTCCGCTGACGTTTCCGATGTAATGGTAGCCATAGAGAGCTGTAGCTCTGTAGATATCATACTGCATTATCTCGCTTCCTCTTTTTTGCTCGGGCTCGTCCCATTCCAATCTCACTTCCTCATCTTCGTATTTCCCCTCTAGATCTCTGGGTTCTGACGCAGGTTTGCTCAGTACCGAGAGCTTAGTGTTGTCCTCGCCATAGTTCATTTCTATGTCCTCACCGGTTATTCTGACTGTGAACTCGTATTCGCCTTTGAGTGGTTCGGGATCTACCAATAGGTCTTCATTTATCTCTCCGAAGAGAACCTCGGTTGTATCTGCCATATGACGCCAACCGGGCTCATCAAAATCTTCGACCTCTCTCCGCAAAATAGATCGCATCGTATCATAGATATTATAACTAGCTGACATTCTATGTTGGATGGAGATTGATTCATTTATGACTTCAGCTTCATCCACCCTTTGGTCTATCAATCTGATATCATTATCATCAGGTCTGTTAACCGTTAACGAGTAACTTTGATAAGAACTAGAGGTCCCATCCAAGATCGTGACTAGATTTTCAGGAACGACATCATATTGCATATCATAAGTATAATTGAAGGTGTGTGTATAGATATCTCCAAGAGGGATTTCCCACTCCTAGTCGGGTTCATAGAAATCCTCGAAGGGTGCGATAGATGACGATGCCGAAAGATCTTCACCGCTACCTGAAAACACAGGGATGACAGACGAAGTGATCAACATCACAGCTAGTAAACCGAGCATATATTTGCGCCAAGACATGATTTTCACGTCTCCAGACCAATAACAAAATAAAATTATTTATTTTTTCCCCATATGTTTTTTAAAGTATGTCTTTTCTTCCTCATGATCTGCCTTACTAGAGAT
>SL_8KL_010_SEDDRAFT_10004583_pt1 | contig 11053 bp, 4 predicted proteins | sample SodLakKL_010_SED_4_FD_11160 | JGI IMG/M metagenome (IMG submission 11160) | reverse complement strand
TCTTCTTCTATGTCGAACTCGTTATCTTCGGTATCATCGGTGAATTCTTCGTCTTCTTCTATGTCCGGGGTGGATATCTTCTTGTAGGCGAAAGCCATCGCGGCGATGATCACTATCAGTATCCCGATAAACATGAACAAGTTCGTTCTATAGAACGGTATCGGGTAGTCCTCGAGGGAAACGGTCTCTTCCGAGCTATCCTGAACTGCTATGGTCTCTGTTTCATCGACCTGTACCTGCGTGAGCATATAAGTGGTCTCATATTCCACCTCGACGATGTAGTCGTTCCTGGTCGGAAGTCTGAAGGTCAAGTTCCCGTCCTCAGTGTATCCGCTCCAGACACGGTCTTCCTTCATGACACGCACGTGCACGTCGCAAAGCTCCTCGCCATCATTGTCTTCTGTAACGACCGTCAGGTAATACACTTCTGCCTGAAGTTCCAGTTTCCAAGTGTCTTCTTCTTCACTCACTTCGAAGGAATCGCTGTATATCTCAGTTCTTCTCCAGTTCACCTGGACGTCCCATTCAGCGGCGGGTATCCTGCTCACCGCTTCTCCGTTTTCGTCGGTATGCTGCGACTGATAGAGTTTTTCTATCTCGGGATAGGTTATCCTGACCTCGGCACCTGACAATGTTTCCCCGAGATCATCGATTATCTCCATATCCACGTAGTAGACATCGGCATCTATCGATTCGTCGGTATTTGAATCGAGTGTCACATCGTCTTGAGATATCGTCACCTCTTTCCATCTAGCTTCGAGGGTCTGTTCGCCTCTAGGCAGTCGGAACTCGATCATCCCGTCTTCGTCCGTTGCCCTGTCAGCTATCAGGTCACTGCCTTCCGTTATCTCGGAATGTGTGATGAAGACCCTAGCGTTCTCCACCGGCTCTCCCTCGACATCTAGAAGTTCGTATTCAAGATAATATATGTCTAGTTCGAGCTCTATCGTATCGTCGAGCCTGTCGCCCTCAACGGTTTCCGTATCTTGAAGCACCTGTACATCTCTCCAGTAAGCGGTGACGGTCACTTCTCCGTTCTCTCCGTATGGGGTGGGCACTCGCGTGGTGAACAAGCCGTTCTCTGTCCTCCCGGAGTCGACCTGTTCGTCCCCTACAGTCGTCACTATCGAAGCTCTATCCACTCCTATGCCATCCGAATCCAGAGTTTCGAATGTCACGTGGTGGATGTCCTCTACAGCTATGCTCATATCTCCGGAGGCGCCTATGTGCTCTTCATCTTCGTACACTGTCACGCCTTTCCATTCTATCTCGGTCAAATGATCGCCGACCGGCAGTCTCATGGACACGCGCCCGTGAGATCCGGTGGTACCCGACTCTATCAGGGAGCCACCGTCGTAGAGCGATATGGAGGCATCGTCGAGTAATTCCCCGTGATGATCTTCCAGTTCGAAATCGACGTGGTATATCGATGCGGTCCTGGTTATCTCGCTGTTGTCCTCCAGCTCGTAAGTCTGGTCATATACTTGAACGCCTCTCCAGTATATCCTTATGTTCAGCTCTTCACCGGGAAGACGCGATTCCGGTGTCCAGCCGTTTTCATCGGTGCGCATCTCATCCAGTAGTTGTCCCTGATACCTGGTCTCGACACGGGCGTTATCGACGGATTCACCTTCTTCGTCCTCGACCTGTATCTCGAGCTCGTAGACATCACATTCTATCACCTGTTCTTCCATGTCCTCGACAACGTCCCTGCTTTTTTCAGCTACCTGTACACCTTTCCAAAGGACTTCGAAGTTGTGTTCGCCCGATGGAAGCCTGACCTCTCCTCTTCCAGTAGAACTGAGAACGACGCTGTTGGCGAGAGCACCGGTCTCCTCGTTATAGACGCGCAGACGCGCTCCGTTCATATCGTCGTTGTCAGGGGTAGAATCTATCGCGTGGACTTCAACATAGTAGATCTCAAGAGTGATCTCCACGCTCCTGTTCTCGGTGAGCTCTATACCTTCGGTCTCACCTACCGACACGCCTCTCCATCTGGCCTCGATGTCGTAGGCGAACTCACCGGTCTCGGGGAGTCTCATGACCGTGTTACCGTCGACGTCGGTCAGGTCGGCGTTAGCCACCCTCTCCGTGTCGTCGTATCTGAATGTCAGATGTACGTCCGAAACGCTCTCTTGCCTTTCATCTTCAACTGTCACGTCCATGTAGTGGACGCTGGCCTCTATCTCGAAAAACTCGTTGGTGTTCAGCTCGTGAGAACTCCTGTCGACCACCTTGGTCAACCATTCGGATCTCAAAGAGTATTCGCCCTCGGGCAGCTGTTGGACTTCGACCGTCCCGTCTTCGCCGGTTAACACCCTTACGGAAGTTCCATTTGGATGGCCCATGTGTATGTTCACGTTCTCTATCGGTTCGCCGGCGACGTCGACTACGCGGTATGTGGGCGTGTAAACTCTACAGGACATTTCCAGTGCATCTTCCCTGGAAACGTGTTGATCGATCTCCAGTTCCGTCTCATTTACAAGTACGTCCTGCCAGTAGACGCGCACTTCGTTCATACCGCCGCGCATGCTGACGTTCGTTATCCCTTCATGGTCCGTATGATTGTAGGCCTCTATGTTTCCGTCTCTTATGACCTGAACTTCTGCGTTCTCCATCGGTCGGTCCAGCGTATCTAGAGTTTGGAGGTTTACGTGATATCTTTCCGCCCCTATCCAGAGTACTTTTGACGAACTCTCTAGATGACCGCCGTAGGTCTCGTCCCCTGGATTGTCGGGGTAACGGTAGTGATAACCGGTGTTGTCGACCGCCGAGACTATAGCGGTGTATTCACCTTCATCTGCATTGGAGTAGTCCCAGGAATAGGTGTAGTCCAACCGGTAAGAAGTATCATCGCCTTCTATCAGCTCCATGTTCTCCCTGTAGAGAACGGTCTCTTCCGGACCTTCGATAGTGAGGTAGACCGCATGAACGTCATAACCGCCGAACGGATCGGTTATGGACGCGTTGAAGTGGATCACCGGTTCGTCAACGTCGAGCGGAAAGTTGTATCTTTCTTCGTATGTCGAATCCATGGCGGTGAACGTTTCCGGTTCTATGTACGTGGGCGTGGACATCTCGAGTCTGCTCGGATATTCGGAGTCGCCGAAAGCGACCCTCGTCTCGACCTGATCGTTGTTTTCGAAATCGATCGTGGTCCTAAGGCTAGAGCCCTCTGATAACTCGTGATCGAATCCTCCGGATACGGAGTACTCGTTGAACACTGTCCTTCCTTCGTCGTGCTCCTCGAATGCGGATCCGATGAATATCTCGTCCCCCTCGGGAGTGATTTCGTAAAGGCTCATGGTGAGCTCCACCCAGTTGGTATTTCCGGCACCACTCCTCATGTCTATCCAAACATTCGTCGTGGCTGTGCCTTCTAGATCGAAGTCACCCGCGAAGGAAGGATCCAGATACCAGGACATGCTGAATGCGGCCGAACTGTCCCACTCGGTTATCATCAAATCTTCTCCTATGGTGGTGTTCATCGTCATGACATCTGGGTTCTCGTTCACGGTCGCTGTCTCGTTGTGAAGATAGGTCGTCTTCTCCTTGATATCGTCCTCCATCATCTTTTCGCTTGATTCGAGTTCGTTTGCTTCCTCTGCTGAAGCCGTGATCGAGATCGACAGCCCCAGTATCAGTAAACCTATAACGGTCATCAGGCAAGCCTTCTTCAATCCTTCCATCATCATCTATATCACCTCTTTTTTCTTAGCCAGAACTATCGATCCTGCAACTATCACTCCTACCAGGACCATGACCATATAGAACAGGTTGGTCCTGTAAATCGGCCTTGGATATCCTTCGAAGTTCATGACGTGTTCTTCGCTCTCCTGCAGCGAGACCTCGTCAGTCGTTTCCATATCTATAGAGGTCCAGTGTTGGGTCGTCTTGAGTCTGGAAACCACCTCGTACTCTCCTTCGACGATCTGCGAGAAAGTCACGTTTCCGTTCTCTCCGGTCCTGTCGGTCATGATAGGTTCTCCGTACTTGAGCAGGGTGAGTTCCGCCCCTTCGATCGGACCGTCTTCGCCTTCCACCACTATCTCCAGGTCGTGAACGTCGGTCTCGAGGGTCAACTCGCTGTCTTCATCGGTAATCTCGACGGTAGTTTCACCGACTTTTTCGTCTCTCCAGAAAGCTTCTATCTGCCATTCACCGGGTGCGAGTCTCGGTACCGCGGCGCCGTCCTCGGCGATTTCCGTCACAAAAGAAACACCTTTATCGTCTCTTACCATGAGTTCAGCTCCCAAGAGCAGTTCGCGCTCTGAATCCACCAGATCGATCTCCAGATAGTATATCTCGCATTCGAAAGTCAGTTCGCGGTCAGATCCTACGTTGAAATCTTCCTCACCCACGTGGAATCCTCTCCATTCGCCGACCACTTCGATCTCTCCACCGGGTACTCTGGTCTCGTTGTCCGTTCCGACATCCACTGTCGTCAGGTAGTCCTGTCCTTCGGGCAGTTCACCGTGATAGATCGAAACCACGAGGTCTTCGACCGGGTTCTCTCTTGAATCAAGACCGGAGAACGTCACGTAGTGAACGTCGCTCTCCAGTTCTATCTCTTCTGAACCCTCGACTGTGACATCTTCGTTGTAAACCTGTACTCCCTGCCAATCCACTTCCAGCGTGAAGGTCACTGCCGGAGCCCTGGCGAAAAGTGTTCCGTCGTCTAGTCCTCTTCCGTCGGTGTAGGTGCTGCCTTCGAATATCATCTCTATATCAGCGCCTCCAAGAGGCGTNCCTCTACCATCTATCGCCGTGAAATCCAGGTGATAGACCGCGGCGGTCTCGTTCATCTCTTCGTTCTCGCTGCCTATCGAGACATCCGTCTCGCCGACTTCGAAACCTCTCCATCTCATCTCTATGCTGTAATCTTCTTCCGGCAGTCTGAAATCCACCGTACCGTCTTCATCGGTCACGCCGGTCGTGATTAGATCGTCCTGATGCTCGACCCTCAGTTCGGCGTTCTCTAAGACCTGGCCTTCCATGTCATCTATGTTCCCGTCCAGGTAATATACGTCGGACTCCGGTTCTATCGAATCGTGATCATCGATGGTGTAAGATCCTTGATAGACCTCTATGCCTCTCCATCTTACCGCTACCTCGTAGTCGGTGCCCGGCAGCTGTGATGTGTAAACTCCTTGAGAGTCGGTCCGACCCGTATCTACGACGCTCCCACCGATGTAGACGGAGACCTCCGCATCCGGAAGGACTCCCTCATCACCTGTTCTATCGAGCGGTGTTATATCCAGCTGGTAGACGTCGGTCATGATCACGAAACTCGTCGCTCCCTCGTCGACTTCACGTGACTCTTCGGCCACGTCTACTTCGAGCCAGGAGACTTCGAACCGGTGTTCGCCGGACGCCAGCTGGAACTCGGCTTCGCCGTCTTCGTCGGTCTCTTCCGTGGCGATCTCCTTGTCCGTTCTCTCGTAGGTGGCGGTGACCTGAGCTCCCGGGAGTTCCTCTCCAAGGTCGTCCTGCACCTCTACGGTGACAGTGAATATATCTGCCGTGATCGTGTGCTCTGTGCTCTCGCTGAGTTCATAGGTCTCTTCTCCAACGTCTGCGTCGTTCCAGATGATCTCGAACAAGTATCCTGTGGCGGGTAATCTGAGGTCGATCTCTCCGTTCTGATCCGACAGCCTGCTGTCAGAGACTATCCTAGTGTCGTCGTATGAAGCTATGACCAGCGCGTTGTTGACCGGATCGCCTTCTCTGTCTTCCACCGTGAGATCTAGATGATACACGTCCACGTGGAGTGTGAAAGTTCCGGAGTCGTTCATCCTGAGTCCTATGTTTCCGACGTTCCTGCCTTTCCAATCGATATCGAAAGTGTAATCTCCCTCGGCGTATCTGTCCAGGTTTATCTCTCCTTCCTCGTCACTCTCGATCGGTTCTATAGCGGTGGTACCGTTGGGATGTGAAATGTAGACGTTCGCGTCTTGGACCGACACGTCCTCCCTATCTAGTATCTCAAGAGTTGGATAGTAGATGCCCGCGGTGAGATCGAAGGGATCGTCACTATCCCTGTCTCCCACTTCTTCGACATCCAGGGTCCGGTTGGTCTCGACCTCGACGTCCTGCCAAATGACGGTGATCTCATATGTCGCATTGGCGACCGTGAAGTTGACTATACCTTCTTCGTCGGTCGTATCCGTGCTGAACGTGGTGTCTGCGCCGACCTTCAAGTTGACTTCCGTGTCCTCCAGTATCTCGCCGTGGTCGTCTTCCAGCCTGATGTTCACGTAGTGGTCCAGTCCTCCTATGACGAAGGAGTGCTCTCCGTACTCCTCGTGACCCTCGAAACTCCCGGTCTCTTCGTAGGCCAGCATGCCGTTCTGATCTACCGCCCTCACGGTGATCTCGTAGGTGCCTTCCGGTTGGTCGGTATAGTCCCAGGGAAGTTCGTAAGTGCTGATATAAGAGTCGAAGTATCCGTAGGTACGTTCCATGGCATGATCATCAAAGATGACCCCGTCTGGTCCGACGAGTGTGAGATTGACCCATCTTATGTCGTAGCCGCCGAAGGGATCTGTGATGTTCGCGTGCATCGATATATCTTTGTTCTCCGCATCGGGGTTGAAAAGGTTCGTGACTTCTCCCTCGTGATCTTCGGTGTGAACGCCCGGGACCCGCAGGTAATCATATGTAGGGAGCGTAACGTTCGTATCGGCCATCATGTTTTCGTCCTCTTCGATGTGACCGCCGTAGGCTATCTCGTATGCTGTGCTAGCGTCGCCCCACAGGTCGAAGGTGACCTTTAAAGAGGATCCCTCTGATACGGTGTACTCATCTATCTCGATAGGTATCTCGTGGGAGCCCCACTCGGTCTCTATGAACCTTTCTTCTTCACCTTCGGCTATCAGTTCCTCTTCACCGTCCGGATCGACCTCGTAAAGCTCGTAGGTCAGTTCGGCTCCACCATCGACCGAGGCTCTAGCCCAGACGTTCAAAGTGGAACTGCCGCCGAGTGTGACGTCTCCTGCCAGTTCCGGATAGAGGTACCAGTCGACCAGGACCTGAAAAACACTCTCCTCTGTCTTGCTCCCCGTCTCTTCCGGGTATGTGGTGTTGTACATCTCCTTGGTGGTCCTGCCTCCGACGTCGACCGCATCTTCGACACGGTACATGTAGAATGTCTTGTTCTTCAGTTCCTCTTCACTGTTCAGTTCTTCTGTAGACGTCGTCTCGATCGGATCTTGGTCTTCTCCTGCCTGGCTTACGGTGGATACTGCACCGATCATCATCACCATAGCAAGCAGAAGGATCGCTACCTTACTATCGAAAACACATATCCATCTCATGTTTATCTATCCTCATATATCTNGTATCATAGGTCACGGGTCTTTATAAGTAGATTATTTAACAAGATTCGAAGAGATGGTCGACGCGGTAAAAAATAGTCGTTCAATCCATACCTTTCAATCTTTCTAGAGCTTCCCGGGTGGCTTCGTTATCTTTTGACCATGTTATCAGACGGTCGCAGGGGAAGTCTTCGCACTGGCTGCAGTTCTCCAGTCCCCTGTCATCCGTGCAGCACTTACGGATACGGCAGTCGGGGCACCACCTGGTTTTACCGTCGGATCTACAGCCTAGGCAGTAGGGACCCTCTTCCATGAACTCTTCCGGGTCTTTTTCCTGGTCTACACGGCCTTCTTCTTTGAGCCAGACCAGCATCTTTCCCGCCGCTTTTTCATCAAAATCGGCCTTGTATATGGGACACTCGTCACATATGAGTCCACAAGCTGCTATCTTTTGTTCCATGATATTTTTTCCCGGGAGAAGGATCGGTCTTTGGTTTCAGTAGTTTCTGAATGCGATGTTATATAAATAGATTATTTAACAATATTCGAAGAGTTCTTCCTTTCGGTATATAGAGCTGGAGAGGTATGAAAACTGATCGAAGAGATAAAAAAAGGAGGGAGGGGTTATCGTGATCTTTGAGCTATAGAAGGAATAATATCGCCAGCGAGAAGGCGAATATGAACCACAAGGTGACCGGGATGTCCTCGAACTCTCCGGCTATCGTTTTTATGACCACGTAGGTTATTATGCCCAGGACTATCCCGTTCGTTATGTTGTAAGTGAGCGGTATCGCTATCATCGCTATGAAAGCCGGGATCGAATCCTGGTACTCATCCCACCGTATCTTTTGGGCGGTCTTGGTCATGAAGAGGCCCACTAGTACCAAGACAGGGCCTGTAGCTACCGCAGGGATCATACCTATGATCGGGCTGAAGAACATGAAGGGCAGGAAGAGAAGACCTACGACAACGGCGGTAAGTCCCGAACGCCCTCCTTCCTCGACACCGCTGGCGCTTTCGACGTAGGTGGTCGCGGGTGAAGTGCCGAATATACCCGAGATGGTGGTGGCGAAACCGTCCACGAAGAGGGCTTTACCGGTGTTCCTCGGGGCACCGTCCTCCTTCTCGAAGTCCCCGGCTTCCGCGACACCCAAGAAAGTGGAGATGGAATCGAACATGTCAGTGAAGAGTAGAGTGAACAGAGGTCCGATCATCCCTATGGTGAACACCTGGATCAGGTTGAATCTCCCTAATAGACCGACATCGGGGGTCCGAACGGCGGTCTCGGGGACTGAGGCGATCTCGGCGACACCGATGGAGGTCAGGATAACTCCCAGTACGGTGATGCTCAATATGCCTATTATGAGAGCGCCTTTCTGTTTCTTGTAGAGAAGGAAGCCGGTCAGTATGATGCCGACTATGAACAGTCCCACGGTCCAGTCCATGCCCGCGAAAGTCACCAGTGTAGTATCAGGAGCCGCCACTATAACACCGCTGTTCTGGAGACCTATGAAGGCCAGGAAGATGCCTATCCCGGATGCGACACCGAGTCTGAGAGGTTCCGGTATAGCTCTCAGCATCTTTTCTCTCACGTTGATGCCGGGCAGTGATAAAAGCATGAATATGATGCCCGAGATTATGACGGCGCCCATGGCCGTCTCCCAAGTGATGCCCTGTCCTATTATGAGCGTGTAGGTCACGAAAGCGTTGAGTCCCATGCCGGGTGCTAGAGCGAAAGGTAGGTTCGCGTAAAGTCCCATGAAGATGCAAGAGACCGCTGAAACGATAACCGTGGCGAAAAGGATACCCGATACTGGGACACCGGCCCCGGATAGGATCGCGGGATTCACCACTATTATTTAAGCCATGGTGAGAAAAGTGGTGATGCCTGCCCTTATCTCCGTGCGCCTATCCGTTCCGAGTTCTTTGAACTCGAACATGTTAAACCATGTATCGTTGAGTTAAAATATAAGCTTTTGCAAAGGATATCTATTTTCATCTTTCATGTATATATTTATAAAGCTATCGTAACTTTTATTAGGATGGTTATTCTCTGAAAGAAGGTAACCCTGGAGAGAGGTATACCCGGTACAGGCCGCCGGTCTGGACCGAGCCATCGAGGCGATGAGGGTAGAATCGGCGGTGGGAGTGTGTGTTTTGTCGTGGTGTTATAACGTAGTTATAAGTATGGTCAAGTTCTATTTCTGTCGGGATCTCGTGGGAGTATGGTGAGGTCATCATGTTTGACGTTCTAATCTGTTCAGAAGGAGGATCAGGAAAAAATGTCTGAAGAATATTTCAAGATCGCGAGTTTGAAATCGGATATGCTCCGTTTAGTGTGAAAAAACGGTTAATTATTTAAAAGATAAGTGGAGTGGTGTATTCCATCTCCATGAAGGAGAGGGACCCTAATATGCAAAAAAGAGTATTGGAGAAAAAAGATTGTAATACTCCAGATGAAGAGGAAGATGTACTTCTGGGTATACCGGCATATAATGAAGAATTATCCATAGGATCAGTTCTGCATAAGTCTAAAAAGGTCGAAGAGGTAGACGACATACTAGTTGTCGATGACGGAAGCGAAGACGAGACTTCCGAGATCGCTAAGGATTACGGTGTTGATGTCGTCAGGCATCAAAACAATGCGGGAAAGGGAGCTGCGATCCAGACGATAATGGATCACGCAAGAGAGGAAGATTACGATTACCTTGTATTGATGGACGGAGACGGACAGCATAACCCGTACGAAATACCCAACGTTCTGTCTCCTCTGGTGAACCCCGGCGCTGACATGGTAGTAGGTGCACGATGGGGCGAATTGACAGAGATGCCTTTTTACAGGAAGATCGGCAAGAACGTCTTGGACTACCTGACACCCGGCGGCGACAAGGCGAAGGACACACAGAGCGGTTTCAGAGCCCTGAACAGGAAAGCTATCGATGAATTGAATCTAAACGAGCACGATTTCACGGTGGAGAGCGAGATGGTCGTCGAAGCCGACGAGAGCGATCTTGAGATAAAGTCCGCCAGGATCTCCTGCAGATACGACGACGTCGACAATGCCAGTACCGAAGGCCCCATAGCGCACGGGATGAACGTGATGAAAAAGATCGTACGTTTGACAATAGAGAGAAGACCACTCATCTACCTGGGGCTGCCCGGTGTTATATTTTTCCTTGGTGGTATCATCTCCGGCCTCATGGTGTTGAGGTTCCACGCCCAGCACCAGGCGATATCGATAGGATGGGGGATGCTCACACTCGTACTGGTATTGATGGGTTCTGTTTTCGTGACCAGTGGATTCATACTGAACGAGTTGAGACAGCTGGTGAATAGAAAATCTGAAGAGACGTCTAAAAAGGCTGAATTGTATGTAAATACGAAGAAATGATCTTAGAAAAACTGAAATCGAAAAGGAGGATTGAGAGACCTTCGATTATGGCCCTTTCGGGATAAGAAGCCATCTTGAAGTGTCTCATATCATCGTCTATGATCAAGAAGTACCTTGAAAATCATGGGGATGAAAAAGGGGATCAGAGAAGAAGCTTTGAACGTTTTTTGACGCCTTCCATGCATCGTTTTGTAGCGAGGATAAAATAATTTCTTCGGACAAGCTATTCGGTAGAGTGTTAGAGGAAAGCTTTGATCGCCATTACATTTTAATAGTATCGTAACGCTATGGATTGTAACGGATAAGATGAAAACCGTAACCACTCGGATACCGAATTCCGATCAAA
>SL_8KL_010_SEDDRAFT_10004582_pt1 | contig 11056 bp, 9 predicted proteins | sample SodLakKL_010_SED_4_FD_11160 | JGI IMG/M metagenome (IMG submission 11160) | reverse complement strand
CAAAAAAAAGGGGGCTTAAAGCCCCCAAATGAATTATTTACAACCGCAGTCGCGGATCAGGTTTTTTTCTTTCAGGAAGTCACAAATGACCCCGCACAGGTCAGGTTTGCCCACCTCCTGGAGTTCATAACCAATCTTTACGCTTGGCTTGTTGATCTTAATGACCCTGTTGAGGTCAATGGGGGTGGCAATCACCACCAGGTCGCAGGGTGTGTTTTCGATGGTTGCTTCCAGGTCTTTTTTCTGCTGATCGCTGTAACCCATGGAAGGTAAAATCGGACCCACATTGGGATATTGCTCAAAGGTCTCTTTCAGTTTGCCTACCGCATAAGGACGGGGGTCAACCAGTTCAACGGCGCCGTATTTCCTGGCGGTGGTGCTTCCGTAACTGAACTTTATCTCCCCGTGGGTAACGGTGGGGCCTTCTTCTACGACCAGTACCCGCTTCCCGCGGATCATTTCAGGCTTATCCACAAAAGTGGGGGAGCAGGCGTCTACCACGACGGCACCCGGGTTCACTTTGGCTACATTGTCTCTCACCAGCTGAAGGTCGGCCAGGTCAGAACTTTCAATTTTATTGAAGACCACCACATCGGCGATGCGGAGGGTGGTCTCACCCGGGTAATAGCTCAGCTCATGACCGGCCCTTTGCGGGTCAACCATGGTGATCATCAGATCCGGCCTGTAAAATGGAAAGTCATTGTTTCCGCCATCCCACAAAATCACATCACAATCTTCCTTTTCAGCTTCACGAAGAATTGCTTCATAATCGATGCCCGAATAAATGATGGTGTCGCGCACTACATGTGGCTCGTATTCTTCCATTTCTTCGATGGTACACTCGTGCTTCTTCAGGTCATCGATGGTGGCAAACCGCTGTACGGCCTGCTTCACCAGGTCGCCGTAAGGCATGGGGTGGCGAATGGCCACAGCCTTGATGCCATGTGCCTTCAGGATGTCAATAATCCTGCGGGAGGCCTCACTTTTGCCGCCTCCTGTCCGTACCGCCCCGGTGGCGATGATGGGTTTACTCGACCTGAGCATGGTGGCATCCAGCCCCATCAGCCTGAAATCTGCCCCGGCAGCGTTAATCACAGAGGCCAGGTTCATTACCTGGTTGTAGGATACATCACTGTAAGAAAACACACATTCATCCACATTGTGCTTGTGGATCAGTTCCGTGAGATCCTCTTCGGCGTGAATGGGGATTCCCTCCGGATAAAGGTCACCGGCAAGTTCCTTTGGGTAGATCTTCCCGTCAATATCGGGGATCTGGGCAGCGGTGAAAGCGACAACATTGTAATTTTCGTTTCCACGGAAATAGGTGTTGAAGTTGTGAAAATCCCTGCCTGCGGCACCGATAATGATTACGTTCTTCTTATTATTTTGCATATGGCTATTTTTTGGTTTTTACAAAAATACGCCTTTCTTTTTTTTGCGCAACTTTTTTCCGGCTTAAGGTGAGAGAATATTTTTCCGGACGGATAAAATGTGGAGGCAATCTGCTCCTTCTTTAAATATCTGGATGTGTTTGATTATTGGTTCCACGCAAGTTGGTTTGAGCAGGATTAATTTTGAATTGAATGGAAATTATATAATTTTGCAGGGCAGTGTATTCTCTTATCCCGGTAGTTTATACGTTAGTGGTTTATTCTGTTATTCAATAAGATAAAAGGCGCAACGTGCCCCAACCGGGGGGATATATAATTTTTGTCGACATGAAAATTATTACAGACCCGCAACTCCGCCGGGAAATTCTCGATACCTATTTCGCCTATTACGAAGCCTACACCAACCGCCGGTGGGAGGAGATGACCCGCTATTTTTCGGATTCCATCACCATGTTCGGTACTGGTATTGATGAGGTCAGTTATGCGGGTCATACAACCCTTGCCATACTCCGCAGGGAGTTTTCACAGGCACCGGATTCCATCAGCTATAAGGTAAAGAGCAAAGAGGTGTACTCCGTTTCGGCTGATGTGGCCCTTCTGATGCTTACCATGGATGTCACCCTGAACAACGAAGTACAGGAGGTGCTTTGTACGGATAACAGAACAACGGCTGTGATGGTGAAGGAAGCTGGTGTCTGGAAACTGGCACACGGGCACTGGTCGCAGCCGGACAGCGATATAGGACCCGGTGAAAGCGTCCCTTACCGCTTGCTGCTTGAACGCAGCCGACAGCTTGAGGAGAAAGTATCTGAACGCACCATGGAGATCATGGCCCAGAAGGATGAACTGAAACGGCTTAATGAGACCAAGGATAAATTATTTTCTGTCATTGCCCACGACCTCAAAAATCCTTTCAACAGTATCATTGGTTTCTCCGGACTTTTATTGGAAGGCCTTGATGGCTTTGAACCCGAAAAGGTTAAGCAAATGCTGGAGACCATTCACCGGCAGTCAAAATCTACCTATGAATTGCTCGAACACTTGCTGGACTGGGCCAGGTCGCAGACTGATTTTATTTCCTTCCGGCCGGAAATAATTTCATTGCGGTCTGTGATCAGGGATGTAGAAGCTTCACTGGAAGCACCGGCAAAGGGAAAAGGGATCAGCTTCCGGTGTGATATTCCGGATCACCTGGTGGTAAAGGCCGACCGGTCCATGCTGCAGATCATCCTGCGAAACCTCTTTCATAATGCGATCAAGTTCTCCCACTATGGCGACCAGATCAGCTGCCGGGCAGAAACTTGCGATGAGGGTATGCGAGTTAAGGTCGCAGATACAGGGATCGGGATGGATGCCAGTACCCGCAAAGCCATTGAGAATGGGGTGCATCTGGATGCAAAACAGGGCACGGCCAAAGAAACCGGGACCGGGCTGGGTGTGCTTTTGTGCCGGGAGTACATTGCCCGCCACGGCAGCCGGTTATCCGTTGACAGTGAGCCCGGGAAGGGGAGTTGTTTTGCTTTTACACTCCCGGCGAGCCCGCAATAACTTGTTTCGTGTCCCTATTCAGAACCAATAAAAATTTATCTTGTCGGCCGGGAAAATGCCGGATTGTTTGGATGCTATTTAAAACTGTTTTACTTTAGTCTTTTTGATCATCATTGAGCAGCGAAAGGTTGCATTGACAAGAAACGGATATGTTTTTTATAGGCCTGTTTTCTTCTTTTTTCCCCTGGTTAATACTGGTTGTAGTATATTCTTTCAGTTTTGGCCTGTATTATGTTTGCTCCAGTGACAGGCAACCGGGGGAAGAGGAAGACAACGGGGATAAGATCACTATTCACCCGGGTCATTCAGCGCAGGAAGCGGCGGAATCCGTCCTTTCTTATGAAGCTTATATTTACCAGCAGGACGAATGCGGTCAGGAGTCTGCGATCGCTGATTCACCGGATGAGCATCTGGCTGTACCCTTGAGATCCGGTTTGGATGACGAGTCTTCTTCCGGAGGTATAACCCCAGGATCCGGTGTTGTGATTTTTTCCGGTGCCCGCAAAACCACCCAGTCTTCTTCAAAAGCACCGGATGACTTTATCCATCATCCTGACTTTTTATTATTTTCCCGTCCTCCTCCATTGTACTGACTTTCTCCCGAATCTTGCATTCATATATGGGGCCTGTGTAGTTGCAATGCCCGGGTAACCGTTTATGCGATCATGCCTTGATTTATTCATTTTTTCTGCAAATGATATGATTGGTGTTGTAGGGATCAGTCACAGAACTGCCACCCAGGACGTGCGTCAGCTTTTCAGTCTCGGAGGTGAGGAAGCCGCTTCATTTGCCAGGCTCATTCTCCGTAAGACAAAGATTTCAGAAATCATACCGGTTTCCACCTGCCACCGTACAGAGCTGTATTATTATCATGAAAGTGAACCCTGTGACAATAAGCCCGGCAAAGAACTGGTCAGTTTACTTGCTGAGTTCAGACAGGTTTCGGGTGATTATGCAGGGTTCTTTTATGAATATTCAAACCTGGAGGCTGTAAAGCACCTTTTCCGTGTTATTTCCGGGATGGACTCAGTGGTAATCGGAGAAGATCAGATCGTGAAACAGGTAAAGGACTCCTATGCCTTATGCCGGGAGAACGATACAGCGGGTGCAGTCCTGATGCGGCTTTTTCAGAAATCTTTTGAGGCCGGCAGCCGGGCCCGTTGTGAAACCAACCTCCAGCGTGGTCCTGCTTCACTGAGTAAGGTTGCAATCGACCTGTGCCGCAATACCTGTCCTGATCTATCCAAAAAGAACATTCTCCTTATCGGCTCGGGGGAGACCGGACGGCTGGCACTTCATTATCTTGTGAAGCAAGGAGTCCGTGAAATTGTCATCTCGAATCGTACCCTTGCACATGCGGAGGCATTGGCGCGTGAATATGGTGCCGGGGTTGTGCCTTTTGAACAATTCAGGGAGGTTCTTCCCCAAAGTGACATAGTCATTACGGCAACAGCTGCCCCGGGTTACATAATCAATAATACCGATATCATTCAGCCAGGAATGAACGATTGTGGCAGAACACAATTGCTTATTGATTTATCTGTGCCAAGAAATATCGACCCCTCTGTGGCTGCTTTGGAAGGTGTCCGTTTATTGGGTGTTGATGACATACAGCCTGTGATTGACTCTGCTTTTGCCCAGCGGAAAGCCGGAATTCAACATGCAGAGAAAATCATTGATGAAGTAGCCGGAACATATATGGAATGGTATGACAGTCTTGTGTTGCGTCCTTTAATCCGGGCCATTAAGCAAAATCTGCGGAAAATCAGGGAGGATGAACTGGATATTTACAAACAACTTGAAGACCAAAATAAACTGGATGTGATAGAAGAATACACCGACCGGATTGCGCAAAAATATGCGCGCGTCTTCATCAGGAACCTGCGGGATGCATTCAGTAAGAATCCTTCTGCCCGGTCGCTGGAACTGGTCAATGAAATATTTAAGAGCAATGAATAGAAAGACAGTAAAAATCGGAAGCAGGGGAAGCCGGCTTGCCCTGTACCAGGCAGAGCGGGTACAGGAAAAGATCGCTGACCTGGTTCCTGAGGTTGATACGGAGATTGAGGTGATCAAAACAAAGGGGGATAAGATCCTTGATGTGGCTTTGTCAAAGATCGGAGACAAAGGACTGTTTACCAAAGAACTTGAAAAAGCCCTGGATTCGGGGGAAATAGATATGGCCGTACACAGTCTGAAAGATCTTCCGACCGCTTTGTCTTCCGGATTTGCCGTGGGGGCAGTGCTTGAGCGGGGTGATTTCCGGGATGCCTTCGTGAGTTTAAACGGCAAGAAGTTGCATGAATTCAACAGCAGCGACAGGATAGGTACTTCCAGCCTCAGGAGGAGGGCCGGTTTGTTGCATCTGAACAGTAAGCCGCAGATTGTGGATATCCGGGGCAATGTGCAGACCCGGCTGAGAAAAATGGAAGAGGGCCTTTGTGAGGCGACGGTGATGGCTGTGGCAGGTCTACAGCGAATTGGTCTTGACAGCTACATCACAGCGATTTTCCCTCCGGATCTTTTTATCCCGGCAGTCAGCCAGGGGATCATTGCGGTGGAAACACGCGTCAATGATCCCTATATGCAATCATTGTGTGACAGGATCAGCCATCCGCCTACGTGGCTTGCTGCAAGGGCTGAAAGGGCTTTTCTGAATACCCTGGAAGGCGGCTGCCAGATTCCTGCGGGGTGTTATACGGAAACCGGAGAATCCACTTTTTCGATCACTGGTTTTGTGGCATCGCCCGACGGACAACTCTATATCAGGGACCGGCTGAGTGGTCATCCCGCGGAAGCGGAAGCCCTGGGGAGGAAATTGGCTGAAAAGCTTCTCCGGCAAGGCGGGGATCAGATTCTGGAAAAAATCAGGAATGAATGAATCAGGAATGAATGCATCAAGGTTGAATGCGTCAGGGCCGACTAATGGAATATGGTAAGTTATGCTGAAAGGAAAAGTATTTGTTTCAACAAGGCCTGCAGGAAGGTCGGAAAAACTGAAGGAGCTGATTGCCGGGCAGGGTGGCAAAATGCTGGAAATGCCCATGATTGAGATCCGTAAAGCTGAGTTAACCGACGAAGAGAAACGGATTTTTGCCGGGATTGACAGCTTCGACTGGGTCGTGTTCACCAGTTCAAACAGTGTGCAGCACTTTTTTGCCAGGCTGAAGGAACAAACGGGGAGTTTCCGTTTGCCGGCACAAACCAGGGTGGCTGTGATCGGAAACCCGACGGCCTCGGCCCTGGAGGCATACGGTTGCTCTGCGGACTATATCAGCAAGGACGGAACGGGTGAGGGTTTTGCCGCAGAGCTCAGGGAGGCCTTCAGCGGAAAAGGCTGCCATGTATTGTTCCCGGCCGGGAACCTGGCGCGCGGAACCATTGCCGGCACCCTCCGGGATACGGCCGGTGTGACCAGGGTCAATGTATATCAGACGGTGATGCCGTGCAGCATTGACCAGGAAGTTTTGCAACGGGTCATTGAAGGGCGTTATGACATGCTCATTTTCACCAGTAAATCAGGGGTTGAGAATTTTTGCCGGGTTGCGGACGGCAAGGTTGACCTGCAGACTTTGAAAATCGCCTGTATTGGCCCTACCACGGCCGGGGCAGTTACACAATACGGTATCCGGCCACTGGTCGTTGCCTCTGAAATGCATTCGGAAGGGATTGCAGAAGCGATCCTGGATTATTACCACGGACAATCAAAAATAACCGAATAATGAAATTTCCAGACACAAGACTGCGACGTTTAAGGAAATCAAGTGTAACCCGCGATATGGTGCGGGAAACCACACTCACAAAGGATTCTTTGGTCATGCCTTTGTTTGTAACGCACGGCCACAATGTCCGCAACCCGGTGGAATCGCTGCCCGGCAATTACCAGCTTTCGGTGGACCAGTTGGTGGAATACTGCAAAGAACTGGCCGGGAAAGGGGTACGGTCTGTATTGCTTTTTGGTATTCCGGCGCATAAGGACGAGACCGGCGATGTGGCCTGTGACCCGGACGGGATCATTCAACGGGCGATCCGGGCACTGAAGAAAGAGGTGCCGGAACTGTTTGTCATTGCGGATGTGTGTAATTGTGAATACACGGTGCACGGGCATTGCGGAACCATTGTCAACGGGGATGTGGATAACGATTCAACCGTGGATACACTTGTGAGGCAATCACTTTGCCTGGCGGAAGCCGGGGCGGACATGATCGCGCCCAGTGATATGATGGACGGCCGGATCGGAGCCATCAGGCAGGCGCTTGAGCGGAAAGGGTTTCATGATCTTCCGCTCATGGCCTATTCAGCCAAATATTCTTCCGCGTTTTACGGCCCTTTTCGTGAAGCGGCCCAAAGTGCCCCTTCGTTCGGAGATCGCGCCACTTATCAGATGGACCCTGCCAATAAACGGGAGGCCATGCGTGAAGTGGCTCTGGACATTGAAGAGGGAGCGGACATTGTAATGGTGAAACCGGCACTGAGCTACCTGGATGTGATCAGCGAGGTGAAAAACAACTTCAATATCCCGGTGGCTGCCTACAATGTAAGCGGAGAGTTTGCGATGGTCAAGGCTGCCGCCCTGAATGGCTGGATTGATGAGAAAAGGTTGGTGCGTGAGATCCTGACCTCCATCCGGCGGGCAGGTGCGGATATTATTATCTCTTATCATACCCAGGAAATTATCTCAGAACTCTAATCAGAAAATATTGTTTTTATGTTGAAGAACAAAAGTATCGAAGCATTTAATCGTGCATTGAAAAGTATTCCCGGAGGGGTGAACTCCCCGGCAAGGGCATTCAAAAGTGTGGGTACCGAACCGCTTTTTATTGAGAAAGCCGGCGGATCGCGGGTGTATGACATAGACGGGAACTCGTTTATTGATTATGTGGGTTCCTGGGGGCCGATGATACTGGGGCATGCACATCCTGAAGTGATCCGGAGGCTGCATGAGGTGGCTGCGAAGGGTACCAGCTTTGGTGCACCGACCCTGGGAGAAGTTGAACTGGCTGAGCTGATCTGTGAAATGGTCCCGTCCATTGAGCGGGTCAGAATGGTCAATTCCGGAACGGAAGCCACCATGAGTGCCCTGCGTCTTGCCCGGGGCTATACCGGCCGCGATATGGTGATGAAGTTTGAAGGCTGCTATCACGGGCATGGCGACAGTTTTCTGATCAAAGCCGGTTCGGGCGCCCTGACTTACGGGGAACCGGATTCTCCCGGTGTGACCAAGGGGACGGCTGCCGATACACTTACAGCGGGTTTCAATGACACGGCCTCTGTGGAGGAATTGTTTAAATCGCATGGTGACAAACTGGCTGCGGTGATCCTGGAGCCGGTGACTGGCAACATGGGGGTGATTGAACCGGAAGGGGGGTTTATCCGGACTCTCAGGGATCTGTGCACCAGGTACGGGGTGGTATTGATCTTTGATGAGGTGATGACGGGGTTCCGGCTTGCCAGGGGCGGGGCCCAGGAGATTCTGGGCGTTTACCCGGACCTGACCACACTGGGAAAAGTGATCGGAGGCGGATTGCCCGTCGGGGCATTCGGCGGAAAAAAAGAGATCATGGATCATTTGTCGCCATACGGGCCGGTTTACCAGGCGGGTACGTTGTCGGGCAATCCCATGGCCGTGGCTGCAGGACTGACCACCCTCCGGAAAATCAATGAGAGCGAATTGTTTTTTGCTCAACTTGAGCAAAAATCGGCCTTGCTGGAGGAAGGAATCCTTGCCGGTCTTGAAAATTCCGGTATACCGGGCGTGGTGAACCGGGTCGGTTCGATGTTCACACTTTTCTTTACCGGATCCGCCAAAGTGTCTTGCTTTGAGGATGTGGCGGCCTGTGACGGTGAAACATTTGTTCGTTTTTTCAACTATTTACTGGAGGAAGGAATTTATATGGCGCCTTCCCAGTTTGAGGCCGGTTTTGTTTCTGCGGCCCATACGGAAGAAGACATAGAGGAGACCACGGAAAAAATTGGCAGGGCCCTCGTGCGGCTCAGTAAATAAATGACCCATGAAACAACACAAACAGCACAACCCGGGTGAATCTATCCTGTTGCGGGCCATGGCCGGTGAAAAAACATCACGCCCGCCCTTTTGGTTCATGCGTCAGGCGGGCAGAGTCCTTCCTTCTTACCGGCGCCTGAAGCAGCAATATTCTTTGTGGCACATGATGAACTCCCCGGAGCTGGGGGCACAGGTCACCCTGCTCCCGATCGAAGACCTGGGAGTGGATGCCGCCATATTGTTTTCCGATATCCTGATGGTACCCCATGCCATGGGAATGGGTTTTGATTTTACAGAGAAAGGCCCCGTGTTTTCTTCCCCGCTGGCAGAAAGCGATGACCCCATGGCCCGTCTGGATCCGGATCCGTCCCGTCTGGACTTTGTGTACAAAATTATTGACCGGGTGATTGCCGATAAGCCTGCTTCTGTTCCCCTGATCGGCTTTTGCGGGGGTCCGCTGACAGTCATGTGCTATATGATTCAGGGCCTGGGCAGGGGATCGGATTTCCCGCAGGCGGCCAGGTTCATTTATGAAAACAAGGCGGTGGCCAAAAGGCTGATTGAGGCGGTGACGGAAGTTTCTGTGGAGTATGCGAAAACACAGATCCAGCACGGCATTGACGTGTTTCAGCTCTTTGATACGCACGCCGGCCTGCTCCCCGTTGATCTGTATAATGAGCTGTTTATGCCGTCGGTGAAACAGATCAGCAGGGCGGTGCGGGATCTGGATGTGCCCTTCATCTTCTTCCCCAAAGGCCTCGGCGTGGGGATGGAGATGATCAACCCTGATGTGTGTGACTGGCTCAGTGTTGACTGGCAGGTTCCCCTTGACCGGGCCCGCAAAATGGTTCATCCGGAGATCGGGCTGCAGGGCAACATGGATCCGAGGCTGTTGTACGCAAGCCAGGACGAAATTGCTCAACAACTTGAGCGTTACGTTGATTTCGGAAGGAATCATTTTAACTGGATCTTTAATCTCGGTCACGGGTTTATTAAAGACACTCCGTTTGAGAATGCCAGGTTTATGGCCGATTGGGTCAGAAATGCTGACTGGCAGCGATAGTCAAGGCTTGTGGAGGTGTGTTTTCAGTATCCATAATTGAAAAGTCTGATGGAAGAGAAGATATTGCAGAAATATGATTCGCCGGTACCCAGGTACACCAGCTATCCGCCGGCCAATTACTTCGGAACCGATTATTCGGGCGGGGAGTTTCTGGAAGCCGTCAGTGCATCGAACCATTGGGAACCTGAAGCGGTTTCCCTGTACTTTCATATCCCGTTTTGCAAACAGATGTGTTCGTATTGTGGCTGTAACTCCCGGCCGATGCCTGAGCAGGAAACAGTGAAGCGTTATTTCGGCGCCCTGAAATCGGAATTAATGCTGGTATCGGGGCTGATTGATCAAAACCGGAAGGTGACTCAGGTGCACTTTGGCGGGGGTACGCCCAATTCAGTGGAGGCCGGGTACCTGGAAGAAATCATGGAAATTGTGCATGAACGGTTTTCTTTTGTGGAGTTTCCGGAAATTGCCATCGAATGTAACCCCGCCTGCCTCGACCCTGCCTATGTGAAGCGGTTGGTTGCCATGGGCTTTAACCGGGTCAGCCTCGGAATACAGGACTTCAGCCGACAAGTGCTGAACAATGTGAATCGTGAGCCATCTTATATGCCGGTCAATGCGCTGGTGAAGCTGCTCAGGTCGGAGGCTCCTGAAATGAAGATCAACCTGGATTTTATTTACGGATTGCCCGGGCAAAAGGTGGGCAGTTTCCTGGATGCGATCAGGAAGGCGATTCAGATCAGGCCCGACAGGCTGGTGACTTTTTCCTATGCCCATGTACCCTGGGTCAATGAGGCCCAGAAGGCGCTGGAAGAGATCGGGCTGCCGGACAAAGATGAGAAAGCTGCCATGTACTATGAGGCCGCCGGTTTGCTGAAACAAAACGGGTACAAGGCGATCGGGCTTGACCACTTTGTTACCCCGGAGGATGAGTTGTACAGTGCCCTGCAATCAGGCCGGTTGCACCGGAACTTCCAGGGATACGCCTCACGTGAAACCACCGGACAGGTATATGCCTTCGGTATTTCGGCCATCAGCCAGCTACAGGGGGTA
>SL_8KL_010_SEDDRAFT_10004581_pt1 | contig 11057 bp, 11 predicted proteins | sample SodLakKL_010_SED_4_FD_11160 | JGI IMG/M metagenome (IMG submission 11160) | reverse complement strand
CCACCCCGACGGCCCGCAGCCAAGGGCGGTCCCGGCGGGGGCAGAGGTCCCTGGATTCCCGCGTGGCGTTCCGGCACGGTGGTCCTCCAAGGCCCCGCTGCTGCGGCTGTCGCTCGCAGCTGCTGCGAGCGGTCGGCAGGTCCGGGCCGATCTGGATCCGACGCGAGGTGTGACGACCATGGCGACCAACCGTGTCCTCGGGCTGCTGCTCATCGGCCTCGGAGGGGTGCTGCTCCTGGCGGCCACCACCAACATCGGCGGGGAGGTCGTCGTCGGCTTCATCGGGGTAGCGTTCCTGGTCGCCTATGCGATCACCCGCACCTACGGCTTCCTGATCCCCGGCGCCATCCTCACCGGGCTCGGGACGGGACTGGTGTTCCAGTCGCTCGGGATCCGCGGTGACATCGTTGCCCTCGGGCTCGGGCTCGGCTTCGTCGCGATCGCGGTGGTCGATCAGCTCGTCAGCCCCGGACGGTCCGGCTGGTGGTGGCCCTTCATCCCGGGCGGGGTGCTGCTGCTGAGCAGCGTGGGCTCGGTCACCGGGCTGCCCCACCTCGGGCGCTACCTGGTGCCCGCCCTGCTGATCCTGGCGGGTGCGGCGCTGCTCCTGCGCCGAGGTGGTGACGATGCGCACGGCGGCGACGCCCCGGAGCTCACGCGCCACGATGCCGGTCGCGTCCCCGACCCGCCCGCGCCGCCGCCACCCCCCCGGTGACCCGGTGCGGCGTCGCGGCGGGGTGCGCAGTACCGTCGGGACATGGACGACGTGTTGACGCTGTGTCGCGGACTGCCCGCACGCACCTTCGCGCCCGGCGAGAGGGTGCTCGCTGAGGGCGATCGCGGAGGCACGGTGTTCGTCCTGGTCACGGGCCGGGTCGAGGTTCGCAAGGGCGAGGTCACGATCACCTCGGTGTCGGAGCCTGGTGCCTTCCTCGGCGAGATCGCCGCCTTGCTCGGCACGCCCATCAGCGCGGACGTGATCGCCACCGAGCCGAGCGAGGTCCTGGTCGTCGAGCACGCCGCGACGTCCATCTCCGAGCGTCCGGAGCTCACCCTGGCGATCGCTCGGCTGCTCGCTCGTCGGCTCCAGGCGGTCACCAGCTACCTCGCTGATCTCAGGCGGCAGTACGCCGACCAGGGCGGCCACCTGGCGATGATGGACACCGTGCTGAGCGAGCTGACCTCCTCACGGCCCAGCGAGATCGAAGCCGGCTCCGAGCGGGACGACGTGCCCGACTACTGACCGGCTCCCTCCGCTACTGCCGCTGTCGCCCCGGCGCCGTGTGTCGCTGTCACGCCGGGCGGGTCAGGATCCGCTCCTCAACGCCCTGGTAGGACACCCAGCAGGCGGTGCCCCGCTCGAGGTCGAGCTCGATGTGGCTCGGCGCCGGGCCCGGCTGCTTCCCGGCGTTGAAGAGCCAGGTGTCGCCGCAGAGCTCGGCCCAGTCACCCTCGGGGGTGAACGGCGCCTGGTGGATGTGGCCGGTCAGGACCGCCGTCGGTCGCCAGCGCTGGACCCAATCGGCGACGACCGGATCGCCGAAGTGGCGGGTCCCCGTCCACGCCAGGGGGCCGTGGGGCGGGGAGTGGTACACCCAGAGCCAACGTCGGTCACCGATGGTGTCGGCAGCAGCGCTCAGTTGCGCCTCCACCTCGGCCCGGCCGACCGGCCCGTCCCACCATCCGAGCACGGTGCAGACCGTCCCTGCCACCTCGACCGTGTCGCCGTCGACCGCGGCGCCGGCGTCGCGCAGCGGTGCGAGCCAGTCGGTCGCTTTCTCACCGGCTGGGTTGCGGGTGTTCAGGTCGTGGTTGCCCGAGGCGATCAGCAACCGGGTGCGGCCCGCCAGGTCGGTCAGGCTCGCGCGGAGCGCCACGATCTGGGTCGCGAGGTCGACCGGTGAGACGATGTCGAGGTGGTCGCCGGCGAGGGCGACCGCGTCGAAGCGGTCGGTCTGCGACGCGACCCAGTCCACGTGGGGCAGGGCGTAGTGGAGGTCCGAGACCAGGAGCAGCCGCATGCGCGGACGGTAGTCGAGGCCACCGCTCTCGGATATGCCGACGGCAGATCCGTTCGCTCGCCCGCTACACGCCGCGGCGCAGGACGCGGGTGGGTGTGATCCGCAGGATCGCCCGCTCCGAGGTGATCTGCTCGGCGGGGTAGGGGCGGCCGAGGTAGCGCTGCGCGCAGTGGTCGATGTGCTCCCGCGCGGTGGGGCCGCGCACGACGTCGGTCACCTCGCCGCGGACCTCGAGGTAGCGGTACGGGTCGTCGTGCTGCCAGATCGTCACGGTCACCCGCGGGTCACGTTCCACGTTGCGGAACTTGGCCCGATGGACCTCGGTGTTGATCAGCACGTGGTCGTCGTCGGCGTCGACCCACATCACCTGGGTCTGGGGGCTCCCGTCGGCGAACAGGGTCGTCAGGGTGGCGAAGTTCGTCCCCGTCGCGAACGCCGTGACATCGGCGTCGAGCGCCATGGCCACCTCCTGTGGTCCGCAGGATCTCGACCTCTCGGTCGAGGCTAGCCCCGCCGCGATCAGCCGTCGGCGCGCAGCCGTAGGACCGCTCCGCCGTCGTCGGTACGCAGCGGCGTGATCTGGAAGCGGGAGCCGGTCTGCCGGTCGCCGCTCATGCCGCTGAGCACCCGGTGCAGTTCGCCACCGAAGACCTTGGCGTCGGCGTCGCCGCTGTCGATCGCCCTGCGCACCGCGATGCGGAGATCATCCCCCACCCGCAGCGACAGCAGCAGGTCGCCCTTCGCGGCCGACGAGGACGACAGCCACGCCCGGTTGACCGCCGCCACCGTGCCGTCACCGTCGACCACGGCCACCGGGTCGTCGAGGGCGTCGAGCACCGAGGACACGAACGCGTCCCGGCGGGCGAGCTCGCGGTGGACCGAGACCTGCTCGGCGACATCCTCCAGGCCGCACACCGCGCCGATCACCGAGCCGGACGCCACCGACAGCGGTGCCACCTCGACGTGCAGCCAGGCTCCCTCCTCGGTGCGGACGTCGAGGCGGTGCTCCCGGCCGAGCTCGGCGGCCATCTGGATCACCTCGCGCAGCGCGTCGGCGTCGGCCTCGACCAGGCTGCGGAGGAAGCCGGGGCCGAGCAGGTCGCTGTTGGAGCGTCCGAGCAGCGACGCGGACCGGCCGTCGGCGTAGACGCACCGGCCGGTCAGATCGGTGTGCAGCATGCCCGTGGAACCCACCGCACCGTGCCGGCCCAGCTCGCTGGTGACGTCCCGCTCCACGGCGACGTAGTGGGTGATACGGCCGGTGTGGTCCTGGACCGGGCTGATCGTCGCGTGGTGGGTGCGCAGCGCCCCGTCACGCCGGCGGTCGACCAGCTGCCCCTCCCACACCCGGCCACTGGTGATCGTGTCCCAGAGGTCCTTGTAGAAAGCCTCGTCCTGGTAGCCGGAGGAGAGCAGGTTCGGCTTCGACCCGATCGCCTCCCGCTTCGAGTAGCCCGTGACCCGCACGAACGCGTCGTTGACGTCGACGATCCGCCCTTGGTCGTCGGTGATGAACACCACGTCTCCACCGAGGTCCAGCGAGGTCACGTCGATGTGGGGCGCACCGGTGTCCCGGTCGTCCTTCCCCTGCCTGTCGCCGATCACAGGAACCTCCCTGGCTGCTCGCCCCCACGTTAGGGCGCGCCGGCCAGGCGGTCACGCGTCGATGGATGGATGGTCGACCGTCCGGCGCGAGCGTGGGTCAGCTGACGGCGCGCAGGGGTGTCCTCATCGGTGGGGTGGCCTGGGCGCCGCCCCGGGTCGGGACGTGAGCGAGGGCGACGGCGACCCCGCCGAGCTGCCAGAGGTGGCGCAGATCGACGCCGAGGTGGAGCAGGGGGACCAACCTGGAGGTGGGCCCCCAGCCGATCGGGATCGGGCCGACGCGGCCGACACCCCGGTCCCCGAGGTCGATGATGCGGCCGAGCTCGACCAGCCGGGCCGGCCGGGTCGACTGTCCCGTGGCCAACGCGGCCGCGTTGTGCCCGGCGGTGGCACCGGCCTGGCTGGCGATCTGGGCCGACATCGGCAGCAGCCGTCCGATGATGTCACGGTGGGCGGCGATGTCACCGGCGGCCAGGACCCGTCGCAGCCCGGAGACCCGCAGGTCGCTGGTGACGATCGCGCGGCCGTCCTGGGTCGGCGCTGTCGGCAGCAGCTCGGTCGCATCGGCCCGCCACCCCCCGGCCCAGACGACGGTGCCGTCGAACCGGCGTCCGTCACCCAGCACCACGCCCCGCCGGTCGACCCGGGCCACCTCGGTGCTGAGGTGGAGGTGGACACCCACCTGCAGCAGCGCCGTCATGACGTCGTCGCCGAGCCGGCGTGGCTCCGCGGGCAGGAGGCGGCCGGCGATCTCGACCAGGCGCACCTCGATGCCTGGCCGCGCGGCGGCGACCTCGGCCGCGAGCTGCACTCCGGTCGCGCCGGCACCGACGATCACGAGTCGGTCGGTGCGGGCCAGACGCCGTCGCAGCGCCAGGGCGTCGTCGGGGGTGTGCAGCGTGGCGGCGTAGCGGTCGCTGCCGGGCACGCTGCCGGCCGGCGAGCCGGAACCCGCACTGACCACCACGGCGTCGGCGTGGAGCAGGGTGGCGTCGTCGAGGGTGACGGTGCCGGCCTCGTCATCGATGCGCACGACCCGNCCGTGCACCACCTCGATGTCGGCACCGATGAGCTCACGCAGGGGGGCGCGGGCGTCGCTGGTNCGNAGCCNNCCNGCNGCGACCCCGGCCATGCGGGCCAGGAAGCCGTGGCGNCCGTCGTGNTCGACCACCACGACCTCCACCTTGCCGCTGCGGCTCGCGGCGACNGCGGCATGGCTGCCGGCGTACCCGGCGCCGATGATCACCACCCGGGGCAGGGGGGAGTGCAGCGGTGGGGGCAGCGAGCTGGCGTGTTGGTCGGACATGGCGGCTCCGCGGGGTGGCAGCGGGAGCGGGCGGTGGTGACCGCGCCGCCTCCGGGTTCGCTGCGGTGACCTGACCAGTATCGCCGGTCGGGGCGGTGTCAGTCCACGGGTCGCGGGGTCAGCAGCTGATCCACGGGCGCGCGGTCGTCGGTCAGCACCTGGGCGTCGCCGACGAAACGGTCGAGTTCGGCACCTGCCAGCAGCTCGTCGCTGCGCCCCCGGCGGGCGTTGGCGGCGGCGATGTCCGCCAGCGGCAGCGGCGCGTCGGAGGCGATCACCACGTAGTTGCCCCCCACCCCCCGGGTGGCGTCACCGAACGCGTCCGGGCGACCGAGCACCGCGACGTGCTCGAACACCGCCGCGACGGTGGCCAGCTCCGCGCGCAGGAACCGCCGGGGTCCGTAGTCGATCACGTTCATGACGTAGACGCCGTCGGGCGCGAGCCGCACGTGGACCAGCTCCGTGAACTCCAGCGTGGCGAGATGCCACGGCACCGCGACCCCACCGAAGGCATCACCGATGACCAGGTCGTGCTCACCCGGCGCGCCGTCGGTGATGGTGGAGCGGGCGTCGCCGATCCGCACCGTGATGTCCTCGCCGAGCTCGAGGCCGAGCTCGTCCTTGGCGAGCTCGACCAGCAGCTCGTCGACCTCCAGCACCTCCGAGGTGGAACCAGGGTGGGCGGCCCGCAGGTACCTCGGCATCGTGAACCCGGCCCCGCCGATGTGCAGGGTGGAGAGCGGCTCACCATCGGGTGCCATCGCCGTGATCACGTCACCGAACCACTGGGTGTAGGTGAACTCGAGGTAGGTGGGGTCGTCGAGGTCGACGTAGGAGTGGCGGAGCGTGTCCAGCCACAGGGCCCGGCCGCTGGGCCGGTCCTCGTCGGCGACGATGTAGGCGCAGTAGTAGGCGGACTCGTGCTCGCAGGGGTGGGAGGCGGCGAAGGAGAAGGCGGCGGCGGCCAGCACGGCCACGGTGCTGCCCACCGTCAGCCCGCGACCCCGCTTGAGTGCCAGCGACGTGCCGACCCCGAGCAGCACGAGCAGCAGCGCCGTCACCCGCACCACCGGGCGGGTCGGGAAGGCGGCCACCAGCATGAAGCCGGTCACGAAGGTGCCGACGATCGCGCCGGTGGTGGACAGTGCCGACAGCCGGCCGACGACGCGGCCGGTCTCCGCCAGGCTGGCGAGCTGGAGCTTGATCACCGCCGGCGTCACGGCGGACAGCACGGCGGCGGGGGCGAAGAAGGCCAGCACGGTCAGGGTGGTCGTGGTGGTCGGTCCGGCCCCCCGCAGCGAGGTTCCCAGCCCGTCGAGGATCGGGATCGAGATGAAGGCCAGCGCGCCGCCGGTGATCAGCAGCGGACCGAGCAGCCCCCTGGGATCACGGGCGTCGGCGGCCTTGCCCCCGAGCCAGGAGCCCACGGCGATGCCCGCCAGGATCACCCCGATGATGGCGGTGTAGGTCTCCAGGGTCGCGCCGACGTAGGGCGCGAGCAGTCGGGCCGCCAGGATCTCGAGGACGAGCACGGCGGCCGACGACAGGAAGACGAGCGCAGCGGCGGCGATGGGTGGCATGACCGCGGGAGGGTACGGGGTGGTGCGGTCGCGGTTGCTGCGGGGGCCGACATCGAGGTGGCAGGCTCCCCACGCCGAGGGGCGAGGGGAGGCGGTGGTGGACACCCAGGAACGGGATCTGATCCTGCTGCACGTGGGTTTCGCGCTGGCGGCGGCCGTCGTGCTGCTGGCTCCCGGGCAGCTCGCGCAGGGGTGGCGGATCTGGATCCTGCTGCTGGCCTACGACGCGGCGACCCTGGTGGTGGTGTTGGCCCGTGGGTACCTGCGGTGGCTGCGGCTGTGGTGGTTCGCCGCGGTGACGAGCGTGTTCCAGGTCCTGCCCGATGCGGTCCTGGCCGTCGGCCTCGGGACGCTGACCTTCCCTCCGGACGGGGCGCCCGACATCGGACCGGTCACCGCGTCGATGGCGCGGATGTGGACCGTGCCGCTGGTGCTGATCGTGGCGGCGGCCGATGCGGCCCACCGACGGCGTGGTGCGGCCGCAGGGTGGATCACCTCGGTGCTGGTGGCGGGGGTGGTGTTCGTCGGCGCGGAGGCGCTGCTGCCGCCGCTCGGGATCTGGGAGCCGGTGGGGGTGCGGACGCTCGGAGGGTGGCTCGCTCCCTACGTGCTGCCGCCGGAGCTGCTGCTCGGCGCGGCCGCCTGGTGGGGCGTGCAGGTGACACGGGAGCGACATCCGCTCCTGGCGGTGCCGACGGGGGCGCTGGTCAGCGTGCTCTACACCGGGGCGCTGGCGGTGAGCTGGCTGCTGCTCGAGCGTGGGCTGCTCAGCTGAGCAGCCGCAAGGCGAGCCAGACGAGCAGGACCTGGGGCGCGGCTGCGACCCACAGCGGGACGGCATCCAGGCGCGGGTAGAGCCGCAGGCGTCGCTGGCGGGGGAGCCACATCGTGGCGACGTGCAGCAGGGTGGCGGTGATCGCCTGGGCGAAGCCACCGAGCAGGGCGAGCAGCCCCACCGCGTCGAGCAGGCGCCAGGACCCGGTGGCGACCACGACGGCATCGGCCACCAGGGCCAGGGTCAGCCAGCCGATCGCGAAGGTCAGGAGCACGCCGGTGAGGGGCGCGTCGTTGCCCTTGCCGCCGGACGATGGCGACCAGGGGCCGCAGGATCGTGACCGCGCCGGCCGTGATCACGATGAGGCCCGCGGCCGCGAGCCAGCGTGCCGCGACCGCGGCCTGGGCGGGGAGGCCCTGACCGAGCAGGCCGAGCACGGCGACACCCGTGCCGAGCACGATCCGGGGCAGCCACCGGGCCGCCGCAACCTCGCCGTCAGGGGCGATCTGGGCGCGGAGCAGCATCGGTCCGAACAGCACCACCGTGGCCAGCAGGGTCACCGCCGCGAATCCGACCACCAGCGCGTGCAGGTGGGCGTGGCGGAACGCGACGTACCAGCCACCCGGGACGAGCCCCATGCCGAGCGCCGCACCCAACCCCGCTCCGAGCAGGAAGGCGAGGTGGGCGCGCTCGTAGCTGCGGAGCATCCAGCCGAACCGCACGTCGTCGCGTTGGCGGCGCCGGGTGCGGTGCAGCGCCCAGGTGGCCCTGGCCACACCGGCGGCACTGGCGGTCGCGCCGATGGCGATGGCGGCACGGGCCCAGCCCGCGCCGGGCTGGGCCATCCCGGCCACCACCAGCCCGGCACCGGACCACAGCAGCGCCCGGACCAGCGCCATCCGCAGCGGCGGTGTCCGGAAGAGGGTGTGCAGCTGGCGCTGTGAGAAGGCGACGATCAGCGGGGTGAGGACCCCGAGGGTGAACAGGTGCACCGGCATCCAGCGCCCGCCGGGCAGGGTGTCGATGGTCGCCCAGGCGATCGCGGCGACGCCGAAGGCGAGGGCCACGGCGGCGTCGGCCCGCACGGTCTGGAACGGGGTGCGGGCCGAGGATGAGTTGGGCGGGCCGGTCGGGGACACGGGCTGCACTGTGGCGGGGAGGGGTCGCGCGCGGCAGGGCTGATGGTCCCGCGCGCGGGATCGGCGGGGCTGGTGACCGGTGGCGGTCCTCGCCAGCGGGAGCAGGTCCACCTCGGCGATAGCCTCGCGGGTCGCGCATCCCCGCAGCAGCGCCCGTCGACCCCGCACCCCCGAGGGAGCAGCCACGTGGCCGAGTACTGCTACGTCATGAAGGGCCTCACGAAGACCGTCCCCGGCGGCAAGGAGGTCCTGTCCAACATCTGGCTGTCCTTCTTCCCCGGCGCGAAGATCGGCGTCATCGGTCCGAACGGCGCCGGGAAGTCGACGCTGCTGAAGATCATGGCCGGGGTCGACACCTCCTTCGAGGGCGAGGCGTGGCCGGCCAAGGGCATGAGCGTCGGCTTCCTGCCCCAGGAACCGGAGCTCGACCCGGAGCGGTCGGTCCGGGACAACGTCCTGGCGGGGCTCGGCGAGGTGGCCGGGCTGGTGCCTCGGTACAACGAGCTGGCCGCCAAGCTCGGCGAGCCCCTCGACGACGACGAGATGCAGCGCGTCTACGACGAGATGTCCGAGGTCCAGGACGCCATCGACGCCGCTGACGCCTGGGACCTCGATCGCACCATCGAGGTGGCGATGGATGCGCTGCGCGTCCCGGACGCCGACGACCCCAACACCCTGTCCGGCGGGGAGAAGCGGCGCGCGGCGCTGTGCCGGCTGCTGCTGTCCAAGCCCGACATCCTGCTCCTCGACGAGCCCACCAACCACCTCGATGCGGAGTCCGTGGCGTGGTTACAGCGGACGCTGAAGGACTACGCAGGGATGGTGGTCTCCATCACCCACGACCGCTACTTCCTCGACGAGGTGGCGGAGTGGATCCTCGAGCTCGACCGTGGCAAGGGCTACCCCTACCAGGGCAACTACTCCGGGTGGCTGGAGCAGAAGCGAGAGCGGCTGCGCCAGGAGGAGCGCGAGGAGTCGGCCCAGCAGCGCCAGCTCGCCGAGGAAGCCGACTGGGTCAAGCGGTCCCCCGAGGGGCGGCGGACCAAGGCGAAGGCCCGGATCCAGGCCTACGAGAGCCTGCTGAACCGGGAACGCCCGAAGCAGGTCACCAAGCCGATGATCATGATCCCCGACGGCCCGCGGCTCGGGAACGTGGTCGTCCAGGCCGAAGGGGTGCTGAAGGGCTTCGGTGACAAGCTGCTGTACGAGGACCTGTCGTTCTCGCTGCCACCCGGGGGGATCGTCGGGATCATCGGTCCGAACGGGGCCGGCAAGACCACGCTGTTCAAGATGATCGTCACCGCCGCCGGCCAGGCCGGGCTGCTCGACCGCCCGGAGGAGCCGGACGAGGGGTCGGTGCGCGTCGGCGACACCGTGGCGCTGTCCTACGTGGACCAGTCCCGCGCCGCCCTCGATCCGGGGCTCAGCGTGTTCCAGGAGATCACCGGCGGCGTCGACTGGGTCCAGCTTGGGCGCACGGAGATGGCGTCTCGCGCCTACGTCGCCGCCTTCGGGTTCAAGGGAGGGGAGCAGCAGAAGGAGGTCGGCAAGTGCTCCGGCGGGGAACGCAACCGGATCCACCTCGCCAAGCTGCTGCAGAACGAGGCGAACCTGCTGCTGCTCGACGAGCCCACCAACGACCTGGACGTGGACACCTTGCGGGCGCTGGAGGAGGCGATGCTGGACTTCGCCGGGTGCGCGGTGATCACCAGCCACGACCGGTGGTTCCTCGACCGCGTCGCGACCCACATCCTGGCGTTCGAAGGCGACTCCGAGGTGACGTGGTTCCCGGGCGGGTACTCCGAGTACGAGGAGGACCTGCGCAAGCGCAAGGGCGAGGACGCGCTGCAGCCCCACCGGATCAAGTACAAGCCGCTGACCCGACGGGCTAGCTGACCGACCTGGCCCGCTGGCCGACCTGGCAAGCTGACCGACCTGGCCCGCTGGCCGACCTGGCAAGCTGACCGACCTGGCCCGCCGGCCGCCTGGGGTCGCGGTCCGCCTGGGGCCGGTCGGCCCGCCCGGGGCCCTCGCCCGCCCGGGGCCGCGGTCCGCCCGGGGCCGCGGTCCGCCCGGGGCCCTCGCCCGCGAGTTGCAGCAGGTATCGGCTGCTTCTCGCGTCCGGTTCGGTGACCGGGGTGGTTCCGCGCTGCCAGGCCGCGAGTTGCAGCAGGTATCGGCTGCTTCTCGCGTCCGGCGGGGCGGGGGAGGGGCGCGGGGCCGGTCGGCCCGCGTGGGAGGGCCGCGTGGGAGGGGCGCGGAGCCGGCTGGTCGTGGGAGGGCCGCGGAGCCGGCGGGGCTGCGGTCCCGGGTCCCGGGGCCTGGTGGTCAGCCGCGCACCGGGACGAGCTCCACCTCGGCGTTGTAGTCGGGGACCAGGCCGACGGGGTCGCGGCGTGCGGGGTCAAGCAGGGGGTTGGCCTCGGGGAAGTGCATCTGCACGTTGCCCTCGGCGATCGCGGCGAGCTTCACGGTGGCGACCACCTCGCCGACGGAGGAACGGACCCGGACGCGGTCTCCCTCGCCGACCGCCAGCCGGGCAGCATCGCCCGGTGCCAGGAACAGCGCGTCCCGGCCACCGCCGGTGACGGGGTCGACCTCGCGCCACACCATGGAGTTGAACTGCTTGCC
>SL_8KL_010_SEDDRAFT_10004580_pt1 | contig 11059 bp, 5 predicted proteins | sample SodLakKL_010_SED_4_FD_11160 | JGI IMG/M metagenome (IMG submission 11160) | reverse complement strand
AATATTCTCTGCTTTTCTTTCTTCCACGTTTTTTCAATTCAGGAATCTTACCAGTTTCACGATATTTCCGAACTAACTGTTGAATTCGGCGTTGAGTAACGCCGAATTCTTCTGCTGCATGGTTAGTAGATGAACCATAATCTACTACCCAGGACACTATTTTCCTGACATTTTCGTTAGTAAGTGTCATAGAATCATCATTGTTATCACTACTTAAATTTTGACGAAATTTTTTGCAGACAATACAGTAGCAATCAAGTATATAGTTTTAACATCATAGCCTATACATTAAGCTCTAAATCCAACATTCGAATAGGATCAAATAACAATATTTTTATCATTAACTATCAATAAAATATTAGACGACAAGATATAGGAATAAGAGTACTTAAGGAATGAAACTTTTAAGATATCAAAGCCTTAAAAAAACATAAAATGTAAATATTAAAATTGTGATACCAAAGCAATCTGAGGGCTCTAATGAAGGAAAAAGATTCAAATCTAGAATTTCAAGTTGGTGATAATGTCTCTGTTGAGGGAAAGGTTGGCCAAGTCATTAAAATAAATGAGTTTGGGACCAATAAATACAATATTGAAGTTTTTTTTGAAAACGAGTCTAAGAAAGATAGTTTTCTCTATCCAATCGATGATATAAGAAAAGTGCCATCCTTCAAAGAGAGAATCGAAAAAGATGAATTATCGACTGCTAAAGAACATAGATTATTTTTGGACTCTTATCGCTTTAAATATGCTCACTCAGATGATCCGGTCCATTCTTTAGGTTTATCAAGGATTGACCCCGTTCCTCATCAAATTGAAGCAGTTTATGAGATTATAAATTCATACAAACCTCCCAGGTATTTGATAGCTGATGACGCAGGATTAGGAAAGACGATCATAACGGGCATGATATACAAAGAATTGAAGGCTAGGGAAAGGGCAGAAAAGGCATTATTCGTTCTTCCAGCCCCTCTTAAAAAACAGTGGGCTAGAGAGATGCGGGAAAAATTTGACGAAAAATTTACTGTTTATGATTCCTCATACATCAATAGTTTAACACTAGCTCCTAATGATAATCCTTGGGAAGATAAAGATAAAATAATTACCTCGGTTGATTACGCAAAACAAGAAGGAGTTAAAGAAAACATAGCTGACACTGAATTTGATTTTATAGTTTTCGACGAAGCTCATAAACTGTCAAGGTACAAAAGTGGAGGCAAGGTGGAGAGAACCAATAGATATGAATTAGGTGAAGATTTGAGCGATAAAACTGATGGGTTATTATTGTTGACCGCTACACCGCACAAAGGCGACAGGTATGCTTTTTATTCTCTATTCGAACTCTTAGATCCTGATTATTTTCCTTCTGTAGAGTATCTTAATGAAGACAAAGTTGACGATTTCATGATAAGGAGGACAAAGGAAGAGGTAACTGATTTTGATGGAGAGCCTTTATTCCCTGAGAGGAAGGTCGAAACTCTACCCGTAGATTATTCTAAAGAGGAATGGGAACTATACAACGGGCTCAAAAACTATGTGACAGATTACTACAATAAGGCTTTGAAGGAGGATAGGAGACACAGTGTTGGTTTTGCTATGGTTATCCTACAGAAGAGGATGGTCTCTAGTATATATTCGATTCAAAAGTCGTTAAAAAACAGGAAAAGAAAGTTAGAGGACCTACATAAAAGAGGCAAAATCTTTGAGGAGCCTGATAAGGAACAGCAAGTGAAACTTGAGAAGTATCAAAAAGAGCCTGAAATGATGGAGGATGAGGAAAAGGAAGAGATAGAGAGGCTTCTAGAGACCATCTCAGTTGCTAACAGTTTGGATGAGCTGAAAAAGGAAATAAATATCCTAGGACAATTAGTTGATAAAGCAAAATCGATCAGTAAAGACACTAAAGCACAAGAATTGAATTCGTTCGTTAGAGAAACTTTAGAAAAAGACCCAGATGAAAAGATCTTGGTTTTCACTGAATATACTGATACTTTGGACTATTTGAAAGACGAGATATTTGAGGATCTAGATCCTGCAATCATACATGGTGGGATGGGAATGAACGCCCGTGAAAGAGAAGAGGAAAAATTCCGAAGTGATGATTGTCATCTAATGATCGCTACTGACGCAGCAGGGGAAGGTCTAAACCTACAATTTTGTCATATAATGGTTAATTACGAATTACCTTGGAACCCGATGAAAATAGAACAGAGGATGGGTAGATTACACAGATATGGTCAGGAGCACATAGTTAAAATTTACAACATGATGATAAACGAAACGAGAGAATCTGAGATATTCCAGACTTTACTGACTAAATTGGATACGATAAAAGAAGATATGGGTGATCGGGTCTTTGATGTTACCGGCGAACTGCTTTCAAATATAAATATATCTGAACTGGTGATGGAAGCTATATCTTCCAAAGACAAAGGATTCGCTGAGGATTTACAGAAAAAGATATCCGACGATATAGAAGAAAAAAAAGAGAAAGTGTTAAAGGAAATAGAGAGAGAATCGTTGATCAAAGACAGATTGAACTTAGAAAAAATGGAAGAGATAGCTTATAAATCAAAAGAAAAAAGTATAGAACCTAGAGAAATTTCAAGGTTTTTATATACTTTTCTGAAGGATAATGATTATGGTGAAATCAAAACCACGACGAGAAATAAGATTTTCACAATTGACATCAAACCTTCCTTATCTAAGGCGGTTAATGATGCCTTGAAAAACAAAAGAATAACTTTTGATTTAGATGTGGCCAAAGATGATAATACAGTGGAATTTGTCAATTTAAGACATGAATTTATGGAGAATATATTCAATATTTTGAGTTCAAATACAGCCAATGGGGATCTAGCAATTTTAAGTAGTCCTTTCGAAAAACCCGGTTTTATATTCACCTTCAGAACCACTCTTGCAGATGGCAAAGGCGATATCCATTCTAGATTTTTAGATAGTATATTCATCACTATCGAAGGTGAAACAGAATTTATCTCATCTAGGGCTGTTTGGGAGTTATCACCCGTAGAAAAGTTGTCTAATGAGGATGTACTGGATCAACTTTCTTCCTGTTTTGATGGTCTAAAGAAAGAGGCTGAGGAAGAGATACTGAGCGAAGTGGATAGAAAGACTGAAGATGTTATCGAAGAGCAGAACAGATATATCGAGATAAAAAAGAGAGACAGTGAATCTTACTGGGAAAACAGAATAGAGCATGCCAAAGAGGAGTTGAAAGAAGCGAAAGTAAAGGCAGAAAAAAATCCGGATTACGAAATACGGGTTAGAAATTGGAAAAGTAAACTAGAGAATTTTAAGGACAAATACAAACTAGTCATGAAAAAAATAGAGAAAGAGTCTAAAATAAGAAAAAGAGCTCCGGAATTATTGGCTTGTACTCTGTGTGTTCCGAATAATTTGATCGAAGAACCTAAATTTGATGAGGATGCGAAAGTTGAAGTAGAAAAAAACGCAATGGACATTGCTATGGAGTTTGAGAGATCGAAGGAGAGAAGTCCAAGTGACGTATCTAAATTGTTTAGGGGATACGATATCAAATCGGAAGGTCAAGATGAAGTAAGATTTATCGAGGTCAAGGGCGTCAATGAAGAAAAACCTGTTGAGATAACTTACAATGAGTGGGCAAAAGCAGAGAGTTTAGAAGAAGATTATTGGTTGTACATAGTCGTTGGTCCTCGAAAAGAAGATCACGAGCTACACAGGTTTCAAAATCCAGCTGAAAATTTCGATAAATCTCAACTAGATTTTAAGAAGATAGAGTTGGATTGGAGGTAAAATTATGCAACACACTCTAGATGTAGGAATCGATATTCAAGGCGAGTTGATTTCTGAGCATTATATCAAGGATAGGCTGAAAAAGAGTAAAGAATTCGAGGAAATGAGTGAAGAGGCTCAGAAAAAATTTTCAAATATCAAAGATTTGTACGATAGTGTAAAAGACGTTATCGAAGATTATGATGAATCAGACTTGAAAGAGGAGTTCATAAAACCCGTACTTTCAGAACTTGGGTTTGGGAAAGAATATAGACATGTTGAGGCCCCCTTTCTCTCTCATAAAGGAGTGGAAGAAAGACCCGATTTTGCTTTGTTCAATGATGAAGAGGATAAAAGGGAAGCTATCAAAAATAAGAAGAATAGTGACAAATATTTTGACTTAACTACTGGATTGATTGAAGTTAAAAAAGTCAACAAAGATTTGGATAAAGGTCGTAAGAGGAATCCAGCAGTGCAGATAAAAAGATATTTGAGAATGACGAAAGTAAGATGGGGGATCCTCACTACTGGAAAGAAATGGAGATTATACTGTGGAGAAACAGGTTATTCTTCTAATGTTTACCTGGAATTTGATTTGTTTAGTATATTAGAACACAATAAAAAGATGGTTTTCAATTATTTTTACACTTTTTTCTCGTACGCATCTTTTAAAAAGGAAAAAGGTAGTTCGTTTTTAGACGAAATCTTTGAAGAAAACGTAAAATTTGCAAGAGAGGTGGAGGATGATTTAGAAAAAAATGTTTACGAAGCTCTCAAGGTTTTAGCCGAAGGATTTTTACACTATGATCAAAACGATCTCGAAAAAGAAGATCTGACGGAGATACATGAGAATAGCTTGATTTTGCTTTATAGGATGTTATTTTTATTCTATGCCGAATCTAAAGGTTTGATCGAATTTGGAGAACATTACAAAAAATATTCCATACTTGATATTCGGGAGGATATCAAGGAGGATATCGAGAGTAACCAAAAATATGCTCCTTTCGATAATAGTTATTGGGATAAGATTAAAACCACATTTAGGATAATAAACTTAGGTAGTGAAAAAGTAATCGGCGAGGAGGGTATCCTACCTTACAACGGTAGGCTTTTTGATTCTGAGAAACACCCGTTTTTGGAAGAAAATAAGATAGGTAATAATCATTTAATGGAAACCATTGATTTACTAGCAAGAAGAAAAAGTAAGGAAGGTTGGGATTGGGTCGACTATGAAACTCTTCAAATTAGGCATCTAGGATCGATATATGAGAGATTATTAGAGTATAAGCTTAAAGTTGCCGAAGAGGATTTAGCATTGGATGATGATGAAAAGTATGTTGAGGCTGAAGAAGGAGATGAAGTGGTCGTCCCAAAAGAGAATATCTATTTGAGAACGGATAAGGGGGAGAGAAAAGCAACTGGATCTTATTACACTCCAGATTATATCGTTCAATATATTGTAAAAAATACAGTTGGCGATTTGATTGATGAAAGAATAAATGAGGCAGAAGAAAAAGGAGAAAGTAGATTTGAGGCAATCCTAAATCTAAATATACTAGATCCCGCAATGGGGAGCGGTCATTTCTTAGTGGGTACTGTTGAGTACATGGCAGAAGAGTTAGCTGATGCATTAAGTAGAGATATAGAGGATGGTGTTTGGGATGGAAATGAGATAGATCAAGAAGATGCTAAAAGAGAAATCGTGCGACGGTGTATTTATGGGGTTGACAAGAATCCGTTAGCTGTTGAATTGGCAAAATTGTCCCTTTGGTTAACAACATTAAGTGAAGGTAAGCCTCTAAATTTCTTAGATCATAGATTGAAATGTGGAAATAGTTTGATAGGAGCGGAGATAGACGACCTTTCATATCATCCAAATATAAAAGATAAAGATCAAAAAAGAATAGATACATTTAATATTGAATCATTAGCAAAACAGATATCTAAATTTGACGAAACTAAAGATGAGAAGTTAGAAGATGTAAAGAAAAAAGAAAGGTGGTTTAAAAAGTTAGAAGACTCTAAACCTTATGAGAAAATTAAAACACTTGCAGACGTTAGAACAGCTATATATTTCAAAAATGATGGGAAAAATAAAAATTTTGAAGAGAATTATATGTCTCTAGCTAACAAAGCATCTGAAGGCAGTGAAGAGGTGTGGGAAGAATGGAAATCTAGTAGAAACTGGATAAAAGAAAGTCGTAAACTCGCTGATGACAAGAAATTTTTTCATTGGGAATTGGAATTTTCAGATATATTTTTTGAGAAAGAGGGGTTTAAAGAAAATCCGGGATTTGACGCAGTGATTGGGAATCCGCCTTGGGCAGCTGAGATTGAAAATGAAAAATATATAAAATCAAACTTTCAGAAAACAAAAAGAGCTAATGATACAGCCTCTTATTTTTTGGAACTATGTTCTCAGTTATCAAAGAATAAAATATACGGGATGATTGTAAAAAACTCTATAGTTTTCATAGACCCTTGGAAAGAAGTTAGAAACTTATTAGCTAATGATGGAATTAAAAAAGCTATGAATGCAGGAATTGCATTTGAAGATGCAGATATAGAATCTATAGTAGTAATTACTAATGGAAAAAACAACAAAGAATATGATATAGATATCGCTAATCCTTTGAAAAGATACAAAGAAAACAAAGAAGTAAAAAATAGAGGCAAAGCTTTATTGAGTTTAATACAAAATTTAGAAACTCTTATCGTTAACTCATTGACTAAAAAAGAAAATGATATTTTACAGAAATTATCTGAGAATAACAGGAGATTTGAAGAAATTATTGAGTATGTCTGTAGAGGCGAAGATATTGATGATAGTGGAGATTCCTCAGTTTGTTATGTGAGGCAAGGACCACAGATAGATAGGTATGTTGTAAAAAATTGTAAATCGGTTCCAAAATCTATCACTTCTGAAGAAAAGATAAAAAGGATATTGAAACCTAAAATAATTGGCAAACCGCTCAGAGGTTGGAAACCCGTTTTCTGTGTAGATGATGAGGGGAATATCCTAACTGGAAGCAATTACTCAAATATATTTATAAAAGATGATTCCGATCTGAGTTTGTATTCGCTTTCTGCCATTCTAAATAGCAGTATAATGGCTTTTTACATGGTAGTCGGGATATATAGCAAGAATACGGAGACAGCTCGACACTTGGATAGTGCTTATGTAGGCAGAGTACCGATAGCTTCAGTAGAAGGTTTTGATAATCCAGTTAATAGCCAAGATCTAGAACACGAATCAGGTATAGGTGAAGATATTTTGGAGAACAAAATTGACTTATCGAACGAAAATAAAATCCTAGATTTTCTTGGAAGAGAAATGCCACGTTTAAAGATGAATAAAAAAAATATAAAAGAAGAATTTTATACGGACCTTAGGGGCATAACTGATGAAGAAACATACCAAAGTTTAAGAAAAGGAAAACAAGGTCGTACTCTTTTCAGAAAAAGCTCTTTTGAGCCATACGTTGAAGAGGGTTCTTACACCACTCATCATTTACATGAAGCCTTGAGTTGGAATAGAGAAGCTTTTAAGGAATTTGCAAAAATTCTCTCTAAGAACATTCCAAATTTCTCCGAGATAATGAAACTTTATGATAAATACACGGAAAAATTATCAGAACTTAATACTAATATAGAAGAAATAGATAATATTATAGATGCGATTGTATTTGAATTATATGACCTTGACCAGGATGAAGTTAAGACGGTTTTGAATTCTCTAGATACTCCTAAAGATAAGAAAGAGAATGTACTAGATAGGTTCAGAGACATCAAAGTGTCCAATAAATCAAAAGAAAAGTAATTGAAATAATGAATATATTAAGATTTATTAAATAAATGATTAATCAATAAAAGGGGCAAAAAGATGCAAGACGATTCTTTTCAAAGAGGTTTAGAAGTAGGAAAAGAAATAAGTGGTGATTTGTTTTCTCTTTCCTATATTAAAAACAAAATAGAGAAGAACAAAAGATTTGACGAGATGGCTCAAAATGCTCAAGATACATTCGAGAAATTTAAAAGTATATATGAAGATGGAAAGGGCATTGTAGAGGCTATGGATGAATCATCTCTGGAAGAAGAGTTTATAAAACCCTTTTTGGATGCCCTAGACCACATATATGATGTTCAAGTCCCTATTTATTCGCCCAAAGGAATTGAAGGGAAACCTGATTACGTCTTTTTCCCTAATAGAAAAACTAAAAACGAAGCCAAAAAAATAAGGAAGAAGAAATCGACAAATGATAGCTATTTCAAAAGATCATATGCTTTGCTAGATGCAAAAAATTGGAGAAAGGATTTAGATATAGATGACACTCTTCAAATAAAAAAATATCTCAAAATCACAGAAGTTAGATGGGGTGTTCTTACCAATGGCCGACAATGGAGATTATATTGCAGAGATACAGATTATTCATCTGTAAAATTCTTAGAGTTTAATTTAAAAAACATATTAGAACATAATGATAAGGAAACGTTCAAATATTTCTACGCTTTATTTTCTTATGATTCTTTTGTTGAATCTGAAGAAAGAAATTTTTTAGATATTATATACGAAAAAAGGTAGGTCAAAATAGCCCACACACCCACGGCTGAAGGCCGTGGGCATGCTCACTCCGTTCGGTGTGGGCTAATTTGTTTTGAATAGTTTTCTATGTTGAGAAATTGGTCAGATCGGTTTGAGATTCATCAATGGACCTTGTTTGACTATCTCTTTTCAAATGCTTAACATATGGGTCTTCCGAGCAGGTCTTCTCTGACTGACCTCCGTTTCGATAATATTTCTTTCTTTTCTCTTCATCCTGCGAAACTTTGATGTAAAATTTTACAGCATCATCGGTTGTACTACCTACTGATCGATAAAAATACCCTCTTGACCAGAAATTACCTCCCCAAAAGCGCGGTTCTCCTGGTTTATATTCTTTCAACCATTCAAAGGTATCAAACATTTCCTTAGCTGATCTGCCTTTAAAGTATCTAACCAATTCTGAAACAGAATGGTTTGGACCGATTCCAACAAACAGATGAACATGATCATCCATGATCTCTAAAGCCCTGATATCAAAACCATGTTGTTCAGCTATTTCACGAAACTTAGCTTCACAAAATTTCTTCAATGGTTCATAGTAACCAAAAATCGGATGACTGTATTTTGGCCTAAAAACTATATGATAGCTCGCCTCTCCTACATTATGGGATTTGTGCTGTAATTCCATTTTTTCACGTCCTGAGGGCGCTGTTCACCCAGCGCCTTCAGGTGTGAAATCTACTTCATAGGACTAGCTATACTAGTAATCTTTGGACGTGCGCGAAAAATTTTGTGATTTTACGTGTGGTGTTTTTCACCCACAGCTAGAAGCTGTGGGTATTTGACCTCCCTGCGGTCGGTCGAGTGTAATAAAGGGTTTACCTTACAAACGAACGCATCTTACACTCCTGCATTATAGCGTAGCTGTGCTATCTAAAGAGGAAGGTTTTGGCCAAAGATGCCATCCCATATATAACAATTCTAGAACTAGTTTCCGAACGCTTTTTATGGAAAACCGTTAATTGTTAAACCTTTAAGAAACAGTTTTTCTCTTCAGTCTCCTTAACCCCATAATCAATATAAATCAACCTTACTTTCTAACGACCATAATATGCAGTCATGGAAAGAAGAACGAGAGGTATACTCTCTCCTGATTATAGCTATTGCATTCACAATTTTAGACATCTATACCAACTCTATTTTACATCAGAAGGGGTTCATCGAAGGAAATCCGATTATGCGGTATGTTCTTCTTAATCTCGGAATAGCTGGCTTTCTTCTCATAAATATTGTTTTATCCATCTCGCTACTCGGTTTCCTCATATGGGGATCTATCGAGAAGTTAGAGGGTGAATGTAGGTATCCACCGATAGGGGTTTACTGTGTCGGCAGGGGGATTTTTGTCCGCAATGACTTACTACTCTTTGTGTCTTAGAATTTTTGTTTCTTTTCATTAATACTCTTCTGGAAACTCCTTCTTCATGCTTTTCCCTTTAATCCTCATAAGAATAAATAGAGCAACTAAACAGATACAGAGAACAGATGCAGATACTTACAATTCAGCCAAGTAAAATATGCCTATGAAGATCAAGATAGAAATCTGTATAATCCATAGGAGAATCATCTTGTAAGTCTCTAGCTTTAACGAACTCAGCAATATGGTATCGAGGATTGATTAATATAATTTGATAAGTCTAGAGAGAAGATGAAATATTTAAAAATTATTAGCAATAAAATACTTAAAAGAGAAACATAATTCTTGATATGTCAAATCCTAATAAAATCAACAGCTAGGATGTAAACTTATGTCAATAAAAAAACAGTTTATAAAATTCGTTAAGGAGAATGCCTATGCAGATCTGATGATTTTTGGCATTGTTTTGATAATGTTTGCTATAATCCTGAAGAACATAGATGTTCATCTTCTAGATATTCAGTTTCTAAACACCTTTATTCTATCTGCTGGTATTGTCTCACTTTCTGAAGGGGTTCTCATTCATGCAGACTTTAATTATGATTGGGTTTTCATGCTGATAATTCCTATTCCCTTCATTCTTTATGCGATACATCTTTTTAGTCCTGCCTTATTTAGAGAAATTATGTTTTGGCTTCTAATCCTGACTTTAATTATTGTCGGTTCTTTATTAGCAATTGCTATATATTTAGATGAAAAAGATTTCTGAGCAATAAAAGCTATAAGAAGAGCATTGATGTCTACCTCCGAACTCAGAAGAACTACTATGAGAACACCACCTTTTTCTTCACCCTTATGATCCGACTATTCTCGCTCTTTTTTGTAATCCTACAAGAATTATAAATATTATATATAAAGGCCGCATTGGTAGTCTGAGAACTGATCCGATGCCTAATAACAGCGAAGAAATAGAGCAGAGTAAATGATTAAATCTTAAATCCGAATATCCGCCAACCGCACATCATAAAACAATTGGCTGTTGGAGATCTCCCCTAACAGACTTTTAAAGTCCACTCCTAGTCAATCCTATAACCATTACAATTTTCGGTTGATATCCCCGTTTTATTACGAGTGTCGGTTGGTGGTTCGCACACGAATAACGGTTGGCAAACACCGTCTATCATAACAAAACCAACCGAGATTCGTAATCATTGCCAACCGAACACCGGATTGAAAATCCATAAAAAATTACTTATCTTTATGAGACGATAAAAACTATAGACAAGATGGAACTCAGAACTCAAGTTTAGTCGGAGACATCTTGTAAG
>SL_8KL_010_SEDDRAFT_10004579_pt1 | contig 11061 bp, 8 predicted proteins | sample SodLakKL_010_SED_4_FD_11160 | JGI IMG/M metagenome (IMG submission 11160) | reverse complement strand
GTAACCCCCAGGATAAAGGTTAATAAGGCCATACTGTAATAGCCTGGAGCCATGCCTACCATAATAAAGGAAAAGGCCATGGTCACGCTTCCCAACAATACAGTTTTGGCATACCCTATTTTATCTGCCAGCAACCCTGAGGGAAAACGGGCCAGGGCGTAACCCATAAAGACCAGAGTTACCAGCAGGCCTGCTTTTTCCTCACCGATAACAAAAAAGCCCATAAGGGGAGGCAGAAGTGGAGGGAAAATGTTTTTGCTCATGGCCTGGAAAAAGAAAATTAAGGCATTTAGAATAAATGCCATACTAAATACAGTTTTCAGCAAACAAAAGGACTCCCTTCAAACATACTCAAGCTACTAACAATTATTATAACATATAAGAACATGGTGTCGATTTCTCAATAATAAAAGATTGTATCAAGACACTAAAAGCAAAGATTTGCGAGACTCACCTCTCAACCATGCTGTATACTACCGGTATTATTATCAAAGTGAGAAAGGTAGATACAATAAGCCCGCTGATGAGGGAAATAGACATGGGCTTGAAAAGCTCGCTTCCCGACAAGAGCAGGGGGGTCAGGCCCATGACGGTGGTGGTAGTGCTTAAGAGAATAGGCTTTACTCTCCTGCTAACCCCGTTAATGCAGGCCTGGTGAATATCCCTTCCCTGTTTTTTTTCAATGTTAATCAGGTCAATGAGTACAATGGCGTTGTTCACCACTATTCCCATGAGGCTCACAATCCCTAAAAGACCTGTGAAGGAAAGGGGCTGGCCGGTTATAAAAAGACCGGTAACAGACCCTATGGCAGAAAGGGGTATGGTCATAAGAATTATAAGGGGCTGGGAAAATGAATTGAACTGCAGAAGAAGCACCAGAAATATCAGTAATACCGCAAAGACCGACAGACTGCCCATACTGCCGAAATTGCTGATAATTTTCTCCTTTTCTCCGGTAAAACTTATCTTTACATCTTCTGTGCCGGCAGCAGTCAAATGGTCCTTAACCTCATCTTCTATTGCCACCGGATTATAACCATACCTCACATCGCTGTAAACAGTTACCGTAGGCTCCCGGTCATATTTCTTCACCTCTGGAGAATGGGCCTGCATGGTTATATCAGCAAAGTCTTTTAAAAGCAGCTTGTGATCCGTAAGGGAAGATTTAAGCCCCATGTTCTCCAGGTCCTCTATGGAATCTATGCCTCCCTTTACCAGGATGGGGTAATCTGTTCCTTCTTTCCGAAAAACTCCCGCCTCAACACCCCTGAGAGCCCGGCTGACTTCACTTTGGATATCATAATTAGACAAGGCCCGGCTGCCCGCCTTATCCCAATCTACCACCACATGATATTCAAAAATATCCTGGGCCCTGTCGTCTCGAATGTTCACGGTGCCCTGGATCTCCTGTAAAATATCCTTTACTTCCCGGGCAGCTGCCTCTATATCCTCCCTCCTGTCTCCGGAAACCCTGATGGTCACAGGAGAACCCAGGGGCTCCCCCTGTTCCAGTTCTCTGGCCACAACAGTTCCTCCGGCCACTTTGGAATCAAATAAGCCCTGGAGGAAATCAACCAGCTGCATGTTGCCGGTGAACCGGTCTCCTTTTTCCAGGTCAACCCTCACCAGAAACTGGGCAAAGCCAGGGGAAGGGGAGTGGGGGAAAAGGGTCTGGTAAAATTTTGGCAGGTCTCCCCCCACGGCAGCTGTATGATGCAATACTTCCGGCTGGCTGTCCAGAATTTCCATAACTCTTCCTGCCATCTCTTCTGTTTTATCCAGGTCGTTTGCCTGTTCCGAGGTAACTTCGATATAGATCATATCGGTGTAAGCCTTGGGGAAAAACTGCAGCCCCAGGTTTGAGGCAATGGTTATGCCTGCGGCAACTAACAAAACAACCAAAAGGATTACCGCCGGTTTATGCTTCAACCCCCCTTTCAACAGCCCCAGGAAAAATCTTCTTGCCGGAGAAATCGATTCCTCCCCGGAATCTTCCTTTAACAGTATATATGACATCACAGGTGTAAACAAAAGGGCAGCAAGATATGAGAATATCAGGGTAATTATTACTATTTGAGGTATGCTGACAATATATTCTCCGGCCAGGGTAGCTAAAAACAGAAGGGGGAGAAAAGCGCAGATGGTGGTCAATGTGGAGGTGAAAATAGGCAGGGCCACCTCCCTTACCCCCTCCACACAGGCTGCGNCCTTGTCTCCTCCCCGGTTAATGTGAAANTGAATGCTGTCGCTAACCACAATAGCGTTGTCCACCAGCATTCCCATTACTATTATTAAAGCGGCNATGGAAATCTGGTGAACTTTCAATCCCGTTAAAGCCATGGCAGAAAAGGTCATCAATATGGAAAGGGGTAAAACCGTGGAAACAATTAAAGCATTCCGGTAACCCATTCCTATTAAAACCACCAGGATTATAAATGCTACCCCCTGGAGCAGGTTCAGGTTAAAATTGTTTATGTACTTTTGCGCATCCTGAGGCTGGTAGAGGATCTTTTCAAAATGCATCCCCCCGGGAAGATTCCCTTGAATTCTTTCTATCTCCTTCTCCACTTCGCCTCCAATATGGAGTATGTTTTTATCCTCCTGGAAATATCCTGCCAGCAACACTGCCTCTTCTCCCCTGTGCTTTACCAGGTAATCTCCGTGATCCTCCTCCAGGTAGATATGGGCAATATCTTTTAGCCGGGTCACTGAGCCGTCCTCCGGGGAAAGGACCACCACGGTGTTTTCTACCTCTTCCAGGGAAATAAAAGGAGCAGGAACTTTTAGCATCAGCCTGGCTTCCCCGTCGTCAATTTCACCGGAAGGAATTTCCACGTTTTGAGCCTGGATAATATCATTTATATCTCCCAGGGAAAGGGAATAGTCCTTCAGTCGGAGGGTATCTACTTCCACCACCAGCCTTTCTTCCCTGTCCCCCACCACGTCAAACCGGGAAAGGCCTTCTATCCTGCTCAATTCACCCTGTATGTATTCGGCCTTTCGGGCCAGTTCCTTTGAAGTAAATTCTTCGCCCCGGAGGCTGTAAATAATGCCCGCCGTTTCCACCAGGTCAGTATCTACGGAAATAGCTTCACAACCCTGGGGAAGCTTATCCTGGAGGTCCTTCATTAACCGCCTGAGTTCATCCCAGGCCTCGTCAATATCTGCCTGGTGTTCCAACCTCAGAATTACCGTGGAAAGACTGTACCTGGAGCTGGAGATAGAGTGATCGTAGCCTGGAACTTCTACCAGCTTGTCTTCCACCTTCCTGGTTACCAGGCTCTCCACATCCTCGGGAGAGGCACCGGGATATAAGGTAGTTACCATGGCAAAGGGCACATTCAAGTCGGGTGATTCCTGCTTGGGAATCATTCTATAGTTATAAATACCGGCCATGACCAGCAGTACTACCACGAAAAGAGTGACTTTCCTGTTGTTAATAGCAGCCTTCACAATTCCTTTCACGCTCTCACCTCAGTCCCGACCCACAAGGGAAATCGGAACTCCCTTTTCCAGGTCTCTCATTCCTTCTACCACCAGCTCATCTCCAGGTTCTAACCCCTCTACCTGAACCTGGCTGTCGTCAAACTCCAGTATTTTTACCTCCTGCCTGGCGGCCCTTCCTTCTTTTACAAGATATACATAATTCCTATCCCCGGGAAGCACTGAAGACACCGGTATCCATATCCCTGTGTTTTCACCGAGAATGATCTTCAGGCGGGCAAAAGTCCCCAGGGGAAGGCGGGTTCCGGGTTCCAAACTGACCCGGGTATTATAGGTATGGCTGTAGGGATCAGGGGAGGGTGCTATTCTGGTAACTTTTCCCTCTAAAACCTGGCCCTCCACCTCCACCTGGACTTCCATTCCCGGGTCAACATGTTCCAGATCCCTTTGGGAAAGACCGGTGTCCACTATTTGAGAATGATTTTGAACTACCAGGACAGGTTGCCCGGCAGCTACAACTTCCCCTTCCCGGGAGGGAACCTCCAGAACCTGTCCCTCCCCATCAGCACGGAGGTAAGCATCCTCCAGCAGAATTTCTTTGTGCTCATAATCCTTTTGAGCCTGTTCCAATTGGGACAACAGCACCTGCTTGTCCTCCTCCCGGACAGGATCCGCCACCTGGTTTTTTATAACTTCCGCCTGTTCCATTTCGGTTTGTCTCAAGTCCAGTTCTAATTTAGCCTGGTCCAGTTCCATCTGAGAAGCAAACCCTTCCTGGTAAAGACTCTCCACCCTCTCGTACTGGTCCCGGGAAAACTCATAGGCATCCCGGGCCTTTTTCAGCTCCATTTCCGCTTTTTCAATATCGTCTTCCCTTGCGCCCCTTTGAGCCTTGTCATACTGGGCCTGGGCTGCATCCACCCGGGCTTTTGAAGCCTCCAGATCTAACTCCAGTTCCGAAGTTTCTAGACTGGCCAGCAGCTGACCTGGCTGAATTTTATCCCCTTTTTCCACAGGAACCCGGCTTATTTTTCCTGAAGCTTTAAAGGATAGTTTTTTAATTTCCTCCGCACCTGCATTCCCCGTATAAGATAAATATAGCGGTCTGACTTCCTCCTGAAGTATTGCTGTATGTACAGGCTTCACCTCTGGCTCAGCAACCCCTTCCTCCCTGTGGCATGAAACAGAAAGTATCAATAAGAAAACCAACAAAAATACACCATACATTCTTTTCAAAAAAGTAAACCTCCCCTGCGAATGCGATAATTATTATCTGCCGGGCAAGCTCCCGGCCCTGCAGTTTTTACATTAACTATTATTATACATGATAAGTAAACATTTGTTTACTATTAAGGCAAAAAAAATTTACTCCAAACCTCTCCCAGATATTTTTAAAATTAAAACAAATATACTGTCCGATAAGGCTGTTCATCTTTTCCTCTTCCTCAAACCTTTCTAATATTATAATCAATCCTTCTATAAAGCCATATGCAATCACATAAAAAAGATAATCGTCTTCCAGGCCTTTATTCTTTTTTTGAAGATGTTCTCCCAAAATATCCCGCAGCTTTTTTTCCAAAAGCAGAACTACGTTTTCTTTGGCTTTTTCAAAGCGGGTGCCTTGACTTCCCTTAACCAGTATCAGGAGTTCTTCACGATTGTTCCGGTATATATCTACAATCCTATGGGTGATTTCCTCCATGAAAACAGGATATTGGGGGGAAACATTGAAGCTGACTTCCTTTACTTCCTCCACCAGGTCAACAATCATTTTATAGGCAGGGCCGACTACGGTACAAAAAAGTTCTTCCTTATTTTCAAAGTAGCGGTACAGGTTTCCTGCTGTAACCCCGGCCCCCCGGGCTATTTCCCGCATGGAGGAATTCTTAAAACCCTTTTCCCTGAACTCAGACCTGGCAGAACTTAGAATGGTATTCCTTACCCTTTCTTTTAAAACCTGCATTTTTTCCCTCTCTCTTATAACATTTTTTGTACACAAAAAAACTAGACACCAACGAGCCTTCCAACTCCACTGCCGAAACCTTTACCCATATCTTTCCAATCCAGCTTCCGTTCTCGACTTCTCAAGAACTTCNCCTTTATTTCAAACAAGATATGGTTTCGAGCTGTGAGGCTTCTCTGGTTTCCCTACACGCTGCAGGGTGGCTCCTGAGCCTGTATTTCCACCAGCAATCTCTCCAGCGAGGCTGCTCCCCCGGGTACCCAGTTTCCTTAAATACTCTTTCCTTAATCCCGGTTACCCAATGAAGCTTCCCCCAGTGTATCTTTCAGTTCCTCGGTGTCTAGCTTAAATACATTATGACACAGGGTAAATTTCTTGTCAAGGCTTTTTCAGAATTTTTTGATAACTTTTTTATATTACTTTTTTTATAATTTGCTAAGGTAATCCAGGGTTTCCTTAGAGAGCTGGTTGGGAATTTCCGCTACTTTGCTGCCCTTATATTCAAATACGGTTTTTTCTTCACTGTTAATTTCCCCGATGAGAGCCACTGCATCAGTGTGGGAAAGGATTTCGCCTAAAACTTCCTCCACATCCCCGGGTGCAACCTGGAATAACATCCGTCCCTGGGTTTCACAGATTAAAATTTCTTCAGGGGTAATATCTTCAACTTTTACCGGAACCCCTGTCAAGTCCACTTTTGCCCCCAGACCGCCGAATCGCGCTGATTCACAAACAGCTGCACCAATACCTGCAGCTCCCAGGTCAGAACAGGCCTTTATTTTTCCAGTGCGGAAGGCAGCCAGGCTGGCCTCCATGACTACCCTTTCCTCCTCAAAGAGGGCCTCGGCAGGACGCATCTCGGAAACCAATCCTGCCCTGTAAAGGGTATCATTACCGTCGTTATTTGTTTTCCCTACCATTATAATTTTATCCCCCGCCGACTTGGCCGGCTTGGTAAGGGGTTTTTCCGTTATCTGTTTACCTACCACCGAAATCACCACGGCAGGAACGATATCACTAAAAGATGTGGAAAAGCCTCCCCCGGCCACAAAAACGTCCATGGCCTCGCACATATCCCTGACACCTTTGAGCATCAGGTTAAGCCTTTCCTGACTGGTCATTACCACACAGTTTCCACAGGTGCACTTTCCCTGGAAACCACAGGGCCCTACCAGCACTTCTTCCTCCAGGGGACGGGTGCCTATAAAATCAAGTATGAAAAGGGGTCTGGCACCCATGGCCACTACGTCCCTCATGGCACCGCCTGCCCCTGTAGCCGAGCTATCGTAAGGACGGGGGACACAGGGGGAACAGTGGCTTTCCATTTTGGCTGCTATAAGATTATCAGTGCCGGGAATTTGAACCACAGCGGCATCATCATTAGCATCTGGACCGACCAGNAGAGCTCCCGGCCAGGTCTGGTCAACTTTTTCATTAAGTTCCTTAAAGGCNCCAAAATCAATAGCTTTTTCAATGTTGTGATGCAAATGGACAAATAGACCGTGCATCAACGCTTTTTCTACTTCGTTCAAACTAAATTCCTCCCCGTATAATATAGTTGTAAGCAATTAACAATATAATAGCTATAATATATCTTTACCGTTACCAGAAATGATTATCCCGTTCCTCTATTTTTATATATCATAAATACTGCTAGTAATACTACAAAGCTAAAATTTATAACTCCCAAAGTAGAGTCCGGCAGCCCCAATTCCCACATTGAAATTACAAGATAATTAAATAATCCTATAACAACCAGGTAGATAGCTATTAATTTTAAAAGCTCTGAAGTAAACCTGTCTAATGCATCCATAATTTTCCTCCCATGTTATAATAATAGTTTTTTAAACTATTTGCTTTACTGATTTATATTAGATAAAAATAACAAAATCTCCTCTTTATACGGTAAAATAATTTGCAGTAAAATAATACAGCCAAAAAAAACTCACTTTTATAGTGAGTTTTTTTATCTCCGTTATTAATTTAATAATTAGTTGGCTGTGGCTGGAAGTGAGCCCTGGGATGGGCACAGGCGGGACATTCCTCCGGTGGCTCCACCTTATCATGATGAACATAACCACAGTTTCTGCAGTGCCAGTTAATAGGTTCCTCCCTTTTAAAGACGGTCCCTGACTGCACTCTTTCCAAAAGGGCCAGAAAACGTTTTTCGTGCTCCTCTTCCACTTCTCCAATTTCTTCAAATACATCTGCAATTTCCTCAAAGCCCTCTTCCCGGGCTACCTTTTCAAAGTCACGGTACATTTCCGTCCACTCGTGATTTTCCCCTGCTGCAGCATCTTTTAGATTTTTTTCGGTATCGCCCACCACATCAAGAAACTTTAAGAGCCTTTTGGCATGCTCTTTTTCGTTTTCTGCCGTTTCTAAGAAAATCGCGGCAATTTGTTCCATGCCGGCCTTTTTTGCCACAGAAGCATAAAAGGTATACTTGTTTCTGGCCTGGGATTCCCCGGAAAAAGCCTCCAGTATGTTTTTTTCAGTCTTACTTCCTTTTAAATTCAATTTCNAATCTCCCTTCTTCTCATGATTAATTATAAAGCTATTCTTATCCCTTTTTTAAACTTTCATACAAAAACATGACCACACTATACATGGGATTTAATATATAAAGTTCTATGATATAAACATAATTTCCTTCTTAATCCAATTGTTTTTGACAAAAAATATTTTTTTATCCTGGAGTTCTTTTTGCCGTTCATTGCCTACTTGCTAACCAGTATGCTATACTAAAAGCACAAATTTGTCTGAAAAGGAGTCTATTAATGCCCACCTGGCTATTTGAAGTTGTTCCCCTTGCGTTGACCCTGGCCGTTTATATAGTTGGAATAATAATCTTTCTAGAAAACCGGTCCCCCCACAGGACGCTTTACTGGTTCCTGATTTTGGCTTTTCTCCCTGTAGTGGGCCTGATTTTATATCTTTTTTTCGGCCGAAGCGCTTCCCGGTATAAATACTTTTCTAAAATGAATCACGCAGATATACCTCTCCTGAAGGAAAAAATTAAAAATTCCACGGTAAGCCTGGATAATTTATATGTTAATAATGTCAGATTAAATATTAATAAACGCCTGCCCTGCATTATCTCGGCAATCACGCCCTCCTATGTCACGGTGAATAACCGGTGCCGGATTTTAAATAACGGCAGGGAAAAGTTTGAAGCCATTTTTGATGCTATGGAACAGGCCCAGCACCACATACACCTGGAGTATTTTATTGTCAAAAACGATCATCTAGGTAACAAGTTAAAGGAATTATTGGTGACCAAGGCCCAAGAAGGTGTGAAGGTTCGTTTTCTGTATGACGGTCTGGGAAGCAGGAAACTGGGCCGGCAGTACCTGAAAGAACTGAGGGAAGCCAATGTTGAAGTTGCAGCCTTTCAGCCTTTTACCCTCCCGTTACCCAGCACCTGGCTTAATTACCGAAACCACCGTAAAATTTTAGTGGTGGACGGCAAATCAGGGTTTTTGGGAGGCCTTAACATCGGCGATGAATATATTGATGGCGGGAAGCGTTTCCCTTTTTGGCGGGATACCCATCTTGAAATAAAGGGAGAAGCACTGGATTTCTTACAAGGTGTTTTTGTCAGTGACTGGGAATTTACCACAGGAAAGAAAATAAACGAAAAAGCGCTATTTCCTGAAAGAGCAATCATAGGAGGTCAGGCAACCCAGATAGCGGCCAGTGGCCCGGATGGAAATTGGGAGGCGATTCATCACGCTTACTTTACCGCCATTGCCACGGCTAAGAAAAGCGTTCACATAACAACACCTTACCTTATCCTGGATGATAGCACCGCAACGGCCTTAAAAGCAGCAGCCCTCAGCGGCATTGATGTTAAGATTGTATTCCCCGGCACGTATCACGATCATAAAATCGTTTACTGGGCCAGCTTTTCATACTTTACGGAACTACTTAGGGCCGGTGTACAAATATATCTGTATCAAAAAGGTTTTGTCCATGCCAAAACCTTAACCGTAGACAGTGAGGTTGCCGTAATTGGGACGGCCAACATGGATATGCGAAGTTTCTACTATAGCTTTGAAATAAACGCCTTTATTTATAACCATGAAATTGCCATGGAACTGGAAAAAACCTTCCTGGAGGACATCAACTGCAGTAACCCGGTAAACCTTGATGATTTCTCCAGGCGCTCGATTTATGCAAAAATCAAGGAATCTGGAGCCAGGCTTTTATCTCCTCTCCTCTAGTGGTTGGTCGTTAATGAATCTGGTTATTTTTATTTATTAGCTCCGCTTACAGCGGATTCTCTTAGGCTCTATCAGCCACCGGGTGAGCAGCCACTTACCTTCAGTAATACAATAACGACTAAGAAAATCAAAATAATTATATTTGTTGACACTTATCTCCCTGGTTATTAAAATCTACACAAAGGGCAAACGCAAACAACCATTCCTTCTATCGGTCAGTTATTTGCAAGTAGACCGTAACCAGGTTTACACCTCCTTGTAATATTTTGATAGTACTTATTTTTAAAGAGTTCCCTTCATAGAACTGATAAAAACTGCAGCAGCCAGAAGCCACACGTAATAGGAAAAATAGCGGAACCTGGCCCGATAAAGAAGTTTCAGGACCAGTTTCAGGGCGGCGATTCCTACCAGGGCGGATACTACAAAACCTACCACAAGCTGAAATACGCCTATGTTAAGGGGCTCCTGGATGTACCATACCTGCAGAGCCTGCACCACAGTGGCCAACAAAATGGTAGGAAAAGCAATGAAAAAACTGTATTCTGCCGCCCACCTTCGTTTAAGCCCCGAGAGAAGGGCGAAGGTAATAGTCATGCCGCTGCGGCTGAGCCCTGGCATAAGGGCCAATCCCTGGGCTGCGCCAATAGCAGCCGCCACCCCGGGGTTAATCCCTCGAAGCCCCCGTTTCCGGGGACCCAGGATATCCGTCACATAAAGGAGAATGCCGGTAATAGTCAGGGTAACACTGATGGCTGCCGGATGCGCAAAAATCTGTTCAAAGTAGGTTTTCAGAGGAAGGCCTACAACACCTGTTATAAAAACTGAAAATAGGCCTAAAGCACCCAGCCGCAGGTAGAGGAACTCTTTGCCCCCTCTATTCTTCCCCTGGTATTGCTGTATGTCCCCTTTTAATCTGGTGAGAAAGCCGGAAAGGCTTTTATTGAACACTACAGCAATAGATATTAAAGTTCCTACATGTACCACCAGATCGAAAAGGATCATTTCCGGGCTTTCCGGGGCGGGCAAAGCGGAACCCTGGGTGATGAGCCAGTGCTGTATAAGTACCAGATGGCTGGTGGAACTCACCGGTAAAAACATAAACACGCCCTGGATAATACCTAGAAATATGGCTTCAAAAAATGTCATTTAGATTTCTATCCCGAATCAGGAATTTTAACAGCTATTCCGGGATATTTCCCCTTTCTTCTATCTCTAAAAAGGACTATACCATTTTAATTGTAAAACATCAAGCATGGTCTGACACCAACCCTATATAAAAATAGAAACTCCCGGCTTAAAAAATTTATTAATGGTTAAATATTCCTTGATTTATACAATTGGCTGGTATAAATTACTTATATAGGATAAAATAAATAATATATCCTTATATTTACTTATATATAATTTGTCGGGAGAGTGAAAATATAT
>SL_8KL_010_SEDDRAFT_10004574_pt1 | contig 11069 bp, 8 predicted proteins | sample SodLakKL_010_SED_4_FD_11160 | JGI IMG/M metagenome (IMG submission 11160) | reverse complement strand
TCGGCGCCTGGGCGCTGCGACGATCCGGCTTCTCCCCCGGCTTCGAGCGTCTGCGCGACGTACTGCTGCTGCTTCTGGTTGGCGCGCTGGCCGCATCAGGGCTTGCCGCCACCGCCGGCGCCTGGGCGATGGCCGTCAGCATCGAGGAACTCGGCTTTTCCGACACCTGGTGGGTCTGCTGGGTGGCCGACCTGATGGGCTTGCTGCTGGTCACGCCAGCGCTGATCGCCTGGCTCGCTGCCGGCAGGCGTCACGTCGACCCGGGTCTTCCGATGGTCGCCCTGCTGACCGCGAGCCTGATCGGTGTGTCGGCTCTGGTCTACTCGGGTGTGCTCGAGACCGGGCTGGCAATGCCCCTCTCCTACGCGATCTTTCCCCTCGTGATGCTCGCGGCACTGCGTTGCCCGATCCGAATCACAACCTCCCTGATATTGATTGTCGGTGCCATCGCGCTATCCGGCACCGGCTGGGGGCTTGGACCCTTTGCCGACGCGGGCCTCGAGCAGAGTCTGCTGTCGCTGAACGCGCAGCTGGCCCTGCTGGTCCTGACGGGCCTGGTCCTCGCCGCGCTGCGGAACGAACGCGAGGCGGCGGAGGCCCGTGGGCGCCAGCACCTGGATGACCTGGCCCGAGCCGGGCGCCTGAGCACCCTTGGCGAGCTCTCCGCGAGTCTGGCCCACGAGCTCAACCAGCCGTTATGCGCCGTCACGAGCTATGCCAGTGCGAGCCGGCGGCTCCTCGAACGGGAACGGCTCGACGATTTGCGCGACGCACTGGCACAGCTGGACTCGAACGCGCATCGCGCTGCCGAGACGATACGCCTTGTGCGCGCCAGTGCCATGAGCGAGGCACCCAGGGAAATCGCCGTGGCCCCGCGCGAACTGATCACCCCCGTGCTGGACCTGCTCGACCCCGAATTGCGACGCCGCCGCGTGCGGATCGAAACCGACGTCGGCCGCAGCCTGCCCCGAGTCGTGGTCGCGCCTGTCCAGATCGAACAGGTGCTGGTGAACCTGCTGCGCAATGCGATGGACGCCGTCGAAATGCGGAGCGACGGCACGATACGGATCGCCGCGCGCGATCTCGGCACCGCATTGGAGATCACGGTGACCGACAACGGCCCGGGCATTCCGGAAGAGCGCCTGGCCACTCTGTTCGACCCCTTCGCCAACTGGAAATCGGGCGGCATCGGACTGGGACTGCCAATCAGCCGTTCGCTGGTGGAGGCCCATGGCGGGCAACTCACCGCGACGAATCTGGAAGACGGTGGTGCCCGGTTCCGTTTCACGCTGCCCCTGGAGGTTCCCGATGCCCGCAGCCAGACACCCACAGATCTACCTGGTCGACGATGATCCGGACGTCCGTTTGGCCGTGACCCTGTTGCTGAAGACCGAGGATTTCCGCGTCAGCGCATTTGCAGATGCCCAGGGACTGCTGGACACCCTGGACGACAAGACGCCCGGGTGTGCGGTGCTCGACGTGCGTCTGCCGGACATGGACGGGATCAGTCTGCAGCGCGAGTTGCGCCAGCGCGGTATCCGGATGCCGGTAATCTTCATCACCGGACATGGCGATATCCCGATGGCCGTCAGAGCCGTCAACGAGGGAGCGCTCGATTTTCTGGAAAAGCCGTTCCGCGATGACTCTCTGATCGAATCCGTACGCCATGCCCTGAGCACCGATGAGGACCAGCGCGCCGGTGCCGCTGAGATGGCGCAGGTGGAGGAACGCCTCGCGACCCTCACGCCGCGTGAACGCCAGGTGCTCGAGGCACTGCTCGACGGCAAGCCGAACAAGCTGATCGCCCGGGATCTCGACGTGAGCGTCCGCACGGTGGAGATCCATCGCGGCAACCTGATGCAGAAGATGGGTGCAAAGAGCGCGTCCCACCTCGCGCGTCTGGCGCTGGCCTGCAGCGCGTTCCGCGATCAGCCGGTTTCCGGCTAAGTGCCGCAATGCCGACGATCCCACGCGGGCCCGCTCGCGCGGATCCCAGGGTCGCGGCACGGTCTGCCAGCACAATCTGGCCCCGGTTCCCCGCCCTCGATACAATCGTCGGCTACTTCCGCGGACCCGCAACCAGATGACCGAATCGGATTCCCTGACAGCAGCACCGACAAACTTCATCCTTTCCCGGATTCGCGCGGAAGTCGAGGCCGGTCGGTACGACCGGGTAGTCACGCGTTTTCCGCCTGAGCCCAACGGCTACCTGCACATCGGGCACGCGAAATCGATCGTGCTGAACTTCTCGGTGGCGGGGGCCTTCGGGGGGTACACCAACCTCCGCTTCGATGACACCAACCCGGCGAGGGAGGAGCAGCGCTTCATCGACTCCATCAAGGAAGACGTGCGCTGGCTCGGCTATACGTGGGAGAACGAGCGCTACGCCTCCGACTACTTCGAGGCCCTGTACGGATTTGCACTGCACCTGATCGACAACGGCTGGGCCTACGTCGACAGCCAGGACGCCGACACCATCCGCGCGCAGCGGGGCACGCTGACCGAACCGGGCGTGAACAGCCCGGACCGCGACCGTCCGGCGGCCGAGAACCGCGATCTCTTCGAACGCATGCGCGCTGGCGAATTTCCCGATGGCGCCTATGTGCTGCGCGCGAAGATCGACATGGCGGCGCCGAACATCAACCTGCGCGATCCGGTGCTCTACCGGATCCGCCGCCAGTACCATCACCGAACCGGCGACGACTGGCTGATCTACCCCACCTACGATTTCGCCCACGGTCAGAGCGACGCGATCGAGCACATCACGCACTCGCTGTGCACGATGGAATTCGAGGATCACCGCCCGCTCTACGATTGGCTGATCGAACACCTGCCGGTGCCGTCGCGTCCGGTGCAGATCGAATTCGCCAAACTCAACATCGACTTCACCGTGCTCTCGAAGCGCCGCCTGACCCGCCTGGTCAGCGAGGGCCACGTGGCCGGCTGGGACGATCCGCGCATGCCGACGCTGGCCGGTCTGCGTCGACGCGGCTTCACGCCCGCTTCGATTCGCAACTTCTGCAACGAGATCGGCGTGACCAAGTCCGAGGGGATCATCCCTTACGGCGTGCTCGAACGGCAGCTGCGCGATGATCTCAACGCCCGCGCGCCGCGGCGCATGGCGGTGCTGCATCCGCTGCGGGTGGTGCTGACCAACTTCCCGGAGGACGAGACCGAGTGGTTCGAGGCCGCCAACCACCCACAGGATCCGGGGATGGGCACCCGGCACGTGCCGATGACACGCGAGATCTTCATCGAGCAGGACGACTTTCGGGAGGAGGCGCCGAGGAAGTTCTTCCGCCTGAAGCCCGGCGGGGAGGTGCGACTGCGCAATGCCTTCATCATCCGCTGCGACGAGGTTTTGAAGAACGACGCCGGCGAAGTGATCGAACTGCGCTGCATTCTGGACCCCGACTCGCGCACCGGCGGGCCGAACGCCGATCGCAAGGTGAAGGGAACCCTGCACTGGGTCTCGGCTGAACATTCGATCCCGGCCGAGGTGCGACTGTACGACCGGCTGTTCAACGTGCCCCACCCGGCCGGCGATCGGGAGCGGGACTTCATTGAACACCTGAACCCGGAGTCGCTGCAGATCCTCGACGGTGCCCGGCTCGAACCCGAACTGGCGACGGCTACCGCAGGGGACTTCTTCCAGTTCGAGCGGCTGGGTTATTTCGTTCCCGACCTCAACACGCGCCCCGAAGGCCTTGTATTCAACCGTGCCGTGACCCTGCGCGACACCTGGGCGAAACTGGAGAAGGAACTGGCCGGGGTCTGACGGAAACCCCGGAACTACGGGCTGACCGCCGTCTCTAAAACCAGGTCTGAACCGTCACGGCGAGGAGCACAGCGAGTTGGCGACCCAGAAGGTATCGATCTTCGGCACCCGGCCCGGGATGCGCCGCTTCGCTCGTGACCACGTGGGCACCGCCCGATATGCCCTCCACGATCTCCCCGGAAACACCTTGTCAGGGTGTGCGCCCCCTGCATATCGTGTTGCGGACACGTTCACGACAGGGTTTTCGTCCCCGAAATGATGAGCAAGATCGGACTCGGCGCCACCGCGCTGCTCGTTGCCGGTATCGTGGCTGTCGTCTTTCTGCGCCCCGAGGTCACGGCGCCGGGTCAGCCCTCCGGACAGATCGTCGACCGGGGTGTGCTTGGTGATCCTGCCGAGCGTACCGGGGCACTGGTCGATCAGATCGTGTTCACGCAGGAATCCGACGCCGGCAAGGTGGCGGGACTGATCGAGAGCGGCACTCACCACCTCTTCGCGCAGGGGGTGAGCAACACCACGGTATTCCAGCGGCTTCGCGACTCCGAGCGCGCGACCTATGCCCTCGCCTACGGCTCGTCGATGGAGCTTACGGTGAATCCGGCGGGTCCCCACCTGGCCAGCGGCGAACTCAACCCCTTCCACGTCCGCGAGGTCCGGGAGGCGCTGAACTGGCTGATCAACCGCCGCTACGTGGCGGAAGAGCTTTACGGGGGGCTGGCGGTCCCGCGCTACCTGCCACTGAACACCGTCTTTCCGGACTACGCGCGGCTCGCCGACGTGGCGCGCGCGCTGGAACTGCGCTATCAGCACGACCCGGAGCGGGCCGCACGCGTGATCGGCGAGGCGATGGAACGGCTCGGGGCCAGTCGCGAGAACGGAGAGTGGCGCTATCAGGGCGAACCGGTCCGGGTCAGCGTGCTGATTCGCACCGAAGACGCGCGCAAGCGGGTCGGCGATTATGTCGCGAATCTGATGGAGGACCTGGGCTTCGACGTCGAGCGGCTGTATCGCACTGCGGAAGAGGCATCGCGCATCTGGATCGCGGGCGACCCGCACGCCGGACAGTGGCATCTCTACACCGGCGGCTGGATCTCCACGGTCATCAACCGCGACCTGGCCGAAAACTTCAGTTACTACTACACGCCGCGCGGTCGTCCGGAGCCGCTCTGGCAGGTCTACGCGCCCGATCCGGAGTTCGACGACATCGCCGACCGCCTGCAGCGCCGGGACTATGCGGACTGGGAGGAGCGCCAGCGGCTGATGACACGCGCGCTCGAAATGGCCATGGCCGACTCGGTTCGCATCTGGGTCGTCGATCAGCTCAACGTCTTTCCCCACTCCCGTGACATCGAGGTCGCAGCCGATCTGGCGGGCGGGATCTCCGGCTCGCGGCTGTGGCCCTACACCATCCGCTTTCGGGACCGCATCGGCGGCTCCGTGGTTTTCGCGGTGCCGAGCCTGCTCACCGAGCCCTGGAACCCCGTCGCCGGGAGCAACTGGATCTTCGATACCATGATGATCCGCGCGCTCGCGGACATCGAGCTGGTGCCGGATCCGTTCACCGGACTGCACTGGCCGCAGCGCATTGAGCGTGCCGAGGTGACGGTTCAGGAGGGGGTGCCGGTGATCCGGAGCCACGACTGGCTCACCCTCGAGACGACCCCCGAGCTCGAGGTTCCGCCGGACACCTGGATCGACTGGGATACCGCGGCCGAACGCTTCGTCACCGTCGGGGAACGCCACCCGGAGGGCATCACCGCAAGGACCCGGACGCGTGTGTACTACGAGGCGGGGTATCTGGAACGCCACTGGCACGACGGCTCGCCGCTGTCCCTCGCGGACATGGTGCTCCCGTGGATTCTGAGCTTCGAACGCAGTGACGAGGACAGTCCCCTCTTCGATGCCAGCCACGTGCCGACCTTCGAGGTCTTCCAGCGCCACTTCCGCGGCTGGCGCATCGTCTCCCGGGACCCCCTCGTGGTCGAGATCTACAGTGACCAGATCTACCCCGATGCGGAGACCATCGTGGCCGCCCGCACCCCGTCGGTCTCCCCGTGGCATACGCTGGCTCTCGGCATCCGCGCGGAGGCCACCGGCGATCTCGCCTTCTCCTCGAACAAGGCAGACCGGATGGGAGTCACCTGGATGAGCCTGGTCGCCGGTCCGAGCCTTGCGATCCTCGACCGGCATCTCGATGCCGCCCTCGCGGACGATTTCCTGCCCTTCCCCGAGACCCTCGCGACGCTCACGGAACCGGGCGAGGCCACCCGGCGCTTCCGTGCGCTCGCCGACTGGCGCGCCGAGCGCGGTCACTACTGGGTCGGAGACGGGCCGTTCTACCTGCATTCCGTGCATCCGCTCGAGCGGGCCCTGGTGCTGCGCCGCTTCGAGGACTTCCCGGACCCGGCCGACAAGTGGCTGCGGTTCACCGAGCCGGCGATTCCCGAGGTCGAACTGGACGGGCCGATGGTGGTCACCGCCGGTGAATCGGCCGAGTTCACGCTGCAGGTGACTTTCCAGGGCGAGCCCTACCCCGAGGACGCGATCGAGAGCGTGCAGTACCTCCTGTTCGACGGGACCGGCAGCCTCGCGCGCAAGGGCACCCTGACATCCCCGGTGAACGCGACCTGGCGGCTGCAACTCGACCCGGAAGAGTTGGCGGCGCTTGGCAGCGGGGCGAACAGCCTGGAGATTGCGGTGATCTCGCGGCTGGTCGCTCTCCCCTCCTTCGCCTCGCAGGTCTTCGCGACCGTGCCCGCACGGGAGCCGCAGGAACCGCCGGGGGATGGCGCATGACCGATCGCGACGGCGCCATCGCCGCACCCGCGCGCGGATTCCTGCGCGATCTGCGCCGCCTCAGCGTCTTCACCGTGAAGCGCCTGGCCGCCCTGTTCCTGACCGTTCTGGTCGGGGTCTACCTGACCATCCTGATCGCCAACATGGGCGGCCAGGTGGACGAACTGCGCATGGTGCAGATCCAGAGCACCGTCGCCGAGCAGGTGCGCGCCGATCCCGCCTTCTTCGATCTCAGCGCGCAGGAGCGCAACGAACTGATCCAGCGCCAGGTTCAGCTCGAGGTCGATCGTCTGCGCCTGGACCAGCCGTTCATCGTGCGCAGCGTGGACTACCTGCAGCAGGCGATCCGGCTCGACCTGGGCCGGTCCGAGCACATGCACAGCGACCGCGGCGCGCGCGAGGTGTACTGGATCATCGTCGAGCGTCTGCCGGCTACCCTGCTGCTGTTCGGCACCGCGAACCTGCTGGTCTTCTTCGCCTCGGTCTTCATCGCGCTCGGGCTGTCGCGCCGCTACGGCAGCGCGCTCGATCGCAGCGTGATCGCGCTGGCCCCGAGCTCGGCCGCGCCGGGATGGTTCTACGGGATCTTCCTGATTCTGCTGTTCGCCTTCGTGATCCCGATCCTGCCGGCCGGGGGCATGGTGGACGTGCCGCCGCCGGAGGGCACGCTCGCCTACGCGGCGAGCCTGCTGCGGCACATGCTGCTGCCGGTCACCGCGATGTTCATCTCGACGATCTTCATCTCGATCTACTCCTGGCGGACCTTCTTTCTGATCCACTCGAGCGAGGATTACGTCGAGATGGCCCGGGCCAAGGGCCTGCCGTCGGGCCTCATTGAACGCCGCTACGTGCTGCGGCCGACGCTGTCCCCGATCATCACCAGCTTCGCGCTGATGCTGATCGGCCTGTGGAGCGGCGCGATCATCCTCGAACAGGTCTTCAACTGGCCGGGACTGGGCACGCTGCTGTTCCAGGCCATCGGGCACCGCGACACGCCGGTGATCATCGGCACGGTGGTGATCTTCGCCTATCTGCTGGCGGTCACGGTCTTTTTGCTGGACATCCTCTACGCGCTGCTGGATCCGCGTGTGCGCGTGGGGACCGGCTGATGCGGACACCACGCACCCGGACGGGAGGTCGCGCATGAGGCCGCTGCTCGACGGCCTGCGCCGGATGGGCCGTTACCCATCGGCCCTGGTGGGCCTCGCGATCATCTTCGCGCTGGTCGGCACGGCCGTGTTCACGGTCGTGACCATCCCCTACGGCCAGGCGCTGGAGCTGTGGCGCGGCGGCGATGTATGGCGCATGCACCCGGTGAATGCGCGCCCCGCCTGGGTGGATCGCATCGCCGGCAGCAACCTGCCGCGTACGATCGTCGTCTCGAGCGACGATGCCGTCATCGAGGAGGAACCCTTTGTCGGGGGCAACCGGTTGCGGATCCCGCTGGAATTCGATTTCGACTACGACGGATTCCCCAGCGAACTCAACCTCTTTCTGACCTCCAGCCACACCGAGCGCGAGCCCTTCGTGCGCCTGACCTGGGAGACGCCTGACGGCCGCGAACTGAATCTCGGCGGCCGGCGCCCCGCCCGCGAGGAGCGCGTGTCGATCTCGCAGGACTGGGAACTGGAACGCCGGCTGGGGCGCGTGCCGCACGTCGGGCTGTTTGCTGCGGAGCCGGAGGGGGACGGCCCCCCGGAGGTTATCGGCGGGCGCTACCGGCTGGTGGTGGACGCGATCACCTTCGAGGCGGATGCGCGCGTCGACGCGGACCTGGTGGTGTACGGAAGGGTCCACGGACTCGCCGGCACCGACCACCAGCGCCGGGACCTGATGGTGGCCCTGCTCTGGGGCATTCCGGTAGCGCTGGCATTCGGTCTCCTTGCGGCGGTAGGCACCACGGTCACGACGCTGGTGATCGCGGCCGCCGGGGTCTGGTACGGGGGCTGGGTCGATGCGGTGATCCAGCGCCTGACAGAGGTCAACATCATCCTGCCGATGCTGCCCATCCTGGTGATGGTCGGCACGCTCTACTCGACCAGCATCTGGGTGATGCTCGGCGTCGTGATCGCGCTCGGCATCTTCAGCGCCGGCATCAAGATGTATCGCGCGATGCTGCTGCCGATTCGCGAATCGCCCTACATCGAGGCCGCGAAAGCCTACGGGGCCGGCAATGCACGCATCATCCTGCGCTACATGATCCCGCGGATCCTGCCGGTGCTGATTCCGACCTTCGTCACCCTGATTCCCACCTTCGTCTTTCTGGAGGCGTCGCTCGCACTGCTCGGGCTCGGCGATCCTGTGCTGCCGACCTGGGGCAAGGTAATGAACGATGCACAGACCCAGAGCGCGCTCTACCACGGTTTCTATTACTGGGTCTTGTCGCCAGCGGCCCTGCTGATGCTCACCGGCCTCGGCTTTGCCATGCTGGGATTTGCGCTCGATCGCATCTTCAACCCCCGACTGAGGACAATGTAGACGATGGCCAGCGAACCCCTGCTGCGTGTCGAGGACCTGCGTCTGCACTACCGNAGCGGGAACGGCGTGGTCCGGGCCCTGGACGGGGTGAGCTTCGATATCCGGCGCAACGAGGCCCTGGTGGTGCTCGGCGAGTCCGGCTGCGGCAAGAGCACGCTAGCGAAGGCGCTGATGCGTCTGCTGCCCCGCAACGTGCAGCACTTTTCCGGCAACCTGCTCGTGGATGGCGTGGAGACGATGGGTTTCTCGGAGGAACGGTTCCGGCGCGAGGTGCGATGGGTGCGGATCTCGATGGTAATGCAGGCGGCCATGAACGCGCTGAACCCGGTGATCCGGGTAGGCGAGCAGGTGGCGGAGCCGCTGAGGGTGCATCGGGGCTGGTCCGCGCGGCAGGCGCGCGAGCGGACCGCAGAGGTCTTCGGCCTGGTCGGAATCTCCGCGGACTTCCTGCAGCGCTACCCCTTCGAACTCTCGGGCGGGATGCGCCAGCGTGCGGTGCTCGCGATGGCTCTGGTGACCGAACCCGACCTCGTGATCATGGACGAGCCCACGTCCGCGCTCGACGTGCTCACCCAGGCCAGCATCATGAACGCGCTGAAGCGCATCAAGCAGGAACTGGGGACCAGCTTCATCCTGATCACCCACGACGTCTCGACCTCCAGCGAGATCGCCGAACGGGTCGCGCTGATGTACGCCGGCCAGCTCGTGGAATTCGCCGATGCGAAGGACTTTTTCGGGGAACCGGCCCACCCCTATTCCAACTGCTGATGGCCAGCGTGCCGCGCCTGCACCAGGAGGAGACGCCGGTCCACATCCCGGGGCAGCCGCCGAACCTTCTGAATCCACCCGAAGGCTGCCGGTTCGCCGAGCGCTGCCCGTCGCGGTTCGATCGCTGCGATCGTGACCCGGAGACGTTCCGCATCGGCAACCGCCGAACGGTGCGCTGCTGGCTCCATGCAGCAGGGAGCCGGGTATGAGCGCACCCGCCCGCGACATCCGGCGATCTGCGGCCGGGCCGGTCCTCTCCGCCCGAGACCTGCACACCTGGTTCGAATTGCGCCAGTGGGGGTTCCTGCGAGTGGGTTCGGTACGCGCCGTGGACGGGGTGAATTTCGAATTGCAGGCCGGCGAGGCGGTGGCCTTCGTCGGCGAGAGCGGCTGCGGCAAGAGCTCACTCGCGAGAACGCTGCTTGGCCTGCATCAGCCGACCCGCGGCGAGGTGATCTTCGAAGGCCGCTCGCTCGGTACCCTCGATGCGCGGGAGCGCAAGACCTACCTGGCCCGCGTCGGGTTTGTGCAGCAGGATCCCTACGGCGCGCTGCCGCCCTTCATGGACGTGCGGCGCATCCTGCACGAACCNCTGATCGTGCACGGCNTGCGCAACCGGGCGGAACGCGAAAAGCGCGCNCGGGAGGCGCTCGAGGAAGTTCGTCTCTCGCCGCCGGACGATTTTCTGTCCAAGTTCCCCCACATGCTGAGCGGCGGCCAGCAGCAGCGGGTCGTGATCGCGCGCGCGCTGATCCTGCGCCCGGCGATGATCATTGCCGACGAGCCCGTCTCGATGCTGGACGCATCCGTGCGCGTGGAGATCCTGCAACTGCTGCGAAGCATCCAGACCAACCACGGGCTGACCCTTGCGTTCATCACCCACGACCTCTCCACGGTACGACACTTCGCCGAGCGGATCTTCGTGATGTATGCCGGCCGGATCGTCGAGCAGGCCCCGGTGAACGAACTGCTCAACCATCCGCAGCACCCCTACACCCAGGCCCTGCTCGGGGCCATCTCCGACCCCGACCCGGACAATGCACGTCAAATGCGCGAGGTGCCCCCCGGCGAACCGCCGAGTCTGCTGAAGCCGCCGGCCGGTTGCCGCTTCCATCCGCGCTGCAACCGGATGATCGCGGGCACCTGCGACCGGGAGGACCCGCCGGAATTCGAACCTCGCAACGGTCACCACACAGCCTGCTGGCTCTATCGTTAACGAGGCCGGCGGCGTGCGTCTCCTGCTGACCGG
>SL_8KL_010_SEDDRAFT_10004572_pt1 | contig 11071 bp, 13 predicted proteins | sample SodLakKL_010_SED_4_FD_11160 | JGI IMG/M metagenome (IMG submission 11160) | reverse complement strand
TCGCTGTCTGGAATAAAGAATCTCTGGAACAGTTGAGGAAACATAGGGTTACAAAGCGACCATAATACAGAGAAACTGAGCCACGTCTTAACTGTTATTGTACCAGATCTGACAAACAGACCTGGATTTTCAGCCATAGCTCGTTCATGAGCAACTTGTAGCCCTCCTAGGTTGTAGGCAAGTACAACCACAGCTGTCAATAAAAGGAAGATTATCATCAGTCCTTGTAGAACATCGGTCCATGCGATGGTTCTCATCCCTCCAAGGAAAACATATGCGATAATAAATACAGTTAAAAAAACCGCACCATAGAAGTACGGTATTGCACCATCGGTAAGTGCACTCAATACAAATCCAGCGCTCATAGGTTGAACAGCTAGATAAGGCAAAGTAAAGATCACCATAACAGCTACGTACAGCATCCTCAAAGTATGGCTTTTTGTTTCACCTCCTATCAGCTCTGGAGGAGTGATGTATCCTTTTTCCTTTCCCAAAATCCAAACTTTACGGCCGATTATGTAAAAAGAAAGAGCAGTGAAAGAAGTTCCAAAACCCATCACACCATAAAAAGCATATCCTTGAGTGTATGCTTCCCCAGCAAATCCCAGGAAAGTAAAGGCCGAGAAGTTAGTGGCTGCTAGAGTAAAAAATAGCACAAGGGGTCCTATCTTTCTACTAGCTAGAAAATAATCCTGAATACTTTTCTCAGATACTTTATATCCATAGATTCCAAGAAGGATCGTGAGAGAGAGATAAGAGGTTATGATGGTCAAAACAAGAATTGTAGCATTCAAATCAGTCCCTCCAATAAAATATAACAAAAAGATAAATCAGTGCAGATAAAAGAATCTGCAAAATTATCAAACGTAATACCCAAATAGGCAGGAAACCAAATACTAGTGTATCCACCTCCCAATACCAAAAGTCTATTGAAAGTATGAATATCGCTCCGAATATAACCATCCAAAGTGCCCTGTTTTCCTTAAGCCAACAGTGGGATCTCTCTTCCATACAACCACCTATTCGCTGTTTCCTGGCTTGGTCGGCTGGAAACAGGAAAACATTGCCTGTCATTTTGTTAGCCTGATTTAATATATATTTTTTTCCTCTTTGCATTTGTCTAACCGAAATTTCTTTTAATCTTGGTTTAATTGATAACACCATGACGGTACAAGACAAAAGATTCAAAGTGAAAACGAAAAGCGAATTAGATATCAAAAATATCACTGAAAAAACAAAGAAGATAGTCCAAAAAAGTGATATCCAGGAAGGTACAGTTACGCTATTCGTAGCCGGCTCAACAGCGGCTATAACCACTATTGAATACGAATCAGGGCTGATCCATGATATTTCAGAAGCTTTGGACAGACTATTTCCAAAAGATATACACTACAAGCACCACGAAAAATGGCATGATGGTAACGGACACTCACACATAAGAGCGTCTTTCATAGGTCAGTCTTTTACAGCTCCGATAACCGATGGAAAAATCGAACTCGGTACGTGGCAGCAGATCATACTCTGCGATATGGACGTAAAATCGAGGAGTAGAGAAGTGATAGTCAAAATGATGGGAGAATGAACGTCAGTCTTTCTTGGAGATAGCCGCTATCAATGCTTCAAGTTGGATCCTTTCGTTAGAGCCTTCTACTAACCTGAACTCGGTCTCTCCGATCCTATCTACAAGTTCCATTTTTTTCCGATTATCCATCGGTATTTCATATATTTCACGGTGAATTTGTTGTACTACGTCCTCTCCTGAAAGACCATTTTCGACTATCAATTCATCCAACTCTTTCTTTGCTTCCATGAAATTTCCTTTAGTGGCTTTTTTGATCAATTTTCTTATGTCTTCAGGTTTAGCTATATTGGCACTTTCTCTAACTATTTTTTCTGTGATGTTAGATGTTGTAGATGCAGATATCTGAAGAAGATTGGTAATCCTTCGAAGGTCGCCTCCTACCACACTGATCAAAAGCTCTTTAGCTTCCTGCGAGATTTCTAAGCCCTCCTCTTCGGCAATGTGTTCTATCCATTTTTCTACATCCTCATCTATTAGAGTTCTAAATCTGAAAACAGCGCATCTAGATTGTATTGGATCGATTATCTTTGAAGAGTAATTGCATGAAAGTATAAATCGACAGTTATGTGAATATTTCTCCATAGTCCTTCGAAGAGCAGCCTGTGCCTCCGGTGTTAATGAGTCGGCCTCGTCCATGAAAATGATCTTAAAACCTATCTCACTGACCGTCGTCGTTTTTGCGTACTCTTTTATCTTGTTCCTGATGACATCTATTCCTCTTTCATCTGAAGCGTTCAATTCGAAAAAGTTAGTTTTCCAATCTTCTCCATACATCTCTTTAGAAAGAGCGATAGCAGAAGTGGTCTTACCAGTTCCAGCAGGACCAGCAAATAGAAGATGAGGCATGCTTTCCTTTTCCACATAAGCTTTTAGCCTTTCTACAACTTTTTCTTGACCGTATACTCCTTCAAGTTTTTCTGGCCTATATTTTTCTGTCCAAATCTCTCGCATCTTACCATGTACAGTAAATAAGACATCGTTAAATTTTTTCCCCTTTTTTAAGCTGTATTTGATTCAAAAAGATAAAATATTGTTAGAACAATGATACTAACGATAAGATGCTCAAAGTAGATGAAGAAGAGGCCCAGCAGATGGTGTATGAAAATACTAGAGAAGAGTTAAACGAGCTGGCTCGCGAAGAAGGTGTAGAAGAACCAGAGGAACTACCTCGAAAGATGGCTGTCGCTAAAGAGATCTTAAAAGCGAGGAAGGTTAAAAAATATGTGAAAAAACCTACTGGGCTTTACATAGACGAATGAACGATTTTCTTCATACTCACAACTTTTATTAATCTGCTTTTGTTATCAAGGATAAATGAGATTTAGAAGAGGTCCTAGAAAAGCTAGTGAGATCCAGAAAAAAAATCTTATAAAGAACGCTAAGAGTTTGTCAGAAGACCCGATGAAGGTCGTTCCTGAGTGCCAGGATAGTTGCCTTTTTTGTAAGTTCGGACGAGCCAAAAGGAAAATAAAAAAAATAAAAAAGTATGTAGACAATGAGAGAAAACTAGAAAAATATGCCAAAAGAGGGCCTGATCTATCTCAGGCCGTGGCAGGCACGATACTTTTCGGCATACAAGAAGAGGCAAAAAAGATAACTACGGCCAAGTCTCCCGAGGGAGAGATAGCCTATGCAAAGAAAGGGGGGGCAACGAAGAAAAGACTAGTGGGAGTCCAACATTTTGATGACCCAAAAAAGAGATTGATCGCCTTTAGTAAAGAAGCCCAAAAGGGATATTACTTCTATTCTCTTGAAGGTAAAATTGTCTGTACCGGCAAAAAACCAAACCCCCCTGACAAGTTCGTTGAAACGGCGATTGAAAATGTACCTTACCAGATCTCCGAAAAAGACGGTGATTACAATTGTGGTCACGTTAGAAAAGATAAGGGAATATTGGATTTGCATTGGGAAAGTATTGACAAGACGTTTTCTATCTGTGAAGACTGTGCTCAAGATTCAATAAATCTGTTTAAGACTCTAACTGAACGGATGCTTTCTCCAGATAATTCAAAATCATTCACTGTAGCAGCTAGAATAGGACTAAAATGTGAAGGAGATTGTGAAAGTTGTGAGTTGACAAGGAAAATACCGGTCTCCGATGAACTAACTGATAAATATTTCAATAATATTTCAGATAAAGAGTTTATCGTCCGTTATTCAGAGGAAGCTCGATCTGTTATAAAGAAGGAGAAAAAGATTTTCATCATAGGGAATACGTGTTATGGGAAAAATAAAAAGGAATTTCTGAAGAACATCGCTCACGAGCGGTGGGAAAGGCCCGCCCTAGTAAAGTTGATGAAAAAGACAGATGGAGCGGTCTTGGATGATGGTACGGTGAATGAATTTCTAGAACTATATTGGGAGAACCACAAAACCGAAGTACTTAGCAGCATATTCGAGGACGAGGAATCGATAGAAGAAGTTCTTTCCAAAGATCTCCGACCAAGAGAGATACTTAGAGAACTCAATGAAATTAAAAAGAAAAAGGAAGAAATGGAGACCTTACCAGAATTCAAGAAATTGCCTCCTGAAGCAAAATTTGCTGATAAGATCGCTAGAGTTTACAAAGTTAAGGGTCAGGAAGGGGCCATAAATGAGATAGAAAGTCACAACATCTCAGAAACTCGATTGAAGTCGATAGCCTATGGTTTTTATATCGTATTCGGAAAAGGGGACTCAAAAAGATGGAAATACGAAGATTCTGAAGTCGATTCCGGCAAATTCTTATCTGATCATATCGAGGAATTACTTCATTCAGAGGGGGAAGATTACGCAGAGAAGCTTCAAAATGTAGTGAAAATGAGTGGATCTACCGCTGCTGTCGTCTTAAAAAACGGAAAGAGAATGAGATAGAAATGATCGAGTGTGAATTAAAACTAGATTATGAAGATGAAAAAACTGCGTCTGTGATCGGAAAGGCGATAGAACCAGACAACGATGGATATGTAGATATGTTTCTTGAAGGAACTATGATAACCTGCAGGATCAAGTCTGAAAAACCTCTCCAGCTCTTACAGACGATAGACGATCTGCTTAGCTGTGTTACTGTTGCAGAAGAAACTCAAGAAGTGGATTAAGAACTGCAACAAAAAATAAAACTCAGTTATTACCTCTATTCATATATCGAACGATATAACCCGCAATTTTATTCCTCATAGAGTTTGAATCCACATTTGTGAGTTCCTCTACCTTGTCTTTGTTATGATCATAATCATCTTTTTTGAACTCTTCAGGATACTTTTCGACTAACTCGATGGCTACTCGTTTTATGTAGGTCGGCCTTATATTTCCCATATTGATTCCTCGTGGATTCGCCAATCCGATTTAACTACCCCCATATAAAACTTGTCCTTCAGAAAAATAAAAAATTAAAAGTTTTTAAATTCAAACCACGTTCTTCATGGCTTCTTTCATCCTCTCGATGCCCTTTTCTATTTCTTCCAAAGAACTAGCATAGGAGAGACGAAGGTAGCCTTCTCCCTGACTGCCGAAAGCTGTTCCAGGTAGCAAACATACCCCAGCTTCGTCAAGCATGTAATCAGCGAGTTCTTCGCTTTTCATCCCAGTTTCTTTTATGTTGGGAAAGACGTAGAAGGCTCCTTTTGGATAGATACAGCTAAAACCAGGAACTTCATTCAAGCCAGATACAATAGCTTCTCTCCTTTCCGCAAAGTGCTTCATTATCCTGTCAACGAAATCTTGGGAATTCCTTAGAGCTTCTACACCGCCCTTTTGGACGAATGAAGTCGTACATGAAACTGCATCGGCGAGAAGAAGATCCATCTTGTGTATTATATCTTCAGGAGCAATAGCGTATCCCAGCCTCCAGCCTGTCATAGAATAAGCTTTAGAGAATCCATCGATGAGTATAGTTCTTTCATTGCATTCATCCAAATAAGCTGGTGTGTGATGATCTAAGCCCTCATAAAGCATCTTGCTGTATATCTCATCTGAAACAACGTACAGATCATGCTCTTCTGCTATCTCCGGGGCCTTGACGTCATTCTTTGTTAAAACTGAGCCCGTCGGATTTTGAGGACTGTTAAGTAAGATAAGTTCGGTATCATCGGTGACTCTTTCTTTTATCTGCTCGGGGGTCATCCTAAACTCATCTTCTTCGTGGAGCGGTATCTGGATTTTTTTAGCTCCCATGTATCCTATCATCGAATCATAGGTAAAATAAAAAGGATTCTGGTATATCACTTCGTCACCTTTCTGGACAGTCGATAGTAATCCAAAGAAAAGACCTGGTTTAGCACCTGGCAGTACGATTATCTGCTTTTCAGAAGGGCGAAAACCTCTTGTTTTTTCTATATCATCTTGAATAGCTTCCTTGAGTTCAGGTATCCCAGTAGTGGGAACATAATCAGTGAATCCATCATCTAGTGCCTGTTTAGCAGCTTCCTTAACATTGTCAGGGGTATCAAAATCAGGTTGACCGATCTCGAACCTAACCACATCTCTTCCTTCTCTTTCCATTTTATTCGCTTTGGTTAAGAACTTTATCGGCGGCTCTCCTCTCAGCATTGAAAAGTCGCCTGCTAGACCTTTAGTCATGAAGGTCACCTCAGCTTAGGGCTGAGGTATGCAAAGATCTTTAGCTCCATGCTCTGAAAGTTTCAGATCGGGAGATTCCTCCTGTATTATATCGTGTATTATCTCCGCGTGTTTAACTTTCTCCTTAGCTAGGAATTGAAGGAACTCTGGATCGGTCCAAGGCTTGTACATCCCTCCCGTTGCGGCTAGACCTTCACCGGGTTCGATCTTAAAATAACAGGGAGAAGCTACGCGGGCCATCTCAGGTCCCTCATAGAATCGATTGAAACCGCCCATGGATTCAGCTAGTTCGATATGGATATCTATCGGTATATCTATTGCTTTTCTTATAGAAGCGAACATCGGTATGCTTATATCTCCTAACGGGTTGAAGGTTCCTGCTCCGAGGTCTTCCAACAACTTTCCTCCAGCAGCATTTGCATGTCCCGCGTAGATAGATACTTTGAAAGTGATATCTTCAGGGATCAATCCTTTCTTTTTGAGTTCATCCGCAAGCCAGAGCATACCTTCGTCAGTTACCAAAAAACCTCTAAATCCGAAGTCGATGCATCTCTTTATGTCTTTGAATGCCCTCACGAGATTATCAGATCCTCTAACTCTCAATCCAGATAACGCGCCTTCAGGTGTTGCGATCTGTCTTCCCGTATTCCAGCCTGATCTTGGACCAGGAGTGATTATAACTTCCATCTCGTTATCATGTGCGAGCTGGGCGAACTCTTCAAGCTCATCATCCGTAAGATACGTGCTGCCCATCACCGTAGAGATCAGTCTATGTATCGGTATGTTTCTTTTCTCCCTTTCCTCTATCAAAGCTCTCAACGTGGAAGGTCGTTCGATACCCGAGATCTCCATTCGATAGTTTGCTCCATCCGGAAAAGTCTTCTCGGATTTAGGCAGATCCTTAGGATCTTCGCTCGGAATACCAACTTCTTCCATCGCTTTCAAAATTTCATCTATTTCGCTCATTATTTCCCAACCTTTTATGCGCTACACTAATGAAATGTAAGTATATAATTTCTTTGTAGATGAAAAAAGTATTTTACATAAATAAAAAGATATTTTTAATCAAGATTTTCTTTTATGGTCTTTGAGAAAGATTCTCCTATACCATTTATCTTTAATAATTCCGACTGTGAGGCCTCTTTCAGTTCATCAATAGAATGAAAACCGTTTGCGTAAAGTTCTTCTGCCAAAGATGGCCCGACACCTTGTATTTCCTGAAAGGCTTTGATTGTATTTTCTTTCTCGTGCTCCTTAGGTCCCTCTTCTTCTATACCTTCGTGGGTTTCCTCTTTTTCCATTTCACTTTCAGTTTCTTCTTTTTCAACACCTAATTTTTTTTCTAAACTAGTCTTACATTTCGAAAATCTATCTTCTGCTTCGGCGTACTTTCCTTTTTTGAAGAGTGAAATTCCTTCTTTCAAATCAGATTTTTCTTCTGATATGTCTATATTCTCGTCTCTAGCTGATCTAATCAAGCTTCTAACATCATCTATCTTATCCCTGACAGGATCCTTACCGAATTCCTCCCTTTCCTCTGCAGCGAATTCATCTTCAGATCCTCCAAAACCTTCTCTTATTATCATTGGGAGAAAGGGGAGAGAACTAGTCATATTTTCAACTGCTTCTATTTCAAGTTCTTCTTTAGACTTTGGGATAATTGAATTCGTAACGTTGATCCCCCTTGAAACACTGAAATCTCCGGCGTGTCTGATAGTTCCATCTATTTTTACATTTTTTCCTAAATCTACGTCTCCTAATGCAAATATATCAGAGACCTCACAGTTGTCTTCGAGAATGATCTTTTCTTCGCCTTTGATCTGACCTGCCTTAACACCCTCAGCTAGATGGATTGTTTTTCCTTTTATAATACCACCTATCTCAGTTGCGTTACCAGCTTTAACGTCCCCATTATTAGAAACTACGTCTCCTTGAATCTTATTCCCATATCCGAGTATTATGTCTTTTTCTGATCTCAACGACCCTACTATCCTCACTTCATTCTCCACTTCTATCTTCTTTTCTGATTCTATATCTCCTTTAATAACTGAATCCGAAGGTAGTCTTATCCCTATTTGATCTTTTTTTTCACCCTCTTCTTGGATCTTGTGGAAAAGCTTCCGATTTTCCTCTTTGAGATTGTCTATTTTTTTCTCTAGTTGTTTTTTATGCTGTCTCAATTTTTTATTTTGGAGTTTTAATTCTTTCCATTCTTTTCTCAAGTCCTCTGGATTATTTTTTGACCTTTTGTACCGAATTGACTTCGATGTATTACCTTTCTTTTTGCCACTTGTGTCTTTCTTCATCCTGCCACGCAAAATAAGTAGAGTTTTATCTATTTATGCTTTTTGCAAAAACGGCTCTGAGAAATTATTCAACCAACTATTTTAAGAAAAGTTCCAAATGTAGCTCAATAATCATAAATAATTCACTCGTCAGTCGAGAAATAATTTCTTTTATAATATATTAAAATGAAAGGTTTTTAGCCAACAAATAGTGGCCGTTTCGATACCATTTTCGGAAGAGGTAAATCTCTAAAAGGCATATCTCCTTGTTTTTCATCTAATTTTAACTTAAGTTCTTCAACTGTCATTATCGCCTGTTTCTCTTCACCTCTTATCCTAACGGATAGTTCACCACTTTCGACTTCATCCGGACCTATCACCACGACATAGGGGATCCATTCCTTCTCTGCAGCTCTGATCTTCTTACCTACAGTTCTATCTGTATCGTCTATATCCACTCTCGCACAGTCTATCTTTTTATCTAGTTCTTTCACATATTCAAGTTGATCGTCAGATATAGGGACAAGTCTGACCTGAGTAGGAGCAAGCCAATAAGGGAATTTAGGTTTTTGACCTTTTTCTTCCTCAATAGCGGCTTGTTCTAAGAGTGTAAACATCACTCTTTCTATCGCACCACTAGGTGAAAGATGTAATATATAGGGATATTTCTCCTCGCCGTCCTCATCCACATATCTTATGTTGTAACGTTCCCCCTGCTCGACGTCTACTTGGTCAGTGACCAGAGCTGAAGCCCTACCCAATGGATCTATGAAGTTGAACTCGTATTTTAGGGCAAAATAAGAATGTTGCTTATCCCATATCTCTATCAAAGCTGGCTTGCCATAATTCTCGACCAGTTTTTCTACCTGCTCTCGATTATTTTCGAAATACTCTTGGGTGGCTCTAACGACGAGCTCTAGTTTTTCTTGAACATCGATACCTATATCGTTGACAACAGATATGGCTAGATCCATTCTGGTCATCATCTCGTCTTTGGCCTGTTCAAGATCTTTACACATGGCATGACAGTCCGGCATGGTGAATGCTCTCAATCTCCTAAGACCTGTTAACTCGCCTCTCTGTTCCGCTCTGAACGAGTAACGGGTCAATTCGTAAAGCCTCACCGGCATGTTTCTGTAGGAAAGGGTCATATCTCGGGCCATCAAGAACTGGCCGAAACAAGCGGCAAAGCGTAAAAAGACGTTCATGTCGGGCGTTTCCATCCGGTACTGCCTAGCCGGGAACCGATTGAGATGTTTTTTCAAAGCGGGATGATCGATATCGTACATGATTGGCGATTCGATCTCCATGGCACCATACTTCCTAGTCCTCTCACTCACATAATCTTCGAGGAGACCCTTTATCATCCTCCCTTTTGGGTAATATCTCAGGTTTCCTGGATCTGCTCCCTCTTCATAATCCACCAATTCATGCTTTCGCATCAATTCGATATGAGAAGTTTTAGCACCTCTTTTTTCTTTTTCGCCGGCTTCGTATCGAACGAAGTCTTCTAGATCCTCGTGGCCCTCAAAATCATAGCCTTTGACCTCTTTACCGTGAACATCTAATTCGTGTAAAATTCCATCAACATCCATAATTCCCCATTTTGATTCTACCTCCTCCTCTGCTTCTAGTGCCTCGGAGATCATCTCTTCTTCCTCGTCCTCTCCAACAACTATCTCTTTTGAAAGTTCTGAGAGAGGATGACCTTTACAACTCAACTCGAAGGCCTTATACCAGCCGAATGGGGAACGATGGACATCGTATTCTCTTCTCAAACCTTCTTCTAGCCCATCAAGAACTTTCACAGCAGTATCCGGATCAGAAAGTTCAGAGCTCAAGTGAGCGTAAGGATAAATCATGATCCTCTTTATATCTAACTCTTCAGCTGTACTTTTGATCTCCTCTATACCCTTCTCTATGACTTCATCTGCTTTACCCTGATCCCTTTCTTCGACAGCAGTGAATACAGAGAGACACTCCTCCATACCTCCTTTTTTCATCTCCTCCTCTATTTCTTCAGCTACAGGGGTCTTCTTTTTAACTTCATATCTTAAATAATCGGAGTGTATAAGTAGTATTTTCATCGATATCACTCTCAAACTATACCAGTAATGTTGGGAATCAATATACCAGCGATGATCAGACCAAAAAGAAATCCGATCAAAAAGGCCACTAAAATATTTGAAGTTTGATTATTTGTCTTTTCTATCTCCTCATCGAATCGTACTTCTTGCAATCTTTTTTCCCAATCTAGTTCTCGCATAGTATTTTCTATCTCACTCATCTTTATCAACCTCATTTTCATTTTCGTCTTCTTCCACGAGATCGCCTCGTTTAGCTAGAATTATAAGACCACTACAGCTTTCACAACACTTTAGTTCTTCATCCCAGCAGGAGTTGTCTCCTTTGCAGACCCATCTGCCGCAAAACCCACACTGGGTTATTCCCTCCCTTTCTCTGACACCCTGACAGAGGTCACAAACGAACTTATCCATCGAATATAGGTCACCCTCGGGCTTTTCTCCTGGCTCACGAATCTTCTTTATTACCGCGGTTACTCTATCGAAGGCGTCTTGTTGAGACGACATAATATAATGTTCAATTCCATCTTGTGATTAAAAATTTTCTGTTCTTAAAGATGTTT
>SL_8KL_010_SEDDRAFT_10004568_pt1 | contig 11072 bp, 8 predicted proteins | sample SodLakKL_010_SED_4_FD_11160 | JGI IMG/M metagenome (IMG submission 11160) | reverse complement strand
GATCTCGAAGCAGATCCCGACATTTATTACCTGGAACTGGCTGCAGACCCCGGACACAGGGGCAACGTCAAAGGTGAAGGCATCTATGAGCATGGCGAAGAAGCAATCGTTATTGCTGAGCCCGAACCTAATTACTTTTTTAACGCATGGTTGGACGGAGATGAAATTATCAGCCATGACTCAGAATACTCCTTTAAGGTAACCTCTGATATCAAACTGGTAGCACAATTTGAGCAGGAAGAAAACACTTTCTATGTCAGCCTGAATTCTAATCCAGAAAATGCCGGTGTACTATACGGGGAGGGAGTGTACGTAGAATCTGAAGAAGCACTTATAAAAGCCGTCGCCAACGAAGGTTACAAGTTTACAGGTTGGAGTGAAGATGGCGAAACAATCAGTGAAGAAGCCGACTATAGCTTTGAAGTTACAGGCGACCTTGAGCTTACGGCTAATTTTGAGCTTAAATCTAATGATACTGAAAACGACGACGCTATGGGAGGCAGCGATGAGTATACGGATAGAACGGGGCTTGCAGGTTCAAGCTTCGAGAGCAACAGCATGGAAGTGATTGATCACCAGGAAGCCGATCCCGCAACAACCTTTAACATTGAACTTTTAGTAGAACCAGACGGCCATGGGATAGTTAAAGGAGCTGGAGAGTACGAAAAAGGAAAACTGGTCGGGCTCGATGCTGAACCAAAAGAAGGATACAGGTTTTCCGGCTGGTTAGAGGCCTATCCCAGCAGCGAAAGCGAAGATGACGATGGAGATGTTGAGTATGTCATGGTCAGCCAGGCTAAAAAGTATGCTTTCGAAGCGAACAGGGACCGGACGCTGACTGCGGCTTTCGAAACGTTAGAAAACAGGAACAGCGAAAGTCCTGAAACTTTTGAAATAACCCTTTCCTCAAGGCCACGGATGGGTGGTAAAGTATACGGTAGCGGAGACTATACAGAAGGCGAAAAAGTTACAATTACCGCCCTGCCAGATATAGATTTTCAGTTTATTAACTGGACTGAAAATGGTGAAGAAGTGAGCACAGATATAATCTATACTTTCCAAATTGAAAAAGACCTGGAGCTGAAAGCAAACTTTGAACCCATCGATGATGGTTACTTTATAGAACCAAGCAGCAGCAGCTACAATGACCACGATCCATTTCTTGATTCTTACCTGGCAGAATACCTTCTTCCCGGTGCAACAAGTCAATGGAGTTTACCGCAGGGTGGCAACCGGGACCGTTAGGAAATATTTTCGTTTCCTTAGTTATTTTGCCCATTCCAGCAGGTAGTCGGAACGCAGTTCTACAACCTCGCCTATTTCTAAACCTAGCTCGTTAGCCAGTCCGCCGCGTAATTCAATCGCAAACTGCACCGGGGCACCACTCGGATAAACCTTTAATTTTTCATCGGGAGTACCTGATTCCGGAGGTTCCATCTCATGAATCGAAACGATCTCTACCTCCCGGTTGAGAAATACGACATCAATGGGCATCAGGCAATCTTTCATCCAAAACCTAGCCTCGGCCGGGTAAGGCTCTGCATCGGGAAAGACAAATAGCATCCCTTCGTCATCCCGCATCGATTCACGCCCCATCAAGCCAGTGGCCCGCTGTTCGGGAGTAAGGGCCAGCTCCATCATAATCACATGGCCGTTTATTATAACCTCTTCATAGGCCGGAGATTCTTCGCTTTGCACTTCAGGCTCATTTCTCGCAGAACCAGGCTCACAACCTGCAGCAATAACCAATAAAAGAGCCGGCACCAGGACCTGCCAGGCTATTTTCAATACCCTGCAGTTTAAAAAAGTATACATAATAACGGCCATGCCCTTTCCCCTCCCACCATCAGGTTTTCACCCGGCAAAACAGCTATAACACTCCCCATAATATACTTGACAATATCAAATATTGATAATTGCAATTTAACTGCTGAATTCTTCCTCCGCCCAGCCCAGTGAACACCGGACCGCCTTTTGCCAGTTCCGGTAAAGTTTATCCCTGGCCTCTTTTTCCATACCTGGCTCAAAAACAGCGCTCTGCCGCCAACCTTTTGCCAGTTCATCCTGGCTTGCCCAAAGGCCCGAGGCCAGGCCTGCCAAATAGGCTGCTCCCAGTGCGGTAGTATCAAAAGTAGCCGCCCTGCGCACAGTAGTATCGGTCAGGTCGGCCTGAAACTGCAGCAAAAGATCCATAACACTGGCTCCACCGTCTACCCGCAGTTCCTGCAGGGGCAGCCCCGCTTCCCGGTACATGATCTCCAGGACATCCCTGGTCTGGTAAGCCATAGCCTCTATTACAGCGCGGGCCAGGTGGGCTCCGGTGGTACCGCCGGTAATGCCAATTACCAGGCCGCGGGCATAAGGATCCCAGTACGGAGCCCCCAGCCCCACAAAAGCGGGGACAAAGTAGACTCCCCCGTTATCTTCAACCTTCAAAGCCAACCCTTCCAGTTCCGATGCACTGTTTATTAACTGCAGGCCGTCCCGCAACCACTGGACAGCGGCGCCGGTAATAAAAATACTGCCCTCCAGGGCATATTCAACCCGGTTGTTGATTCCCCAGGCAATGGTAGTCAAAAGGCCCTGTTCAGACAAAACCGGCTTTTCGCCAATATTCATAAGCAGGAAAGAACCGGTACCGTAAGTATTTTTACTCATCCCGGGATCGTAACAGGCCTGGCCAAACATGGCCGCCTGCTGATCGCCCGCCATCCCGCCTACAGGTACAGTGCAGTTCAAAAAAGCCTCCGGCTCCGTGTTGCCGTATAGATAACTACTGGGCAATACTTCAGGAAGGATACCTTCAGGCACTTTGAACAGCTCCAGCAGTTCCTGGTCCCACTCCAGGCTATGAATATTGAACAAAAGAGTCCTGGAAGCATTGGTATAATCGGTGGCAAAAACTTTTCCACCGGTCAATCGATAAAGAAGATAACTGTCGATTGTTCCACAGGCCAGATTGCCCTCCCCGGCAGCTTCAGCCACTTTCTGCCAGTTTTCCAGGGCCCAGCGGAGCTTGGTTCCTGAAAAGTAGGGATCGAGCAACAGGCCAGTTTTTTGGCGGACCGTCTCCTCGAGACCATCTTCTTTGAGGCGGCGGCACATATCAGAAGTACGCCGGCACTGCCAGACAATTGCCTTTTCAATCGGCTCCCCGCTCTCCCGGTCCCAGAAAACGATAGTCTCTCTCTGGTTCGCTATGCCGATAGCAGAAATATCATCTGCACCGGCATTTGCTTCTTTCAAAACCTGGCCAGCCGTCTCCAAAACATTTTGCCAGATCTCTTCCGCATCATGCTCGACCCAGCCAGCCCGGGGATAATACTGCTTATGCTCTAAATTGACCTGGGCCACAGAAACCCCGTTTTTATCCCATAATATGGAGGTTGTCCCCGTGGTCCCCTGATCGATAGACAAGATGTATTTACCGATTATTCTCTCCTCCTGTCTTAACCGAAAAGTACATGACCTCTTCAAACACTTCTCTTTGCAGGAAACCCTCCACTTCAAGGTAACGCAGGTGGGCCAGGGCTTCCCCCGTGGCAAACCACTTCTGCATCAGGGGATAATCATCCCAACCTGCAGCGACAAGATCCCAGGTCATGTGCGAGGCGGTTTTAAACGCATGGCAAGGACCATGATCCTTGACTATGGCCAGGACCTCATCCAGGCGCTGGCGATGATGCTCTTTCAGTTCTTTTATCCTTTTCCTGTGGTCCTTGATCAGGCTGCGGTGGCCCGGTAAGACAAGATCAATATCCATCCCGGTAACCCGGTCCAGGCTCCGGAAATACTCACCCAGGGGGTTGGCTTCAATCAACCATGTGGAAATGTTTGGAGTTATGTCTCCCAAAATGTGATCACCTGAAAAAAACCATTTCAGGTGGGGCTCATACAGACAGGTATGGCCCCGGGAATGTCCCGGGGTCATCACGCAGTGCAGTTCAAAACGGCCGTAACGGAGCACATCCCCGTCACTAACCATGGTATATTCAACCTCATTTTCAGGACTATAGCGCTGGCCGGGATGAGCATCAATTGCGCTGTCCACTTGATTCACCGGAAAACCGTGCTGAGCGGAAAGAGAACACACCAGCTGCCACAAGTTTTCATGGCCAATAATTTCAGCGTCAGGTTGATTGAAATAGGCGGTTGCATTTTCTTGCAGCAGAACATCAACCAGACCAATATGATCTGTATGCAGGTGGGTAACAAAAAAGTCCGTTTTGGCCAGATCAACATTAAGCTCTGACAGGGAATCCATCATGGCTTTCCGGCACTCGTCCCGGTTCATACCGGTGTCGATAATTAAGTTGCGCTCCTCACCGGTTATTAAATATGAATTAGTTGCCTTGAGAGGATTGCGGGGAAGAGGAATTTCAGTTCGAAACAAATCAGGCCTTACCTGTTCAATGATCGTTTCTGCCATTATAGATGTTCACACCCCTTTTACTGTTAATATATATTTCGGTATCAAAACCCGGGATTCCTTTTTTATTAAGGCTCCTGTCCCCGGTATGTTATAATGTACTGGACAAAGTTGAAAACTATCCTTAGTTCCGAGGAGGATGACAGATTTGGCCAGGACGAGAAATATCTTGCTGTTTATGCTTACATTGGTTTTGTGCCTGGTTTTGATCGGATGCGCGCCCCAGGCAGATGAAGAGCCCGAAGAAGCTGAACCGGAAGAAGAAATAGAAGCAGTTGAAGAAGAAGAGGAAGCAGAAGAAGACAAAACCGATGAAGCCGATAATGATGAAGATGAAAAAAAAGATGAAGACAAAGCAGAAAAAGACAAAAATAATGATTTAGGAACCGACTCCACCTTCGAACATGATGTAGACATTAAAACCAACGGTGAAATCAGAGAAGGCGATGGCGAAGAGTGGTGGAAAGAAGAAGATAACAACGGTGAAGAATGGTGGAATAACGATTAACCGAGGGAATGATCCATACTTCCCGATTGAAAACCGCCCAGATCGAGGGTTACATATACAAAGCCAAGTTCACGCAGCTTTTCCATTATTTCTGCTCTACGGCCCAGCAATAAACCAAAGCTATCAATGTCCACCTCGATCCGGGCCAGGTTGCCGTGACAGCGAACCCGCAGGTTAGAACCAATACCAATTTGCCGCAGGTATTTTTCTGCGGCAGCTATTTTTTCAAGCTTTTCCAAAGTTATTTTTTCCCCGTAAGGCAGGCGAGAAGCCAGGCATGCAGCGGAAGGCTTTTTCCAGGTGCCAAGGCCCACCTGCCTGGATAAATACCTGATTTCTTCTTTGCCCAGCCCGGCTTCGAGCAAAGGGCTGTGTATATTCAATTCTTCCAATGCCCGCAGCCCGGGACGGTACTGCCCCGTATCATCGGCGTTCGAGCCATCAAGCACGGCTTTATAGCCATTTTCTTCTGCCAGGCGCAGCATTTCCTGGTAGATCTGCTTCTTGCAGATGTAGCAGCGCTCGGGGCTGTTGCTTGCAAGTTCCGGATCTAATAATAGGTGCAGTTTTATAAATTTGTGGCCGGCTTTTATGTTACCGGCCAATTCTTCCGCGGCTTTTGCTTCATCCAAAGCAGTTAATTCAGAATCAACGGTAAGCGCGAGCACCTGTTCACGTCCAATCACTTCAACCGCTTTGTAAAGCAGGTAGGTGCTGTCAACTCCGCCGGAAAAAGCCACAATGGCAGAATCAAAAGCCTTAAGCTTCCGCTCCAGGTCTTTTTCTTTTTCAAAAGCTTTTTCCGGGTCAACCCGTGGACTTTTTCCCTGCATTACTCCAGCCCTCCCCTTCAATTATACCGCGTATTATAACACATGCAGGCCTTGATTTGAACTGGCCCGGCCACCCGTGACACTGGCCGCCCTGGACCTGGACGCCCGAAACTTGGGCAGAAAGAGGAAAGCACAACTTGACTTACATGTAAAATATTGTTATAATATTTCTTAAATTAACACAGCAAACTGCTGCTATCAAACAAGGTGGTTATCCTTATTTGAAGTATTATTTATGCACTCGCATCAAGGTCATAGTCTTCCTCTTAGCACTCTTCCTTACCTTAGTTGGAGCAGGCATTGATGCTGCTGCCTCAGAATCTTTTCTTAAGCCCTCTAACAGCTCCTCAGGCCTTTATAACCTCACAGACTGCCGTCCCGGCATAGACCGGCCGTACTCTGCCAGAAAGGTTATGCAGGTTATCAACAACGAGATTCATATCTGGCATGAATACACCGATTCATATAACCAGGTTAAATGCATGTATTTACTTGAGCCCTACCAGAAGGCCCTAAATGCTGACGAAGCAGCAGAACTGCTTGCTGCTTCAAAAAAATGGGAACAACAGATATCTTCTTTATTCCCGAAAAATCAAGGATTTGACCGGCACCGGTACAGTGATCATGGTAACAAAAACATATTTTACTCCAATACTGAAATCCATCCTTCAGATGAGACCGGCAGACACCTGGTACTTCAGCAGGAAGGTATGGAAGATCACCGAAGCCCGGTCGATCATAAATATGCCCTGACCTTTCCTTATAACAACATCGGGTTTTTAAACGTCGATTTCCCCACCAGTTTCATGCGCAGTACCGCTTTTTTAGTCGGACCCAACCTGGTTCTCACCAATGCCCATAATATTTATTCACCTGAAATGGGTGGTTGGTACGAAAGAATTGATTTTTCCCTGGCCCAGTATGAAAAAGAAAGTCTGCAAACGATTAAACCATATTCTACCCGCAGCCCGGTACACGTGGAAACTAACGACAAGTTTTACCAGTACGAAAATGAAGGCGACAGGGATATGGCCGTGCAATATGATTATGCCGCGCTCTTCTTTGAAGAACCCTACAATGAAATTACCACTTTCATGCCTCTTGAATTCAACTATATCCCGGAACAGGTTACTGTAATTGGTTACCCGGGATATGTGCGGGACATAAAAACCAACGGGCTCTGGAAATCGGAAGGCAGCCTGATCGATTACAACCAATACTGTCTTTATTACGACGCTTTTACCAGCGGAGGAAACAGCGGCAGCCCTGTGGTTGTTTACAGGGAGCAGGCTGACACCTACCGGGTGGTAGCCATTCATGCTTTTGCATCGCCTGGATATTTCAGCGGCGGACCACATTTTAATGAAAAAAACCAGCCTATTATCGAAAAATGGCTGAAAACAGCCTCTGAGCATATCAACAACAACATAACTTCCATAAGCCTCAATAAAGACACCCTGGTCATGAATAAGGGTGAAAAAGAAGCCCTGGTAGTAACAACAACCCCTGAACATCTATCAGATGTACAGCTAACCTGGACTACTTCCAACCCGGATATAGCCAAAGTATCAGCCGACGGAATTATAACAGCCCTTAATGAAGGGCAAACTGTAATAACGGTAAGCGCCGAAAACGAAAAGCTGAAGGGCGAGTGCTCAGTAATAGTGGAAGCTGTACCGGAGCAGGAAGGCAGCGAAAAAAAGCAGCCCGGCGAGGAAACCATAAAGTCAGCGCTCGGTGATTTGAACGGCGACCAGGCTGTTAATGTACTCGACGTGGTCCTGCTATTACAACATATTCTTGAAATAGACGAACTCGATGCTGACACCCAAAAGAAAGCGGATGTTAATTCTGACGGCAGCATTGACATTCATGACGCAGCCCTGCTCATGCAGTATGCCCTGGGCCTAATAGATCATTTTTAAGAGGAGTGAGTCCATGGTTCTTGGAAAAAAACCCGGGGGCAAGATCAGCGGTAAAGATGACAGCGGTAACACCATAATTGAATTTCCCGGTGGATCTAAATATATCGGTGAATTAAAAAACGGCATGGCCCATGGTTACGGGACCATGTATTTTGCCGACGGCCGCCGGTTAACTGGCACTTTTGAAAAAGGAAAACCGCATGGCAAAAATATGACCCTGACCTTCCCGGATGGCCGTAAATATACCGGTGATTATTCCGGTGGTAAAAGGCACGGCTACGGCAAGATGGTTTTCCCCGATGGCAAAGAATACGAGGGCGAATGGAAAAACGATCTTCCCCAGGGTGAAGGAACCATGACCCACCCTGACGGGTCAATTGAAAAAGGAACCTGGGTCAGGGGAAAAATGATCGATCCTTCGGCCAGGGAGCAGGCCAGGGGCAGCCTTTTACGAATAGCTACTATCCTGGCCGTCCTGGCAGCAGGCATAGTACTGCTCTTGTTTTTCTTGTAAACCTCCAGGCTTGCTACAAGAATAATTTAAGCAAAAAGCAGCCTGCACAAAATAGTTAGACAATTAACGCTTCGGGGCAAATAGAATAACCCTGTCTTCCCTGTTAATCAGTGCCCTGTCACCTTCTACCAGCCCGGAAATTACATAGTCTCCATGACTGCACCTGTAAAGCAACTTGCCTTTTTCTTTTTCAATAACGGCAAATTCATCCGGCGCTTCAAGCAAAGCCGCCTGCTCTGACTCCAGCCTGACTGCAATTTCTATTGCCTCTACCTCTTCATCAAAAAACACTTCTTCGAGCGCTTTTTCCCGGATCACCGTCAGCGCATCCGGGCAAATTACTTTAAATGATGTTTCGCCAACCAGGTATATATCATCTTCACTAAATAAAACGTGTAAAATACCATCAAAAGCAGCTTTTTCTTCGCCGCTTGCGGGATCGACAAACTTCAGGTTATGCTCCGGGCTCATTACCGGGACATGGCCGCTTAAATTTATTAGTTCTTCTGTTTCTGAATAAAGCCTGTTCATCATCATAGCCGCTCTTTCAGGCGGCAGCTCGCTCTGCAGCAAGTGCAACTGATCTTTCCATTTAGTTTCCCCGGTAACAGCATCCACAGCCCTGATCTTCACTTCATCTTCTGCATTGTCCCCGGTAAAAAGGTAGTAATATCCTTCATATAAGAAAGCTTCCACGTTTTCTACAGTTTCCGGCACCGGGTAACTTTCAATGACCTCTCCTTCTTCTACACCGACCAGTTCAACTGCAGCATTTTCTGTACCCAACTCCCGGCCGGTTAATATGGTCTTTACGCTATTAGCTGCATCATCTTCACTGACCGTGTCTTCTAACAGCACCGCCTCAGGCAATACCGGCAGCCCGGAAAGACTGATCAACTCCCCGCTGTCTATTATTTTACCCGGCGCTCTCCAGGAAATATCGCCTGCAGTAGATAAACCGATCACTTCATCTGATTCTTCTTCGCGGATTTCCCAGGCCTCTTCACCGGTTAAAAGATCTTTTTTTCCGAAGAATATTTCCGGTACCACCTGGTCACCGTTATTAGGAGACCCGTATTCGACATGCGAATAAAAAAGGGAGCTATCTACAGCTTCAATGCCGCCGTAAAAGCCGGAATGGGCATGAATGAGCTCTCCTGATTCGTAATCATGGGCAGCCATGGAACCGGCATGGACACCGGAAGGCGGCACATCATGGTCCACCCGGGTATCAAAATTTCCTTCGGCAATGATGTGTCCGTCTTTTAACCACAGGTCGAAAACCATCAGGGGTGGTGTGTTCCTGGCCAGCGGATGGCTCCAGATTATTTCGCCTGTAGCAACGTTTAGTTTGGCCAGGACGGGTATTCGTTCATATTCGCCGGCAAACTTTTCATAATCATAGTCATAATCAAACATGGGCAATACCATATTTTCATCCTCCCTGAACACAGGAGCAAAACGCGGTATAGCACCATCTTCGACGACGGGGCCGTAGTTCTCAAGGCTCCAGATCGGCTCACCGGTGCCCTTGTCTTTCAAAAACAGGTCCTGTTCGTAAGAAACCAGGATCCCCTCTTCAACCGGCAGCAGATCAAGCGGTAAACCCCGGGCAATATCAACATCCAGATCCCGGTCAAAAACCACTTCAGCGCATTCATATTCGATCCCGTTAACTGTTTCAGCAACCATCGAAAAACGCGCTTCCAGCGAGCGATCACCGTCAGCTTCAAACTGATAGCTTTTATCAGTAGTCAATTCTTCTCCGTCTTCAACCCACTTTACAAATTCATAGCATTCGCCTGCTTCCGCAGTTATTTCCACAGCCTCGCCTTCACTAAACATTCCTTCGCCAGTAACTTCGCCTGCATCTTCCGGCTTCACCTCAAGGGACACTTCATATTGTGCCGGTTCACAGCCGGCTACAGCAAAAACCAGGGCAACAGCCATGATAACCGGCAGGGAATTCTTAATTATAACCCTTAACATGTAACCTCCCCTCCTCAATTTGACAGGGATTCAATTATAAAACGGCATAAATGCTTTGCCTTATCATATTATGCTTCAATAAGTTTTTTTATTAACGCTGCTTTTATTTTTTAATATTTACTCCTTTGATCTAGATTTTACTAACAGAGCTAACACTCAGTCAAATTCACTGCCGTAGCGAAAGGCTGTAGCTAAGCCGGTGCAGTTTCAGCCTAAATGATCAGCAAGTTCAGTTTCTTAAGCAAGCTAAGTTACAAACACAAAAATCCGTCCCCATTATTACGGAGACGGTTCTTTAAAAATAGTTATCCGGCGGGGACCTACTCTCCCGGGGGCTACCGCCCCGAGTACCATCGGCGCTGGAGGTCTTAACTTCCGTGTTCGGGATGGGAACGGGTGTGGCACCTCCGCTATACCCGCCGGAAACTTTAATATTTTTGTGACAGTGGGGACGGTCCCGTTTTGTCACATTTTGTCACTTAGTTGTTCTCTCAAAACTGCATAGTGATGTAGTTTTAATATTATTAGGGTTAAGTCCTCGACCGATTAGTACCGGTCCGCTAAAGGCATTTCTACCCTTACACTTCCGGCCTATCAACCAGGTGATTTTCCTGGGGTCTTACCCTCATACCGAAGTATGAGGTGGGAAACCTTATCTTGGAGCGGGCTTCGCACTTATATGCTTTCAGCGCTTATCCCTTCCGGACGTAGCTACCCAGCAATGCCGTTGGCACGACAACTGGTACACCATCGGTCCGTCCATCCCGGTCCTCTCGTACTAGGGATGGCTCTCCTCAAGTTTCCTGCGCCTGCGACAGATAGGGACCGAACTGTCTCACGACGTTCTGAACCCAGCTCACGTACCGCTTTAATG
>SL_8KL_010_SEDDRAFT_10004566_pt1 | contig 11076 bp, 6 predicted proteins | sample SodLakKL_010_SED_4_FD_11160 | JGI IMG/M metagenome (IMG submission 11160) | reverse complement strand
TTTTTACAGAAACCCATGCGCTGGTTAAGGGCAATATCGCGTTATAACGCCACTACCAGCGGAGGCCCCAATTTTGCATACGAAATGTGTAGGCGCAAGGTTACGGAAAAAGATAAAGAAATCCTTGACTTGAGTTCCTGGAGGGTTGCTTTTAACGGTGCGGAACCTGTTTCCAATGAAACCATGCAACGGTTTTACCAGGAATTTAAAGAGAACGGTTTCAGTAAAGAGGCTTTTTCTCCCGTTTATGGCCTGGCGGAAGCTACACTTTTTGTAACGGGGGGGAACAGCAAAAATTCCCGTATTTACGAGGTTATTGATGTGGAAGAGTTAAAACACGGTCGTATCGTGGAGGCTGAAAAGGGGGACCCTGGATCAAAAGAAATTGTTTCCCTGGGTGAACCCCCGCCGGAGTGTATGGTCAGGATAGTTGATCCTGAAACTATGGTTAATTGCGCTCCAGAAACCGTAGGAGAAGTATGGATATCCGGTTCAAGCGTGGCCCAGGGATACTGGAATAAAGGGGAATTGACGGAACATACGTTTAATGCATATATAAAAGATACCGGTGAGGGGCCTTTTCTTAGAACCGGGGATCTGGGGTACTTTAAAAAAGGTGAGCTTTATATTACCGGGCGGTTAAAAGATTTGATCATTATCCGGGGAAGAAATTATTATCCTCAAGATATTGAAGAAACTGTAACCGAAAGCCACCAGGATTTGCGCCCCGGTTGTTGTGCAGCATTTTCTATTGAGGCAGACAATGAGGAAAAACTGGTAATTGTGGCTGAAGTGCATAAGCACCTGGAAGCAGCTACAAAAGAAAAGAGTACGGAGGAACTGGTGAATATACGGGAAGAAATTGCTGTAGCTGTAAGAAAAGCCGTAGCAGAACAATTCCAGCTGCATGTTTTTGATATGAAAATTATCAAACCAAAAACAATTTCGGTAACTTCGAGCGGCAAGATTCAGCGTGGCTTAAACAAAAAAAGGTACCTTGAAACAAATTTAGAATTGTGGGGCGAGTAATTATTATGGAGAACTTGAATTTCAAAAAAAGCAAAGAAGAAGTGGAAACCTGGCTGGTTAAGCAGATTGCCGAAAGAATGCATTTGTCAACTGCACAGGTTAATACCAGGGAAGCTTTTGTAAACATGGGCCTGGATTCCAATGAAGCGGTTATGTTATCGGGGGAACTTTCAGAATGGCTGGGTTGTGAATTGCCTCCCACCATTTTTTGGGATTACCCCTCTATTGCAGAGTTGTCGCAGTACCTTGGCGGGGAAGAGATGGAATCCGTCGGGTGCTCCGGGAAAAACGAGGATTTGACCCAGGCGAGAAAAGATGATGTGGCCATTATTGGTATAGGAGTTCGTTTTCCCGGAGCTAATGGTCCGGAGGAATTCTGGAATTTACTCCGGGACGGGGTTGATGCGGTTACTCCGCTTCCGGAAGAGAGAAAAAGTTTGATTACCGCTTACCGTAGGGGGGGAGAAAATGAATACAGCCTAAAAGATCAACACCGGGGAGGTTATTTAAGAGAAATTGAGTATTTTGACTACCGGTTTTTTGGAATATCTCGCCGGGAAGCGGAAGCCATGGATCCACAGCAACGTATTTTGCTGGAGGTGGTTTTTGAAGCCCTGGAGGATGCAGGAATGGCCTGGGAAAACATGTTTGGAACCAGTACGGGCGTTTTTATAGGGTCTTCTGCCAATGATTACGGAATGCTGCGCTGGAGCGGTTTTGAAAAAAATAATTTTGATATTTATTCTATTACCGGAAATTCCTCCAGCATCGTATCCAACCGTGTTTCTTACCATTATAATTTCAAGGGGCCAAGCTTGACTGTCGATACGGCCTGTTCTTCTTCCCTGGTTGCTGTTCATTATGCCTGCCGGAGCTTGCTTGCCGGAGAATCTACTCTTGCGGTAGCCGGCGGGGTTAATTTAATTCTGCTGCCGGCGGTGACTGAAGAGTTCGCCCGGGCAGGGATGCTGGCTGCGGATGGCAAGTGTAAGGTTTTTGATTCCCGAGCTGATGGTTATGTGCGGGGGGAAGGGGTTGGAGTATTGATATTGAAACCATGGTCCAGGGCTCTTGAAGATAAGGATAATATATATGCTGTAATCAAGGGGAGTGCGGTCAACCAGGATGGACAGAGCAACGGCCTTACTGCACCCAGCCGTAGATCCCAGGAAGAAGTAATAAACGAGGCATGCCAGGATGCGGGAGTGTCCCCGGGGGAACTTCAGTACGTGGAGGCGCACGGGACGGGGACGGAGCTGGGTGATCCCATTGAAGTAAAGGCTCTTGGTAAAATACTGCAAAAAGATCGTCCGTCGGGGAAGAAATGTGCGGTTGGATCCGTTAAAACAAATATAGGTCACCTGGAAGCAGCAGCGGGAGTGGCCAGCCTGGCAAAAGTGGGCTTATCTTTAAAAAAGGGTATAATTCCGCCAACCATAAATTATAAAGAACCAAACCCTTATATACCGTTCCGGGATTTACCGATAAAGGTCCAGGAGGGCCCCGGTGAGTGGGAAAAAGAAAATGTTTCTGTTTTAGCCGGTGTAAGTTCATTTGGTTTTGGCGGGACCAATGCCCACATTGTCCTGGAACAAAATGTAATGCAGGAAAACTCCATGGGAAATCATTCGGACGGGGGAAACCTGGAAAGCCCGGAAACCTTGGATGGACGGGCATTTTTACTACCCCTGTCAGCCCACGACCCGGAAACCCTGAAAATGCTGGCGGAAAAATACTATCATTTTTTAACGGCACCGCCAAAGGGAGTAACTTTAAATGATATATGTTACACTGCGGGGCTCAGGCGCAGCCACCGGGAGTTTCGCCTGGCTGTAGCCGGTGAAACTCCGTCGCAAATAGCAGAACGTCTTGCAGGATATTTGAGCAGTGCCCGGGTGGTCCCGGGAGGCTTGAAAAAAAGAATAGAAGACCACCCCGGGAAACTGGCATTTGTTTTTTCTGGCCAGGAGAGCACTTGTCGCCACCTGGTGGGAAGGCAATTGTATGAAAGTGAACCGGTTTTCCGGGAAACGGTAGAAGAGTGCTACCGACTGGCCGGTAGTTACTCTGGCTGGCTGCTGCCGGAAGAGATGTTTAGGGAGAGAAACAAAGAGGGTAACAAGAAAGGAAACGGGGAAGGAAACGGGGTATTTTCTCCAGGAGAGGGAAATAACCTGCTGGAAGTATTTGCATTACAGGCTGCACTGGTAGAACTGTGGCGTTCCTGGGGTATTACCCCGGATGCCGTGGTCGGCTGCGGCGTTAACGAGGTAGGGTGTGCTTATGCTGCCGGCATAGTTAACTTAAAAGATGCTGTTAGAATCGTATACTATTTTTACCGCTTTATGCAAGATGAAGGCAAAGAAGAAGCGGAAACAGCGGATCCCTTGATTGAAGAGTTAATAGGTGATTTGAAACCCCGGCTTTCAAGGATTTCAATTTATTCAACCGTTACCGGCGAGGCGGCACCGTTTAAAGACTTTACTAAATATTACTGGGGCAAAAATGCACGGGAGACACCTCTGTTTTCCAGAGCGGTTAGAAATGCCGGAGCAGATGGCTATAATTTGTTTGTGGAAATTGGGCCCGGTTCGGAGTTTTCTGAACGTATCAGGCAGGAGTTTAATAAATTGGAGCGGGAAGTGAAAATCTATCCTTCTTTAGGGGGAGGAGATAAAGAAAGAGTTACCATGCTTGATTCCCTTGGGGGGTTATACGAGCATGGTCATAAAGTACAGTGGGAAAAGCTGTACTTTACTAAAGGAAATTTAATTAAACTGCCTGCATATCCCTGGAAAAAAGAAAGATGCTGGTTTGAGGTAAAGCAGGAGAGCGCCCCGGGAACAAAAGAAACTACAAACACCCCGGATACAAAGGGAACAGAAGGAAGCACTGGAAAAGCAGCCGGTGTTTATTATAACCATACAGATACACATGAAAACGGGAAAAAATTATCACAAGCCTGTTCTTACCAAAAAGATACTAATTTTGGGGGAGGGGAAAATATAGAGATGGAAAACGTAAGCAAGGTAGAAGTGATGGAGCTGTTAAGAGAGCAAACTAATTTAATAAAAAGGCAAACCGAGTTAGTAACCGCTCTTTTACAGGACGGCTCTAATAAGGGAAACGGCAATGGTAACGTAGGCGTAAGTGGCCGGGGGCAGGAACTGCAAGAAGTAAAGCCGGCAAAGGAGGTGGGGAACGAATCCTCCCCGTATGAAACCAGCCAGGGGTTGAAAGAGCAGGTATTAAAAATAATATCGGCGGTTACGGCTTTCCCGTTAGAACAGATAAAAGAAGAACACCACATATTTGACGACCTGGGGTTTGATTCTATAATGGTAAGAGATATGGCAGCTCAACTTATGGAGTCTTTTCCCAGTCTGGAAAAAGATGATGAAGAATATTTCACCTATTTTAATAACCAGGAAATTACCGTGGGAAATATAATATCTTTTCTGGAAAGGGAATTGCAAGAAGGTGACGGAGGTGCGTCAAATATAAACGACACCCGCGTTTTGGGCAGTGAAAAAAAAGCTGGCAATTCTTTGGGGGAAGCAGGCAGTGATGAAATAAAGCCCCGGCTGGATAACCACGGCAGCCATGAAATGGAAAATACAGGGGGAAGCAGCCAGGTAATGGTTGATAACGGCGTCAGCGAGATGGAATGCAGTTTTGGCCTGTTCCCGGAGTATGTAGAGCTAAAAGACAGGTTGGAAGCTGCCGGAGAATTAAATCCTTATTTCAGGGTTAATGAAGGTAAAGCTTGTGATATAATACAAATTGAGGGAACAGAAAAGATAAATTTTGCTACCTATAATTACCTGGGGTTAAACGGTGAGCCCGAGATAATTGAGGATACCGTGCGGGCCATAAACAGGTATGGAACCTCGGTTTCCGGTAGCCGCTTGTTGTCGGGGGAAATTCCCTTGCATCGGGAGCTGGAGAAAGAAGTGGCCGGGTTTTTGGGCACTGAGGATTGTATTGTGTATATAGGGGGCTTTACTACAAATGTAACCACCATAGGACATTTGGTTGGAGAAAAGGACATTATTTTACACGATTCTTTAATACATAACAGTGTTATACAGGGCAGCCTGTTGTCAGGTGCGGCCAGGCGGCCGTTTCCGCACAATGATTGGAAGGCGCTGGATGGTATGCTGGAAATGCTCCGTCCAAGTTACAGGCGGGCGTTGATCGTGGTAGAGGGTGTATACAGTATGGACGGCGATATGGTTAACTTGCCGGAATTTATCAAGGTAAAGAAAAAGCACCAGGCATTGTTGATGGTAGATGAAGCCCATTCTGTGGGAGTAGTGGGTGAACACGGTAGAGGTGTAGGGGAGTTTTTCGAGGTTAACCGGGAAGATGTAGATTTATGGATGGGCACATTCAGCAAAGCGTTGAGCAGCTGTGGGGGGTATATTGCCGGAAGCAAAGAAGCTATAGATTATTTAAAATACACTGCCCCGGGTTTCATATTTAGCTGTGGTATGTCGCCGGCAAATGCAGCAGCGGCGCTTTCTGCATTAAAAATGCTGCAGGAAAACCCCCAAAAGGTAGAAAGGTTGAGGCAAAACAGTGAGTATTTCTTGCAACTGGCTAAAGAAAGTGGTTTGGATACCGGTTATAGCGAAAATACTCCCATTATTCCTGTAATTATTGGAGATTCATTGAAGTGTGCCTTGCTGGCTCACTCCTTATGGGAAAGCAATATTAATGTTCTACCTATTATTTACCCCGCGGTAGAAGAAAATGCGGCCAGGTTAAGGTTTTTTGTTTCAGCGTTACATAATAAAGAACAGATAGATCATACTATTAATATTTTAAGTGAAGAAATTAAAAAGCTGGGTTGAAAACCGGCAGGGAAAAATAAATAGATTAATAAAGGGGTATAAGGAGTATGCACAATTTAGAAGCCAAAATGGATATTATGGAGACAATTAAAAAAAGGGCGTCAGTGCGTTCTTACCTCCAAAAGCCGGTGGAAGAAAAACAGTTGTCCAGGTTTAAAGAGCTAATGGAAAGGCTGGGGGAAGGTCCTTTTGGTAATCCGGTACGGTTTAAGATTTTAAACCTGGAATCACTGGATCAAAAAGAGATGCGGAGCCTTGGCACTTACGGGGTAATCAAGGGGGCACGCTGTTTTTTAGCGGGGGTGGTGAAAGAAGGAGCCGGCTGCATGGAAGACCTGGGATACTGCATGGAGCACCTTGTTCTTGAAGCAACCTCTATGGAGCTGGGAACTTGCTGGCTGGGGGGAACCTTTCGCAGGTCAAATTTTGCCCGGCAGGCTGCCCTTTCCAGTGACGAGCTTTTGCCGGCTATAGTAGCGGTAGGGCACCCCGCCGACAAGGATACTTTTGCCAATCGTTTCATGAAGGTAACCGCAGGTTCACATAAACGAAAACCCTGGGAAGCGGTATTTTATAGTTCGGATGGGAAAACTCCTCTAGGAGAAAATCAGGCTGAGGGCTATGCTACAGCCCTGGAAGCAGTGCGCCTGGCTCCTTCCGCACTTAACCGGCAACCCTGGAGAGTAGTAAAGGGGAAGGAGCACCGTTATCATTTCTATTTAAATGAAAGTTTTATCTATAACCGTACCATGGGCAAGATACATTTGCAGAACCTGGATATGGGAATTGCCATGTGTCATTTCAGCCTGGCGGCTCATCGAGAAGGCTTGTATGGCAGTTGGGAACAGGACAAAGAAGCACCCCGCTTGAAAGGGTTGCAGTATACCGCTACCTGGGTACCGGTTTAGAGGTGGGAGATAAATTACTAAAGTATGTTAAAAACCTGGAAGATTACGGAGCGAAATATGATTATGGTGTGGTGATACAAGAATTGGAGGATAACAGTACCAATGATTTCAAAATAGAAGAAATTGAGCAGCGTTACAGACTCATGGATCCGTTTCTTAATGAGCGAACCAGGAGATTATTTGCTGCCGGTGAAGCCATGGTTTTTGGAAGGGGTGGTGTTGCCTTGTTAAGCCGGATCACCGGGCTTGCCAGGAATACCATTATGAAGGGATGTCGTGAACTTAAAGGGGAAAAGATAGTGGAGGGTAATAAAGTTAGAAAATCCGGTGGCGGTCGGAAATCTATTGAAGAAAAAGAACCGCAAATACTAAAAGACCTGGACAAATTGATGGAGCCTTTTGCATGTGTAGATTATCCTTCTGTTATACGTTGGAGCACCATGAGCAACGTTGCGCTGGCCAAAATGCTGCAAAATATGGGTTACGCTGTTTCCGCCAATACAATACCCGGGTTGTTAAATAAAATAGGTTACATAATTGCAAGGAACCGCCAGTCATGGAAAAGCAGCAAACTACCAGAATGGAATCAGCGGTTTTGGTTTATCAAGAAACAAACGGAAATATTTCAAAATAACGGGCAACCGGTCATATTTAGCGGGAAAGTTAATAATTCAACTCATATAATGGAATGTGTAAATCAATGGTATTTCACCATAGGGCAATATCTTTACCCTGAAGCCACCCGCTTGCTTATGGTTTTGGATACTAATGAAAGTGGCGGGAATTTAAGTGAAATGATAGAGGAAAAAGAGTTGCAAAAGTTTTATAAGAAAACAGGCCTGGAAATTACAGTTTGCTATTTGCCCCCCGGAATTTATAGATGGAGCATGATTAAGCACAGGTTTTTCCCTTTTAGCGGATCAAACTGGGAAGAAAACTCTATTGCAAGTTGCCAGGTGTCTGTAGATGTAATTGGCCCTATTATTTCCGGCGGGGATATAGAAGAAGCGCGGGAGCTGGATGCAGATAGCGTTCAACAGGAGGAAAAAATATTGAGCGGGCAAGAAAGATAACAGGTGCAGGTCAATTAAATGAAACACGGGCAGGTAGTGGTTAAAATTTTCGATGAAGAGAAAACAAATGCTTGAGAATAACCTTCATTTTGAATATTTAAATTTAGAAAATTCTGATAAAATTTTTAAAGCGGTACTGTGTTTTTATCTGTTTTCTATTCCGGAAGATTATAAAACGTTACCGCTTTTTTTACACCCACAGGAAGGGAAATATTATGAGAGTTTACAATTTGAAAGGCGTATAAAAAACTTTCTTTTAGGCCGTTATGTTGCAAAAAATGCAGTTGGCGCTTTTACAGGTGAAAAAAGTTTAAAAAATATTTTAATTGAAGCCGGTATTTTTGCTCAGCCGGTAGTTATATCAGCTAAACCAAATGTCCAGGTAAGTATTACTCATTGTGGTGATTTAGGAGCTGCTGTTGCTTTCCCCGAAGCCCACCCCATGGGAATAGATCTTGAAGTAATTGATTATAAAAATCGAAGGGTCCTGGAAGGGCAAATGACGGAAGCGGAAAAGAAAAAAATAAGCCGTTGTTTCTCCCATTATGATTCCGGGCTTACTTTATTATGGACGGCCAAAGAAGCGTTATCAAAAGTTTTTAAGACCGGCATGCTGAGCCCTTTGAAATTATTTGAAGCAACAAATATAGAATGTTTTGGGGAACATGTGATAACCAGGTTTGCAAATTTCAAGCAGTATAAAGCCATGTCCATGCAAATCGGTGATTATTTCTGCACTATAGTTTACCCGGTTAAGAGTGAGCTTCGTTTTACAATGCCGAATACATAGCTGTCCCATTTCTTTATTATCCACAACATTTTTTGTATTTTTTTCCGCTTCCACAGGGGCATGGTTCATTGCGTCCTATTTTGGGGCCTTCCCTTTTCACCGGTTCCGGGGGTATGAAAAAATAATCTTCATCTTCCTCATTATCATCAAGAAAAATATTGCCATCAATATCATCTTCAAAGAATTCCGGGTGCTGTTTTTTAAATTTTTCTGTTTTTTTAATCTGATTTTCTATTAAATATTGTGTTTTTTTGGGGTTTATCGCCTGATCAAAAAAATCTTTTTTTAAACTGTATAAAGAAGGATAGTTTGATTTGATTTTTCTTATACTGCTTCTCATGTTTTCTATATAGCTTAAAATGTACGTTTCCATGCTTAATTGTGTATCCTGACATTGAGGGCAATTGCAATTTTGTAATTCAAATTCCATCATATCTTTAAATACTTCATCTATAGTTACATCTTCTTTTAAACTAAAAAGTTCTTCCATAAGTATGGTTTTACTATTAATATATTCTCTTATTTCTTTAATTTCTTCATCTTCAGGGAGAAGTTCAAAAGCAGTGTTTATGGTCATGTTTGATTGTTCGGTCATACCATGAAGTAGAAGATTTTTAGAAAGTGTGGCCAGAAACCAGGCTACATTGCTTTTGTCTTCATTATTTGTGGAGGCTTTTTCTTGCATTTCTGATATATGCTGTTTTAATTCTTCTATACTCCCTGTGAATATATCAATTTGTATTATATGATAATATAGCTCCAGGTTATCCCAACCCCTATGATTGCTTACTTCAAGCGCTTCATATGCTACTTCTCTGGCAGTCGTTTTGTCGTTATCTTTAAGATGGCTGTCAATAAGGCCAAGCCATAAAGATATATTATCCTGGTCCAGATCCAGGGCTTTCTTGTATTGTTTTATGGCTTTTTTATGCCAGCCGCGTTCCAGGTAAGCATGGGCAAGTTTGCCTGCAAAACCCGCATTTTCAGGTTCCTGAGACACCAGTTCTTTAAATATAGTTACTGCTTTGCCAGTATTTCCGTTGGCATTGTAAGCTTCTCCCAACAGGTTTTTTATTACGGTAAAGCGGGGATATATTTTCAGCGCGTGTTCCAGCAGATTTATTACCCCGGAGGTATTACCTTCCTCCAGCGTTTTTTCCCCGTAACGGACTATCTTTTTAACCTGTTCCGGAAGAGTTTCTATCTCATCGTATTGCTTGCGGGTGTTTTGGTCAATAAGAACCTCGTACGCTTCCCGGATTCGTTTAAATTCTTCCGGGTGTCTTTCGGGAGGATATTTTCGTACCAGTTTAAAATAAGCTTTTTTTATTTCTGTTGAAGTTGCTTCAGGGGTTATCTCTAATATGCTGTAATAATCGCTCATAATTAATCCTTTCTCTGTATTTGGTTATTTTTTGATCCTCTTAAGCAATTTTGGTATAAAACCCGTTTTATCGGTGCTTTTAATAATATAATTTGCTGCCAGTTTGTTGGATTTGTCCAGTTCCAAGGATTTTTTCCATAACATGATGGCTGCATCTTTTTTGCCTGACAGGATTTTTAAGATACCCCCGTAGTTAAACAGTTCTACTGCGGGGTCGAATCTATTTAGGATATCTTTTTCCCATCGCCGGCTGGCTATTTTATAGTGTTTTTTTTCTGCAAGCTGCTGGATTTCACTTGCCAGGGGTGAAAATATTTCCAACAGGTGGTTTAGTTTATACAGGTACCTGTTTGCTTCATTTGAAACAGGATTTACAGTCAGGCTTTCATCCCAACAGTGCCGGGCGGCTTCAAAATTGCCCAGGCGGTAATAGCAAAGCCCAAGAAGATTCCAGGCTGGTATGCAGGAATGGTACAGGCTGACAGCTTTTTTTAGCTCTTTGGTTGCAGAAGTAATATATTTTTCTTGGGCCAGGGATAAACCTGCATTATAGTAATAAAAAGCTAAATTTTCTATCATAGTTTTGTTTAACTCCATTTGTTAATTTTTTATAGTGATCAAACAAGTTATTACGATTAAGCATAAGAAAAATGCTTAATTTGGAGCTGCTCAGGCTCTACTATCTGGTAACGGCGCTTACATTAGTTCCCTGACATTTACCTCTCCCTGGTGGGGGAGGAATTAAAGGTGGGGGGTATTTTCTTACATCTGGCTTCTGGCTTCTGGCCTCTTGCTTCTTGAAAGGGGAACTCTATTTTCTAAGCTTTCACACCGTTAGTAGTTGCCTTAATTTTATATTTTGCTTTCTGTTTATTTAATTTCCAGTAAGATCTCGGATAAATCTTCTTTAATGTCATTCAAGTTTTCTATCTTATCCTGTTTAACCAATCCTTTTTTTAACTCTTTTAACAGGTGGTCAATTTCCATGGCCTGGGGTCCGACATCGTCGTTTTCAAGGATCTTTTCTGCTTTCTTG
>SL_8KL_010_SEDDRAFT_10004564_pt1 | contig 11078 bp, 8 predicted proteins | sample SodLakKL_010_SED_4_FD_11160 | JGI IMG/M metagenome (IMG submission 11160) | reverse complement strand
CCCGTAGGTTTCATTATTACCCTCGGGAGGAAAGAGATACGCTTTACCTCCGGGGTATTTGAAGAACCCTTTTTGCATTAACAACATGGCAGATGCCACCATTCCGGTAAGGTCACAGGAGTCTGCTTCTCTCGCCAGGGTGTGTATCCAGTTATTTTTTTCGCGAATAGGGGCATACTGATAGGCAGATCCGGCAGCCTCTCGATTAGCCTTGCTGTCTTTCAGCTTGTAAAGATCGTACTTTAATATTTATATCCTTTACCATGGTCAGCTTCCAGTTCTACACCGAGTGATAGCACAATGCGGTTGACAAAGTTAAAATACGCCACCACCAACGTGGCGTCCAGTATTCCGGCATCCCCAAGGCCTTCCGTCTTCAGCTCCCGGGTGAAATCGTGTTTTTCATGTTTTTGGGGCTCAAGGGTCAGCGTCCTTGCATAACGACAGAGTGCCCTTTCCCTGCCCGAAAGAAAATCAGGGGTATCCTCTTTGAGCAACTGATGTATTTTCTCGTCATCTTTCCAATGATGATTTAACGCTTCCGCATGATGCTGCTGACAATACGGGCAACCATTGGCCCTGGAAACCACCACGGCCATCATCTCCCGTTCGGCACGGGTGAGCTCCGAGCGACTGAACATAATGCCCATGTATAGATCCATGTGCTGTTTGATACTCTCCGGGCGAAGGCTCTGGATGGTGTGCACGGCAGCTAACTTGCCCCGCTGATCAAGCAGTCCGTCATAAATTTCTTTCAGTTTTCCTTCGGCTTCATGAAAACCAATCGCCTCTATACGTGACATAATATCCTGTTTGATTCAACTAAACTCAGTTACAAATGTAACATCTTTATTGTCCTGAAGTCATTATCCGAAAGTAATGGATATTTCTTTCGGTTTAGTCGGCAGTTTTAAAATATTGACTATTTTGTGCCGAAAATAACGAATTGGGTTTTTTCTTTCTACAATTGACAAAGCCTATTTTGCAGGCTTTAAAAAGCAAAGGCTACACGCACACTACGCCGGTTCAGGCAGAGGCTATACCACACATTCTTGAAGGCAGGGATATTTTTAGCAGTGCACGCACAGAGACAAGAAATAGCTCTTCCTCCTTAACATAAACAACAAAGTTAAATATATCATCCAATGAAATATTTAACTTTTTTTCTGTATTTAAAAAATATTGATTGTCAGTTAATTTCAATATATTTATCCCCTACTAACAAGAACAAGAGGATATCAATAATGAGAGAATTAAAAATAGGTAACTTTACTATCCCGGTACCCATCATACAGGGCGGCATGGGGGTCGGTATCTCCTTGTCCGGCCTGGCTGCGGCCGTGGCAAACCAAGGCGGTGTCGGGGTTATTTCTGCTGCAGGACTAGGCTTTGTGCACAAAAACCCGGCACTTGACTATATAGAAGCCAATATCGAAGGGTTGAAAACAGAGCTGCGGCTTGCAAAAGAGAAAACCAAAGGCATCATTGGGGTGAATATCATGGTTGCCATGTCAAATTTTTCTGATATGGTAAAAACTGCCATTTCAGAAAAGGCCGATGTGATTTTCTCCGGTGCCGGCCTTCCCATGGGATTGCCGGGCTTTTTAACACCCGGGAGCCAGACAAAGCTTGTACCCATCATTTCATCGGGCAAGGCCGCCAGGCTGATCTGCACGAAATGGAAATCAGCCTATGATTACCTGCCTGACGCCATTGTGGTGGAAGGCCCTAAAGCAGGTGGTCATCTTGGCTTTAAAAATAACCAGATCGATGATGCAGACTATGCACTGGAAGAACTTGTCCCTGCCGTGGTCAGGGAGGTAAAAGTGTTTGAAGACAAATACCAGGTGGAGATCCCCGTGATTGCCGGCGGTGGCATCTATTCGGGAAGTGATATCTACAACATATTTCAAAAGGGCGCAAAAGGGGTGCAGATAGGCACGCGCTTTGTTACCACGGAAGAATGTGATGCTTCCATGGGCTTTAAACAAGCCTATATCGATGCCACTGAAAAGGATATTGAAATTATTCAAAGTCCGGTAGGAATGCCCGGACGTGCAGTAAATAACAGCTTTATCGAAAAAATAAAACAGGGGCTGAAACGGCCAATAAAATGTCCGTTTCATTGCATTCACACCTGTGATGTCTCGAGTAGCCCTTACTGTATTGTAAACGCGTTATATAATGCCTATAAGGGCAAAATGAAAAGCGGCTATGCCTTTGCAGGCACAAATGCCTACCTGGCCACAAAGATCACCACTGTCAAAGAAATCTTCCAGGATCTTACAGATGGTTTTCAGGCTGCAATAAAACTATCTGTGCCCGAAAAACCGGATTAAAAACTGTTCAGCTTCCTCAGAATCCAGCTTGCTGTTCGATATGAATGCATGCAGGTTAACCCTGATCTCTGCCTCATCCATGGGTTCAGCTGTATCAATATATCCCTTTTCCAGCAGATAACCCTGAAGCTGCCCAATCTTGTTTTCACGAAAACCGGCCACTTGTTTATCGCGAAGTGCATGCAGAAGTGCCCCGGCATCGCCTCCCAGTTCTTCCAGTTTTTGAGCCACTTCATCAATAAACGTTTGACTTACCGCACCGCTGTCTGCAAGCACAGACCGATCTGCGGGTTTGGCGCGACCCTGGCGATACAACTCCAGGAAGTGCGACAGGAGTTTTGCTTTTTTACGCATCTTCCGCACCTCCTCCTCGTGTGCTCCATCAATATTTCCCTGCTCACGAAGGAAATGATCGAGTTGTCCCCAATACACGATATGCCTTTTCAAGCAATGATAAATAAAAGCCGTGTCCGTTGTCAGGTACCAGATATGCAGCTGGGAAACCTCATCCCGCATCCGATCAAAAACAGGCACATCGATCGCTTTGCCATAATCATCATGACTCATTTTTGCGGGCGCTGGCACCTGGTCGGCAAGCAGGCTCAACGTCCAACCCTGGCTTGTGCTGGTTATCGCATCCGGGCCATCGGCTGTGTGACCGCGTAAGAAAATGCACTTCCCCTGAATATCAGGGTGAGCATCCAGAAATTGCACCCATTTCGCCAGCTCATCCCCCTGGGCGGTAAGATAAAACACCTGTCTGCCTTCCTGGCTTATGGCAGCCAACGCCTCCATGATGGCTTCCGAGCGAATGTCGTCGCTGTTGGCAAAAAGCTCATCCGCCACTATGGGAGGCTTTACTGCCTGTTCCTGCGACTCAAGGTAAGCCAGGCGCACGGCAAGCAACAACTGGATGCGTGTGCCCGTGGATAGCTGATCTAAATTTTGGTTTTGCTGTTGCACATTGTCAAACGCCATAAAGGCAAGCTGCTCCCTGGTATCCAGTTTGAGGGTATACCGGCCCTGGGTAATTTGCAAAAAAAGCCGGTCGGCGTGTTTGACCACAGCAGGCCGGTCCTTTTGCTCGCTCTCCCTGGCGATGTGCCGGGCCACGATATCACCGGTGATCGCAGCCAGGTTTTGATGATAGACCTCTTCCAGTGGGTCCAGGCTTTCTTCCATTGTTAACAAGGCATCTTCAAGGGCTGAACCCTGCATGGTGATTTTGATCTGACCTTCAATTTCGCTGATCTCCTTCCTCAGTTGCTCAGCACGTGCGCCTTCCCCGGCATGCTTTAAAGCTGCTCTCCTTGCATCTTCAATGGGCAGGGAGAGCAAGTCTTGCTCATTTTCTATGAAGCTGGGGTATTCCTGCAGACCGGTTAGCAAGACCTGCTCCAGGTTTTCAGCACGATCCAGTTCTTTTCCGGCATCCCGGAAAGCTTCCAATTGTTGGTCCAAACGCTCAAGTTGCTGTTTATCGTCATCTTCAAGATGCAAACTTGAATAAATTTTGGCTCTGCGACGGAGGCTTGCCTTGATTTTTTCTTCTTCCAGCCTGATCTTATCATCCGCATGTTGCATGCCACTGGTAGCCTTTTGCCTGACATCCTCCTGCTCTCCAAGCTCCCTGATCGTTGCGGCAGCGGACCTGCTGTCTGCAACATGCTGATCACGAAATGGGTCAAGCAGCTGATTGATTGCCCCGACCTCTTCCTGAAACTGCTGCTGAAGGACCTGCCTGCGAGCCCGCAGCTCGACCAGCTTTGTCTGGTTTTCCTGCCACTTAGCCACTGCTTCCAAAAAATACGCAAGCGCACTCTGGCTTTTGAGGTTTTCTGATGGGATATCCGGTACCACACCCACTCGTGCCTTAAGCTGATCATACTTCTCTTCCATCTCGATTATTCTGGGAATCAAGGCCTTAAGGTCTTCTCTCCGCTGCTGCAACCGCTGCGCCAAAAACTGTTTCTGATGGGCGTATTCAAGTTGACTGACGAGGTCATCGACCCGGTGGGTTACATCCTTTATGGACCAGGTTACAGGTGCAGGCAATCCCGTCTGCCCATAATCAGCTTTCCTTACCTGCGGATCGCCCCTTTTGGCATTTTGTAAGCCAAGGACAAAAACCACGGCCATGATCACAATCCCGGCCAGCGCATACCAGCCGAAAGGAACAGCTGCCAGTACCGAAGCAAGCCCAAGGGCCGCCAGCAAATAATACCATCGGGGCGCCAAGCCATAGCTGCTTTGCGTCTCATGCAGCCACCTGGAAAGCGTACGGATGCCCTCCTGCAAACGCCCGGCATCTGCATCCGGCAGATCTGCTAGTTCAGTTTCCAAATGCGACACCTCTGTTTCAAGAAAGTGCTTTTCGCTCGCAAGCTGATGCGATTCCCGCAAATATTTGTGCAGATCGTCAACATCGGTCAGGTCGACCCCTTCCCAATTCACCTCATCCAATTCAGGATCGATACGCCTTACAGACTCGCTCAGGCCCTCGCTTGCAGCAGCCGTATCCTCACGGTTTGTTTCAAGCCTCTGCTCATGGGAGGCGACAATTTCCTGCCTCTCCTTCAATTCATATAAAACCTCCCTGGGTACACCTTCGCCAGGCAAATTGACCGTTGTCAGCACTTGCTGATGTTGTTGTTTTTCCGTTAAAGCAGCAGCCTTACGGTTCTCAGCCTTGACAATATCCTCATCCAGGTCGTCCATCTGCTGTTTTTCGCCGCCAGTAAATAGCTTCAGCTTCTCCGAAAACCCGGCAACCTGTCGTTGCTTGTAGTCCATGTCTATCCTGACTTCCAGGTAATGCACCAGTTTTTCATACATCTCCTTAAGGAAAAGCGACTCTTGTGCATCCTCAAGCTGCTTTTTCAATATAGCCAGACGAGCTTCTTCCCGTTTCAGATTTTCCTGTCTTCCTTTGACCTCCCTGACTTCCTGTGCTGCCTTTCGGAAGTTCCTGTATTCTGCGATGGTCGTTCTTTTTACAGTGTCCTGGTATTTCAGCTGGCTGGCTGACCATTCCAGATCAAAGCCCCCTGCCATCTGGCGCATGATATCTCTTGCAATATGCGTGTCGCTTGCGGAGATCAGTTTGTGCATTGCCAGGATATACATGTCGGCCATCTCAGCCGGGGGCAAAGGGGGGAACTCCAGCATTCCCTGCACAGGTTCCACCTGGCGATGACGGCCATCCTGGTGAATGACCCAGCTGGCCTGATCAATCTGGACCTTCATCCGGGCTTTGGCTCCTTCCTTTTCCCTTGCCCACAACATGTCGCTGATCAGTCTGGCTGTAGAGCTTTTCCCGGAAGCATTAGGGCCGGCCACGATATTTACGTGGGCAGCCAGATCCCGGAAGGCACCTCTGTCGATCCCTCGCGGCATGCCAGGCAACCTGATTATTTCAAGCTCGTCGATAAGCAAAGGATGGCTTTTCATGGTAGGCATACCTTGTTAGAGTTGTGATGTGTCTTTGTGGCTTAACATATGACTGAGCAGGACTTTGCTTTCCCGAAGGATATGGGCCAACCCCTCCTCCCGGGTTGGTTCCGTCAATCGCTCCATCTGGCGCAGAGGGGCATAGGTATCAGAAAGCTTTGCCTGGCCGGCCTTTCGTTGCCAGGCATCAAGCATCTCCTCCACCAGGTCGTTTCGCGTTTCGTTTTCAATGCTGAGAATAACCTGTGCCAGACGACCAGCCACAGAGGCTTGCCTGGCCAGCTCCCGGAGATCCCCAAGTGCCGGTTCGACCGCATGGCGAACCTTACGGATGCTAACGGATGTGCTGCCGGCAGACAGTGCCAAATCAAGGGTTTCAGCGGCCCATGCATGTGTTTCCTCCCGTTTTTCGTGATGACCCTTTAGCCACAAGGTGAATATCAGGTGTTTCGTATCCTGCAGCTCCTCCCCCAGGCGATCCATTTGAGTGTCCAACGTGTTGTTCAGCAACGCACGAAAGTCATCGCCAGACATGCCCTCCTGCAATTCTACGACAACATCTTCATACCGGACCGCTGACATAGGCAGTACTTCATACCGGATGTCATGTTTACTCCCAATGGTAAACAGTACAGGGCCATGCAGTCCAGGCTCCGCAGCACTCAGGGCATGCGGTGATCCCGGATAAGCAACAAGGGGTAGATTATCATCAAAAAAAGCAGGCTTATGAATATGCCCAAGCAACCACAGGTCAAGTGGCTGTTGTCGCAGATCCGCCAAACGGAATGGAGCATAGCGGCTCTCCTGCATGTGAAGGTCCCCATGCAAAACACCTATATTCAGGACATCCGGACGGATTTGCCCGGATATGTCATCAAAAGTCAGCAGCGGATTATATGAGATATGCCTTTTCGGGAAAGACCAGCCGGCAAAGCCAATGTCCTGTTCCTTGATGCGGAGATTCAAATATTCCCAGCGGCCATCCTTCCCCAGGAGATGCACATTATCCCATTGCCTGTGGGCAACAAGCTGCGGCAACACGTCAAAATCATGGTTTCCGGCAACCATGACAACGGGAATGCCCGCATTGGATAGCCTTTCAAAACCTTCCCGGAGCGGACCGAGTGCTTCAAAATACCGGTTGTCCTCATCCACCATGTCACCCGAAAGCAAAAACAAATCAATGCCTGTCCGCACAGCATAATCAACCATGTTTTGCCAGGTAAATGAGGTGGAAGCTACCGCCTGGTCGTCGTGCAGATCAGCAGATTTGCGTCCAAGGTGCAGGTCTGAAGCAGCTAGAATTTTTACAGGCATAGGAGTCAGGCTTTCTTACCACAATAATACAAAAGATTTGCGGAAAGTTAGCTCTGAACCAGCATTATTCAAGCTTTTAATTCAAACCAGATGCAAGGTAAGAAAAGATTATAAGTCGGATAACATATTGACCTCGACAACGAGGTTAAAGATCACCTCCATCTCATCGCGCACTTTGATCAGCCCCATGGCTGGAGATGGTGGATCAATATTGAAATCTGACATCTTAAGCGTTGTTTTGCCATGGATGTGAAAACTCAGCTGATCTGAGGTGCTGAGCTCGACAGGGACTTCTACCCGTTTATGTTTGCCATTAAGAAAGATGTCTACATGGGCTATGATATACTCCGACATGCCACAGGGGGATTCGCGAACCATTGTTTCCAGCAACTTTATTTCTATATCCGGATGTGTCTCACCTCCCATGGCTTCTGTAAAATCGCGGTTCATCCGCCTGTTTCCACAATCAAATGAGGAAACAGGAAGTACCAGCGATGCATCCGAAAAGTATACGGCTTCTTTCTCCAGATCATAATCGGCTAAAAGCAGGCCACTGGTTACCTGGTCAGGGGACTCACAACGAAATGTGTTAACATTGGTAGTTCCTTCAATGGATATCCAGCTATCCTGTGCAACAGTGTAAACATAAAATGAACTATTTGCAGCGAATGAAGTCAGGGGCAGGAAGATCAGCAAAATGAGGAAAATACGTGGCATGGGGTTTTGATTTTCGGGTTGATACTAATTCGACAGTTCAAAGGTCGCTGATCTAATATTTGCCTTTTTATTCGGGCCTGAGGACTACCCGGTACTCTACCTCAACCTCATCCCGCGTTCTGAGGGCACCAAACATCGCTCTTGGAGGGTCCATACGAAAATCGGACATTTTCAGGTCTTGCTTGCCTTCAAATACAACCCGGCCGTTGGATAGCAGTTGCCCTGTGGTATTCATTTCCACGACCCGGGAAACTCCGGCTACAGTGATGACACCACGGGCAGAAACAATGGCTGTGCCAGGGTTTTCCGCCAATGACAATACATCCCTCAACAAAAAGCTAATCTCCGGGTGATTGTCTGTATCCAAAGTTTCATAAATTTTGTTATTCATTCTACGCCCTTCGGAACCCTGAATAGATTCACCTTCCATGCGTATATCCACATTTTCAATGTCGGTGATTTTACCTTCTTCTATGTGCAGGATAAATGTCCCACTAAAATCTTCCACATCAGCAGACCAGGACTGAATATTGGAGTTGCCATAGATGACGATCTCATGCGAATCCACCACATAGGTCTCCTGGGTATAACCCTGGATAAAAATTAAAGTGGTAAGTAGCGCGATAATTACTCTTGCTTGAATCATTGTTAGCCCTATTTTAAATTGAACATCTGATTATTGAATAAGATTTACCATTTCTATGTGCAAAGCGTTTGCCATGAATAGTTTGAAGGAACTGCCGGGGCATATAACCCCCTCATTATCAAACAAAAAAAGCCCTGCAGTTAAATACAGGGCCTGGTACATGCGATGTCAATATCGACGAGATCTTGCAAATATTGACGAAATATCGTCAAGTCATAGTTTTAAATCCAACTTTTCAATTCTCGATTTCAGAGTAGAAGCCGGAACTTCCAACAATTTGGCTGCTTTTGATTTGTTTCCGCCACTTCGCATGAGTGCATCCCGAATGGCATTCTCTTCTACCTCCCTGATAATCTCAGGCAGGGGTTTATTTTCGAAATAAAAACATGTGTGAGGTTTATCCGGGAAGCGCACTTCCATCGGTAACATATTTTTTGTAATGTGTTTGCCCCCGGATAAAATAACCAGACGTTCCATAAGGTTTTTCAGCTCCCGCACATTACCTGGAAATACATAATTCTTCATGATCTCCAGCACTTCATCATCGATCGCTACTCGTTGATGATCGGCAAACCGCCGGACAAAATGCCTGGCCAAAAGGGGTATATCCGATACCCTTTCCTTTAGCGGAGGGATTCTTATTGGAAAAACATTGAGCCTGTAAAAAAGGTCCTCCCGGAATTTTCCCTCCTTAACAAGCTGTTGCAGGTCTTTTTTTGTGGAAGCAATCACCCTGACATCCACCTTGATAGTATCGGTGCCGCCCACCCTTTCAATTTCACCTTCCTCCAGGACCCTGAGCAACTTAACTTGCAGGTCAAGCGGAATATCGTCAATGTCGTCCAGGTAAAGCGTGCCTTTATCCGCCAACTCAAAACGCCCCTTTTTCAGGCTGTCTGCTCCTGTAAAAGCACCCTTTGCATGTCCGAAAAGCTCACTTTCAAATACCTCTCTGGCTAAAACGGCACAACTCACTTTTATAAACGGCTCTTTTTTCCGGTTGCTGTTGTAATGAATGACATTGGTCAGCATCTCCTTTCCGGTGCCTGTTTCGCCGGTAATCAATACGGTGGTGGTTTTGTCCGCAATCATTTCGACGTGTGCAAAGATCTGCTTTGTTTCTTCGCTGTTTCCCACAAAAGAAGACATGTCAAACTCCCGGCTGACTTGTTTGCGCAACTGCTTATTCTCGTTCTTCACTGATTTCAGCTCGGCAATCCTTTCCAGGGCGATAAAAAGCTCATCCATCTGAAAAGGCTTGGGAATATAATCGTATGCACCAATTTTCATGGCTTCAACAGCTGTATCCACTGTGGCATAGGCCGTCATCAGCAGCACCACAATTTCCGGATAATCTGTTTTGATCTTTTTGGTCAGCTCCAGCCCATCCATCTCCGGCATTTTCAGGTCGGTAAGCACCACATCCACATCTTCGTGATACTCCCGAAGATATTGCAAAGCAGCTTTGGCAGATGAAAACTCCTGGACACGATGACCGGCGTCCCGAAGATCATCAGCGGTGGTTACACGTACCAGTCGTTCATCATCAATTACAAGTATATGCATCATGCCGTGGTATTTGGTAAACAAACATAAAAGCGACTGCCCTTGCCCGGCTCGCTTTCTGCAAAAATTTCACCGCTGTGGTCCTTCACAATCTGATAAGCCACAGACAAACCAAGTCCGGTGCCTTGCCCTACATCCTTTGTGGTGTAAAAAGGATCAAAGATTTTTCGTATCTCCCCGGCTTCCATTCCTAAGCCATTATCCTCAAAAACAAAGCAAACCCTCTTGTCATCAATCGTGGCAAATATGGAAATCATTCCTTTTGAACGCTTCCCCTGCTGTATGCTTTCAGAGATGGCATCAATCGCGTTGATAATGATATTGAGAAAAACTTGTTCCATACGATTAGGCGCAATACGAAGATAAACCCCATCAAGCTTGTCATCCAGCCTGATGACGATGTCGTGTTTCTTGATTCGATATTGGGCCAGCTGGACACTCTTTTCCAAAAGTTCTTTCACTTCCCTGTTTTCAAATAAAAGATCATCTTTCCTGCTAAATGCAAGCAAATCCTTTATGACACGCTGCATTTTTGAAAGACTCTCCTCCATCAATGAAATGTAGTTTTCCGTTTGCTCAAGATTGCCTGGGTTTTTCCTGATGCGCTTTAATCCAATGGAAAGACCAGCAAGGGGATTGTTGATCTCATGGGCTACACCCGCGGTTAATGTGCCAATGGAAGCAAGTTTTTCTGATTGCAGCAAAGACTGCTGCAGCCGGTGCATGTTGCTATAGGCTTCCGCCAGCCTGTTCAACATGTTCACATAATTCTCATACAACACATCAATCTCATCTTTCAAACCAAACATTCTTCTGATCCGGTAATACGGTTTGCTTTTGCTTTTGCAGATAGCTTTCAGCCCTTCCCTGATATTTTCTATGTCAATGTCCCTGGAATGTCCACTAAGCACTTCCAATGGTCGTGCAATGATATATGAGAAAAAAAAGGCGGAGATGAGCCCAACAAATAAAAAGACAGCAATCATGTACCAGAGTGAATGCATGGTTGCCCGGACGCTTTTTTGAATGTCATCCGTGACAAT